>Ga0315274_10008994_pt1 | contig 14455 bp, 7 predicted proteins | sample YL17G02_20_MG_FD_203700 | JGI IMG/M metagenome (GOLD analysis project Ga0315274, IMG submission 203700) | Sediment microbial communities from Yellowstone Lake, YNP, Wyoming, USA - YL17G02_20 | ecosystem: Environmental > Aquatic > Freshwater > Lake > Sediment | place: USA: Wyoming | collected... | reverse complement strand
CCCGAGCGCCAGGCTGAAACGGTTGAACCTGTTGGCGACCAGCATCGTCAGGTACTGTCGCCAGAATGCCTTGTCATTGAACCACGACTTGTCCTCGACCTCGCTGGCGAAGACCCGCATGATGCTGCGGACGACGTTCGCGGGCCGTTCGACAATCGGGCGTTCGCCCCCGAGCGCCGCCGCCGGGTCGCCGCCGCACGCGATGCGGTCCGCGAGTTCCAGGAGCGCGTACACGAGGCCCCGCGCATCGCTGCCGCAGGCCAGCAGGACCGCGCGCCCGCCCGCCTGGCCGGGCACGAGGCCAAGCGATTCCGGGGCGTCGGGAATCGCGACGGCGGCACGCGAGAGAATGTCGGCGGCCGCCGGCGACTTGTGCCCGGCAACCACAATGCAGATCTCATCGGCGCCCGCATCGCGGATCTGCCGCTGGAGTCGGACGGCGACGCCGCGAGCCGCAAGGGATTCCTGTAACTGCCCGACGGCCCACCGCACCGGCCCGGCGGATGCCACGGGGTCGGCCGGGTCGCAGACGATGGAGACGCCGCCAGGCGCGCCCGCGGCAGCCGCTCCCCCGCTGCCGGCCGCAAGACCTGCCGCCGCACAGCCGACCGTCGCCCCGGTGCGCTTCAAGAACTCTCTGCGGTTCATGGGTTCAGGCCTCCTGATTCCCTGCCTACGCAGCATAGCGATAAGGTCCGGCAGGTCAACATCCTTGACGCGCGGCGGCAGGCGCTATAGTGTGCTTGCGGGTATTGGCAAGACACGGTCCAGCACGGCCAGCGGAAAGGCGAACTCATGGACAACCTCAAGATTGAAGTTTCCGATGCGGTCAGCAGGCGCGGGCTTCTGAAGGGCGTGGCCGGCGGCGCGCTCGTGGCGGCGGTGGGCCTGGGCGCGCGGCCCGGCATGGCCGAGGAGAAGCCGGCGGCGCCGAAGATCAAGGGCCGCATCAAGCAGGGGGGCTGCGGCGGGGTATTCCCCAAGGGGGCGACGTTCGAGCAGAAGTGCCAGATCTGTAAGGACGTGGGCCTCTTCGGGATGGACTTCGTGGGCGACGCCGACTGGCCGACGCTGAAGAAGTACGGCCTGGTGTGCACGCTGGCCCGCGCCCCCGGCGGCGGCATCGGCGGCGGCTTCAACCGCAAAGAGAACCACGAGGCGCTCGTGGCCGGCCTCCGCAAGGGCATCGAGGCGGCGGCGGAGGCGGGGTGGCTGAACGTCATCTGCTTCTCGGGCAACCGGCAGGGCCTGGCCGATGACGTGGGCCTGGAGAACTGCGCCGAGGGCCTCAAGAAGATCGCCGCCTTCGCCGAGGAGAAAAAGGTCAACGTGTGCATGGAACTCCTCAATTCCAAGCGCAACCACAAGGATTACCAGTGCGACCGCACCGCCTGGGGCGCCGAGATGTGCAAGAAGGTGGGCAGCCCGCGCATCAAACTCCTCTATGATATCTATCATATGCAGGTGCAGGAAGGCGACGTCATCGCAACGATCCGCGAGTTCATCCAGTACATCGGCCACTTCCACACGGCGGGCGTGCCGGGCCGTCACGAGATCGACGACACGCAGGAACTGTACTACCCGGCCATCATGCGGGCCATCGTGGACTTGAAGTACGAGGGGTACGTGTCGCACGAGTATGGCCCGACGAAGGATGCGCTCGCCTCGCTCAAGCAGGCCGTGGCGATCTGCGACGTGTAAGGCGCCCCTGCTCCGACCGGCCGGAGGCCTTGAGCGTGGACGAGAAGATCGCGGCGCTGGAATCGCGGCTCGACAGTTTCGACCCGGCGGAGCGGGCGCAGGCGCTGGAAGACCTGCTCGCGATAGTCAAGCGCGGCGGCATCAGCCTGCCCGATCCGCAGCCGAAGGTGAATCTGCACGCCCACTCGTTCTTCTCCTACAACGCGCTGGGGTACTCGCCGGCGCACATCGTGTGGCGCGCCCGGCGGGAGGGGCTGCGGGCGGTCGGCCTCGTGGATTTCGACGTATTCGACGGCGTCGATGAGTTCCTCCGCGCGGGCGAGCGCCTCGGGATCCCGACCGTCGCGGGGATGGAGACGCGGGCGTACATCCCGGAGTTCTCGACCCGCGAGGTCAACTCGCCCGGCGAGCCGGGCATCACGTACCACATGGTGATGGGCGTGGCGCGTTCGGCCATCGACGGCGCGGAGGCCCGCAAGTTCGCCGAGATGCTCCGCTCAAGCGCCCGCCGCCGCAACGAGGCGGTCGTCGAACTGGTGAACGCGTACTTGGAAAGAGTGGTCCTCGACTACAAGGCCGACGTGCTGCCGCTGTCGCCCTCCGGCACCCCGACCGAGCGTCACCTTTGCGTGGCCTACGAGAAGAAGGCCGAGGCGGTGCTGCCCGACCGCGATGCCCGCGTCCGGTTCTGGTCGGACCGGCTCGGCACGCCGGCGGCGGAGGTGGCGGCGATCCTCGATAGCAGCAGCAAACTCCAGGCCCTCATCCGCGCAAAGACCATGAAGCAAGGCGGCGCAGGGTACCAGAAACCCGCGCCCGAAACCTTCCCGCTCATGGCCGATGTGAACCGCTTCGCGCTGGCCATCGGCGCCATACCCACCGCCACCTGGCTTGACGGGACCAGCAAGGGCGAACAGGACATCGAGGAACTCCTGGACCTCCTTATGAAGGCCGGCACGGCGGCCCTCAACATCATACCCGACCGCAACTGGAACATCGCCGACCCGAAGGCGAAGGCCGTGAAGGTCCGCAACCTTTACCGCATCGTGGAACTTGCCGGCGCTCGCGGCCTGCCGCTGTGCATCGGCACGGAGATGAACGCGCCGGGCCTTAAGTTCGTCGATGACTTCGGCGCGCCGGAACTTGCGCCCGTCGTGGACTCGTTCCTCCGGGGCGCTGCGGTCCTCGTGGGCCACACGGCGGCGGTCCTCAGCGGCGAGGACGGTTACCTGAGCGCATGGGCAGAGGGGAAGTTCAGGACGGTCGCCGAGAAGAACGATTACTTCGCCCGGCTCGCCGAGGCGACGCCGTGGCAGGCCCGTCGCGGGCAATCGTGGCGGCGATAGAACTCCAACGCAACTTGCGCTCTTGCGCGGCGGGTCGGGAGACCCGCCGCGCAGAATCTGCGGCTACTTTGCCGCGCCGGCGGCGGCCGGGGCATCGTCCAGGATCCGCACCGGACAATCGTCCGGAAGTCCATAGCCGTTCTCGATGGCCACCAGGTCGCCGGGCGCGAGACCCTCCAAGACCTGCACCTGATCGCCCGCCTGGGTTCCCAGTTTGACCTCGACTTCGCGTGCCTTGTTGTCCTTGATCACCGTAACGACAGGCGTGCCCGACCGGTCAGCCACGGCCGCAACCGGAATGACGGTCGCGCCGGGAATCTCGGGCAGCGCGACCGATAGCCGGCAGCCAAGCCCCGGCTTCAACAGGCCCTTGTCGTTGGGAAGCGTGGCGAAGGCATCCACGGCGCCGGAGTTCGGGTCGGCCTGTCCGCTCAGGCGCGTCACCGTGCCGTGGAAGACCGCATCGGGCAGGGCCGTCAGCCGGACCGTGACGGCCGCGGCAGGCCTGACCTTGTCGAGGTAAACGTGCGGCACGCGGAACTGTGCAAAGACGGCGGCGTCGTCGGCGAGCGTGGCCAGGGGCGTCGTGCGGTCAACGGTCATGCCTTGTCGTGCGGAGAGGTGCATCACCATGCCGGTAATGGGGCTGGCTATCTGGCAGCAATCGCAGGCGAGTTGAGCGGAGGCCAGTTCCGCCTTGGCAACCTCGCAGACCGCTTCGGCCTCAGCGATCTCCTCGGGACTCGTGCCGGCTTCCATGAGCGCGACGCGGGCCGAGGCGGCAGCGTGCTCGGCCTCGGCGGCCTGAAGTGACGCCTGGGCGGCATCGACCTGCACCTGGGATACCTCCTGCTTCTCGCGCAGCGGGCTGAGGGCCTTGACCTTGACGCGGAGCGCCTCGGCGGCGGCCTTGAATTTCTGTGCATCCTGTCGGACTGCATCGATCTCCTGCGGCCGAGGGCCTCTCTTCAGGCGTGCGAGAACGGCCGACTTCTCGCCGAGGGTCGCCGTCGCCTTGGCCAGGTCGGCGCGTGCGAGTCGGGGATCGAGTTGCACAAGAACATCCCCGGCGCGGACCCTCTGGCCTTCGATCACGAGAACCTTTGCGATTGTCCCCCCTTCCAGGGGCGAGAGGATTGCGGTGCGTTCGGGCATCACAACAATCGTCCCGATGAGGTCAAGGGTAGGCTGGAGCGTGGCGCTCTTGGCCGCAACGACGCGCACGGGGACCGGGTCATAGTGGATCGTCTCTTCGGCCTCTTCGTCGGCCTCCTGCCCGCAGCCGCCGGCCAGCAGGAAGAGGCATGCCAGCGGCACGAGCGGCACCTGGAACCGGAAACGCATCAAGAGGCACCTCCCTCCGTCACCTTCGGCGCACGGTCGAGCCGAAGTACGCGAATGAGCAGGTAATAGCAGACCGGCGTGGCCACGAGCGACAGCACCAGGGAGACCACCATCGCGCCAAGGACGGCGATGGCCAGCGGGCGAAGCATGTCGGCCCCCGCCCCCACACCGTATGCCAGCGGAAGCAGGCTGAGGAAGGTCGCCACCGAGGTCATGAGCACCGGCCGCAGCCTGCGCCGCCCGGATTGCACCAGGGCCTCGAACGTGCTCAGGCCGCGCTCGCGCAGATGGTCCACATAATCGAGCATCAGAATGCCGTTCTTGGCCACGATCCCTACGCCGATAATCGCACCCAGGAACGAAACTATGTTGAGCGACGTTCCCGTAATATACAGCGCCGCAACGACCCCGAAGAGTGCAAGGACGGCCCCGACGACGATGGCCAGCGGCTGAAGAAGCGCCCGGAACTCCAGTATGAGCACGCCGTACACCAGGAAGATGGCCATCAGCAGAACGAAAGCCAGGTTGCGGAAGGATTCCTGCTGCTGCTGGTAAAGGCCGCCGTACTCTATGGAAGCCCCCGGCGGCAACGTCACGGTCTTCGCGATCTTCTCCTGGATGAGCGGGATGCCGCGGCCGATGTCCAGACCTGCGAAATCGGCGACCACCGCCACCAGTTGGCGCAGGTCCTCGCGCTGCATCTCCAGGATGCCCGGATCGTGCCGCACCTCGGCAACGTCCTGGAGCGTGACCGGCGTGCCGCCGGACGACCGTAGCGGCAGTTCGGCGATGCGGCTTTCGCGCTCCCGGCTCTCGGCGGTTTCCAGGACGCGGATGCCGAGCGCCCTGTCTCCCTGGAGCAGGTAGGATGACGCCGTGCCAAGCATCGCCGTCTGGAGTGTGCTGCCGATCTCCTGGGCGGTGAGCCCGACGCGGGCCGCCTCGGCCGCCAGAACGCGGAACCGCATCGAGGGTCCGGCCACGATGAGTCCGTCGTTCACATCAACCACGCCGTGGATCGTCTCAATGGCTTCCGCGATCTGGCCGGCCACCTGCTTGAGCACGTTGACGTTGTTTGAGAAGACCTTGATCTCCACCGGCTTCGGGGACCAGGTGAGATCGCCGATGAGGTCGCCCAGTACGCCCGGATACTCGGTTTCCAGCGCAGGTTCGGCGGCTTGTATCTGCCGGCGAAGTTCGGCTTTCACATCCTCGGTGGTGCGTGTCCGCTTCGGCTTGGGCTTGAGTTTGACGAGGAAGTCCCCCGTGTTGGGTTCGGCGATGGCCAGGGCCAGCCGCGCGCCGGTCCGGCGGGAGAAACTCTCGACGTCCGGGTGGGCGGCCAGGATGACTTCAAGGTGCCTCAGCATCCGGTCAGTTTCCGAGAGGCTGGTGCCGGGGCGGGTGTAATAGTCCAGCACGAACGCGCCCTCGTCCATCTCCGGAAGGAAGTCGGTCTCGAGATGGTCGTACAGGTACACGGCGCCCGCGACGACGCCGGCCATAAGCAGCGCCGTGACAAGGGACCACCTGAGCGCCCATCGCACCACGATTTCGTAGAGGCGTATGACAAACCGAAGGATCACCCCGCCCTGCTCCATCTCGTCCTGCGGGCGCTGCCCCCGACGCCGCATGAACAGCGAGCCGACCGCGGGCGTCCAGGTCACCGCCAGGACGAGTGAGGTGATGAGTGCAAAGACCATCGTCATTGCCAGCGCCCGGAAGAAGACGCCCGGGACGCCTTCCAGGTAGGTCAGCGGTATGAAAACGACGACAGGCGTGAGCGTGCTGCCGACGAGCGGCGGGCCGACCTCGCGGATGGCCAGTTGCACGGCCTTGGCGGCTGAATGCCCCGCCTGTACCTTCGTGTAGATGGCTTCGACCACCACGATGGCGTCGTCGATGACCAGTCCGATCGCCGCCGCGATGCCGCCCAGCGTCATCAGGTTGAAACTCATCCCCAGGAGCCGCATGCCGCACAGCGTGACAAGAACGGTGACCGGAATCACGGCGGCGGCAACCAGCGTGCTGGCGGCGCTTCGCAGGAACAGGTAGAGAACGACGATCGAAAGCGCGAGTCCGAAGAGGATGCTCTCCCAGACGCTCCGCGACCCCTCGCGGACAAAAAGCGACTGATCGTAGAAGAATGCCAGCCGCAGGTCCTGCGGCAAGTCCCTGCGTATCTGCTGCAACTGTTCCTGAATCGCGTCGGCGATGCCAACCGTGTTGCCGTCGGGCTGGCTGTACACGTTGAACAACACGGCCTCGCGTCCGTCGGCTGTGACGATGTTGAACTGGGGGGCGTATCCGCGGCGGACCGTCGCCACATCCCGTATGCGGACCGCCGACTGGCCGGACCAGGCGACAACAACGCCGTCTATCTCGCGCGGGTCGCGGATACGATTGTCCACGACCGCGAGGTACAGTTGCCGATTCTCCTCGTGCATGCCCGCGGGGGTAAAGAGGTTGGTGGCCGCAAGCGCCTCGCTCACCTGCGTTACCGACAGGTGGTAGGCGTCGAGTTTGGCCGGGTCAACCACGACATGGTATTCCGGTTCGCGCCCGCCCACGAGGTTGATGCGCGCCACGCCGGGAATGCGGAGAAACCGAGGGCTGAGGTCGTATCGGGCGATCTCCCACAGGTCCGTGATGCCGCGCGTCTTGCTGGTCAGGCTGATGCCGAGAATCGGAAACGCCGAGAAAGTCAGGCGGTGGACGGCACACTCGGCGGTCGGCGGCAGCGTGCCGCGAATCTGCGACAGGCGGCCCAGAACGTACAGTTCCGCCTGGACCATGTCGGTCTTCCAGTCGAAGAAGACGTTGACGGCGGCCGCCCCGCGGCCGGTGGAGGAACGGATGTTCACGGTGCCGGGGATGTTCTTCATGGCCTCTTCCACCGGCCGGGTGATGGTGGCCATCATCTCGTCGGCGGGCATGGCGCCGTTGTCTATAAGGATGACCACGCGCGGGAAGTCCGTCTGTGGGAAAACAGAGGCCGGCATCTTCATCGCCGAGTACACCCCGGCCAGGCAGAGCACGAGCGTCAGGAACAGGATGGCCTTGCGGTGCCGGAGGACAAAGCCGCCTTCCGCGCTTTGCCGCAGCAACGCGGGCTTCTCGCCCGGCGAGCCCTGGCCAGTTCCCGTCTGTGTCGTCAAGAGCGAAACCTCCACGAGCGCTCCGGCGCGAAGCCGCTCGGTCTCTCACTGCCGCTGAGGGGAAGCCGGCGCGGGCTGCGGCCCGATTCGCCCGCCCATGGCCTGGTCCAGGTCCGCGATGGCGGTGGCATACTCGCGGAGCACGTTCACGTAGGCGCGCCGCTGCTCGATAAGCGAACGCTGCGCCTGGGTCAGCCGCAGGATGTCGTGCTCGCCGCCTTCGTAAGACCGGGCGGTGGCATCCACGTTCTCGCGGTTGAGGGGCAACACTTCCTCTTCATAGAAGCGGATCAGTTGGGCATCGGCCTGTGCGGCCGCCGCAGCCTTCTGAACATCCTGGACGACGGTATCCAGCACGGCCATGTACTGGCGTTTCTCGCGGCCGGCCATGAGCATGGCCTTGGCAACCGCGGGCTGGTTCTGATGCCAGAGCGGCATCACAACGTCGAGCGTCGGGCCGCGCAAGTCCGGCGGCGCGCCGGCCCGCTGGCTCTCGAAACCCACCGAGATATCGGTGAAGATGCTCATCTGCTCCAGCGCAGCCTGTTTCTCGGCCTCCGAGATGCGCATCTCGGCCAGGCGGGTCTCAAGGCGCTGCTTGACCGCAAGGCGGAGCAACTCCGGCGTGCCGGGCAGCGCGGACGGACGGGGAAGGTCGCCAACCAGTTTCCACGACACATCCCACCGGTTCAGCCCAAGGAGGCGGGCCAGCGCGGCCTCAGCCAGTTGGCGGTCGCGCCGCAGGGTCAGCAGTTCGCGCTTGACGTCGAGCGCATCGGACCGGGCAAGGTTGACGTCGAGTCTATTGGCCTCCCCTGCATCCATCCGGCGCAGGGCCATGGCGGCGGAACGTTCGGCCAGCGCCAGGCTCTCTTGCGTGAACTCCTCGGCCTTCTGGAGCCCCAGAAGTTCGTAGCAGGCGCGCCTCACTTCGCCGATCATCTCCACGGCCTGCTGGGCAACAGCCAGTTGCGACTGCTCCAATTGGATTTCGGCCACCTTCCGGCGGAATGGGATAAGGAGGAGGTCCATCACGTTCTGCGAGACCGAAGTGGTGATTTCGCGCAGGCCCGCGCCGTCCGGCGCCAGGTCGCTGAAGGCAAGGGAAGGATTCGCGGGCAGGCTCGCCCGGACCACCTCGGCCCGCGAGACTCCCACGTCGTGGAAAACCGCCTGGAGCCGCGGGTTGTTCAGAAGGGCGATTCGCACCGCCTCGTCCACGGTCAGCCCGTCGCCGAGCATCTCAGTGACCTTGAGGCGGATGGCGGCATCATCCATGTCGGGAAGGTACGTCTCAGGCTGCCCCGTCTGCTCCTGGATGATCCGGGCCGTGCGCTCGTAGTCGGCCTTCGGCGCAACCGCGATACAGCCGGCAAGAACCAGCGGCAACAGGAGGATAGCCGCGGCCGGCTGTATGGCCCGAAGACCGTCACGCACGCATGTACTCCTTTTCCGCCGACCGCTTCCGCCGGCTTGCCCGCCTGAACGTCCCAGTGACGTGATTATTGCCGCCTCGCGGCCGGGCGTCAAACCTTATCCTGGGGGGAGTGACGCCGTGCAAATTCTGGTAATGCGTCACTTTCGGTGGGTGGCACAGCCGCGCTGTTGCGTGGCCGTAGCCTTCGCCGGGGCACAACCACGGCCACGCAGAGGCAAAGCGTGGCCGTGCCACCCGTGAGTGACGCCGTGCAAATTCCGCAAGTGCCCTATTGCATTGCCTCATGCCTGTTCATATAACCTCGTACCTTCCTTCGCCTTGGAATACCTGATTACCCCTCGCCATGGTAACGGCCGTATTCGCGCAGGCAGGCCGTTTGTCTGCCGAGGGGGCCGTTTCGCGCCAGTTTCGCCGCAGTAAGAGGAGGAGTGCCGTGCAAGGCTTGAGCAGGATTCGAAATATCGGAATATCCGCACACATCGACTCGGGCAAGACGACCCTGAGCGAGCGCATCCTTTTTTACGCCGGCCGCATCCATCGCATGCAGGAAGTCCACGATGAGGGCGGCGGCGCAACCATGGACTACATGGACCTGGAGCGCGAACGCGGCATAACCATCACCTCGGCCTCCACGCAGGTCGGCATCTTCTACTATTCGGAGTTCCGCGACCTGCCCGAGGAGACCGACCTTTCCACGCGGCTCATCCAGGCGGGAATGAACCGGATGCGGCCGATCGCCATGACGACCGTGGCGGCGATCCTCGCCCTCGGACCGCTCGCACTGGGCCTCGGCCAGGGGGCCGCCATGCAGCAGCCGCTCGCCATCGCCATCATCGCCGGGCTGACGGTCCAGTTGCCGCTGGCCCTGGTCGTCCTGCCCGCGCTGCTGGCCATCGTGCTGCCAAAAGGCCCCGCGACTCGTTAGGCCGGTCCGCATCGCCGGCATCGAGGCCTTCAAGCAGGCGTTCCAGCGCCGCCAGGAAAAACGCGAAGAGGCACGCAAGTAACGGCTCACCGCAGGATGCTGAAAAGGTTGCTGTAGTCGTCGGTCCAGAGGCGCCGGGCGGACTTGCTTTGCGGCGGCGCGGAGGCCGACCGGATGGCGCCGCGGTCGAGGAAGTTCCGGTCGCGCGAGAGCAGTATCCACGTGCTCTCCGAGAACTCCTCCGAGCCGCCCTTGTTCTCGTCGTTTATGACGACTGCCCCCAGGCCGAAATGCGCCGCCAGGCCCAGCACCACAGGCTCAAGGTCCACAAACCGGTTCGACGTATGGACCGCCAGCACGCCATCGGGCTTCAGGTGCCTCTGGTAGATCTGGAACGCCTCTTCCGTCAGGAGGTGCATCGGTATGGCATCGCCCGAGAAGGCGTCGAGGGCCAGGACGTCGTACTCCTCGGGCGGCTCGCGCTCCAGCGACAGCCGCGCATCGCCCAGGACGACGTCGCACCGCGCGGCACTGTCGGCCAGGTAGGTGAAGCGGCTCGTCGCCAGGCGGCGGACCGCCGGGTTGATCTCGTAGAAGCGGAACGTGTCGCCGGTGCGCCCGTAGGCCGCAAGCGTGCCGGTGCCGAGGCCGACGATGCCGACCCGCATGGGCCCGTCGTGCCGCCGGTTCAACAGCACCAGGCCAACGCCGCTGTTGGGCCCGAAGTAAGTCGTCGGCTCGCTCCGCAGCGGCTCCTCCTCATACTGGAGGCCGTGCATGATGCGGCCGTGAAACAGCACGTGGTAACAACTCTCGGGGTCCTGCGGCCCGTACTCAGTGACCCGCAGGAGGCCGTAGAAGTTGCGCGACACCGATGCGGCGTCCTTGATCTGCTCGCGGGCCTCCTGCACCAGCAGAACCGCTGCGCCCACAATCGCCGCCACGGCGCTGACCGCCACGAGCGGGAAGGCCCAGGCCGGTCCCCGCCGGCCGCGCGTCCGCCGCTCGTACAGCCAGGCGATCAGGGCCAGCACCATGCATGTCCATAAGCCGACGTGCAACTCGTAGTACGCCGGGAACACCAGCGGCGCCACCACGGCGACCAGGACTCCCCCCACCGCGCCGCCCGCCGCCAGCGTCAGGTAAAACGAGGTCAGGTGACGCGGGCTCGGCTTCAGGCGCGCCAGTTCCCCGTGGCAGACCATGCACGCCGCGAACAGGCCCACGCTGTAGCCGACGATTTGATAGAGTATCGGCGCATCGACATTCTTGTACAGAAGCCACAGGACCCCCGCCGTCGCCGGCACGAGGAGCACCCAGAACACCGGCCGCAGGTACACGCGGTCGCTCTCAAAACACAGGATGAACGATACCAGGTACAGCCCCAGCGGCAGGACCCAGAGGTCCGGCACCACGCCCACGTCGTAGCACATCTGGTTCGTCACGGCCAGCAGTAGGACCGACCCGCACGCGGGCAGCGCCAGCCAGAGCACGTGGGCCATGATCCCCGGGCGGACGTATTCCGCCGCCGGGGGGGCCGGGGGTGGCACGGCCACAGCCTGCCCGCCGACTGGCGGGCTGTTCCGCGTGGCCGTGGTCTCGCCCAAGGCGGACGCCGCGGCAGACTTCAACCACCCGGCCCTGATCGCGCAGCCCGCGCAGAGAGCCACAAACGCCACAAACCCCGCCGACCAGATCGCCGCCTGCGTCTTCAGGCCCAGCGCCGGCTCAATAAGGAACGGATAACTCGCCAACGCCAGCAGCGACCCGGCGTTCGACAGCGCAAAGAGCCGGTACGGCGACCTCCTCGGATAGGCCGCGCTGAACCACGCCTGGAGGAGCGGGCTTGTAGCCGCAAGGGCCAGGCACGGCAACCCGACGCTGGTCGCCAGGACCAGGAGTATCCGCCATGTCGGGTCCTCGCCGCCCTCCGGCTTCCACGATGCCGACGGCGCGATGGGCAGCACCACCAGCGCAACCGCCAGGATCGCCAGGTGCACGATCGCCTGCCCGCGCTCGCCCAGCCTCGTCCGCACCCCGTGGGCGTAGGCGTACCCCGCCAGCAGCGCTGCCTGGAAAAAGAGCATGCACACGGTCCAGACGGCCGGCCCGCCGCCGAACCACGGCAGTATCCACTTGCCCATGACGGGCTGGACCTGGAACAGGAGGAATGCACCCAGAAATATCGTGGCCGCATATAGCGCCATGGGTTCTCCCCGGAACTTGCCCGGCACGCGAGAATACCCTATCGGCCCCGCCGGGCCAAAACAAGCCTGATTTGCCTGCGCCGGCGTTGACTTCGGTCCATCGTTGGGTTAGTCTTCCTCACCGGCAACCCGCTATGATGGAAGGCCAGACATGGAGCACGGACGGAACTTGGCGCACCGCATTTACGTGAAGGCCGGAACCTTGCTGCTCGCCGGGGTCTCTGCGCTCTCGGCGGCGGAATGCCTTGCCGCAGCGCCGCCGCCCGTCGCCGACCCTCCCTACTACGTCAGGAAGGCCGACTGGCACGAGACGATGATCGCCTCCCGCCAGGCCCTGATGAGGCAGGAGGCGCGGACCCCCTCCTCGCCGCCGCGCGTGTCCTTCGTCAGCCCGGTGGTCCGCGGCGGCGAACCGGCGGTCCGCATCTCGGTGCCCGTCCGCGGACAGAGGGAACTCTACCTATACGTCATCGGCGCACCCGATGTCACCCGCGGCGCCGCAGACTGGGCCGAGGCCGCGATCATCGCCACGGACGGAAAGGAAACGCCGCTTGGCCGCCTCGCCGGCATCAAACTCATCGAGGGGCAGATGAGCGTGGACTCGAACCTCCACAGCGGCGTCAGCGGGCCGCTTCAGATCGCCGGACGACGCTTCGACCGCGGCATCGAGATGTACCCGAACGGCGTCGCCAAGGCGCACGTGCCGCTTGCGGCCGACGCCGACCGCTTCGAAGCATGGATAGGCATTGATGATTGGGTCGGCAGGCACGGTGCCGTCCGGTTCATCGTGGCGGGGCCGGAGGAAGCCGCGCGGCAGGACCTGTGGGAGACGGCGGCCCGCGATTTCCACCAGGAGCAGCCACGCCGCCAGATGAAGTGGGAACGCGAGGACCGCATCCTCGACGAGGACTGGCGGCCCGGCGACTGGGCTTCTCTCGCCGGGCGATACGCCGCAGCCAGCAACCGTATCCCTGCACTGGCCGAGAAGGCCGCGACGCTGGCGGCGCAGGTGCGCGACCCGGCCGGCTTGGCCGAGGTCCGCCGGCTCTGCCTTCGCTCGCGGGCGCTGGACGAGACGCTCGCCCGGGCGCGGGCCTTCGACTCGCGCCCCCTCCGGATGGCCATAGCGGACCTGTCGGAGACATATCCAGATAAGTATTCGGGCGGCGGGCGGTACATGGCCCGCCTTGCGGCCATCGAGCAGGCGATGCCCGATACGCTGGCCCGCGCGGCAAAGGGCGCCGAGGCCGACATCGAGGCCGTGGAGCGGCTCCTGGTCGATTTCGACCGGCTCCGGCGCGAGGCCCTCCTGGCCAACCCGCTCCTGGACTTCGACCGGCTGCTCCTCGTCCGCCGCACGCCGCACGGCGACCCGCGGATGCCCATCGGCACGGGCTACGGGGTGGGCGAGTACATCGGCCTGCCGCGGCAGAGTTCGAAGCACAACCCCGGCATCGAGCGCCCGATGGACTGGGACAACGAGATCGCCCTGCTCTCGCCGGTCCGCCCCGAGGGCCGCCTCGCCACCCTCTACAAGCCCGACGGTCGGCGGCTGATCGCCGATCTCGACCTCCACTGGGACGCCCGCCGGCTCCTCTTCTCAATGCCGGGCAGCCAGAACAAGTGGCAGGTCTTCGAGATCGGCGCCGACGGCAAAGGCCTCCGGCAGGTCACGCCCGGAGACCAGCCGGATGTACATAACTACAATGCGTGCTATCTGCCGAACGGGAAGATCGCGTTCATCTCCACGGCGCCGCTACAGGGCGTCCCGTGCAACGCCGGGGTGATAGTGGGCATGATGTACGTGATGGAAGCCGACGGCTCCGGCATCCGGCAGGTCGCGTTCGAACAGGACCACGATTACTGCCCCACGGTCCTCAACGACGGCCGCATACTTTACCTGCGGTGGGACTACACCGACACGCCGCACGTCTGGAACCGCATGCTCTTCTCGATGAACCCCGACGGCACCGGCCAGGCCGAGTACTACGGGGCGAACTCATATTGGCCCAACTCCATCTTCTACGCCCGGCCGATACCGAACCATCCGACCCAGGTCGTCGGCATCGTGACCGGACACCACGTCGGCCGCGCGGGCGAACTCGTCATCTTCGACCCCGCCAGGGGCCGCCAGGAGACCGACGGCGTCGTCCAGCGGATCCCCGGCTACGGCCGGCGCGTCGAGCCGATCATCGAGGACAAACTGACCGAGCACAGTTGGCCGAAGTTCCTCCATCCGTGGCCCCTGAGCGGCCGATACTTCATCGTCTCCTGCAAGCCCTCGCCCGATTCCCTCTGGGGCATCTACCTGGCGGACGTCTTCGACAACATGGTGC
>Ga0315274_10008993_pt1 | contig 14455 bp, 11 predicted proteins | sample YL17G02_20_MG_FD_203700 | JGI IMG/M metagenome (GOLD analysis project Ga0315274, IMG submission 203700) | Sediment microbial communities from Yellowstone Lake, YNP, Wyoming, USA - YL17G02_20 | ecosystem: Environmental > Aquatic > Freshwater > Lake > Sediment | place: USA: Wyoming | collected... | reverse complement strand
GAACTGGGAGGCAATTGAACGTCGTCCGTTCCGTCGTCAGATTCAAACCGACAGCTCCAGGCCAATTCCAAATGCGCGTCCTGGCCGCGGCGTGGCTCCAAGAAGAAGAAGCTAGCTTTCTGTCTGCGCTCTTCTCCTCCGTAGTGAACGCACCAGGCTGTCGCACAGGCGGGCACCCCCCCAGCCCAGGGCCCCGCCGACCGCGGCCGCGAGCGCAACGACGAGGGCCGCGGCGCCTTCGGACCCGGCGGGCAAGGTCGGTGACGAGACCATTGTTTTGTTGTTCTGGTGGGCGCCGCTGCTGCTTTCTAGAGCTCTTTTCTGTGCTCGAGGAGCGCTCTCACTAGCGCGCAGAGGCAGAGGAAGACGAAGGAGGGGAAAGAAGGCGCGCGTTGGAACTCAGTCGAGTACTAGGACGAGAAAAGCAAGGAGAGTGGGGTGGGAAGGAGGGTCGAGAGTTTTCTTTCTTTCGACCCCGTCACTCACTCTCTTGCACTTTTTTTCGATTTTCTCTCGAGTCCAAAGAATTTGAAAGAGAGGCTTTTCGATCGAACCACCTCTCGTCTCTCCGCTCTTCCACCCCTCCCCCTTTCTTTTCTCCCCTTCTTGCGTGGGGGGTCGCGTCCTTGTCTCCAGCAGCCGCGGAGCGAGTCGACGCGGGGCTCGGACGCCAGCGCGTGTCGAGACGCTCTTTCTCGCTCGACAGGTGCGTTTTTCTCTCAATCAAAAAAGGGTGCCCCTCACGTCGCCGGCCTCGGACCTCAAAAACTCCCTTTCTTCGCCGCGAGCGGGCTCTCTTGATCATCCTCGGTCGTTCCCGCGCTTTGATTGCGCTGTTTACGGATCCGAAGGCGCCCCCCGAAGCAGCGATTCTCTCTCGAAACGAAACTCTTTCCACTCTCGCTTCGACTCGAGTGCATCTCATCCCCTCTCCTCCTCCGAAAGAAACTTCTTTCGGCACCTCTTTCCCCCACGAGGGGCTCAAAGAGGCATTTTCCAGAGCGTCACGGGGGATTTGCGAATGAGCAATTCAGAAACTGGCGGCCAAGAGGTGAGTTTTTTGCATTTTTTCCCCCCTCTCTCTCTCGGGCCTTGAGCGCGTCGAGCGAGCAAGAGCAGGAGATTTTGAATCGACAGCTCTCCGGGCGATCTCAAGGGCGAGTCCGCCCGTCCATCTTCCGCTCACTCACAAGCATTCCCCCCTCAAACTCCGCCCGGATCCATCACGGACGACAGGTTGCTCCATCAGTCGCGATGGGATCGGGCGTCGCGGCTACGCAGAGCGCTTCCGACGAGGCGGCACGCCCCAGCAAGAGCGTCAGCATCGTCGCGGACGCAGACGAGGGCCAAGTCCTCGAGGAGCAGGAGCCTTTGCCCGACTCCAGCAGCGCTGGCTCGGCCTCCACGACCGCCGCGGCCAGCCCCGAGGCTGCAGCTGCTGGCGATGGAGCGCGACAGCGGCAGCCGTCCCGCGAGGATGAGGAGGAGGACGGAGCAGAGGAAGGAGAGGAAGACGGGGAAGGGGACTTCGAAGACGACGAGGAAGCATCAGCTCTTCCTCCTCAGTCGCTCTCCTCGACCTCGGCGGCGCTCCCTCTTCCTCAGCAGACGAACGGCGCCCCGTTCCAGGCGCCGTCCTCGCCCTCCTACTACCATCACCACCACCAGCAGCAGCAGCAGTGGATCTACCAGCAACAGCAGCAGCACGCCCAGGTACGTCTTGATTGAGAGAGAGAGGGAGAGAAAGAGGGAGAAAAAAGGTCTCCTTGACAGGGAGGAAGAAGAAGAAAAAACTCACCAAGGGTAAAAAAAAAAAAACTTTCTTATCTTCCTTCCTTCTTTCAACCCTATCAAAAAATCAAAACAGGCCGCGGCCTCCTACCACCACCACCACTACCTGGCGCAGCAGCAGCAGCACGCGGCGGTCATTGCGCACTATCAGCAGGAGATGCAGCTCCTCTACATCCGTCAGCAGGCGGCCGCTGCAGCGGCGGCGGCGGCGGCGGCGACTGCCCAAGCTCAGCAGCAGCAACAGCAGCATTTTTACCCGCCTCTGTTCCCGCAGCAGCAGAGCCACGCCAACAGCAATAACAACAACAACAACAATATTGCAGGGGTCCAGTTTTTGGCGCAGCAGCAGGAGCAGGCTGCCGCGGCGGCGCTAAATTTCACTTCGGCGGCAGCGGCGAGAGACGGAACAGCGACTGCGGCGGGGGCGGGACAGGCTCCCCGACAGGCCTTCTACTACCCAGGCGGCCACCCCGCCGCGGGGCCCTCGGTCGGCGGGAGGTTCTCCCCCGGCGGCGTCCTCGGAGCGCCCCAGCAGCAGCCCCCGCAGCCCGAGCTGCAGCTCCCGCCGGCGCTGCCCTCGAGCGGCGGCAGCGCCCTGTCCGCGACGGCGGCCGTCAACGCGTCATGGGCCCTCGCGGATCTCCAGGCCGCGGGCTCCTCCGCGGGAGGGCCCCGGCAGCTTCAGCAGCAGCAGCAGCTGTACGGCAGGCAGCAGCAGCCCCACCCGGCTTCTTACGCCTACTACCACCACCAGCAGCAGCTCCAGCAGCTGTACGGCAGGCAGCAGCAGCCCCACCCGGCTTCTTACGCCTACTACCACCACCAGCAGCAGCAGCAGCTGCACCTCTTCCACCAGCAGCAGAACGCGCTCGCCTCTACGCGCCAGAGCCCCTCGGTCCCGACAGAGGGGGGAAGCGGAGGAAGCGACGGCGGCGGTCACTGTTACAGCAGCGGCAAGGGCGGCGGCTCCAACGCCGCCGCGCGCTCCTCGGCGCCGTCCCCCTCCCCTCCCGTCCGACCGGCGCCGCCGCAGCAGCAGCTCCGCCCGCAGCGCGCGCTCTCGACGGCTGGCACTTTGTCGACGTCTTCGACGTCTGCCTCGGCGGAGAACAAGAGGAAGGCCGCGGCTGCTGCTGCTGCCGCCGCGACTGCCCCCATCGCAGCCGCCGCCGTCGCGCTCGCGGCCGCTGGCTCCCCCTCGAGGAACGTCGCGGCGAGGACCTCCTCCTCGAGAAGAGCCCCTTCGAGGCCTCCGACCTCGCTGGGCGTCGGCAACTACTACGACTTCGCCCAGTGGGGCACCGGAGCGGGCACCGGGCGCAGCACGAGCCGGAACGGCGGCGGCAGCAACGGCCCAGCTGCTGCGGCACAAAGGGCGAAGAACGCCGCCGCCGCCCCGCCGCCCTCGCGCCCGCCGCTCCGCGTCGTTCCCCACCGCCGGGCTCCTCGCGCGGCCACCGAAGGCGCCGCCGCAGCAGCCCGCAGGGCGCCCGGGCGGACCAGCAAGCTCCAGGGAGGCTCCATGGCGCGCAGGGCCAACGCGCTGGCGCTGTCCCTCGGGCTCTGCGCCGCCGGCGGCGAAAACGGCGACGCCTCGCCCTTCACCCCTACCGTCGCTGCGGCCCTTCCCCCGCTGGGTGCAGCCTCCCGCGGCTTCATGAACACGATCGACGGAGTGCTGGAGAGGCTGGCCGCCTCCAGCGCGAGCGGCTACGGAAGCGGAGGCGATGCCGCCCCGGCGGCCAATGCCGCCAAGGAGGCCCGAGGGGCCGCAGCGGCCGGGAGCAGCGCCGAGGCCAGCATCTCGACCGCGCTGGCGCTGCTGGCGCTCAGGCGCGCGGCAGGCGCCGCGGCCGCGGCAGCTCCTGCCGCGGGCGAGGAGGAGGAGGGAGGGGCGGGAGGAGGAGGAGGCGCGCGCTCGCCTCCTCCGTCCCCTCCCGTGCCGCGCCGCCGCCCGGCCTCCGCCTCCTCCGCCCTCGGAGGAGCCCCCCTGCCCCCCGTCCTCCCGGCGGCTCTGACCTCCGCGGCGGAGGCGGCCGCCGGCGTCGACCCGCTCGTGCTGCTCCACGCCGACCCCACCGGCCTCGTCCTCTCGTCGCGGATGACGCTCGCCGACGTGGAGGGGAGGGCGGCGGCGACGGCCAGGGACCAGGTCGGGAGCAGGTTCCTGCAGGACAAGCTCTGCGGCGTCGGCGCGGGGGCGGACGGCGGGGGCGGGGCGGGGCCCTCGACGGGGGCGGCGCCCGGCCTCGGCGCGCCGGCCCCTCCTGACTGGGCCCGCTGCCCCCCCGCGACAGAGGCGGCCGCGGGGGCCCTGCTCGACGAAGTCCTCGAGTCGGGGCAGCTCGTGGCGCTCTCCAGGGACATGTTCGGGAACTACGTCGTGCAGAAGCTGCTCGAGAGGTGCTGCGGCGGGGGAGGCGCCGCCAGCAGCGACGGCGGCGGCGGAGAAAAGGCCGCCGCCGCGACGGCGGCGCGCGCCCGCAGGACGGAGCGCGCCTCCTCGGCCCTCCGCGCGCGCTGCCGCGCCCTGGCCCTGGACGGGCACGGGAGCCGCGTGCTGCAGGTCGCCCTGGCGGCGCTGCCCCGCGACGAGGCCCGCCTCCTCGCGCGGCGGGTGGCGCTCGGCGGCGGAAGGGCGCGGCTGCTCGCGGCCGACCGCCACGGCAGCCGCGTGCTGCAGCGGGCGCTCGACGCCGGCTGCGACGAGCTGAGGGCGCGCGTCGCCGAGGAGCTCCTCCTTCCTCCGGACGTCGAGGAGGAGGAGGCGGCGGGGGGCGGGAGCGGCGGGGACTTTTACGGCAGCGAGAGCGAGGAGGAAGGGGCGTTGAGCGGCGACAACGACCCCGCCGCCAGCAGCAGCCGCCGCCCGCGCCCGCCCGCGAAGGCCCACCGTCCGGGGGCCGTGCTGCTCGCCACGCACCCCTTCGGCTGCCGCGTCCTGCAGCGCATCCTGGCGCTGTCTCCCCCCTGCGAGGAGGAGGAGGCGGCGGAGGAGGAGGCGGAAGCCTCCTCGCCCGCGGCGGCGCTCCGGGAGTTCCGCGCCCTCGCGGCGCGGGCGAGGCGGCAGGTCGTCCTGGCCGCCCCGCGTCTGGCGACGGACGAGTACGCCAACTACGTCCTCCAGAAGCTGCTCCGCGGGGGCTCCTCCTCTTCGAGCTCGAGGGCTTCTCCCTCCCCCTCTCCCTCCGCTCCCCCCGCCGCCGCCGGCGAAGAGAAGCCGGCGCCGGCGCTCCTCTCGGCCGCCGAACGCCACGCCGTCGCGCGCGGGCTCCTGGGCCGCGCCAGGGAGCTCGCCACGCACGTCTCGGGATCGAACGTCCTCGAGGCGGTGCTCGCCTCGTGCGGGCGCGGGGAGCGCAGGGCGCTGCTCGCGGAGCTGCTGTCGCCCGACCGAGACGGCGGCGGCGGCGAGCGAGGGGCCGCGACGGCGGCGGCGAAGCAGAGAACCGAGTGGTCCCTGGAGGGGGCGATGGCGCATCCCTACGGCAACTACGTCTTCCAGCGCGCACTGCTCGTCTGCGACGACGCCGACCAGAGAGAGCTGCTGTCGCTGGCGGTGGCCGCAGCCGAGCCGCGGCTGCGGGGGTCGCCGCACGGGAGGCACTTGCTGGCGAGGGTCGGCGTCGTTGCCGCCGCCAGTTCTGCTTCTCCTGCCCCCGTGGCCGCTGAGGCCGAGGGAGCAGCGGCGGTGGCGAAAGAGGAGGAGCACGACGGCACGAAGGAGGACGTGGCTCCTATCCCCGCCGCCGCCGTCGCGGCAGCCGGAAAGGCGGCCAAGACCGCCGCCGCCGAAAAGGCGGCGACGACGACGATATCGTCGGCGCCCGTCTCGTACGCCGCCGCGGCAGCAGCAGCCGCAGCCACGACCCACTCTCAGGCGCGTGTTCCGCTGGTCGCCACGGCGAGGGCGCAGCAGCAGCAGTGCTAGAGTTGAAGGGGAAGATATTTTTTTGGTTTTCAAGTTGGAGAGACTGAGAGAGAGAAAGAGAAAAAACTTTAAAAAACTTGCTGCTTTTCGTTCACTCGAGAAGAAATAAAAGGACAGATCAAGATAGACGCAGAGAGAGAGAGAAAGGGACAGACGGATAATAAATGTTTGGGAGCTTAGAGGGAGAGACCGCGATCAGTATTGGGGTATTGAGAGAGAGTTTCGGAACGACTTTTTTGAAAGGAAAAAAATGTGAGAAAATCAACGTCGACGAAAAACACCAAGAGAAAGATAAACCAAATCGCCGGCGCTCTCTCTCTCTGCCCCCCTCTTTCCCTTTTCTTGCCTGATTGCTGCGATCTCTAACTTCGCCTCTCTGAAGAATTTGCACAAAAAAGAAAGAATCAAAACTTGAAGTCGTCGTCTCCCTTTTTCGCCCTCTTTGCGCGCGTCGCCCTCGTCGCCCTCTTCTCCGGCTCTGCCGCCGACGCCGCCGCTCCCCCTGCTCCTCCGCCTGCCGCAGCAGCAGCAGCAGCGGCAGAGGCCGCCGCCACTGCCGCGATGGCGGACGCCTTGTCCGCGTACAGCGCCGCGGCCTGCTCCTCGCTCAGGCCCTCCAGCTCCTCCGGGTCGATCGCGACGTCGAAGGTCGAGGCCGAGGAGGCGGGGTTTTTCGCCGCGAGCGCGTCGAGGCGCTTCTCGTGCTCGGCTCTGGGCCTCGAGGGCGCCGCCGCCGCTGCTCCGGCAGCAGCAGCAGCAGCAGCGCCCGGAGCAGCGGCGGAAGGAGGGGGCCCCCCCTCGGCGGAGGGGACGACGTACGTGTGGTCGGAGCCGACGATGGTGCCCGCGCCGGCCGCCGACGCGGCGCGCTGCTCCAGGACCGTGTAGAGCTGCCTCGGCTGCTGCTGCTGCTGCACGACGGAGGCCGTGCCCTTGCGCAGGTCGAGGTCGCCCGGGAGCGGGGTGACGCCGCCGAGGACGGTGGTGGCGACGGAGGAGATGCCGTCGGCGACGGCTGCGGCGCCGACTCCCGCTCCTTCTCCCTCCTCTCCCTCCTCGCCGCCTTCTTCGCCGTGCTCTCCTCCCTCTTCCCCCTCCTCCTCCTCCTCTACCTCCTCCTCCTCGCTCTCCGGCTCGGGCTCCAGCTCGCCCCACTTGGCGCCCTTGGGGATCGCCCACGCCCCGGACCCCTCGACGACGAGGGCCGTCGCGTCGGGCTCGTCGTCGTCCGAGTCGGAGTCCGAGGCGTTGGCCTCCAAAAGGATCAGCGCCGCCTCCGAGGCGCCGCCGGCGCCGGCCCCTTCCCCCCCCCCTGCCCGCTCCCCTCGCCCCCCGTCGGCCTCCGCCAGCGCCCGCGCCGCCCTGGCCCTCCTCGCCTGTCTCTCGGCCCGCCGCTTCCTCCTCCGCTCCCCGAACGCGTCCCCGTAGAGCGGCTTCCCCGCCTCGTCGACGGGCGGCTTGCCCCACCCCCCCGGCTGGTACCCGTAGGCGGCGCCTGCCGGCAGCGGCGCGGTGAGGCCCGGGACGCGCAGGCGGGGGTACGACGGCGGGGGGCCATAGCGCTGCTGCGCGACGAGCCAGGGGGGAGGGAGAGGCGGGCTCGCCGTCGGGTCCATGCCGAGGGCGCGCTGCAGGGCAGGGGAGAGCCTCCCGGGAGCAAAGGCGGTGAAGTCGCCGCCGCCGTCATCGAGTCCCTCGCCGCCGTCGTCGTCTCCGCCTCCCCCCCCCTGCTGCTGCATCTGCTGCATCCTCAGGTCGTACTCCCTCCCCTCGTAGTACAGGTCCCCGTGGCCGGTCAGCCCCGGAGGCTTGGTCTGGTGCCTGAAGAAGGCCGCGTGCAGGATGCGGTAGTCGATGGACAGCTTCCCGATCTTCGGCGCCAGCCGCGCCCGCGCCTGCTGCTTGAGCCTCTGGCTCGCCGCGCTCGTCCCCTCGTTCTCCATCCCCCCGGTCGCGTCGCGCATCCCGGAGATGCCCGTCGCCTCGATGAACGCCGGCAGCTTGAACGGCGGCTTGTCGAGCCCGCGCTTGCCGGCCAGGTAGGCCCTCTTCTGCGGCCAGTGGCGCGGCACCGCCACCGCGTTGCGCGCGCCCTTGAGCTGCGCCAGCGTCGGGGCCTCCCTGGCCGTGGCGTCCCAGGCCTCCACGGCGTCGGGGCGAGGCGCGACGCGCTTGAGGGCGGCGATGGCGTGGCGGGCGGCCTCCTTGCGACGCCTGCGGGTCAGGCCTTGGGAGCGCTTGGAGGGCTTGCCTCCGTCGTCGGGACCGGAAGAGGAGGAGGAAGCGTCCTCGTCAGAGTCGGAGTCGCCGTCGGAGGAGGAGCCCGAGGAGGAGAGCGTCCCCCTGCGCCGCCTGCGCTTGCCGCCGCCGTCGCCGTCGCTGTCTTCTTCCTCCGTCCTGATCGCCGAGCCCGTGACCTCCTCGGCCGAGGCGAAGGTGGCGAGCACGCGCGCGAAGCCGCCAGCGGTGTCTGCGGGACTGCCGCCGTCTTCCGCCTCTCTTGCAGCGACGACGCCCAGCACCTCGGGGGGAGGCAGCGGCGCCGAGACGTACTCGATGGTGACGGCGGCGGGGGCGGAAGCGGAGCTCCCGTTTGCCTGGTTGGCCTCCTGCTGCTCGCGGGCGAGGGCGGCCTCTCTGTCGACGTTTTTTTGGAAGGAGTGAGGTCGAGGGTGAGTTTTTTTTTCTACCGATGCAATCGAGGAAGAGCCGTCGTCGACGACGACGCCGACGCCTTTGTTTTCCTCTCTCTTCTCCCTCTCAAAATCGACTCTTCTTACTTCTTATGCTCCTTGGCCTGCTTCTTGCGCGCCTTGCGCTTCTCGGCGTCGGAGAGGCGGGCCATCTCGTTGAGTTGGAAGAGACGAAGAAGAGGAAACGACGGCGGCGTTTTGGTGATCGTCGAAATTCGTTTTCCTCTGTCTGTCCCGCTGTTTTTTCTGCACGGAGAGTGGAGGCTCGCTGAGAGGGGGAGGAGCGGAGAGGCGCGAAAGCGCGCAAGCGCAGGGTGGTGAAGGGAGAGAAGGTGCGTGTGCGCTGCCAGGACTTGCTTCTTGAGAAGAAGAAAACCTCAAAAGGCATAGAGTGAGAAGGGGGGGGGGAAAAAGCAAAACCCGCCTTTTCCTCTGCACTTTTTTGACTCCCTGGCTTGTTTGAAAACCCTCGAATCTTTCCAAACGCGCTCTTTCTCCCGCAGCGATGATGATGCTCTCTTCGCCGACACGCGCTGCTGTGCACCCTCGCGCAGCCGTGGCCTTGCCTTGTACGATTGCGAGGAGGGCAATCGTGCCGAAGCGAGCCCGCCAGCGACCGATCTCTGCCACACTGTCGCCGATCTCGCCTCATCTGGCAGCGGCCCGCCCCCGTCGCCGTCGCCCCTCCCTCTCCGTCCCCGCCGCCCCTTCGCCCCCCTCCTCCTCTGCCCGAGCGGCGGCGTCCTCTTCTCCCCCCGGGGACGGCACCGACTGGCTCTCCAGCGGCCTCCTCAGGGTCTCCTACCCTCTCCAGGCCCTGCTTCTGGCCCTCGGGGGGGCCGTGATGGTCGCCGCGCCCTCGCGGTTCTGCGAGCTCGCGCTCCGCTCGTGCCCGCTGCCGCCGCCGCAGACGGCGATCCAGCTCGCCGGGGCCGCGCTGGCGCTGCCGGCCGCCGCGTCTCTCGCGCTGGCGCACGCGGCCTCCGTCCCGGGAAGGCTCTCCTCCGCGACGTACGTCTCTCTCAACGCCGGGCTGTCGCTGTTCGGCCTCGCCGTCGCGGCCGCGGCGTCGGCCGCCGTCGCTCCGGGCTCCCTGCCCGCCGCGGCCGCCGCCTCCTCGCTCCTCGCCCCGGCGGGGTTCTACTCCTCACTGCTCCTGATCGGGCCCCTGGCTCTCGCAGTGGCTTGCTCGACGGCGGCGACGGTGAGTTTTTTCGATTGGTGTTGTTGTTTTTCTTCTTTCTTTTTTTTCAAGTCAAAAAACTCAAAAAACTCTTTTTTTCAAATAAAATCGAAATAAAAAAAAGGCTTACGGAGGGCAAGGAGCAGGCGTCGCCCGGGCCCTGGTGCAGGCCCCCGTGGCCGTCGCCGCCGCCGTGCAGAGGGCGACGGGCTCCTCCGCCGCCGCCACCGCCCTCCCCGCCGCGTCGCGCCTGTTTGGCGCCTCCTCCGCGGCGCTCCTCGCGCTCGCACTCTCCGGGGCCGTCGCCTCGGCCCCTCCCCGGGACGCCACCTCTGCCCTCTTTCTGAGGGTGGCGGCCTCGGGGTCGCTGTTCGCGTCCGTGGCCGCAGCGGTGCTCTCCGACGCCGCGGTGAGGGGAAGGTCGGGCGCGTCGACGTTTGCGACGCTGAAGCGGGGGGCGACCGCCGGGTGCGCGGCCGCCGTCGGGGCCGTCGTGGGAAGTGCCGTGGCGGCGGCGGCGGCGGCGGCGGGAGGCGGCACTTCTCCGTCTTCTTGCACTGCTCTCTTGCCGGCAGCGATCGGCGTCTCCGCAGTGCTGCTGCTGTTTGGGGGGACGGCGGCGTGGGAGCTGGCGACGGTGAAAAAGTGAAGAGGGAGAGAGTGGGAAAACAGTGTAGACAAGGGAAAAATTGAGAAAGAAAAAAGAAACACTCGACAGCCCCTAGTATATGCCTGGAAATTCAAGATTGGCAATGAACGATTTTCCTCTTTGAGAAAAGTCAAAAGTGGCAGGGAACGAAAGAAAGACAGAAGAAACAAGCTTCCGAGCTCACCTTTCCTTCATCCCCCCCCTGCCCAAGCGCTCTTAGCTCAGTGGATTAGAGCGTTGCTTTCCGAACGATGAGTCAATCTGGTACGAGGCAAAGGTCTGGAGTTCGACCCTCCAATGGCGCTTCTTTCTTTTTTTGTTCTTTTGGCTGATGCAAAGAGGACGTTACGAGGCGCTGGAAAACGACTGGGAGCACTTGGAGGCGCGAAAGTGGACGAGAAAGGCAACGCGATCTGTCTTTTCTTTTTTCCTTGGCCCAATTCGATGCCTTTTTTCAGTTTTCATATTTCTCTCTCTTTCTCCTTCCCCCAGCAATGCTCCCTCTCAACACGTCGGCCTCGCCCGCGCGGGCCTCCGCCGCGCAGGCAGCGGCAGCCTCCGGTCGCCGGAAGGCCGCGACGCGGCGGACGTCGGTCATCGGCGGCGCGGCGCTCGCCGGCGCGGCGCTGATCTTGCTGCTCCATCGTCGCGAGAGCGGGAGCGGGAGCCGGCCGCTGCTCGACCGAGCGGGAGGAGGAGGGGAGCCCGTTTCTTCCGCGTCGTCGTCCTCGTTCTCGCACGCCCCGCCGGCCAAGCAGGGCGCGGGGCTGGTGCTCTGGTGAGAGAGGGAGAGAGATTTGGCTATAAGTGAGAGAGGGAGACAAAGAAAGACTAGAGCACCCTCGACCTCACACCCTCCCTCAAAAAAAAAAACTCGACAACAAAAAAAAAAAAAGGCGCGACGACTCCGACTCCGTCCTGCTCCTCCAGCGCCGCTCCAGGCACCACGACCGCGCCTGGGGGCTCCCCGGCGGCAATGTCGAGCCCTCCGACCTGAGCCTGCTCGACGCCGCCGAGCGGGAGGCCGCCGAGGAGATGGGAAGCCTGCCGCGCTCGTTCTCGGTGCTGACCAGGATCGACGCCGTCCGGGGCGGCAAGAAGAAGGAGAAGGCGTACAGCGCGTTCGTGCTGCGCGTCCCAGGGGAGGTCGCGGGCGCGTGGAGCCCCGTCTTGAACGAGGAGAGCAGGGGCTGGAGGTGGGTAGGGCGGGAGGAGGCGTCCCGGCTGGCCGGAGCGTCCGGGGGCGGAGGAGGCGGCGGGGGCGGAGAGGGGGGCGTCGGCAGGAAGGAGGGCGCGGCCTCCTCCTCCTCCTCCTCCTCCTTCGTGCTCCACCCCGTCGCCGCAGACCTGCTGACTCCGGGGACACAGTCCCGGGCGCTCTTGGACGAGGCAGTCTCTGCCGTTTGGGAAGGCGGGGGGGGGAGCGGAGGCGGAGGAGGAGGAGGAGGAGGAGGGGCGGACGGGAATCCTGCGACCGGAGGCGGTGGAGGCGAGGGGCGAAAAAAGTAAATAAAAAATGAAACACTTTTTCACATCGAAACTCTGTCATCGCGGCCCGCCTTCTCTCCAGTCCACGCTTCTTCTCTCTTCCCTCTCCGCTCTCAACGCAGCATGCGCGCCATCATCATCACCGAGCACGGGCCCCCGTCGTCGCTGAAAGTCACCGAGGACGCCCCGAAACCGCCTCGTGCGAAGGGCGAGGCACTGATTAAAGTCGTCGGCGCCGGCGTCAACCCCGTCGACTGGAAGATCCGCGCGGTGAGAGTTTTTTCGCTGGCTTCTTCGCTGTCCGAGAACAGAGAGAGAGAGAGAGAGAGGGAGAGCGAGAGAGAGAGGGAGAGCGAGAGGGTCTCAAACGTATTCTTCAAAAGAAATGTAAAAAAAACAGGGCGCGCAAGGCGGAGGCCTGCCGGCCAAGCTCCCGCAAATCATCGGCGGCGACCTCTCGGGCGTCGTCCTCGAGGCCGACGAGGACTCCGGCCTCAAGCCCGGGGACAGGGTCTTCGCGCTCACCAACGGGTTCCACTGGGACAACCAGGGCCACGACGGCTGCTACTGCGAGTTCTCCGCCGTCCCCGCCACGAACCTCGCCCGCCCGCCGAGCTCCATGGCGCTCGTCGAGGCCGCCGCGGTGCCACTCGTCGCCCTGACGGCGTGGCAGACCCTGGCGCGCGCCCCCGGGGGGGCGATCGAGGGCAAGAGGGTGCTCGTCCACGCCGGCGCCGGCGGCGTCGGCCACGTCGCCGTCCAGCTCGCCAAGAACGCGCGCGGCGCCGCGTTCGTCGCCGCGACGGGAAGGCCGCACTCGCACGAGTTTCTGAAGTCCCTGGGCGCCGACGAGGCGATCGACTACACCGTCGCGGACTGGGACGCGGACTTCCTGAGGCGGCACGGAGGAGGCGAGGACGCCAAGTTCGACGTCGTCTTCGACCTCGTGGCGGGCGACGCCGAGCTGAAATCGTACAACCTGCTCAGGCGGGGAGGGTACTACCTCCACGTCTTCAACACGGGGACCGACCCGCAGAGGGCCGCCGAGACGAGGGCGGCCTGGGCCGAGGACGGGAGCGGGAGGCACTACGAGGGCCCCACGCTGGTGACGCCCGACGGGGCGGCCCTGGCCGAGGTCTCGAGGCTGATCGACGCGGGCAAGCTGCGGGTCGAGGTCAGCCAGGTGCTGCCGCTCGAGGAGGCCGCGAGGGCGCACGAGGCGCTGGAGGGGCTGGCGGTGCGCGGGAAGATCGTGCTTAAGGTGTCGGAGGAGGATTGAAGGAGCGTTTTTTTTTTCGTTGAGCCCTTGGCGTGGAAAAGAGGGAGACCTAAAATAGGAAGAGTGTAGAAGAGAGAGAGAGAGAGAGCGTGCCTGAAGCGAGCCTGCTGAAGCAAAACAGCGAAAAACCTGGCGATCTCCGACAAGCATTCGAAGCAGAACGATGGCCGAAGCACTCGACACCCGCGAGCTCGCGGCGGCGCTAGACGAAAGCGACGACAACGGCGACGGCGACAGTGCCAAGCTCACCATCAACGACCTCCCGAAGGAGCTGCTCGCGTCCGTCTTTATTGCGGTCGACGCCTCTCAAAACTGATCACGTTTTTTTTTCCTTTTCATAACACAGCGGGAGGACCGTAATGAAAGATACCGCGAAAGAAAAACTCGGGAGAGGAAGCATAAGAAAAAAATCACCCTTCGGCCACTCCCGCCTCGCCCGCCGCCGCCGCCGCCGCAGCAGCGGCAGCAGCAGCCTCCGCCTGCTTCCTCCTCCTGTTCTCGGTCCTCGCGGCCAGCTTCTCGGCCTCCCTCGCGGCCCGCTCCTCGGCGCTCCTCGGCTGCAGCCGCGGCGCGCACTCGGCGCACGAGTTGCTGGGCGGGTTCTTGAAGCCGAACTTGTTCCGGCCGTCGGCGAGCCCGGCGCGCAGGGTCCTGGTCCTGCCGCTCTTGTCCTGGTTCGAGAGCTTCTTCCCCCTCTCTCCCTCGCGAGCGGGGGAGGAAGGAGGGACGCCCGCGGCGGCGTCCGTCGCGGCCCGTGCGGCGCGCTTCCGCTCCCTGCGCTCGTGGAGCCCCCTGTGCCAGCTTTCCCCTCGCCCGGCGTTGCCCCGCAGCTCCTTCGCGTCCTCCCCGGCTTCCTCCTCGATGCCGCACCGGGCGCGGACGGCGGGGTCGTGCCTCTTCTGGGAGTCGACGACGGCGTTCAGCGCGGAGAGGACGGCGGCGGCGGGGGCCTGCGTGGGCTCGAGCTCGGCGAGGGCGCGGGCGATTGCCTCCTGGGTTTGCGGAAGGTTTTTTTGTTTTGGAAAAGACGACGCGAGAGAAAATGAGAACGAGAGGGCGCGAGCAAACCGAAAAAAGTGAAGGAAAGAAAAAAAACAGGCACAAAAATCGAAGACTCTCACCGCCGTCGTCATGCACCCTTCGAACGGCTCCTTGAACAGTGCGATCGTCCTCGTGTCGGCACAGATGTTGCGCGTGACGCCGGCGAGAGCGGTCTCCGCCGTCGGGGCGTCGTTGCCGCCGCCGCTGCCGTTTACTGCCGCTCTCCGCTCCCCCTCGGCGCGCGCCACGGCCGCGGCGGCCTCCTCGCTGAGCTCCTCTGCGGCGTCTCCGATCGGGAGCTGGATCCTGATTGCTGGGCCTCGAGGAGCCAGGAACCAGGGGGCAAGATCCTGGTTTGAGGTGGGGGCGAGAGGAGAGGGAGGGGGGATGGGATGGGACA
>Ga0315274_10008992_pt1 | contig 14455 bp, 9 predicted proteins | sample YL17G02_20_MG_FD_203700 | JGI IMG/M metagenome (GOLD analysis project Ga0315274, IMG submission 203700) | Sediment microbial communities from Yellowstone Lake, YNP, Wyoming, USA - YL17G02_20 | ecosystem: Environmental > Aquatic > Freshwater > Lake > Sediment | place: USA: Wyoming | collected... | reverse complement strand
CCGGCACGCTGCTTTGTTGGGGATTGGCACTGGTGTCGGAACAATACGGCTATTCCTGCAACGTGTTCAACCGACCGCCGACCGCCGCGAACCAAGACCTCACGGTCATCCATGGCGCAGCCACCGATATTATTCTGTCAGGCTCCGACGAGGACGATGAGCCGCTGACCTTCGCGATTCTCAGTCCGCCGACGCACGGCACATTGACCGGTTTTGACGCGACCACCGGCCGCTGCACCTACACCCCTGAAACCGGTTATAGCGGTCCGGATAGTCTCTCCTTCAGCGTCAATGACGGGACGACCAACAGCCCGCCTGCCGCGGTCAATCTCACCGTGCGCGAACCCGCCGCAGACCTCGCGATTGTCCTGACAGCGCCTGCGGAGCCGGTGTTGGTCGGCAGCGAGTTGACCTACCAGTTAGTCGTCAGCAACCGGGGACCCAATGTCGCCACGGATGTGGCCATGACCGATCCGCTGCCGGATGGACTGGAATTTGTCTCGGCCACATCCGACAAAGGCAGTTGCGCTTTCGTGTCGGGGGCGGTCACGGGCGAGTTGGGTAGTCTGGAAGCGGGCGCCACCGCCACGATCAGCATAGTGGTCAGGGCGATGGTGGTCGGTGTGGTCACTCATACGGCCAGCGTCTCCGCACGCGAAATCGACGATGACCCGACGAACAATGCCGCCAGCACCAGCGTCACGGCGAAACTCGATGCCGACCTGGCCCTGATAAAAGTCGCCAGCATTGAACCTGCCCTCTTCGGCGTCGCTTTTCGCTATGACATCCTGGTAACAAACCTAGGCCCCAACACCGCCACGGGTGTGCGCCTGGTCGATCCGTTGCCGGCGAGCCTTCCGCTTGTCTCCGCCGAAACCACCCAGGGAACCTGGACCAACCAGGACGGCGCGCTGGTTGGTGAGTTGGGCGACCTGGCCAGCGGCGCCAGCGCCTCGGTCGCGATCGTGGTCATGCCCAATTCCCTGGGCCCAGTCACGAACCAGGCCGTTGTCTTTGCTGATCAACTCGATGCGCGCACGGCCGACAACACGGCGACAACGATCACCACGGTCATCCCGCATGCCGAGTTGGCTATCAGCCAGTCCTCGACGCCCGAACCCGCCGTGCTCGACCACGACCTGCATTATGTGATCACGGTGAGCCAATCAGGACCCAACGTGGCCACGGGGGTCCGCATCACCGATACGTTGCCCGGCGGCGTTAGTTTCGTCTCCACAGAGCTCAGCCAGGGCACCTGTTCCCAGGAAAACGACCGGCTCATTTTCGAGTTGGGCCAACTGGCCAGCGGCAGCGAGGCCGCGGTCACGGTCGTGGTCAGACCGACCCAGTTAGGTCTCATCACCAATGCCGTCACCGTCACCGCCAATGAGACCGACCTGGACCCCGCGAACAACTCGGCGAGTGGTATCACCGAAGTGAAACTCCTGGCTGATTTGACGGTCGCCGCGAGCGCGGATCCGAGCCCGGTGCTGGCAGGCAACTCCCTCACGTACTCCCTGCTGGTCACGAATCTCGGCCCCAGCGCGACTGCGAGTCTGTGGCTGACCAACTACCTGCCCGACACGGTGACATTCGTTGCCGCGGAATTGACCCAGGGGACATGGGCCAATCTCAACGGGGTCGTGGTCTGCGAGTTGGGTGAACTGGCCAGCGGCAGTAACGCCCTGGTGACCCTCGTGGTCACACCCACCCAGCCGGGCCCGCTCACCAATGTCACCGCCGTCGGCGGTGAGGCCAGCGATCCGGATCTGACCAGTAACACCTTTACCAATGTCACCTTCGCACGGCTCGCGGCAGATGTGGCGGTGGCAATGTCCGTGTCACCGGAGCCCGTCATCGTGGGCGAGAACCTCACCTGCTCAATCACGGTTTCCAACAATGGCCCGTTTGCCGCTACCGGCGTCCGCCTCGAACACCCCTTGCCGCCTGGAGTCGACTTCATCTCTGCCGCCGCTGGCCAGGGGACCTATGCCAACCAGGACGGAGTCGTTCGCTTTGAGGTGGGTGAACTGGCGGCCGGCGCGAGTGCCACCGCCACGCTCGTGGTGAGCCCTTCCGAAACGGGTCTCGTGACGAACACGGTTTCAGCCTCGGCCGAAGAAGTTGACCTGGTTCCCGAAAACAACACCGCCGCTGTCGTCACGAGTGCCATCCGCATCGCCGATCTCAGTCTCAGCCGGACGGATCCGCCGGCCACCGGCTTGATCGGAAGTCCATTCCTGCTGAAGTTGAGCGTCACAAACCAAGGCCCCCACACGGCCCGCCGCGTTCTGGTCACAGACGCGCTGCCTGGCGAACTGAGCTTCGTGTCGGCTGAAGCCAGCCAGGGTGTGGCCGAGGCGGTCGATCATACGTTCACCTGTAATCTGGGCGAACTGCCAGGCGGCGCCAGCGCCACGATCACCTTAACCTTGCTCCCCACAACACTGGGCACGATCACCAACTCCGCCACGGTCGCCAGTCAGGAAGTCGATCCCAACCCGGCCGACAACGAGGCCTCGTGGGAAATTGTCATTCAACCCTCAGCCAACCTGGCGGTCGCGACGACGGTATTGCCTGATCCAGCCGCGTTGGGACACGAGTTGGTTTATGTCAGCATGGTCACGAATCTTGGCCCAAGCACCGCCACCGCCTTGGTGCTGCATCAGACCATGTCAGACAGTTTGGCCCTGGTTTCCGCCGAGTCCACCCTGGGCACCTGCACCAATGTCAATGGCCAGATCACGTGCGAAATCCCAGAGCTGCCGGCCGGCAGCAATGCCGCCGTCCGCGTGGTCGTGATCCCTGGACAGCTCGGCACCGTGACGAACACAGTGTTGGTGGCCGCCCTCGAGCCCGATCTGGCTCCGGATAACAACAGCACCACGGCCGTCACTGCCGTGAAGATCGACACGGACCTGGCCGTGACCCTGGTCCTCCCGCCGGATCCGGTTCTGACCGGCAAGCCGCTCACCTACGCTATCACCGTGACGAACTTCGGTCCCAACCCCGCCACCAGCGTGGTGCTGACCGACCTCTTGCCCGGCGGCGTCAACCTGCTCTCGGCGGAGTCCAGCCGGGGAACCTGGACGCAGGAGAGTGAAGTGCTCACCTGCGCTTTGGGTGAGTTGGCGGTGGGTGAGGGCGCGAGTTTCACCGTCATCGCCGTTCCAGCCGGCCGGGGCCTGATCACCAATCGGGTCAACGTCCGCGGCGACGAAGCCGACTTGTTTTTGGCGAACAACACCGCCGAGGCCGCCTCGACCGTTAACAACATCGCCGATCTCACCTTGGGCTTGACCAGTCCCGCCGGCCCGATCGTCCTCGACACCCCGATCGTCTATGCGTTGGCCGTGACGAACCTTGGACCGCACCCTGCCACCCAGGTATTGCTTACAGACTTGTTGCCGGATGGCGCGACCTTTGTGTCCGCGGAGTCCAGCCAGGGCACGTACTCCGCAGAGGGCAACACCGTCCGGTTCGACCTCGGCAGCCTGGAACCCGCCGCCTTCGCCACCGCCAGCTTCACGCTCATTCCCAACACCGCCACGATCCTCACGAATTCAGCGAGTGCCTCCGGCAGCGAACTCGACCCGGATCCGAGCAATAACTCCGCCGCCACCACCACCGAAGTCAGGCCCCAGGCCAATCTGGTATTGTCGCTGAGCGGATCGCCCGATCCCGTCCTGGTCGGGAGCAACCTCGTTTACTGTCTCACCGTCACCAACCTCGGCCCCCACCCGGCCACGAGTGTCGTGGTGACCGACGAGCTGTCCACGGCCACGGAGTTGGTCGCGGCTGAAACCACACAGGGAACCACGTCCCTCGAAAACGGCATCGTCCGCTGGGCCGCAGGTGAACTCCCGGTCGGCGGCGGCTTGGCCCTTACTATCACGACGCGCCCGTTGGCGCCAGGCGTCATAACCAACGCGGCAACCGCCAGCGCCAACGAACTTGAGCGCGACCCCGCGGACAACAGTGCCAGTGTGCTTACGCGCGCCAAGGTGGACGCCGACTTATCGCTCACCAAAACCACCTCGCCCAGCCTGGTGCTCGTAGGACAGCCACTCGTCTCCCTGCTCACGGTCACCAATCATGGACCCAACCTGGCCACCGTCCTCACGCTGACCGAACAGTTGCCGGACAGTGTGAGCCTGGTTTCTGCTGAACCCAGCCAAGGGACCTGCCGGACCCTGGGCAACACGATTATCTGCGAACTGGGCAGCCTGGAGGTCGGTTCCAACGCCACGCTCGTGGTCACGGTCATCCCTGCGCTCAGCGGCGTCATCACCAACGCCGCCAACATCGTCGCCGACGAAATCGATCCGAACCCCGCCAACAACGAAGCCGTTGCGGCCGTGCTGGTGCAGCCTCTGGCTGACTTGCTCGTCACGCAAACCGCCGCGCCCGACCCGATCCTGGTGGACAACAGCCTGCGCTTCACCATCACGATCGCCAATCACGCCCCCTACGCCGTGCCCGGCGTGACGCTGACCGACGTGTTGCCGGACAACAATGTGAGCGTGGTATCGGTGGCTCCGAGCCAAGGCCGCGTGGCTCAATCGAGCGGCGTCCTCCTCTGTGAGCTGGGCGACCTGGCCCAGGACGCCCTTGCCACGGTGGAGCTCGTGCTCATCCCGCACGCCGTGGGCCGAATCAGCAACCAGGCGACGGCAGCCTCGCTCGCCGCCGATCCAGCGAACCCCAACCTGACCTCGATTGCCAAGGTGACCGTCGTCGAGACGCCGACGCTCACGCTCGACAAGTCCGGTAACAAAATGACCATTGCCTGGGCACGCTCGGCCAGCGCGTTCGTGCTCGAATCAACCGAGAACCTCGGCGATCCCGCGAGCTGGAGCCCCGTCGCCAACCCGCTTATAACGATCACCGACGACCAGATCATCGTTACCGTCAAGCCCACCGGGACCGTGCGGTTTTACCGACTGAAAAAGGGGTGAGCCTGTCGCCGTCCCCGGCAATCAACGCTTGACGCGCTGCCAGGGCCAGCGTAGCAAAACCCCATGATTCATCTTGGACTACACACCGACAATTGGAGGCCCCTGAGCCTGGGTTTCGAGGCCGCCTGCGAGAAAATCGCCGCCACCGGTCTCAAACATATCGAGTTCTGCTCTATCCACGGCCAGAACTTCATTGCCGCCCTCGGATACGATCCAGGAGTGTCCCTGCAAGCCAACCCCCGCGCCATCCGCCGCTTCCTCGACAAGCTCGGACTGGAGGTCTCGCAGATCGACGGTTCCTACCCGATGATGGGACCCAACGGCTCCGCCTTCGGTGTGCAGTATGTCACGCAGACCATCCGCTTCGCTGCCGAATTGGGCTGCCCGATGGTCGATACCGTGGACGGCGCGTTCGAAACCCCCGGCCTGACCCGTAAGGAAGTCTTCCGCGTCACTTGCGATAACTACGCGCAGTGCCTGTCCTGGGCCGAGGATTACCAGATCATCATCAACGTCGAGCCGCACGGTCCCTACACCAACGACCTCGATTTCATGGAGCGGCTGTTCCGGCACTTTGAGTCGGAGTATCTGCGGTGCAATTTCGACACCGGCAACACCTTCATCGCCGGCCACAACCCGCTCGATTACCTCAAGGCGCTGCGCCAGTACGTCGTGCATTGCCACATCAAAGACGTGAGCGCGGACCTGGCGGGCGCGGCGCGCGGCGAGGAAACCGGCATCGGCAGCTCCATCGTGCCGGTCGGGGGCGGCGTGAACGCGGAGAACATCAAACGCTGCATCCAGTATCTCCAGCAAACCAAGTGGGATGGTTCGGTCTCCATCGAATGCCACGGCTCGGACGAGAACACCGCCGCCAGCGTGAAGTTTATGAAGGAGTTGGTCAAGGGTGAGAAAGGCAAGTGGCGGGGCAAGTGAGGGATGGCCTGAGCGGGGTCTTTCGACATGTTGGACCTTTTCAGGTGAAACACAGTCCTCGCTCTGGCAGACTGGGTGGCCATCGGCAGTGCAATCCAAGACGCCCCGGGAGTGTTCACGTTCACCGATCCAGATGTGGACGCCTTCTTCCCATGAACCATCCCGTAACTCGTTGGAAATGAACGAAGCGACCGGAGTCGGTTCATGGGCCGTGCGCAGTTCAAAAAGGAACTGGGGGCTCTCCATGAACCTTGGCCGTTGGGCGTGCAACCTTCTGTTGCAGGTGCAACAAAAGGTTGCTATGGCAGGTTCATGGTCCCAATCCATGCGAAAAAGCGAAAGGAGGCTCTCCATGAACCGGCCCCTATCGGTAGGGCGAGACTCCGTCGAGCCCTGACTTTCCTGGCGGCACGTGATTCCAGGGCTCGACGGAGTCTCGCCCTACCAAGAGCCCAAAACGGTTCATGGGCCGAGTGCAGTTCAGAAAGGAACAGGTGGCTTCCCATGCGCTTCTACAGGCCTCGCAGCCCGTGAACCGCAAACGGACCCGGGAGATCGAGATTCCTTCAAGACTCGGTCCTCGGAGGCCGGAGTTACACAACGCCTTGACTTCCGAGGCGAGTAAGCAATACTTACCGCGTGATTGCGACCCTCTCCAGTCGAGGGCAGATCGTTATTCCGCAGGCGGTCCGCGAGCGCTGCCACCTGCGCGCGGGCGACCATTTTCTCGTGGAAGAAGACCCGGAGACACAGGCCGTGACCCTCCGCAAGGTAAGGAACCAAGGGCAGTGGTTTGAGGTTTACGTGCAGTGCCCCCACCCGTTTGAAGTGCCACCGCGGCGCAAGGAGTTTGATCGCCACAAACATGAGCTGGCTGATTGATACCGACCTCCTGAGCGAGCGCGCCCGGAAGCAGCCGGATGCCCGAGTGCTGAAGTGGCTGGAGGAAAACGCCGCGGAGACTTACACCAGCACCCACGTCATCGGAGAACTCCAAGCCGGCATTTCTCTGCTCTCTGAGGGTGCCAGGAAGCGGGCCCTGCAAGCTTGGTTAAGCCGCTTGGTCGAAGCCATGGAAGGCAGGATTCTGAGCTTCAACGTCACGGTCGCCACCGTGTGGGGCCGGCAAGAAGCGGAATTCAGGCAGAAGGGCTGCATGATGCCGATGCCGGACAGCTTCATTGCCGCCACCGCCCGCCGACACAACCTGACCATTGCCACGCGGAACACTCAAGACTATGCCCGACCGGGTTTGAGCGTATTCAATCCATGTGCAATCACGCCGGGAAGCGCTGCAAAATGAGCCTGCCTGGGCCCCGTTTGAGGCGGTTCCACCCCCTGGCTGGGCTGACGCAATGACTAAGGGTGAAGACGCAGCCTGTTTCCACAGTCCAAATTCAAAACCCAAAACCGAAAGCCCCAGCCTATGACCTCAGATATGACCCGTCGCTCGTTCGTCAAAGAAACCCTCCTCTCCGCCACCGGCGTCGCTCTGGCCCTTGATGCACCTGGACAAAGCGAGACCAAACCGGCCTCGACTCCACCGGCGTCGCACGCCGCGCTCGCAAACGGCAAGATCGGCAAGATGGAAGTCAGCCGGCTGATCCTGGGCGGCAACTTGCTCACCCACTACACCCACAGCCGCGATTTGCGCTATGTGTATAGCCTCGCCGCCCACTACAACACGGACGAGAAGATCATGGAAACGCTCGCCCTCGCCGAAGCGCACGGCATCAATACCGTCTCAATGCACAACCCGCCGCATCCCATCTCAGTGCTCCGGCGCTATCGCCGGGAACGCGGCGGCAAAATCAAATGGATCATCTGCCCCACCGCGCCCGTCGAGTCGGACATGGCCAAATACCGCCAGGAAGTCGAGTCGTTGGTCAAGGACGGCTGCGAGGCCATCTACCTGTGGGGCGTGCATGCCGACGCGCTGGTGACGCAGGACCGGATCGACCTGCTGGCCAAAGCGGTGGCGGTGGCCAAGGAGTTCGGCGTCCCTTCCGGGGTAGGCGGTCACTCGCTCGAAGTGGTCAAAGCCTGCGAGAAGAACGGCGTGAAGGCCGACTTCTACATCAAGACATTCCATCACCACAACTACCCGACTGGTCCCAAACCCGAGCAGCTCAAGCCACCGTACAGTGAATTCCCAGGTTACTGGTGCAAGAATCCGGAGGAAACCGCCGAGTTCATGAAGATGGTGCAGAAACCGTGGATCGCCTTCAAAACCATGGCGGCTGGTGCGATTCCGCCCCCGGACGCTTTTCGCTACGCCTTCGCGAACGGTGCCGACTTCGTGTTGGCTGGCATGTTCGACTTCGAGATCGCCGAGGACGTCCAGACTGCCAAGGACGCCCTGGCCGGCGTCACGGACCGCGCTCGTCCGTGGCGAGCGTGAGACAACACCGAATGACGAAGGTCGGGTGCCGAATAGACCTCAGCACAAGGAATCCGCAGCCAAAGCGGACCGGCATTCCTGCTTCAGAGTCCGTCCCGAATCCTGAGCGCCGCGGTCGTTACACATTCACTCAACCAGTGCCAAATCTATGACAGAGGCTGCCCACATCCCTCCTATACGCCGCCGCACCTTCCTCACCGGCGCCGCCACTGCCACCGCCGTCGCGGTGATGAAACCTTCGCTCGTGTTCGGCGCACAGGCCAACTCCGTCATCGAACTCGGCCTGATCGGCTGCGGTGGCCGCGGCAGTTGGATCGCCAACCTGTTCGCCGAAAGCGGCCTCTACCGGTTCGTCGCCTGTGCCGACTACTTCCAGGACCGCGTGGACGCCGTCGGCGAGAAGTTCAAGATCGACAAGGCGCGCCGCCACTCCGGCCTGTCGGGCTACAAGCGCCTGCTCGAAGGCAAACTCGACGCCGCCGTGATCGAGACGCCGCCCTACTTTCACCCGCAACAGGCCACCGCTGCCGTGGATGCCGGCAAGCATGTCTTCGTCGCCAAGCCGATTGCGGTGGATGCACCCGGTTGCCTGGCGATCGCCGAAGCCGGCAAACGCGCCACCGCCCGGAAGTTGGTGTTTCTGGTCGATTTCCAGACTCGTGCCAACGAGCTTTATCGCGAGGCACTCCGGCGCGTGCGCCAGGGCGATATGGGCAGGATCGTGATGGGTGAGGCCCATTACCTCTGGGCCGGTGGCGGCCGGACGGCGCCGCCCGCGAATCCCGAAGAACGACTGCGGAACTGGTATCACGTGCTGGCCCTGTCCGGGGACTTCATCGTCGAGCAGGCCATCCATGCGCTGGACGTGGCCACCTGGATTATCGACGCCGACCCGATCCGTGCCGCGGGCATGGGCGGACAGAAGCTTCGTCCCAAAGGCAGCATTTGGGATCACTTCGCCGTGAACTACCAGTTTGCCAATGAGGTGGTCCTGGCCTTCACCTGCATCCAGACCATTCCCGAAATGCGCGACGAGATCGTTGCCCGCGTCTATGGCTCGGAGGGCTACATCTACACGGATTACTTCGGCAGCGTGTGGATTCGCGGCAACGAACCGTACAGGGGCGGCAGTGTCGGCAACCTCTATACCACCGGAGCCCAGACGAATATCCGCGAATTCCACCAGTTCGTCACCCAGGGCAAATGTGACAATCCCACAGTCGCTCCTTCCGTGCGCTCGAACCTGACAGCCATCCTCGGCCGGGAAGCGGGCTACCGCGGCGGCGAACTCACCCTGGATGCGTTACTGAAGGAAGCCAGTCCGCTCGAACCCGATCTCCGCGGGCTAAAGGCATGAGCCGCGTGAACAGACCGGAACCCCCGTCCGCCTGGGGTCAGATCTCAACATTCAACATTTGTGACCCCAAGTGACCCACACAGACGCCCCTCGCCGTGTCTCCCTTGCTTCGGGCTTACTCTCGCTTCCTCCCCGTCGGAGCAAATATTGAATGTTGAGATCTGACCCCAAGAGTGCAGCATAGTTTAGCGATGTCATCTCGCTGAGCCAGGAGTCGCACCCGCCAGCGGAATCCCGGAGTTCCCAAGAGCGCTGAGTAACCATGATGATGATCAGCAATCGCAACGGCCCGGGCCACATCGTCGGGTGACAGAGTCGCACGCTGGTCGCACGCCGCCAGCCAGCGAGCCAACCAGAGAATGACCGGAAACAGGAGCGCGAGGCTATGGAAACCTTCGACCAGGGGCACATCATAATAGGCCCGGCCGCAGAAATGCACTCCTTGAATCTTCACCCGGAAAAACCGCGTCAACAGCGCCTCGGCCTCAGATGGAAGGGACCCGAAGGGTCTTTCGACTGCGGCGAACTCGACCTCTTTAAGCCCGGGTCGCAGCGCCGGCACACGACCGGAGGCCATCGCAAAACGCAGCAGGGCCCTGAGCATCTTCCACCGGGACCGGCCGCCTGCCTTCAGGTCGCTCAACGTGTCCCTGCGGGCGTACTGCAAAACCAGCGTGCGGAAGAAGAAACGGCCAAGCCCGCTTGGCGGCCTGGAGGTTTTGGGCACAGCCGGCAGTTTCTCCTCCGCGCTCCGCGTCAAGGCACGGAGAATCTCATCCGCCTCCGGGCCAGTAATCTGGTCGAACTGCGCCTGTGCCATTGCCTTGAGCCAGTGGAGCGCCCGCAGGAGCTTGAGCGCCACCGGAACGTCCGCGCCCGCCATGGTCCGGTCGAGCCATGCCACAAACCGCAGAAAGTCCGGCCACTCGAGGCCGGCGGTGCGCAGCACTGGCGGAGGCGAGAACTCCCGGAAACCGTCGGGGACGATCAACTCCGCCATTTGGCGGATCTCCTCCACCTGCTCTGACAGTGGTTTGCCGCGGCTTGCCACCGCTGAGGGGCAACTGAACCGCAGGCTGACGACCAGTTTCTGGCCCGCGGGATGGATGGCAAAGGGAAAGAGCCGACAGGCCAGTGGCTTGGCCTCTTCGCCGAACCGGGCATGGATCCGGCATCGGCCCGCCGGGTCCAGGAACACGCACGCTCCATTGCTTTGATGCCCCAAGCGAACGCCATCGCCATCGGCCACGATCATCGCCGCGGGGTCAACCCCGTCCGCTTGGGTCCAGCCTTGTGTCTCAATGCGGCGCTTCTCCTCGGCAGAGACCGCAACCAAGTGATGGCCACGGCAACAGTCGGCGCAGCCATGGCAACTCCAGTTCTGGAAGGACGGTGTCTCGATGCGAAGCGACCGCATACCCGGTCGCGGCACGGACGGCTGTTCGGCGCTTCGTGTCATCGCTTATCAATGTCCGGGCACTGGCCGTGGGAATCAAGCCCTCAGAATCCCTGCGGGAAGCGGTCCTGGACGCGGTTGGCTGGTCCGTACCGAGTGTGCTCGTGGTTGGATTCCAGGCCCGGCGATGGGGCCTCACGGTGTTCGCGGTTTGAAATCCGACACCCGGGCCAGGCGCTCCCACAGTTCGCGTTCTTCCGCGGTGAGGTTTGACGGTATCTGAACGGAAATGACGACGTAAAGGTCGCCGCGTTCACCGGCCGGGCCTTTGGGCAAGCCATGGCCACGCACGCGCAGTTGGCGGCCATTGTTGGTGCCGGCCGGGATGCGCACCGTGACGCTTCCGTCCAGCGCAGGGACCTTCACGGTAGTGCCGAGGACGGTTTCCCAGGGTGCCAACTCCAAGTCGTGGTAGAGATCCGCGCCGCGCACCCGCAGATCCGGATGCGCCGCTAATCGAACGCGCAGATAGAGGTCGCCCGGTGCCGCGCCCCCGATGCCTTGCTCGCCTTTCCCGGCCATACGAATCAGTTGTCCCTCCTGTACGCCGGGCGGGATGCGCACGCGGAAGGTGTGCGTCTCGGTCTCGCCGGTGCGCGGATCCGTCCGACGGACCGACACCGAGCGCACCGAGCCATGCATAGCCTCGTCCAGCGTGACGAGGATGTCGCCCTGGGTGTCGCTTCCGCGTTGGGCGAGTTCAGCCTTGCCAAACGCTTCGGCATCGTTGTCCCGCCCTTCGCCACGCGTGAAGTCGCGGAAACCGCCAAAGTGGCCGCCACGCGCGAAGAACTGCTCAAAGAAATCGCTGAAGCCAGTGCCACCGAACTGGAACTCGAACCCCTGCCCGCCGGGGCTGGCGCTACGCCACTCGCGGCGCTTCCAGCCCGGCGGCGGTTGGAAGCCCGCTCCTCGTTTCCAGTTCGCCCCGAGTTCATTGTACTTCTTACGGGTTTCCGGGCTGCCCAGGACTTCGTACGCCTCATTAATCTCTTTGAACTTTTCCTCCGCCCGTTTCTTGTCCTTGGCCACATCCGGGTGGTACTGGCGGGCCAGCTTGCGGAAGGCCTTCTTGATCTCCTCCTCGGTTGCCGTCCGGGACACCCCGAGGATCTCATAGTAGTCTTTAAACTCAACAGGCATAGGCGGCAGGCGCAAACCTACACCATCTTAGCACCGAATTACACCTAATCCTGTTGGCAACGTCGTCCACCCCCCCTGCCCTGACCCCAACCGCGCCCCGTGCGCAGTGCTTAGGTCCATGAAACAGCCTTGCGGGTCGGGCCGACCCCGTCGAGCCCTGGCTTGTCCGGCCGCACGAAACTCCAGGGCTCGATAAGCTCCCCATCCCTGGTGACCCGGTCAGGGAGCCTTCCTCGGGGCGCACTTGTGAGGCGCGCCCCGACCAAACCCGCCTAGCCAACGTTTACTTCGATCTGCTTCGGACGGGCCTTCTCGCTCTTGGCAAGGTGAACCCGCAGCACGCCATCCCTGAAGTCGGCAGCAACCTTGGAGTCGTCCGCATCATCCGGGACACTGAAGCTGCGCTCGAAGCGACCGTAGTAGCGCTCGATCCGGCGAAACTTCCGGCCTTTCTCTTCCTTCTCGGACTTTCGTTCGCCGGAGATGGTGAGTGTGCCGCCCTCCACGGTGACCTTGACATCTTCCTTTCGGACTTCAGGCAGTTCCGCCTTGATGAGGTATTCCTTGTCATCCTCGACAATATCCACCAGGGGCGCCCAGTCGGGCACGCTTCAATCATCGCGCGCACATCTCGCGCCGCGTGAAACGCAGTTATCTTCCAACAGGGTTCATGCCACTGACGATGGCGCGTTGTGGCTCGACACAAGTCATTGATTTTCAGCTTGTCCGTTTTGACTACGGCTTACCGTGCGGGACTTCCTGTGGCAACTGGCGGGATCCATGCCGGTCTCAACTGAGTCACGATGGCACAGCGTGTTGTGCTCCGGGCTCAGTCAATTGGCGACGCCCACTCCCTTTGCGCTTCCCTTGGAATCCGGTTCGGGTAAGCTCCTGGGCACAATGGATCCCCGGGGCGCATCGGCCAGTCAGGTGCAAGTTGAGGCGTTCGGTCGCCGACATCGGGCTCGGCTGGTCACGTTGGTCTTTACCGACATGGTGGGGTCCACGGCACCTCCTGTTTTTGCGGACTCGACCAGGTTGTGTGAACTCACTAACGTTCGACAGTGAAGCACACGGGCTTGATCATATCGGAAGCGAGATGCAAAACGGTTCGGGCGCCTTTGGTCAGGCCGTTTCGCATCGCAACGGGCCAGCATGATGAGCTGGAGAATGTATTCCTTGTCGTAAAGCTCGAAAGTGGTGTGAAGGGCTTTGGCGAGGCCGCAGTCGCCAGGCACATCACCGGTGAGACGATCGAGCAGACCGTAAAGAACCTCGGCGCGGTGGCGTATGGGCTTAAAGGGTGCGACATCAGTGATCCGTTCGCCATGTGCCGCGCGCTAAAGCCCGTGCTCGATGGCAACCACGCTGCGCTCGCCGCACTGGAGATGGCGGTGCTGGACGCGTTCACGCGTTCGTTGAGAATCCCGCTCTGGCGCTTGTTCGGCGACCGACCGGCCCGTCTGGCCACCGACATCACGATCGTGATCGGGTCTGTGGCAGAGGCCGAGGCTGGGGCGGAGGATTATTACGGCCGGGGTTTTCGCGCGTTCAAGATCAAGGTCGGGAGAGACGCGGATCTGGATCTGAAGCGGGTTTTGGCGGTGGCAAAGCGCGCGCCGCATTCCGCCCTCATCCTGGATGCGAATCAGGGTTTCACGGCGGAGACGATGTTGGGGTTCCTGAAGACCCTCAGAGCCAGGGGTGTGACACCGGTCCTGCTCGAGCAACCCGTGCCCAAGGCGGACCTGGACGGATTAAGGAAGCTCACCCGCCTGGCCGGCGTGCCGGTGTGCGCTGACGAGAGCGCGGGGTCGTTCCAGGATGTGGCCAGGCTGCTGAAAGACAACGTGGTCAACGCCGTGAATGTGAAGTTCATGAAGAGCGGCATCCTGGAGGGCGCCGAGATCGCGCGTCTGGCGCGCGCAAAGGGCGCCCGGCTTATGATCGGCGCCATGATGGAAAGCGCGTTATCGATCACGGCCGCCGCTCATTGCGCCGCGGGCATGGGCTGCTTTGACTTTATTGACCTCGACACGACGTTCTTCTTGAAAGGGCCGCTCTCCTGCGCGCCCTATCTGGACGCCCAGGGCCGTTTCGACTTTTCCGGTGCCCGGGCCGGCATCGGCGTGGCGGTCCGGATATAAGACCGTCCTCAAAAGCGGCAGGGCACTGCCGCACTCCAAAACCGTGGCCACGCTCTG
>Ga0315274_10008991_pt1 | contig 14455 bp, 12 predicted proteins | sample YL17G02_20_MG_FD_203700 | JGI IMG/M metagenome (GOLD analysis project Ga0315274, IMG submission 203700) | Sediment microbial communities from Yellowstone Lake, YNP, Wyoming, USA - YL17G02_20 | ecosystem: Environmental > Aquatic > Freshwater > Lake > Sediment | place: USA: Wyoming | collected... | reverse complement strand
GCTCGGCACTGTTCTATAAGTTTGCAGACGCCGCCGACGTTGCCGCCTCCACTTTCACTTTCACCCTCGGCACAACGGGGCGCAACCGCGGGGAGATGGCGGCTTGGCTTGGCGTTGATACCTCCAGTCCGATCAATGCGGCAAATCAACAGATCAACTCGGCGGGAACTTCGATTGCCGTCCCGACGCCGACGGTCACGGATGGATGCCGAGTTCTGGTCTTCGGTAGTAACGCTTTGGGCGGTGTGGCAACCGCGTGTTCCGGGACCGATCCCGCCTGCACGATTACTTTAGGTTATGCGGTCGCCTATTCTTCTTATTGTGCGTTGGCCTGTTTCAGCGGAACGAAATCGGGCACAGATGCCATCGACACCCACTCTCTGAGCACATTCACGTCTGCCGTTAGTAGCGGACACGCGGTGGCCTTGACACCCGCGGTTCCTCCGGAAGAACATTCGGGATCTGCGGCCATTTCCGGCCTTGGGCACACAGCGTCAGCGGTTCAGAAGAACGGGAAGGGTTCCGCCCTAACCTCCGGGGCGGGAACGCTTCTCGCTATCGGCGTCGTAGCGATGATGGGACTCGCCTCGCTCTCCGGTGGTCCGGGGCATCAAACGGCAAGCGCGTCAAGGGCCACCTCTGGCACAACGGCTATTTCCGGGAATGGGACAACAACCGCAACGGGCGTGAAATATATTGCCCCCGAAGAACATTCCGGCTCGGCGGCGATTTCGGGCGGCGGATCGCTTTTCGCATCGGGGACGAAGGCCACATCTAATGTCGCCGCTATCTCGGGCGCGGGGCACATCGGCGCATTGGGAGCAATGGGGGCGCAGTCAACCGCGTCTATCTCGGGCGCAGGGGCACTCTCGGGCACGGGCGCAAAGGTGGCTTCTGGCGTAGGGGCCATTTCTGGCAAAGGTACTCTTGCCGCTTCTGGGATAGCGGTTGAATTCCACTATGGCACTACTGCTATTTCAGGCAATGGCTCATTTGTGACCGTTGGCCTCAAGGCTGGGGCGGGGACCTCCGGACCCGTATCCGCAAACGGCTCACAGGTTGCGGCGGGAATAAAGGCTGGAGCCGCTACGTCGGCCATATCTGGTAACGGGTCACTCGCGGCAACCGGAGTGGCCAGCGAAGGCGGAACCGAGCCTCCCCATTTCGGGACAGCCTCGATCTCAGGCTCTGGGACAACTTCCGGCGTAGGTCAAAAGTCCGCATTGGGCACTACCGGGATATCCGGCAACGGATCATTGTCGGCATCGGGCATTGCGGAGGAAACCGGAGAACCAACTGGAACGGCATCTATCTCAGGCGGGGGTTCCCCTTCCTCTGTGGGGACAAAGGCAACATCGGCATGGGCCGGGATATCTGTTTGCGGACATCTTGAGGCGTCCGGCTCCAAGTGGGTTTACCAAAAGACTTCCGTCGATCCAAAGTTCTGGGCATCGAAAAATAGGCGGAAGAGGGATCGGGTTTATAGAACATCGTCCAAGAGGCCGGGTTGTAAACAAAAGGTTGGATGAGGAGACTTAAATGAGCATCGGATATTTTGTAGATTTAGCGGACGCTGAGGATTATTTCGATCTGGAACGCCTAGAGACCGAATGTTGGGATGACCTCCTGGAGTCAGGAACGATCCACCAGGAACAGAAGGCCATCCTTATGGCTTACAACCGCCTCTACTATGACCCGCGATGGGAATTGCCAACATATGCCGAAGCGACCGCGACTGAACTTATAACACTCCGTATTGCCAATGCCGAAATGGCCTATTATCTGGCTTGCCATCTGTCCGATGAGGATCGACGCAAGGGACTTCAAGCACAGGGGGTTATCAAGGCAGGGATAGTCAAGGAAGATTACTCCGAAAGTATGTTGATGGCATTGCCCGTCCCACCCGCTGTCATCGCACTTCTCGCGCCCTGGGCAGTTGAAGGACCGTATATCGGCACGGCAAACCTGGCCCGAGACGAAGAGGAGTCGGTGAAAACAAAGGTGAGCAATTTCTGAGGCATCGGCATGAAATTTACCGACCTTCAACGTATCTACGGGGCGGCCGGCCATGAGTTGCGGATGCTCCTGCTATCGATAGACCTTTCGACCTTCGATGGCGCGAAGGCTGAGGAGATCAAACGCAAGGCCAGGCGCATCGTGACCTATCTTAATGGCGTATCGGGACGCTGGACTCGGCAAACGACGAAGGAAGCCTATGCCAAGGCCGCTGAGAAGGCCAAGGCTCAACTTTGGAAGCTCGGACGGCGGATACCACGCGGGATTATGCCTGCACGATCAGGCCCACAGGTAGTCGAAGCAACCGCCGATACGGCACTCCTCAAGGCGACAGGTTCGATCATGCGAACAGTTGAGCAGTTCATCTCTGCCGCGCTCATGGGCACGGGTGCGACGAAGGGCATCATCGGGGCCGTGCAGGAATTCGATTATGAGGATGTTGCGGGATGGATTGAAAATCTTGCCGCAGATGCCGTTAAGAAACAATTATCAGCCAATGTTCTGAAAAAAGAAATCATGGATATTCTACGCGGATATACAACGAAAGAGAACTTCATCAAGATCATGGGCAAAGATGGCATAGAACGCATGTATAACCTCAGAAGTTACTCCGAAATGGTCGCCCAGACAACGCTCGCTCAAGCACAGACCCAGGCAACAATCGATCAATGCGCTCTGTATGAGAATGATCTAGTCCAGGTTTCATCTCATGGGACGGTCTGCGATATCTGCAAGGAATATGAAGGGAATATCTACTCATTGTCGGGAAACGATCCGGATTATCCGATGCTAGATGAGCCGTGTCCGTTTCACCCGAATTGTGCACATGGACTTGAGCCAACCACCGAAGCCAACATCCGATATAGGGAGCGTGAAGGATGATTTCAGCATATCTGGTCGATCACGTGACGGTTGTCAAGGCAAATGGGAATGACCAATGGGGTGAACCGAACCCGACGACGAATGTTGGCACTCGGGGCTATGTCGAATGGAAGACGAATCTTGTCCGCAATCTCGCAGGTGAAGAGATCGTCTCACCGATCCACGTCTATCTTCACATGCGGAAGACCGACAACGCCCTCGGGCGCGCACTCGTGCATGCGGACAGACTCATCGTCGATGGCAGGGAGCGATCCATCATTACCATCCACGAACCAAAGGCATTCTCGCATCCGCATTATGAAATATTTTTAGCGTGAGGATAGTATGGGAATGACCATCGACATGAGCGACTTCGAGAAGGGATTCAAGGCACTGGTGGATAAGGCCACTCCGGAAGTACTTGCGAAAGGTATATTTGCATCCGGGAATAGATTACTCCAAGATGCGAAAAATGAGGCACCCCAAGCACCATATCTACATGGACCTCTTCGGCGATCCGGCAAAGTCGAACCTCCCCAAACAACTAAAGACACTGTGGAAATAAAGGTGGGTTTTAATATCGCATATGCCGCACGTTGGCATGAAGCCGAAGCCGGAACAATGCACTTTATAGGTCGGAAACCAATTAATTGGACTCGTAAGGGAAGTGTGCAAAACCCGGGTCCGAAGTATCTCGAAAGCAAAATGTCTAGAAATTCCAAGAGATATTTAGACCTTATTGGAGAAAACCTGAAGGCACTACTCGGGGGATGACATGATGTTCCGTGAAATCGTAACGTTCATCGATAATCATACGCCGTTCAACCTGAGCGACGGTACACTCCAGGCCGGGCATCGCTTGGCCACCGCGCCGGACAGGTGTGTGCTCATCGCGGAGTCGGCCGGTGGAGCGACCGTTCCCGAGTTGCCCGACCGCGCCGACTTCCTCATCCAAGCCCTGAGCCGTGCAAAGACGTACTTCGAGGCTCGGGATGATGCATGGACGGTTTACAACGCACTCCACGGGACGGCCGGATGGAACATGCCGATCCTCTCCGGGAGCGGCGATGATTATATCGCATGGACGGTCGACGCGCTCGCCATCCCTCAATATATCGGCCAAGACGTTGACGGCCGCTTCGAGTTCTCAGTCAACTTTATTTTCAGAATGGCACAGGCGTCATGCGGGGCTGGGCCCAGCGGACCCTAAAGACGGCCTCCACAATGAGGACAAACTTTTTGAGATTCACGAAAATTACTATGATCCTTATGGTTCCCAAAAAGCACAAGGTTTTCTGGGCGATTGTCCGTTTTGTCTCTATTTTTATGATGCACAACTTCCGAAGATTTCAACAGACGACCAATCATCTTCTCCATGACCAGACGATGTTCTCGAACATAACCAAAAGAATTAGCACCAGGATGTCCCGGGGCAAGGACGTAAATATAACCCATTGAGGTTTTACGACCACCTTTCCAATTGGGATGTTTTGATCCGATATATCGACCCTTCATGGTTTGACTCTGTTTGCGATTTTGTGATTCGGGATGTTTTCGTCCAACTAAAAAATGGGGTTTGCCTTCATCCTTGAGTTTTTGAAGGCGCCGCAACATTGCGTCAGACATTTTCTTCCGAGATTCTACGGAAAGTTTTTTCCCCAGCATGGGACTTGGATGATCTTGCAGATAATCGAGGGTTGCGATCCTCATTTTTTCTCTAATTTTAGGCGTGCGTTCATATGGTTTATTCATGCCTAGATTATAACATATCTACATTGTATTTGCAATGCGAAACGTTCGCAACAAATAAATTTAAATTAGGAGGTTTTACATGTCCCTTCAGATAAAGGATATGGGGCCATGCGAAATTGTATGGGGCTATGGGGAGTCCGGAGCCATCACCCTTGGGCCGTTCCTGGGAGCGACGACCTATAAGGGCGAGACCAAGGTTACGGACATCCAGGAGGAAGGTTATGGTGAGGCCGCAGTCGATGCTATCACAACCGGAACGGTGGCGACGCTCGAACTTAAGATGACCCGTTCTACACTCGATCAACTCGACCAGGTATTTAACCCCGTCACCTCAGGGATTGTGACCGTATCAGGTGGTGAGTACATGATCATGAAGAACAACATCACCTGCGAAATGTATGCCGTGGCGAAAGCGGTTGTTATCAAGCCGATTTGCGACAACATAGCTTCGGTTGATCCGCTCGAATGGGTCGAAATCTACAAGGCGTTCCCTGTTCCCGGATGGGAATTGACATGGGATCGCTCAACTCAGCGCGTGTTCCCGGTTACATTCAAAGTGTTCGTGTCTCAGGAAAGCGGTCAGGAAGGCGAGTTCGGCACGATCGGTATGGATCCTTCGTCTCCTACTATGTAAGGCGGTATCGTGACTACTGTTCTTGAAATCGATACTACGAAAAGCCTCTACAAGTCGACAGAGATTGTAATCGACGGCAAGCCGTTCCGCGTCAAGACGATCACGCTGGGGGCGCTGGAGGAAATCCAGCGCCTTCAGGCGGATGCCCAGGCGGGGTCTGCGGCGGCCATCCGTCAGATGATCGAATCGGTCCTTGAAGGGCCGACTGAACTCCTGCTGAAACTCACCATCGAACAGGTCGCCAAAGTCATTGAGGCGGCTGTCGGGAAGGCCATCACGCCGGAGGCGAAGGAAAAAAACGGGCGCAGGCCCGGGCGCAAGAAATCGCTTTAATCGCCGGAGAGTTTCCGGGCCTGTTCAGGTTCGCCGATTTCCTTGAAATGGACATAAGGGACTTCTCTGCGTGGTCAAGGGAGGCGGCGCGACGGGCGCTTTTGAGGCGGTCGGAGATGTATGGCGCGTCGCTCTTGCCGCATCAGAAAGAGGATTCCATGCGGAGATCAATCGACGAATTGAACATCCAATTTTATGAACTTGATCACGGAGATGCCATCGAGAAGATCGAAGTGTTGGCGAAACAGAGACTTGAGCAAATGAAAGAACGTCGGAGAGGTGCAAAATGACCGGCGGCGGATTTATGGCAGGGGCGATTGTCGGAAAATTACTACTCGACAAGACGGGATGGAACCAGTCTATCTCGGCGGTCGATAAGGATGCGGCAAAACTCAAGGATTCCGCAAAGCAAATCGGAGATCAATTCCAAGCCGCCGGGAAGGCTATGGCTATCGCTGGAACGGCCGTAGTTGGTGCCCTCGGTGCGATGATCGTGAAGGCCGCCAGATACGGCGATGAAATGGTCGAGATTTCCCAGAAGGTTGGGATCAATGTTACGACCCTGAGTTCCTACAAACTTGCCGCCGATAAAACCGGAACGTCGATTGATGGGATGGCCCGGGGATTAAAGTTCTTATCGGCGAACATAGTCGAAGCGAGCAATGGGACAGGGGATGGTGCTCGCATTTTCAAGGCTCTCGGTATCAGCGTTACCGATGCGACCGGAAAACTTCGGAGTACGGACGATGTTCTCGCAGACGTGGCCCAAGCGTTTTCGGGGTTGGAGGGCGGAGCCGTAAAGACGACGACCGCCGTCAAATTATTCGGAAAGTCCGGCATGGAGATGATTCCGTTCCTCAATCTGGGAGCGGACGGCATAAAGAAAGAAAGAGAAGAGGCTGAACGCTTAGGTCTTGTCCTATCTGGGCCTGCCGCCGAAGCACAGCACGAATTTAGCCATCAGTTGACGGCTCTGAAAGACGGTGTGCAGGGTGTCGCAATCACAATCGGGACGATCCTGATTCCCGTCGTCAAGAGCGTGGTTGATTCAATGGTCAACCTGGCGGCCGGGATTACGGCAGCAGTTAAAGCGCATCCCGAACTCATCAAGGTTTTGGGATCGGCGGGTCTCGCGTTGGGTTCAGTCGGGGTGGCTATTGGCTCGGTCATTATGCTCCTGCCGCGCTTCATGGCCGGCCTGCAAGCATTAAAAGCCATCTTGAGTACGACGGCCCTGGGCGTCGGCGCCTTTACAGCCGCATTGACTGTAGGTGTCGGCGTTATCGTTTATTATCTTAGCAAACTGAGCGAACTCTCAACCGCAGAAGATGAGCTCAATAAAGCAAATCAGGTTCTGCGCGAAACGGAAAACCAACTTGTCGATAAATTAAGTGCGGCAGCCGTTGCCGCAGATTGGCAATATGGTCGGATGTCGGCGCTTATCGAGGCATATCACGGCAACATCGCGGCCTTGACAATAGCCATCAAGAAGGGGAAAGAGGGCGTCGATATTCAGGAAGCGCTTGCGGCAGTCGGTACAAAACACGCGTTGGCTATTGAAGAACAAAAAAAGAAAATGGGGGAGATGGATCCCATCGCACGTGCACTTAATGATGCTCTGGCTACCCAAAAGAAAACGACGGAAGAACTGACGGAAACATGGGTACCCTTGGCTCGGGGTGCATCTTTTGTCCGCGACGTGATGCAGGGATTCGCTGGCGAGTTGACCAATACGTTCATCCCTGCGGCTAGGGATATGTCGCTGGTCATGGCGGCGGCCCCGGGAACGTTCAATGAGGTAGGAAGTGCGGCAAGCCGTCTTGAATATGTGTTCAAGGCTATCGGCGATGCCATCGGCGCATCGGCGGCGACGGTCCAGGCTGCAATGTGGAACATGGCGGCTGACGTTCTGGCGGCTTATGGAATCATCATCGCCAAGATGCCCGAGCTTGCGACGGTTGCCAATACCGTGACTACTCAAACGAAAGATTATTTCGCGGGTCTCTGGAACGATATCGCTGTCGGTTTTGGAAACACAATCCAGAAATGGCTTGAGGGTGCGACGACATTCAAGAACTTCATGGAAGACCTTTGGGGCAATATCAAGGCGTCATTCTTCCGGATGATCGGCGAAATGATCGCAGAATGGCTCGTCGGCTTCGTCAAGAACTTGATCACCGGGGCCACGTCGGCCGCAACGGGCGTCGCTACCTCGATGGCATCCATCGGAACAACGATTGCCTCATTGGTTTCAACGGTTGGAACGGTTCTGACAACACTCGTTGCATCCATCGGGACAGCCATTGTTACCTTGGCGACGGCAATCGGGACGGCTATGGTTACGCTAGCTACGGGGATCGCATCGGCGGCGACGATCATCGCGGCGGCGGCTCCCGCCATTATCGTCACGTCCCTGCTGGGGCTTGGCATTATGGCAGGATTGAATTTGCTCAAGCGGATATTCTCTGCGGGCGGAGCTGGTGCGGGCGATGGCATGGGTCGCGTCGTCGAAAGGCAAGATATTCAGATCAGCCTCCTCACGAGGATATTTGATACGCTCAACGCCAATATCAAAACGGCGCTCTGGACGATATCAACCAAGCTGAGCATACTAAAAGACAAGCTCGTCTTTTTCAATACGCCCGTCCAGGTCATCGGTAGTTATCTCAAGACGATAGCATCCAAGAGTTATCTGGCTACGGTTGTTAATTACCTCAAGAGCATCGCGGCTACCATTGGGAAATTGACGGGTGCGGCAACCGCTGGTGCCGCTCATGTGACGGTGACGGGAGGCTATGGTGGACAGAATGTATCCGTGGGATCGGCTCAGTTGGCACATATTGTAACACCCCAAATGGTGACAAGTAGCAGAAATCAAGGAAATTCCGTCAATATAAACCTTCATGTCCGGGCCTTGGATGGCGCAGATGTGGAAAGTGTCGTGCGGCGTCGGGTTGTTCCGATCCTCCAGAATGTATTCAATCATAACGGACTACGCGTGCCCACGGGCGCGGTAGGGGGTGCGTGATGGCCGCCAAGAAACTTCAGTTCTTCTGGCAGAATTGGTTTGATGGCGCATTGGTGACGGCGAGTTCTGAGGAATTGGAGTATCCGGTCGAAAATCTTCAGAACCGTTGGGCGACGTGGGACTGGCGAAGCGGAGTGCCGGACACTTCCGGCGTATGGATAAAAGCCGATCTTGGGGGTGCAAAGGAAATTCAGGGATTCGTACTGGAAAACATGAACCTCCAGGCCGGATCGGGGACAACAGTAATTCTCGGTGGTCATGCTACAGATCCCGGGGTTGGGGCTACCACTTATACGGAAGCCATACCGATAACGGCGGAGATGGTGACGGCCAAGCGGATTGTCTTTATCCTGCCCGGAAGTGTCGGAGACAGGACTAAGCGGTGGTGGAGGATCCTGATAACAGATATCGATACTTGGCCCGGATATTTCTCTGCCTCCCGGGTGTATCTGGGGCCGGTATTTCAACCGAAGTATCACTACCAGCCACGGCCAACACAAGTGAGGGCCAGCGATTCCGGGGTTGGTTATTCAGCAGGCGGACAGACGACGGCAGTGAAGCGGCCGCGGTTCTGGACTTACACTTTACCGATATCTATTGTCGGGACCGATGGGGAAAAATTCGCCGACATGGACGAGGAGTGCGGAGTCGATACGCCGCTCTGGGTGTGTCTGGATTCAACGAACGACGTTACCAGGGTCACCAGCACCATCTATGTTTCGTTTATGGAACATATCCCATTCCCGGCAGTTATCGACGGTTGCCTTTGGGAATCATCGCTTAGATTGAGGCAAGAATTATGACCTTCAATCCGGATGCCATAACCCAAGACCTTGTTTGGCTGGTGGAAATTGAGGTGGCATTGAGGCTTGAGGATGTCGCATGGATCGGCGCCGGATCTTCTTATCCGGATTGTTATTATGTCGCGCATCCGGAGGGCAAGCCTTCGCGGGTTAAGCAGTGCCTAAAATCGACCGGGGGCATCGTGACATACGCGCCGGACATGGCCGACCTGGCGACCTGCCAAACCACGCCATCCTCGTGGTATTGGGATGGAGCAAATCTTTACGTCCACACATCGACGGGAGATCCCCCCGACGCTGGGGGTGGAAGCGGAAGCGGAAGTGGGAGCGGGGGTGGAAGCGGGAGCAATATGTTCCTGATAAACTCCTACTTTTGGGAAAATATCTCTGATCGTCCGGTTGATCTTTTCGTGGATTCCATTTGGCATCCCTATCGCCCACTGCTCGACCCGTCATCCATTGCCGATCTGTCATTCGAGGCGACGCAGTTCTCAACGGGTGGCATCACGCAGAGTTTCGGGAGCGTTCGAGCTCTCAACGGGGACGGTTATTGGGATTCCCGGCTTGCGGTTTATGTCTATGAGGGCAAGCGCATCATCGTTAAGTTCGGCAAATACGGCGATGCCTATGCGGATTACGTGAAGCTCTTTGACGGCTACACCGGCGGGATAACGTGGAGGGATGAATCCGTCGAATTCGATATCGAAGACCCCCGGCGGTTCCAGGAATAGGCCATGCTGAACATCAAGCTCCCCAAGACTCGTTATAATACGACGACCTATGCCAACTTGGAAGTACGGGCCGATGGTGCGCCGATTCCCATTGCTTATGGCGACCTTCACGGTGTGATCCCTATTTGCATCGACGAGACGATCTTCAAATACAAACTGGCCGGCCACGCCATCCATGCCATTGATATGATCAAGAATGTTGAAAAAACATTAGTCCTGGGCTCGGATTATAGCGTTGGTCCCGGCGTCGCTGAATTCACATTGAGTTCGACTCCGTATCTAAAAGCCCTGACGCTTTATTATTTCGTCATAGATGGAAGCTATGGGCCTAGCGGATCAAATTACGTGTCCTTCAAACGCCCTGGAGGGGCGGGATATCCAGACGGCAATCTTTTTACCATTAATGCGGGTGGATTATGGACTTCGGTTCCAGCGAGCGATTTGCATTACCGAATATCTGGCAAGGCCAACCTTGGCGATCAGGAAGTGGTGAAGGTCAATACTACCAGTTATTCCACCTCATTGGGCATCGGGTTGAATGATGACCCAGCCCGGACCAGATTAGCGCAATCATTTATAACGGGAGCGGATGCGTATTATCTCACTCGTGTCTCGCTCTGGACAAAACGGCATGGAAACGTGACGGGAAATCTTCGCATTACGATCTTGTCTGAAGCCGGAGCTCCCGTGGGGACAGGCGAGATTCGAGTCGGCGTACAATCAATGCTTCAGGCCATCAATACTAACGATGTTTGGCATAAATATGTTATGTACTTTCCGTTACAAAATCAGGAAGCGAGTCTGATTTGTAATATCGAGGGCGCAAATAAAACGATTGGTCTTCCACCCCCGGCCGCGGGGGCCACTATTATCGATGGGGCCAATGTCCTAGAAGACCTGGTCGTGACGCGACTGGGCAAAACAACCGCAGGCTTACTTGATGCGACGGCACTAGCGAACTTCAAGACAAAGCGAACACAGGAGATCGTGGCCTATGTCGACCGAGATACGACATTCGGCGAGATCGTCGGGAAGCTGGAATCGTCGCTCCTATTCAAATTCGTTCCGCTCCATGATGGTACGTATGCGCCGACGGTCTATGAGGCCGATACGGTTGAGGTCAGGCCGCACTTCTTCGATGAACATTTCCTTTCGTTCTCCATGCAGCACGACTTTGCGGCGGTCAAAACCATCGTCAAAGTGAAGTATGACGAAAATCCGGGGAACAATGAATTCAAGGTTACCGAGGCCGACTCCGATGTCGCCCGTTTCGTTTATGGCGTGGAAGATACGCTGGAGGTCGAAACGTACCTAAAGACGGAGGCCAATGCCGCGACGCTAGCGGCGGATTATCTCGGCATGTACGAGACACCGCCGCTGGAGATCACTTTCGAGATTCGGGGCTATGGACTGAATCTCATCCCGGGGCGCGATAAAGTGAAGATCACGCGCACGCGGGCAGCATATGCGGGAGGGGCGCTGAGCGGCGTCCTGTTCAGGATCACCAAGATCACGAAGAAACCGGGGACGGCATCGACGGAAATCGTCGCTGTTTTGGACACGCAAACATACTGAGAGAACCATGAGCATCGGGGAAAAATTCGCAACAAAGAACGAGGTGGAAGTTCTGCGGCGCAAGCTACAGTTGGCCCTTAACGGGGCGACCATCGTCCAGATAGAGGCGGAAGAAATCGGGGTGACAAACTTCACTGATTTGGCCGACGTTCCATCGTCATACGCGGTGGCGGGTAACTTCGCGGTGCGGGTCAACAGCACGGTTGATGCGCTGGAGTTCGCAGAGCTGAAGGGCACGACGAATCAGGTCATCATCACACCCCATGCCGCCGATTATGTTTTCTCGCTTCCGCAAGATATCCACGTGGCGGCGACGCCGACATTCGCGGGCATGTACCTGGAATCCGACACTATCGCGCCGTTCCTGAAACTGACGAACGAGAGCGATATGGCCCGCGATCCCATCATCCAGTTCGCCGTCGGCGCAACACCCGTGACGAAGTTCACGTATGGTCTCGACGATAGTGATTTCGACAATCTCTCTTGGTGTAATGATGATGAACTAAGCACCACGACCGTAAAGGGAGCGGGGCTTGTAGACGCCCTGGGCGTAGTCGATGCTGGAAATACGCGGATCAAGACTCATCTTTCCGAAGACTCGCTTGCTCATGTATCCCATTTCCACCTACCGACGGGGGCGGGAGATAATGAATCCAGTGGAATGAGGGGTATCTGCACGGATGGAACATATTATTATATTGTCGATTCCGGAAACCACCGTATCAAGAAACACAGAATGTCGGATGGATTGTTCATGTGGGCCGTTGGGACGATGGGGGCAGGCGATGATCAATTCGATCATCCATATGATATTTGCACGGATGGGACTTATCTCTATATTACAGATCGTGATAATTGCCGGATTAAAAAACACTTATGTTCAACGGGAGCCTATGTCGCCAAACAAGGCGTACATGGAACGGAACTTGGTAATTTCTTAACACCTAGTGGAATTTGTACGGATAATACGTATCTTTATATTACCGAGGGGTCTCCTGGACTGGCCCCACTTCTCAAAAAACACATCTGTGCAACCTTGGCCAGTGTTTCTCAGATATCAGCAGATGGACACTTGGATAATTCCAACCTTCTAGGCATCTGTACAGATGGGGTAAACCTGTTTATCACCAACGCCAATTCTGGCAGTTGTACAAATTGTATTTATAAATATACATTGGCTTTAGTTTGGGTATCAGATTATGGGGCAGTCGGGGCGAGTGACACTCAATTCGATTGTCCCTATGGTATCTGTACGGACAATATCCATCTTTATGTTGCGGATCAAAATAATAGTCGAATTAAAAAACATCGTGTCTCAGATTATGGTTTTGTTTCAAAGATTGGGATATTGGGAAACGGGAATGACGATTTCATTGGTCCCCTCGGCATCTGTATCACAAATTATGTTGCCGGGGCTGATCGGACGGGTTTACTTTTAAGACTTCATGAGGACGGGACATTTTTCGACGTCTGGCCGAAACTGAGTATATATAATAATCTTGTATTCCGCGAGGACTCGGTAGCGCAGGTCAATTATGTTGAGCTCCAAGCCTCACCGTCAATTATATCCTATACCCTAATCCTTCCCAGTGCGGCTGCGGGAGCAAAAAAACACTTATTTTCCGGGGCAACAAATGTCCTAGACTGGGGCCAGAACGTCGATATAGACGGTTCTCCAGAATTCGCGGGATTGACACTTACCGGATTTTCCGGCGTCTTGGTTGCGGCGGCCGGTATTATCTATGATAACGCGGCACTCGCCGATCTTGCAGACGTTTATTTCCCGTCCGGCGAACCTGATATTGGCGACATCCTTACTTACGAAAGCGGTGGCTGGACTTCCATGCCTCCCGCAGGTGGTGCCGCCACATTTCTTGACTTGACCGACGTTGACGAAGCCGACTACGTGGGCCATGAGGCCGAATTCGTTGTTGTCAACGGTACGGCAGACGGATTGGTATTCAGTGCATCCAGCGTTGCTGGGCATGATATTCTGAGCATCAGCCATACGGACGTAAACATAGCCGCGCCGGATGTCGGCGACGTTCTGACTTATGAAAGTAGTGGGTGGACAGCCATGCCGCCAACGGCCGGAGGAACGCATAGCCTCTGGTTCCCGGATGCTTTTCCGGGGTCGCCAACGTCCCAGAGCGATCATTTTGATGACGCTTCCCTAGATGCCAAATGGCATGAATTTGATACGGCCGGAAAAGTGGTGATATCCGAAGCAAACCACCATGTTAAATTTGCCTCAACAAGTTTATTGAATAATAATGCCGGAATGTGGCAGACATTGCCGTCTGGAGATTTCACGATTACGGCGAAGATGAGAACGGAGTATTCACATAACATTGAGAGCAAATATATGTGGTGGGGGATAACCCTATTCCAAGATGCCACAAACAACCCGGCAACCAGTGACCTACTTCTTTTTCATGTATATCAATATAACAACACCGTCACGGCCCAGGTACTTCATTGGTCTGATTATGATAGTTATTCAGGGGCTGCGTATAATGGGCCAACCATCATGGTTGCGCCATTCCAGGCTATATATTTCAGGGTAAGGAGAAACGGGACTGACTTTTATTATGACTTGTCGCTCGATAACCTGTCATGGAAGCAATACGCTGGGCCGATTGCACAGGGGTCATATTTCACCCCGGCAGAATTTGGGATAACCTGTTCTCAGGAGTCTGGGGTAGAACAGTATTTTTACTGT
>Ga0315274_10008990_pt1 | contig 14456 bp, 14 predicted proteins | sample YL17G02_20_MG_FD_203700 | JGI IMG/M metagenome (GOLD analysis project Ga0315274, IMG submission 203700) | Sediment microbial communities from Yellowstone Lake, YNP, Wyoming, USA - YL17G02_20 | ecosystem: Environmental > Aquatic > Freshwater > Lake > Sediment | place: USA: Wyoming | collected... | reverse complement strand
AAGCCGCCGGATCGCGGGGGAACGAGTGCCCAGCCCCGAAGGGGCGAAAGGACAGGGCGTTTCTGCCGCCCCGTCGGGGCTGGGCCTCTTCGATCCCCCTTTCCGGCGGCTTACGCCGCCGGCAAAACCCTATCGCTCCTTCGGAGCTGGGCCACGTGGTGAGAAATGCGGGCTAACACCCGCAGTTGAAGGGGGCGTGACGGATTCACCTGGCATTGGCTTCTTGCAGTGAGGACAGGTCCCGTCAGACCGAGGGAAGACACGTGTTCCGCAGTTCCGGCATCTGCGGAGTACATCGCCCGTATCCATGCCCTCTCCTTCCGCGAATTCCGAGGGGTCAGGCCTTCAGTTTGCGCTTTTCGACTCATGGGCTCCAGTGTCGCCGGTTTGGGTTCCCAGGAATCGGCGGCAGGCGGCGACGAAGTCGCGGGCAGTCCCAAGGTCGCGCTCGGCGTCCTCACGGGTGTCAGTTGGGGTTGCCAGGTATTCGCTTCTGGATCTGGCCGCGAAAAGGCGCGTGCCCGCGCGATGGTGTCGAGCCTCGATAAGACCAGGGGAGGCGACGAATTGGCCAAAGGCGGACCAGAGCCCATGGTGGGAGCCGCGCTGGATGCCCATGTCCAGGAGCACGGCGGTAGCGGCATGGAACATCGCATAGTAGGAGCGGCCGATGGAATCGGCATAGTAGCCCAGCGCCATCAGGTCCTTAGCAGCGCCCAGGAGCTGGTCAGCTCGCCGAAGGCGCTCTTCGGCCTCGGGTTTCACACTGGGACTCCTTCCTGCGCGATGCTCCGATGAACCGCGTAAGGAGTCGCTCGGTACTCCTCCTCAGTGAGGAAGAAGGGCACCAGGAGGCAACTCTCGCGCAGGCAGAGGTCGCCCACGATGTCACTCGTCCGCTCCTCCTCGCGATGGGCGTGGACTGGACCTTCCAGCACAATGGCCACGTCAATGTCGGAGTCGTCCCTGGCCTCGCCGCGGGCGTAGGAGCCGTAGAGGTAGACTCCCTTGAGGCGGTCGCCGTAGAGGGCGGCGAGCCGGTCGCGGAGCTCGTGGAGGATGTTCATGACCTCTTCGCGGGTCTTGGGCATGTCCATGTGCCCTCAGCCAAGATCCGGGTCCGCCTGCTCATTACCATAGGATTCCGGGGGTCGTATGTCAAGGCGAAGAGGAATCGAGGACGAGGACGATTGGGTGTGTCACGCGTCACGGGTCAAGGGCCAAGCGTCATGGAACAGCTGCCCCTACGGTTTTCCCAGCCCCTCTATTGCGGCGATGACCTTGGCCTTGAAGGCGTCGGGGTCGAAGCCCTCAGGGGCCTGGCGCTGGTTGAGCTTGACCTTGGCGACGGCGTCGTCGAGCAGCTTCGCGGCAGCCTTCACCGCTTCGGTCTCCTGGCCCCCCTTCCGCTTCGCCTCGATGAGATTCCAAAGGGTGTTGTAGAGATAGAAGTCCTCGGCTCCCTCGCGGCAGCGCTCGAAGGCAATGGTCGGGTAGATGCCCTTGCGGCCGTAGCAGATCATCGCCGTGTCGGGCTCGCGGCCGTCGAGGTCGAAGAACTGGTAGCCGTGGAGGATGTTCAGGTGCCACTGCCAGCGGGCCTTCACGCCCTTGCGCCACTCGCTCCACTGGTAGAGGCCGAAGCTGTAGCGGTCGCGGCCCTGGTTGTAGATGTGGACCTCTTTGCCCAGCTTCTTCGCCTCGGCCATGACCGATTCGTCGTGCAGGTTGAGGCTCGAGATGTCGAGGGCCTCGAAGAAGCGCTGGTGCCAGTAGTTCAGGTCGTCCTTGTCGGTCGGCCGCTTGTCGAAGGCGACGCTGTAGCTGCCGCTGGTGCGAACGGTCTTGGGGAATGCGGCGGAGACTTTGGCCATCGCCTTCATGAAGGCCAACTCGCGTTCGGCCACGTTGCGGACGCGGGTCTCGTCGCACATCGCATATTGGATGGCCGGCCAGCCCTTCGCGCGGGCGTGGGCGTCCACGGCCTTCCACGCGTGCATCAGGGCCTCCTCGTAGGGCAGGCCGCTCTCCTTCTCCGCCTTGTCGCCCGAGGCTCCTTTCTGATAGCCGTCGTGGAGGCCGCGGAAGCGCAGGCCGCCGTAGCCGCAGATCTCCTTGCCGAAGCCGTGCTTCTTCAGCAGGTCGAAGAAGCGGTCGCAGTCGCCGAAGTCAATGATCGGCTCGCCATCCTTCCAGCCCTTCAGCTCCCAGCTCGGCCCGCCGCACACCGCATTCATCCCGTACCCGCGCAGCATGGCGAGCGTCTTGTCGAGAACGTCCCATCGCTTCTCATCTGGCACCAGGTTCGGCGGCATCAGGCCGAAGAAGCCCATCAGATAGTCGGTCTCGCGGTCGAGGGTTACCGGGCGAACAAGGAGCTTGATGGACACCCCGAGCCCTTGCGTGGCCCCTTGCGGTTTCACGCTGATGCCGCCCTGGTATTCCCCGGGTGGAGCGTAATGTGGGACGAAGACCTGGAACAGCAACTCGCGGGTCACGCCGTTGGCGAGGCGGAGGCCCTCCTGGTGCAGCGTTAGAGGCCGAAGCGTGTGCGGGGCGATGCGATACGCGATCTGGCCGAAGCCTCGGCTGGTGTTGTAGTGGACCAGGAAGACCCCCTGCTGGAGGATAACCTCGGACTGCATGAAACCCGCATCGAGGTCAACCACGACATCGCGCAGGGGCCGGATCGCGAGACAGAACACATGGCTTGCTCCCCTCGTCGTCACTGCCGTGAGCGCCATGTCCCGTGGCCCTTTGAGGTCGGCGGGAGGAACGCTCTGCGGGGTCACGTCATCTTCGATGCGGACGGGCCAGGCGACGAAGCCGAGCTTCTTCCACTCGTCGGACACCTTGAAGGAGGGGGCCGGCTTGTCGAGGCAGATGGCCTTGCTGCGGAAGTCGGCGGCGATGGCGTCGAGTTGGCCGGCGAGCCACTTCTCGCCCGTCGCGTCGCCCGCCTTGTGGATGGCGACGCCGGCGACCTTGCTGCCCCAGACCTTTTCGGCCTCGAAACGGAGCGTGAGGCCGTTGGGGGCCGCGTCGGCCTCGAAGACCGCGGGCTTGGCGATCTCGTCCTTCATATACGTGTCCCAGATGTCTACGCCGATTGGCTCGACGTTCTCGAAGCGATAGAGGGCGTGGGCGGAGCCATCGGGACGGTCCTCGCGCCAGGCCTGCTTGCCGTTGACGGCGATGGTGCGCCAGAGGTGGCGGGCCTGCTCGCCGCCCCAGTAGCCGCAGTTCTCGTAGAAGACGGTCGCCTTGTAGCGGCCCGCCGGCACGTCAATGCGGAAGTTGTAGCCGCCGCACTCCACGAAGTCCTGGAGTAGCGGGCCGCCGAAGCCTGTGTCGCGTGCGCCGCCGGACGGCGGCGTGCCGCCTTGCGGCCCCCAGCCGAAGCCGCGCTCCTTCGTATAGGCAGTGTCCCAGGTGACTGCCGTCCAGCCGAGCATGAGCGACTGGGTGGGCGGGCCGAAGTCGAAGGCCCAGGCGCCCTCGGGCTTGGCGGCCTTGACGAGGCGGAAGTTGTCGAGGATCACGCGGCCCGTGGTGCCTTTGCGGCCGAAGCCGAAGTCGAGGCGGACGATTGAATCGGGATCAATGTTCCGCTTGATGTCGTTGTTGCGTGAGCCGGCCTCGCCGCGGTAGAGGCCGCGGACTGGGATGACCCACTCGGTGCGGCCTGGGGCGAAGGCGGTTTCGGCGTTGTGGCGGTTCCAGTAGAGCCGCCCCTTGTCCACCCAGGCCTGGTCGGCAACGAGGATGTAGCCGGGGACTGGCTCGGGATTGGGGTTCGTGACATCGAGGACCAGTGCGTCGTAGGCCGACCAGTCGCGGTGGACGCGGTTCCAGAACATGTAGGCGCCGTAGTATTCGCCCTTGGGGTCGAAGGTGATCTGGAGGGCGCTCTTGCCCTGGGTGACCCCCTCCGTGACGAGGCCGGGCACGCCGCTGCGGCATTCCCAGGCCTTGACATCGCCCTCCGTCTCGAAGCCGCACAGGACGAGCGTCTCCTGCGCCATGGCCGCCGAAGCCAGCAACGAGAGGGCGAGGACGGCCGAGGCCAGCCCGCGAGTGCTCATGCGTTGTCCCCAAGAGGGAAGAAGAGAACAGAAGATAAGGACCCTCCCACGGGTACTGGAACCCGCGGGAGGGAGGGTTATGCCTGGAAAAGGTTCTTGCTGGAGAAGTTGGGTTCGCTGGTGAGGTTGACGCCGAGGCGCAGGATCTCTCCCGCGACCTTCAGGACCTCATCGGCGCGCGCAAGGTGGACCTGGGCCTCGGCCTTCACACGAGTACCCCCTCTCGCACGATGTTGCGGTGCACGGCGAAAGGCCCCTCCCGATGTTCCTGCTCGGAGAGGAAGAAGGGCATCAGGAGGCAGTTGTGGCGGAGGCAGAGGTCGCTCGTGAACTCGCTGGTGATGCGGTCGTCCTCCCAGGCGTCCACGGGACCTTCCAGGACGACGGCGATGTCTATGTCGGAGTCCTCGCGCGCGTCGCCGCGGGCGTAGGAGCCGTAGAGGTAGACCCCCTTGAGGCGGTCGCCGTAAAGGGCGGCGAGGCGGTCGCGGAACTCGCGGAGGATGCGCAGGACTTCTTCGCGGGTCTTGGGCATGGGAGCGCGGCCTCGAACAAGATGCGACTATGCCTGGCTACTACCATAGGCTTCTGGTGGTGGGGAGTCAAGGGGTTCCGCGTGCAGGTTTGGGGATTGTCAGAACCGGCCGTTCCGGGGGCACAAGAAACTGAGACAGATGCTGAAACGAAAGAGGCCCATCCGCTTCACATGATCACCCCCCGCCCGTTCCTCAGGGGTTGATCGTCTGACGGGGTGTCCTCAAGTGCCCATCATTACAGGACTTGTGGCATACCGCCCCCCGATCACCCGCTCAGATGATCACTTTCTCCCCCCCTGGAAATGATCATCTGAGGCCCTGAGTGCTCCTGACAGGGATTGACAATGCCCAGGTTTGCACGCCCTATGGCAAGACCGTTCGCCTCGTTCCCACGCTCCGCATGGGAGCGAGGAGCACCGGAGGAATTGCGGATGCCAGATGCCAGATTACAGATACCAGACCGTAGACAGACAGGCGCTCGATGACCATGTGCGAGGTCTGGTGTCGGGGCGCTCCCTCTCCCCTTGGGAGAGGGCTGGGGTGAGGGGCACAAGGACGGGCGACGCTCTCTCCGAAGGCCCCTCACCCTAACCCTCTCCCGGAGGGAGAGGGAAGCGTACCCTCCCGCGGGCATTGGAGCCCGCGGGAGGGATGGCTCAGGCTTGGAAGAGGTTCTTGCTGGAGAAGTTGGGTTCGCTGGTGAGGTTGACGCCGAGGCGCTTGAGGCCGGCCTCGTCGCCGGGGGTGGGGATGTGGGTGAGATGGACTTCGCAGCCCTGGAGGCCCTTGAGCTTCTCCATCGCCAGTTGGGCGGTGGGGTTGGTGGCGGCGCCGATGCTGAGGGCGATGAGGGCCTCGTCGAGGTTGAGGCTCACGGTCCTGGCGTTGAGGACGGTCTCCTTGAGGCTTGCGATGGATTCGATGATGTTGGGCGAGAGGAGATGGATGCGGTCGGGGATGCCGGCGAGGTGCTTGATGGCGTTGAGGACGAGGGCGGAGGTGGCGTGCATGAGGGGGGAGTTCTTGCCGGCGAGGATCTCGCCGTCGGGGAGCTCGATGGCGGCGCCGCAGAAGATGCCCTTGTTGCCCTTGCCTGTGCTCTGGGCTTCAGCGGCGGCCTTGCGAGCCGGCTCGACGACGCGGCGGCTGGTGGGCTGGACGTTGAGCTCGTCCATGAGGAGCTCGACGCGCTGGACGGTCTCGTGGTCGGTGAGGCCCATGGCGTATTCGCAGGAGTAGCGGAAGAAGCGGCGGATGATCTCCTGGCTGGCGGCGTCGCGGACCGCCGCGTCGTCCGTGATCGCGAAGCCGGCGCGGTTCACGCCCATATCCGTGGGGGATTGGTACATGGGCTTGCCGCCCGTGATACGCTCCAGGATGCGGCGGAGGACGGGGAAGACCTCGACGTCGCGGTTGTAGTTGATGGCGGTGACGCCGTAGGCTTCGAGGTGGAAGGGGTCAATGAGATTGAAGTCGCGGATGTCGGCGGTGGCGGCCTCGTAGGCGACGTTGACGGGGTGCTTGAGCGGGATGTTCCAGATGGGGAAGGTTTCGAACTTGGCGTAGCCGGAGTGGACGCCGGCCTTGTGGTCGTGGTAGAGCTGGGAGAGACAGGTGGCGAGCTTGCCGGAGCCGGGGCCTGGGCCGGTGACGACGACGAGGGGCTTGCGGGTCTCGATGCACTGGTTCGCCCCGTAGCCCTGGTCGCTGACGATAGTGTCAACGTCGGTGGGATAGCCCTTGGTGTAGGCGTGGGTGTAGACGCGGATGCCGCGGCGTTCGAGCCTGTTTTTGAAGATGCGAGCGGCGGGCTGGTCGCTGAAGCGGGTGATGACGACGGCGAGGACCTCGATGTCCCAGTCGGCGAGGTCGTCAATGAGCTTGAGGGCATCCACGTCGTAGGTGATGCCGAAGTCGGCGCGGACCTTCTTGCGCTCGATGTCGCCGGCGTAGATGCACAGGAGGATATCGGCCTTGTCCTTGAGCTTCTGGAGCAGGCGCATCTTCACGTTGGGGTCGAAGCCGGGGAGGACTCGCGCGGCGTGGAGGTCGAAGAGGAGCTTTCCGCCGAACTCCAGATAGAGCTTGTTATCGAACTTCGCCACGCGCTCCAGGATGGCGGCGGATTGCTCTTTCAGATAGCGTTCGTTATCGAATCCCACCCGCCTGCACGTGGCCGCTAAGCTGGCGTCTTCGCCTTTCGTCATGTCACAGCCTTTCATCGGGACCTGGCATGGAGTATCCAGTGGGCCACAGACGTTCTGGGAGCGAGAGGATACCGAGGAGGCAAGGCCACGTCAAGTGGGCTTCGGCTACTTCAGATGGGGCAGGACGAGCGAGGTCCAGAGCTCGTAGCCTGCCGGGCTGAGGTGAAGGCCGTCCTTGGCGAGGAGATCGGGCTTGGGCTTTCCATCTTCGCCGAGCATGGGCTTGTCCGCGTCAACGTAGCGGAGGCGTTCGTCGGTCTTGATGAAGTCGGCGATGAGCTGGTTCGCGGCGCGCATCTTCTCGACGAGCTTCCAGCGGGCGAGGCTGGGCTTGATGCCGATGTAGACGATGCGGGTCTTCGGGAGCTTGTCGTGGACCTTCTTGACGAATGCCTTGAAGTCGTCGAGGACCTGCTCGGGGGACTTGCCGCCGGCGATGTCGTTGTCCCCTGCGTAGAAGACGACGATTCGCGGCTCGAGCGGGATGAGAATGCGGTCGGCGAACTCGGTGGAGTCGGCAATCGCCGACCCGCCGAAGCCGCGGTTGACGGTCTTGAGGTCGGGGAAATACTTTGACAGGTTCCATCCGACGATGCTGGAGCTTCCGATGAACACGACCTCGCCCCTGGGCGGCGGGTTCTTCGCATCCTTCTGCTCAAATGCCTGCATCGCTTTTTCCCAACGGTTAGCCTTCTTTGCCTCCTCCGCCGACAGGGCGACGCCGCAGGCCATGCCCACGAGTGCCATGGCCCAGATCGGCAGCCCAGATCTCTCGATGCCTCGTCTGGCGGCGCTCATCGGGTCATCTCCTCTCCGCTGTGGCCTTCTGGGGGATAGGGCGACGGTCAGTCTCCCGCTTTGGGCAGGGTGAAGAAGAAGGTGGAGCCCTTGCCTGGCTCGGAGGCGACCCAGATGCGGCCGCCGTGGCGCTCGACGATCTTCTTGCAGACGGCCAGGCCGCCGGCGCTAGCGGAGGTACTTCTCATCGTCGGGGTCTCTCGGGCCTCGGAAGACCTCGGCGACGACCCAGGCCGCCTCGCGCATCACCTTGTGGATGACCTCCTCCTCGTCGCTCTCCACGGCCGGGATCTCCTCGCCGCCGATCGGGGGCGGGTAGTGGACCGTGCGGCGGGACACCGACCAGAGGATCTTGCCCTCGTGTGTCTCGAACGCCCGCGCGGAGATGACCATCGTCCCCTTCAGCACGTATCTCGTCTTCGGGTCCTTCGCACGCAGATCGTGGATCTCGCCGATCACCACGTAGTTGGCCCCCAAGGCCCTGCCGAGCTCCGTCACCGACAGCTCATCGGCGGGGCGTCCGTCGATCGTCGTCGGGATGCGATCCACGTCAATGACGTTCGCCGCGCGGCACCCCTCGCGCACCAGCCTCGCAATCTCGCGGGAGAAGCGCGCACCGACCTCCGACTCGAAGTACGACTTGGTCGGCGTGGCGAAGGGGAGGACCGCGAGCGTCCCGGTCCCCAGAGGGATCGTGGCCCGCGCGCCCCCGAAGAGCCCGGGGATGCACCCCACGGAAAGCAGGGCGAGCGAGGGGATGAGCGCGGCGCGGGCCCGCGCCAGCCATCGCTCTCCTGGAACCCGATGCCGATGCCATCGTCTCATCTATGTGTTCCTCCACGGGCCGCTCACGCGGTCGCCGCGTCCAGCGCTTCGGCGAGGGTGGCGACGAGGATCACCTCGAGCTCGCCGTAGCGCCCCTGGAGCGACCGCGCGTTGTCGCGCGGCGCAATGGCGCGCTTCCAGCCCAGCCTCGACGCCTCGCGGAGCCGCGCGTCAATCTGTGAAATCCCCCGCACCTCACCCGCCAAGCCCACCTCGCCCATGGCCACCAGGTCGGGCTGCACCGGGCGGTCGGTGAAGCTCGACGCGATGGCGATCGCAACCCCCAGGTCGGCCGCCGGCTCCACCACCCGCACGCCGCCCACCACGTTCGCGAACACGTCGTGGCCGGCGAGAACCAGCTCCGCCCGTTTCTCCAGGACGGCCAGGAGCATGGCCACCCGATTGCGGTCGAGCCCGCTGACCTTGCGTTCGGGCGTGCCGAAGTTCGCGCGCGACACTAGCGCCTGCACCTCGACGACCAACGCCCGCGTGCCCTCGATACAGGGGACGACGACGGAGCCGGGGGTCGCGCGCCGCTGCCGCGAGACGAAGAGGTCGGCCAGGTTGCCCACCTCGACCAGCCCGGTGTTGCGCATCTCGAACACGCCGATCTCGTCGGTCGGCCCGAAGCGGTTCTTCACCGCACGCAGCAGCCGGTAGCTGCGGTAGCGGTCGCCCTCGAAGTACAGCACCGTGTCCACCATGTGCTCCAGCACGCGGGGGCCGGCGATGGCTCCTTCCTTGGTGACGTGCCCGATGAGCGCGATGGGAATCCCGGTGGTCTTCGCGAGCCGCACCAGCTCTCCGGCGCTCTCGCGCACCTGCGACACGCTCCCGGGGGCCGAGCTCAGGTCGCCTTTGTAAACCATCTGGATCGAATCCACGACCGCGAAGTGAGGCTTTGTTGCCCGAATCTGCGCCGCGATCACCTCGGCGTCGGTCTCGGCGAGCGCCAGCACCCCATCGGCCGCGAGGCCCAGCCGCTCGGCGCGCAGCTTCATCTGCGTGAGCGACTCCTCCCCTGTCACGTAGAGCGTCCGCAGCCCCTTCAGGCTCAGTCCATGGCAGGCCTGGAGGAGGAGGGTGGACTTGCCGATGCCCGGGTCGCCGCCGAAGAGGACGACGGAGCCGGCGATGATGCCGCCCCCCAGGACGCGATCGAGCTCGCCGATGCCGGTCTCGAGCCGCGGCTGTTCGGGCGGAGCGACGGCCGAGAGCGGCTGAGGCCTGCTCTCGCTGAGCGGGAGATCCTCGCGTCGATGCCGCGGCGTGATGACCTCCTCGACCAGAGAGTCCCACTCGCCGCAGTCGGGGCACCGCCCCATCCACTTCGGCTGCTGGGAGCCGCACTGCTGGCAGACGAACACCGCCCGACTCTTCGCCATGCGCTCGCGACCTCCGAGCCGATTATAGGGCGGAAGATACGGGGAGTCAAAGGGATACGCGCTTCGCCCTTGGCTCTCGAATCGTCCTCGTCCTCGTCCCTCGTCCTCGTCCTCGATGCTGCCGCTCCTGAGCCAAAAGAATCGAGGACGAGGACGAGGGACGAGGACGAGGACGACAAGAGAAGCGAACCGTGATGCCAGCACGAGCTTCCGTCACCCAAGCCCAAGGACCCGCATCACTGCCTCCGCCAGCTCCCCCACCGTGCTCTCCGGCCCGGCATCCACCCAACGGATCTGCGGGAACTTGCGGAACCACGTGAGCTGCCGCTTGGCGAACTGCCGCGTCCGCGTCCTCACCTTCTCGCGGGCCTCCTCCAGTGTGAGCTCTCCGCGCAAGTGGGCGATGGCCTCGCGGTAGCCGACGAACTGGCTCGCCGCGTGGCTGATCCCCTGGGGGTGAGCGAGAAGGGCGCGGACCTCGCTCACCAGCCCGGCCTCGAACATCGCGTCCACCCGGCGGCTGATCCGCTCGTGAAGCTCCGCTCGGTCGCGGCGGATGCCGGCCAGGACGCACTCGTAGCGCGACGACGGGCTGCCGAACTGGGTCTGAAGCTCGGAGATGGGGCGGCCGGTGGCCTCGTGCACCTCCAGCGCGCGGATGATGCGCCGCAGGTCGTTCGGATGAATCCTCCCCGCAGCTTGGGGATCGATGCCTCGAAGCCGCGCGTGGAGGGCGGCGGCTCCCGCCTGCGTTGCCTCCGTCATCAGGCGATTGCGCAGGTGCCAGTCTGCCGAGGGTCCGCTGAAGAAGCCCTCGGTGAGGCCCTTCAGATACAGCGCGGTTCCCCCGACGAAGAGGGGGATCCGACCCCGACCGACCACCCCCTCGATCGTCCGCTGGGCGGCCTCCAGGTAGCGCCCCGTGCTGAAGGCCTCGTGAGGCCCGGCGAGGTCGAGCAGATGGTGAGGGACGCGGGCGCGCTCCTCGGCAGAGGGCTTCGCGGTGCCGACGTCCATCCCGCGATAGAGGGACATCGAGTCGAGGGCGAGGATTTCGGCGCCGACCCGCTCGGCCGCCTCGATGCCCACGGCGGTCTTGCCGCTCGCCGTCGGGCCGACCAGGAGGTAGACTTGCTGCCGCGTCACGCACACCCCAGCCTAGCGCAGAGCAGAGCCGTACAACTGCGCGATGGACCGCAACATCCCCGCAATCTGGAGCACGACGAACAGGACGACAAGCGCGTAGATGACGTTCGGCAGGATCTTGGCCAGTCGGTCGATGGCGAACACCAGGTCCTCGTGCTCGTTCTCGGCGAACTTCCTGAGCGCGTCGTCGAGTGTGCCGGAGACCTCGCCGACCTCGAGCAGGTTCAGCGCCAGGAAGGGCATGGCGCCGCTCTGGGCAAGGGCTTCCGAGAGGGGCGTGCCCGCCTGCACGAGCGGAACACAGTCCACGATCCGGCGCGCGATGGACGCGTTCCCGCACGCCATCCCCGCACGGGCAAGGGCCTCCGGCACGTGGACCCCGGCCGAATAGAGGGCCTCCATCGTATCGGCGAACCGCGCCAGGGCCAGCTTGCGGGCGAGCCCCCCAAAGATGGGGATGTGCAGCACGAACCCATCGATGAGCACGCGAGCCGCCGAGAGGGACGAGAACGACCGCCAGGCGATCACGGCTGCCAGGAGCACCCCGGCGGTCGTGGCCGCGCTGATCAACTGCACACGCAAGACCTTCACCGGATCCCCCACGAAGAACGCGATGAGCAGCGGGATGAAGACGATCGCGACGAGCAAGAGAATGGCGGGATAGATCAGGCCAGTGACCACTCGGAGCCAGAAGGTCCTCAGCGTGTCGAGGAAGCGCGCGATGCGCAGCATCGTCTCGGGCGCCTTCCCGCCGTATTCCGACGCCTCGATCATGCGGACCTCGTTGGTGGGGAAGATGTTCGGGTGCCGGGCGAATGCCTCCGCGAGCCGGGCACCAGACTCCACCCGGGCCGCCATGTCGGTGGCGGCGCGCGACAGACGCCGCGAGCCCCGCTGACCTGCCAGAGTCGTGAGGGTGCGCGCCGGGCTGATCCCCACGCTGAGCATCCGCGCGACCTGCGTGTAGAAAAAGGACCGGTGGCGCTTGGAGACTCCCGTGAAGGGCAGCGGGGAGCGACGAGGAATCTCAATGGTGGACGGCTCGGAGCTCATCGGCAGCAACTCTCCAGGGGTGACGGGTCATCTGAAGCATATCAGCCCGCCCCGGCCTCGTCAAGGCTTGGCAGCGCCCCGCGCAGGGCCCCCAGTCTTGGTGCCCAGCGGCGCTTCGCACCGCACTGCCGAAGGCCGACGCTGGGGCCAGGCACGCACTCCGAAAGGCTGACGCACCGTTCGAGTGACCCACCCCATGCCGCACCACAACTGGGGGCCATACTCCCCCTTGACTCGCCGCTGGCGCCGCATAAGCTATGGGCCGTCGGCTCGCCGCCCCAGGCCCGGCCGACAGGAGAGATGCCCATGGCACGGAAGAAGGAGAAGGCGAGCGGCAAGCCGAAGCGGCACTCCCGCTGGCTTCCGCTCGTGTCGGCCTACGGCTTTGCCATCCTGTGCGTCGCGGTGGGCGTGGCCGTGCTCGTCTACGGCGGCGTGGACCCCAGGGCAGAGGAGGGGGTGGACGCCGGCGGCCCCTTGGTCCTCGGGATCGGCATGGTCGCGCTGGGGGCCTTGGCTGGCGGCCTGACGGCGTTCTTGCAGTGGAATGCAAACAGGAGAAAGTGATCCGCAATCCGCAACAGAAACTGATTCGTAACAGGAGAAGAGGATGGGGTGCCAGCACCGACCAATTGAGCTGGTTCAGCCTCTGGCTCTTTCTGGTTACGGCGTGGCGACAAGCGGCTCGCTTGTCGCAGATGGTGCAAGCGAGCCGCTCGCACCCACGACGGATTCCACCTGCTTTGAGGAGTCGCCCTTGTGAGCAGACTGGCCCTTGACGGCGGCACCCCGGTCCGCGCGAAGCCCTTCCCCCCTCGCCACCCCTTCGGCGACCGCGAGGTCGAGATGGTCACGCAGGCGATCCGCTCGCAGAACCTCTTCGGCCCCAGCGGCACCATGGTGCCCGAGCTGGAGCGGCGCTTCGCGGCACTCTACGGCGTCGATCACGCCGTCGCCTCGACCTCCGGCACGTCCTCGATCCACGTTGCCGTGGCGGCCCTGAACCCCGATCCCGGCGACGAGATCATCGTCGCGCCGATCACCGACGCCGGCACCATCGTGCCCGTCCTCTATCAGAACTGCATCCCCGTCTTCGCGGACATTGACGACACGTACAACGTGGATCCGCGCGACGTCGAGGCCAAGATCACCCCGCGGACGAAGGCCATCATCGCCGTTCACCTGTTCGGCAACCCGTGCGACATGGATGCCCTGACCGCCGTCGCCCGCCGCCACGGCGTGCCGCTCGTCGAGGACTGCTGCCAGGCGCACCTCACCGAGTACAAGGGCCGCCTCTGCGGGAGCATCGGCGACATCGGCTGCTTCAGCCTTCAGCAGTCCAAGCACATGACCGCCGGCGACGGGGGGCTGACGATCACCCGCGACCCGCGGCTCGCCGAACGCATGGCGCTCTTCCGCGACAAGGGCTGGCCACGCAAGCCGGGCGCCCGCGGCTACGTCATCCTCGGCCTCAACTACCGCATGACCGAGCTTCAGGGAGCCGTGGCTCTTGCCCAGATGGAGAAGGTGGCGGACGTGGTCCGCACGCGCAACGAGCTGGGCGACCTCCTCACCGAGCGGATCCGGCGTGCCCCGGGCATTCTCCCTACCCCGGTCACCGACGGCGGACGTCACACCTACTGGTCCTATGGCCTTCGTGTCGTCGGAGGCGACCCGGCGAGATTCGTCAAGGCGCTCAACGCCGAGGGGATTCCCGCAGGCCACGGCTACATCGGCAAGCCGATCTACATGTGCATGGCCGCTCTCGCGGACCGCCTCACCTTCGGCTCCTCCCACCACCCCCTCGACGGCTGCCACGGAGGCCGCGTCCTCACCTACGGCGAAGGCATGTGCCCCCGCACCGAAGCGATCCTCCGCCAGATGGTCACCCTGAGCATTCACGAGCACCTGGAGCGGGAGGACATCGAGGACATGGCGCGAGGGATTAGCAAGGTGGCCGAAGCGTTGCTCACGGGTTCGTAGTTCCGCCTTCACAGGACGCCGCCGAACCAGCCCCGGAGCGCGAGAAAGGAGGCGTAGGCCCAAGACAGCTAAAGGGTTCCCGCTCACACCGGCCTGGCGGAGTCCGAAAAAGAAGAAAAGACTCCCGATGTCTTTTCTGCCGGTTCCTGGCGGGACGCGTCGGGCCTCTGGTCTGGCGCCGAGGCGGCGCGTACGCTGGCATCGGCCAGACAGGTGCCTGGCAGCTTGAGCCAGCCTCCACGGCAGCCGCATATGGAGCGCTGGGCATGCCCGATGAAGGGGGCTTGCTCTGGGAGAAGGGAATAGGACCGATAGGACCGATAGGACCGATAGGACGGATAGGACCGATAGGACGGATAGGACGAAGAGCTCCTTTGGGTCCTATCGGTCCTATCGGTCCTATGGCCTCCCCCTTCCCGCATGGTGGGGTGGCCCCCA
>Ga0315274_10008989_pt1 | contig 14457 bp, 9 predicted proteins | sample YL17G02_20_MG_FD_203700 | JGI IMG/M metagenome (GOLD analysis project Ga0315274, IMG submission 203700) | Sediment microbial communities from Yellowstone Lake, YNP, Wyoming, USA - YL17G02_20 | ecosystem: Environmental > Aquatic > Freshwater > Lake > Sediment | place: USA: Wyoming | collected... | reverse complement strand
GCCTCTTTGCTTGCAGGAAGGCTTCTAATATTACCGCTGCGGCGACGGCATCAAGGCGTTTGCGCTTTTGACCTCTGGTAAGTTTGCCGGGAGCGAGGGCGTGCTCAGCATCAAAACTGCTCAGCCGTTCGTCGTGAAGGTGAACCGGAATGTCAAGGTGCTGTTTAAGCCGCTCGGCAAACTCCAAGACGCGCCTGGTTTGGGAACTTTCTGAGCCATCCATGCTCAAGGGCAGCCCCAGCACTATAGCTTCGACATCTTCAGTCTTGACAATCTCTGCGATCTTTCGCAGCAGTCCTTTTTGCTCACGGGTGACAGCAAGCGGTGTGGCAAGTGTTTCGGCTGAATCGCAGATTGCCAGGCCCGTGCGCTTGTCGCCATAGTCGATTGCCAGGTATCTCATTGCTCTTCTGTCGGGCGGAATCGCCCTATGTGTGCCGCCGCATTACAAAAATTTTTCGCCGCGGTGCTCTCTTATCAGTTCCAGCAGTTCTTTCAGCTTATGCGTCTGGTCGATATGGCACACCAACGTGGCATCGGGGCTGTGTGCTACGATGATATTCTCCAGCCCAACAGCAGCAATCAGGTGGTTTTTGTCCTCAGTCACGATGATATTGTTTTTGCAGTCAAGCAGTTCACTGACGCCGGCGGCCACGACATTCTTGTTTTCATCCGAACTGATAATATCCGTAAGGGCAAGGAAAGAACCCATATCGAGCCAGCGACAGTCCAATCTGATGGCGTAGACGTTGGGAGCCTTTTCCATGACGGCAAAGTCAATGCTGATTTTGGGCAGCTTGACATAGCAGTCCTGTAGCGTTTTTTGCTGGTTGGGAGTGTCCCAGTCGCCCCGAATCTTGCTCAAAGGTCCGGTGGCCTCGGGTAAGAATTTTGCCAGATCAGCTAAAATCGTCTTGGCCTTCCAGACAAACATGCCTGAGTTCCACAAGTATTTGCCGCCGGCAAGATACTCTTTTGCTGTTGTTTCGTCCGGCTTTTCCCTAAACGCTTCGACGCGGTGTATCTTGTTTACGCAATCGCGACATACTTTTGCCGCGCCGCATTTTATATAGCCAAGCTGCGTGCTGGGAAAGGTCGGCTTAATGCCGAATGTGACCAAATCATCGGGATTTCTATTTATAAAAAAGAAGGCGTCCTTGAGAGCCCGCTGGAGCGCTTCTGCCGGCTCAATCAGCTGGTCAGCAGTGAGTACCGCCATTTGCGCTTCGGGGTCATATTTTATAAGAATACTTGCCGCCAGGCCGATGGTGCCGGCTGTATCGTGGACTGCGGGCTCGGCAATAACATTATTGAACGGCAGTTCCGGCAGCTCTTCACGGACTAAGTCCGCGTAGCCGGCATTCGTCAGGACGATTATGTTTCTCGTGTCGAAAACGGGCAAAAGCCGCTCAAAGCAGCGGCGTAAGAGGGTTTGGCCGTCGAGAATCTTCAGGACCTGTTTAGGGCGTTTTTCCCTGCTGAGAGGCCACAGCCTTTTGCCCGCGCCCCCCGCCATTACCACTGCATAGTCCATGTGTTGGCTCCTATGATTGCCGGACTTTCGCCGACAGCAATATCAGACAAGGTAGCTTTCGTCAAGAGCGGTTCTATCGCAGATCTGTTCGCCAGAGTGCTCGTAAGTAAGCTCCGGTGTGTAATTGCCTTTCTTACCCATAAGGGCGCAAGTGGCATCCTTGCCTAACTGAACGGCAGGCTGGTTGTAAGGGTCGATCCCGAATAGCTCACCGGCAAAAGAGGTTGTCACCTCACATAAATAAATGAACTGTCCAACCGTGTAAGCATCGACCTTATCGAACAGGACCGTCAGACAGGGGCGTTTGCTGTCCAAAAGGGCATACTCAGTGGCTTTCTTTTCGTTATTGAGTAGCACGCTCAGTTTTTTACCGGCGAGATACCCCAGCTCAGCAGCACAATCCGGGGCCGGCCCAATTGTAAGGTCTGCGTCGAAATCGTCCACCTGAAGAAAAGTGAACAGCTTGTCGTTCGGTCCTTCGCGGTACAACTGTATCTGGCTGTGCTGGTCGGTGGCGCCAAGGGCCTTGATAGGCGTCGGCCCTATATGAACTTCATTGCCCTTCAGATCCTTGGCTTTGCCCAGACTTTCAGCCCAAAGCTGTCTGTACCAATCGGCCAAATCCTTCAGATGATAGCTGTACGGCATCATCACTGAGATCTTCTTGCCCTGATTATAGAAGTAGTAGTTTATGGCAGCGTTAATTGCAGCAGGGTTCTTGAGAAAATCTTCGCAGCTAACTCTGGCATCCATATCGGCAGCGCCTGCCAAAAGCTGGTCTATATCAATTCCACACATAGCGGCGCTAAAAAGTCCCACGGCGCTCAGCACACTGAATCTGCCGCCGACGCCATCGGGGACTTCGAGCGATCGCAAATTGTCCGTGGCAGCAATTCTGCGAAGCAGGCCTTTCTTCGCGTCGGTCGTTACTACCACCCGTTCTGTATAACCGTCAAAACCGCACTTTTCCAAGAGCATCCGGCGAACAATCATAAATTGACTGAGAGTTTCCGCCGTATCGCCGCCTTTACTGATAACGTTAAAGATGGTCTTATCGAGCCTGTTATCGACCCAATCCAGGAATGAAACAAGTTGTGCAGGGTCGATATTGTCGAGAACAAAAAGGCGTGGGCCTGCGCGCTGCAAGTCGTCCAGATTATACATATAAGGGTTAAGGGCTGTCTGCAGCGCAGTACTACCGAGAGCAGAACCGCCAATACCAAGTACAACCAGATTTTCGCATTGGTCTTTGACCTCAGCGACCAGCTTTTTGACTTTGTCAGATGTTTGGGCATCGTAAGGCAAGTGCCTATATGCGGGCTTTTCTTGTTTTGGGCTGTCAAGCCTCGTAATTAGCGGCAGAAGACGCTGCCCAAGAACATTTAGCTGCTCGCGTTTAATGCCGTGTTCAGAGCCGATAGCATCGGCAGTGGCGTTTTTGTAATACAGTCTTACTTGCGATTGCGTCACCAACATACTCCTTTCATCAGGGGAGCTGATGGCCCTTAAAGCCTTTTTCCTGGTCGATCCAGCCGCCGGGGATATTTTCAGCGTGGGCCTGTTCTGCATAGCCCTTCATTTTAGATAGAATTTCCGCCTGCTCAGATGCCACATCGGTCTTTTCTTCGATGTCCCCACTAAGGTCATAAAGTTCAAATGGCCTGTTTTTGCCCGGCTTGACGGCCTTCCATTTGCCCATGCGTACCGCTGTTTGTGCCCCATACTCCCAATAGAGATATTCGTGGCGTCTCTGCCGGCGTCCCGCGGCGTCCCCGCCCAAGAGGGTCGGCACGATGGATATTCCATCAGTGTTCTCAGGCGGTTTTATGCCCGCCAGATCGGTTAAGGTGGGCATAACATCCGGGAAATACCAGAGATGGTCGCTGACCACGCCGGCTTTGATTTTGCCAGGCCAGCGAACGACCATCGGTATGCGCAAGCCGCCTTCGTACAGATTACCTTTTCCGCCTCGGAACCTCTGACCCGTATGGGGGTTTAGATTGGCCCCGAAGAACCCGTGAGGATAAGGTGGCTCTTTTGGCTTAGGCTTTGTAGGGTCGCCGTTTGCAAAGTACCCGGGGCCGCCGTTGTCGCCGGAGACAAATACAATCGTATTGTCGTCGATTCCAAGCTCTTTGAGCAGGGCGAGAATTTCGCCGATCTGACGGTCAACCATTTTGACCATAGCAGCGTAAACCTTCGCGTCGTTAGGCGTTCTGTCACCGGCGTTCCAAGGCTTATCCTTGAATTCTTGCCAGGCCGGCTCATCTTCTGGAATCGCCCAAACACCGTGCGGCGGCGTCCAACAGGCATAGCAAAAGAAAGGCCTATCCCGATTTTGGCGAATGAACTTTATGGTCTCGCTAAAGATCAAATGGTGCGAATATTGCTTTCCGGTGTAAAAATCGCCGGTATTGCCCGTCAAGGGCACTTTTTCGCCGCTGCGAATAAGGTAACAGGGATAGTAAGAGTGGGCGTGAACCTGATGATAGTAACCGAAGAATACGTCAAAGCCGTGTTCTTCCGGCACGCCGGTAGTTCCGCGGTCGCCGCAGCCCCATTTGCCAAATCCGCCGGTGGCGTAGCCGACCTGCTTGAGCACCTGGGCGATGGTCACATCGTCTTCACGCAGCGGCACGCCTCCGGGATTTGTCCGGACGGTTGTGTGCCCTGTATGCCGGCCGGTCATCAACACGCTTCGGCTCGGCGCGCAGACCGGAGCACCGGCTAACGCTTGTGTGAAACGCATCCCTTCTGCCGCCATACGGTCGATGTTTGGGGTCGTCAGATACTTATTGCCCATACGCGACAGTTCGAAATAGCCAAGCTCATCCAATAATATGTAAATAATGTTCGGGCGTTTGCTCGGCGCTGCGGCGGCCAGAGCAATTCCTGGCATGGTAAAGCTCACTATGCCCGTGCCGACAGCCTTAATGAATTCACGGCGCCTCATAATTTCTGCCTTAGTTGAACCTCGATTCCTTCTTTGGTACTCCGGTCAAAGCTGAAACTGCCAGTTACCTCACGATCGCCAATTCGTGTGCTGACCTTGTATTGGCCGAAGAAACCGCGGAAGCGGGTTTGCCCTGTTTCGGTGACTTCTGCTTCGGTTTGCGTCCACCACGCCGCTTTGATTGAGCGCTGCAATTCTTCGTAAGCAGGCTTGGGCGTCATATCCGCACGTACCAGTCCAGCCGGTGCTCTCTGCCAGGCGTCTTGGTCTGTGAAGTCCCACCAGGTAACTGCCTCGACCGCGGGATGCGAGAAAAGGACACGATAAAATTCAGCAACTTCTTCAGCTTGGCGTTTTTCGCCCTCCGGCGTGGTATTCCAGCCGGCTGCCGTTCTTGGCCCAGAGACGATTGTGGTCTCGGTGAAATGTAACGGCTTGCCGAATTTTGCGAACGCATCACAGACCTGCCAGGTTCGCTCGACCGGCCAGCAGCCGCCGTGCATGTGTGACTGGATGCCAATGACGTCGTAAAGCGGCTGCCCGTCCTCACCGACAAGCTGCGAAATCACATTCGCGGCATAAGCAGGGTCCGTTCGATAGTCGTTGATAACAAGCGCGGCCTTGGGATTGGCCTGGCGTGCCGCCTTGAATGCCGAGCGAACGTATGCACCGACGCCCATTTTACGGATAGCCTCGGTCAGCTTCGGCGCACGTTCTTTCGCCTGAGGGCGGTCATAATCAGTTGCCTCATTAACCACGTCCCAGATGTCAACATTGTCTTTGAACCGGCCGACGCAACGGCTGATCCGGTCAAACTGAGCTTGCATTGCCGCTTCGGGGTCATCCGGCAGCCAGTTTGGCTCGACCCAGTTCCACGCCAAGGGATGTCCCTTGGTTGTCACACCCTGAGCCTTGCACCAGCGGACAATTTCTTCGGTGCGCTCGTCATCGGGCTTATCACGCTGGCGCTCGTAATTCCACCAATAAAAAGGCAGCGTCGCATAGTTCAGCAACCCGGCAAACTCCTTTTCGTATGCGGCGCTGTCCTCAGCCGTTCTGCAACGCCCCAATTTGAATATATTGCACCCAAAAAGGAACTTGTGCCGGGTTTGCTGTATCTTTACGGTCGAACCGCTTTTAAGCGGTTGTCCATCCGGGCCGGTAAATCTCAGCACTGCATCGCCTTTACGGTGCTTTTCAATGCGGGCGTCAGCCTCGTCAAGGATTTGCTCTTTCGACACGTCAATGGTGCGCTGCCTTGCACCAAGCCAGCGCGCATCCGTCGCTGAGCACGCTGCGGCCAGGCCCGCCACTTTGAGGAAATCTCTGCGATTCATAGGATTTGCCCTTCACCAGGTTTTTCGCTTCCGGACGTTTATAATAGAAAGGCACAACCTGCTGCTGGCTGTGCCTTTCTTTGGGTAGGGTGCGATGCTTCGCACCTTTTTTCCTGAATTCATACAGCCTCGTTGACCATTTTGATGTCTTTGAAGCGACACAGAAGCGTCAGCTCCGGCGTTATGTCGCCGTAGCATGTCTGCCGGTGCAGTCCGTTCGCCCAGTTCTTCCATAGTTTCTTTACATCGCCGTCCACTTTGACGGTAATCTTTGTACGGCAGCCTCTATCATCCTGAAGGGACACCGGCGCCTCGATAATTTCGCCCGTGAAATATGGGATAAAATCGGTGCCGAGCAGTATGGCCTGGGTGACTTTTTGCCCGACGCGCATCTCCACCTGCGGCACAACGCCTTCCTGGCGCTCCATCACCGTTCTTATCTTATATGGGGCGGCGGGTCCCTCCGGACCATCCATTTTTCTCGTGCCCAGACAGTGCGCCAGTATTATCGCATTTTTGGATTCGTCAACCGTAGGGTCGCTGATAAAGCCGGGCTTTCCTGCCAGGCCCTGGAATATGATGTGAGTCATAGCGGACGGCAGGTCCGATTCGCATATACCGCCCAGCCCCATATCGTTCAGCCTGGTAAAACCAAGACAGGGATAAGCCGGAAGCTTTATGGTTTTATCCCACATCGTGCCGTAGCAATCGACGGTCATTACGGTGGCATCCTCTTCGTCCAGCAATCTTTCAAAAGCCAGCGCCAGCTTGCAGGACTTGAATATGTCTTGCTTGGCGGGTTCTACAACCTGGGCCGCTTCTTTGAGCCACCGCTGCATCTCTTTATTTGCCTCAGCGTCATCTACGGCATTATAGGCGCTCACGACCCGCTCAAGCTCGACCTGCTTAATCTCGGTTCCGAATTTTTCTTTCATGCTCTCGGCGTACTTGGCAAAAGACCTGGTTGTAACGTCAAGAATCTTGGCCTCCCGCAAATGGTGAATCGCCCTGAAAGGCCTGACGGCAACCGCCAATTGCTTATAGTCGGTTGTGAGCATACATTCCATTTTTGCCCCCAGCTGCTGCTTCTGCATAGTGCCAAATCCAGCCCATTCATGTCCGGAATACGGCACCGCGAAGACAACCGTGGGCTTACCCACGCTGAGGATTTCGTTGAGGATTGAGCCTATTCCTATCGTCAGGTGGATCGCTAAAATGCCGTCAACATCTTGCAGCTTGTCTTTAAGCTGACTTACCTGCTGGGGCGAGGCAACCAACTGGTCCGGCACAAATTCCACATCGGATAGCTGGTCTTTTAGCTTTGCGAACTCCGAGCCATAAAACCGGATTTCCTCTGCCAGATTCAAGCTGGGCTTAGGCCAGTGAGGGTTGTTGGGCAGCCCCATATACAGCCTGGCAACTTTAACTTTTGTTCTTCTGCATCCCGGGCTTATTAGCTTGGACGCTTTTGGATTAGCTGCCGCCGCCAAGACATTTGCGCCAACAAGGCATGCTGCGCTTCCCGCCGCTGTCATTTGCAGAAATTCTCGTCGATCCATTCCATTTTCCATCTCAATCTCCCTTCTTCGGTTTTTCGTCACGGTCCAAACTTGCGGTAAAACCGCAGGCTACATATTTATCTTCACAAGGCGGGCGTATTTTACCATCAGTGATTTTGTCTGTCCAGAATTAAACTCAACGACCACGACACTGTTTTCGCCCGTATCTACAAATTCTTTGATCCTGCCCACGCCGAAAGATTTGTGCCGAACTAACCCGCCCGGAGCAAAGTCCTGGGTCGAACAATGGATTGCCGCCTGCGCGGAAATGACATTATCGGCTTCAGCATAGTTGCAGCCCGATTCGCTTAGAAACTGCGACGGTATCGTTCGCAGCATCTGTCCCCGCACAGTCCTGTATCGGGCGTGGCTTATGTGCAAGCCGACTTTAGCGCGGGTTATGCCCACAAAAAAAAGTCTTCGCTCCTCTTCCAAATCCTCCCGGTCGCCGGTAGTTGATTCTTTCGATCTTTCGTGCGGCAGCAAGCCATCCTCAAGGCCGATGATAAAGACGTTTTCAAATTCCAGGCCCTTGGCGGCGTGCAAAGTCATCAGAGCGACGCGGTCGCGGGAGGAGTCGTAACTGTCAACATCGCTGAACAGGGATATCTGCTGAAGATAGTCGATCAGTGACGGCTCTTCAGCCTGCTGGTCGTACTGAGCTGCTGCACTTATTAGCTCACTGACATTTTCGATAGCATTTTCGCCATCGGGCCCGGCTGCTCGGAGCGATTCTTCCAGTCCGGATTCGACAAAAACGCGTTCAGCGAGCGGCGCAACTCTGCCGGCAATATTTTTTCTGAACCTTTCCAGCATATTGACAAAAGCAATAAGTTTGGCCTGCGCCGCTTTCGGTAGCGCCTCGATGCGCTCGGCGTTTTTCAGGCCCTCAAGCAGGCTGATCTTGTTTTGGGCGGCATACAGGCGAACCCTGTCGATCGTGGTTTTTCCTATGCCGCGTGCGGGTGTATTGATTACACGCAATAGCGCAATCTCGTCATCAGGGTTGGCAGTAACCTTCAAGTAGGCGAGCAGGTCACGAATTTCCTTTCTATTGTAAAACTCGACTCCGCGGACAATCTGATATGGTATTTTGTTTTGAAAAAACGCCTCCTCGATCGCCCTGCTCATAGCATTGACGCGGTAGAACACAGCGATGTCTTTCAGAGATGCACCTTGGTCAGCTAGGTTTTTTATCTGCCGGGCAACAGCCAACGCTTCTTCGTGCTCATCCTCACAGGCTGTTACGCAGACATCGCGGGCCCGGGGCCTTGTAGGAATGAGCTTTTTCTGTTTTCGATTCTGGTTAAAGGCGATCAAGTTGTCTGCCAATTCCAGAATATTAGGGGTGCTGCGGAAGTTTTCCTCCAGCTTAACGATGATGGCATTAGGCCAGTCTCTCTCAAACTCCAATATGTTGCGCAGGTCGGCGCCCCGCCAGCCGTAGATTGATTGGTCCGGGTCGCCGATTGCGCAAATATTACCGTGCCGTGACACAAGGGCTTTGGCGATTCTGTACTGGGCGTGATTTGTGTCCTGATACTCGTCGATAAGCAGGAATCTGAATCGGTCGGCAAGCTCAGCACAAACATCGGGCCAGCCCTCCAGCAAAAAAGCGGTTTTCATCAACAAGTCGTCAAAATCCAGAGCGTTATGCTCAGACAAGATAGACTGATAACGGGCGTATATCTTCGCCACTGTTTCAGTCCGAAAATTATCCGCCTGAGCCTTGAAAAAATCCACGCTCATAAGATTGTTTTTCAGCTTGGAGATATACTCGAGGATTCGGGCAGGCGAAAAATTGGTGGCGTCAAGCTCGCAGTCTTTGACAGCCTGCTTGATGCACTTACTCTGGTCCGGCGCGTCATACACGCTAAAGCTCGGCTTTATGTCGGCCTTATCGGCGTACCGGCGAAGGATTCTAACGCACAAAGAGTGGAAGGTGCTGATGTGAGCGCCGCCGGACGCACCCAGAGCAACCGCTCTTTGGCGCATCTCATCGGAGGCTTTATTGGTGAAAGTTATCGCACAAATATTGTACGGCTTGACGCCTGAATCGATAAGAGCCGCAATTCGGTATGTGATTACCCGCGTCTTGCCGCTTCCGGGGCCGGCCAAAACCAGCAGGGGCCCTTCCTTATGAAAAACAGCTTTTCTTTGCGAGGGTGTTAATTGATCCGAAAGTATATCGTGCATAACCGAAGCCGGGCATGTCGTTATTGCGATTTTTCGAGCTCTTTCATAAGCTGCTGTTCTTGTTCCTGCAGCTGGTTATGGAGATCGGGCCTTTCTATCTTTATCCGTCCGAGCAGATTCAGCTTGAGGTTGGGCGGATACAGCGGGTCGTCAAAGAAATCAAGAAGCGCAAAGTATCTAAGAAATTTGAAATCGGGCAGGTCAATTCTCGTATCATCTGTGTACTTCGACTGATAAATGTCCCACACTTCTTGCGCCAGTTTCTCTCTGCCGAATGCTTCGTCGTCGTCCCGCATCGCGAATCTAAAGTAGCTTTCTCGAAGAATCGCAACTACCTGCTCCTGTGCGTCGAAAATGCCTATGCTTTCAAGCTCCTCGCGTAAACGATTCCTGGCGAACTCAACCAGCGGGACTTTGAACTCGTCTCGCGGATAGCGTTTGCGCAGCTCGTTATAGATTTTTTGTGCCTGCTGCTGGTGGCCTGCCTGGTAGAACAAAAGGACGGCGTTTTTGAGCATGTTGCGGTGGCCGTCCTGAAGGGATTTGTACGTGCCCTCATCCTCAACGCTCTTGTATTTTTCAAGAACCGCCTGTAATGCCTGGTAATACGAGTCAAACATCCGTAAATCCGGCCGATAATATATCTCTTTTGCCGTTTTTCGCTCCGGCTGCGAGGATGGGTCTTTCTGCACTTCGACAGGCACGTCGTAAATGAATATTCTCCCGTAGCGAAATAGATTCTGCAAGCTGTGCCCGACGCTGCGGTCGGTGTTTGTTTCGGTTATATTGATCTGGCGGTCCTGGTCTTTGCCGACTTCTCGCAGTCCCGTGACGGCCCAGTAAATTGCGTGACTATCCGGGTGCCGCCAGTCCAGAGCAGAGTGTTTGTTCGGGTCATCGAAATTTGTAGGGCCGAAGGTTTTGTTCAACTGCTGCATCACAGCCGGGTCGAGCTTCCAGGTATTTCGCAGCTGATAAGCCTTGGCGAATATATCGAACTTCTTCAGCGCCGGTGTGCCTCTGAAATGCTCTATGACCTGGAAACCTGCCGGCTTAAATCTGCCGGCGTTCTGCCTTAACGATAGATAATTGTTGACGAGCTCCTTGTCGTTGGCAAATGTATCATCGGCAGACCGTAGAGCGTTGATCAATTCGGCAACATTCGGGTCACTAACAATCTCCTGCAGCTTGGCAGGTGCTGCTGCGAGAGCTTCAAAATAGCGGTCATCCTGCCAGTCGAGCTGATTATCTTCCGAGCGGAGCAGCGGTTCCATAGACAGGGCAAGTTGCAGCTTGTAATACTTGTGTGCGTCATCCGATACGCTGCCGATTTTGTGCTGGAATATCCGCGCAAGCTCGCGGTATAGTTGCAGCGACTTGGGATTCAGCGGAATACCTTGATCTCGCAGCAGCTCGTAGCCGTTTTTGACCCAGCGCCAACGCTGGTCCGGCTGGTTGGCCGGTATGGCCACAGAAATGTTGTACGCCATATTCCAGGCGTGAAACTCCCACACCGATGCGAAACGCGGCTGCAAGGTCGTTATCCACTCGGCAAGCTGCTTGGCATCAAAGAATTGCCCCTGCTCCTTTAGCTTATCCGCCCGTATCCACAGAATGTCCACTACCAGGCCGCGAAAAGCGCCCATAGCTACGGTTGCAAAGGCCAGCGATGGCGGGGCGTTTTCCAGAGGCTTATTAATAATCAGCTTCATCTTCTCTCGCTGGGAATTTATGTAGTCCAGGCGCATACCGGCGGTAACAAGCAAGCCGGCCGCAAGAACAACGCAGATAAAGCAAATTATTATGTCACGCCAACGCATGCCACAATTCTTTAACCTGCGGTAAAACCGCAGGCTAAATAATTAGCCCCGCGTTTTACGCAGGGTCCGTCTAAACGGTGATTTTCGCAATTTCCTTGAAATTGAAGATGAGCAAAGAAAGCAACATCAAAAGAAGAGCTTTTACGGCGACCATAACTGCCGCAACCTTAACAAGTAAAGACCAGCTAAGCAGCCGTCCGGTAATCAAATATTTTGTGGGATTGAATTTGTCAAACTGCGGCAGCAGTTGTATCAGCGGCCTGACGGTGTAAGAATAGACGCCCGCCACGTTCTGACCCAGAAAATCGAAGGATTCCAGGACAAAGCCGCTGAATGTTGCGGTAAAAAAGATCACCAGGCAAAACAATATGGCCACCGGAAATGAAAGGAAAGTCGCGCCCAATACGCCTAAACATGCCAGGAAAATCAGACGAAACAAAATAAGAAGAACGGCCTTTAGAAAATTCCCGGTGAATGTGTCGGCTTTGTAAAGCACCTCCAAACCATCTTCGAGAGGGAATATCACCACGGTATCGTTCAAGGGGACATTGAAGAAGCCCACGGCCAGGTAGCCGTCCTCTGCCACCGCGTCTGCCAGAAACTCTATCTCCCGGAACGTCCGAACAGGGTCTTTGCGAGCCGCTGTTCGGTATATGGGCGTTTTGGGCTCGGTACCATACTTGACCTGCCGGTAGTCACCTGCGAACCACTGCCCGTAAACCTGCGAATCAGGCGGATTCACAGCCACGTCGTACTTAAATCTGATAAATAGACTCGCATTCGGATCAAGTGGTTTAACATTATCAAATTCCCAGATCAGCTCGCGGCCAACGCCGATAGCTCGTTTCTCAAGTTTCTTAACGCTGGTAAGCTCCGCAAAAATCTGTTTGCGGGACATACCTTCCGGCAGCTGGCCGCTCTGGGTAAGCTTGTCGTAAGACTCCTTGACTTCGCTCGTAACGTCTATTTCAGGGGGGCTCAGGCTCGCCCGTGCCGTATAGAATTCGTTTTCTGCCTGAGCAAGCTCTACTTCGTTTGCACCGAAGAACTTAGGTATGTATAGGGTAATCACGTATATCAGCAGTGAGAACAGACTGAGCAAGATCACATCGAGCACTATTACGCCGAGCAGTTTGCCGAAAAGTAACTGACAGCGGCGAATGGGTTTGGTGATCACCGTGTAAATCTGTTTCTGCTCTATGTCGCTCGTGAGGGAGTACACCGACACTATAATGGTCAATAGACACAGCAAAATGTTGGTCAGCGAGAGGCCGTAGCTTACAAAGGTTTGCAGCCGGCCTTTCAAGGTGGCATCACCCGTCACCGAGAAACCCATAACGGGCAGCAAAATAAACAGTAAGATTACAAAAACTGCGGCGATTTTCAGCCGCAACGCCTGCCTTATAGTATTCTTGGCAATCGCCCAGATGCTACGCATCAAATGCCTCGCGGGTAAAAATTAATCCTTGCTGGCACAATCAGAATCGTCGCTGCACTCCTCACGGCCTGCGGGCTTATCCTCTCCGGTCTGCTGTTTATCCTCGCTCTGGGTTATCGAGCGGCCTGCGAGCTGGTCTAAAACGCTCTTTTTGACTTGCTCTTGCTCCGGGGCTTTGTGCTCTTCTTGCCCTCGCTCACGCTCAGAGCTCCGTGTTGTGCTCTCTGTCGTCTGTCTTCTGTCCCTTCGACTTCGCTCAGGGCAGGCTTCTGGCTTCTCCACAGGTTCGCTCCTGGGCGGTTCGGTTGGCTTAGTCAGTTGACTCAGCAATTGTTCGTCAGCCCCCGCTTTCGCGGGGGTTTGGGCGGGTGCGACCCCTGCTTTGGGCAGGGGCAAGCTTGCCCCCGCGCAGGCGGGGGTTAGCGGAGTTTCCGGCACTGCTCTCTTGCATACCCGTGCAGAGACAAGTTTATCAAGTATGCCTTCCACAGGGGTCTGCGATACGAGAAAATCGCCGAGCCGGGTCATACTTATCGCGCCGCTGGTGGGCTGGGCTTGTTCTTCGGCGGCTGTAACCGTTTTGATAAAGAACGTTTCGAGTCTGTCCATTGGAGAGCTTACCACGCACTCGGCATCTTCCTGCCGGACTATCTGCTTTATCTTTTCGACAGCAGCATCGCTGATAGCGCCGGTCGTGATTTGCCTTTTGTTTGTCTGCTGCAGAAGCTCTTTGACTTGCCCTTCAGCTTGAATTCTGCCGCCGTAGAGAATTGAAATTCTATCGCAGACATCCTCAACATCAGCCAGAAGGTGGGTGCAAAGCAGAATTGTCTTGCCGCGCGCTGCCAGCTTCAGGATGAGGTCTTTTATCTGCCTTGTGCCTATAGGATCCAGTCCGGTGGTCGGCTCATCCAGTATCAATAGGTCCGGGTCGTTTATCAGGGCTTGTGCCAAGCCGATTCTCCGCGCCATGCCCTTTGAAAAAGTCCCCACGGGTCTATTTGCAACAGCTTTTAGCCCCACCATATCGAGCAGCGCTTTGATGCGCATCTTCCGCACTTTGGCCGGCAGAGCAAACAACCTGCCGTAGAAATCCAGCGTTTCGCGGGCGTTCAAATACCTGTAGAGATACGACTCTTCGGGCAGAAAGCCGATCCTGGCGTTGATTTTTGTGTTGGAGGCGTCGCCGCCAAGAACCACTGCCCGTCCCTTTGTAGGGTACAGCAGACCCAGCAGCATTTTCAGCGTGGTTGTTTTGCCTGAGCCGTTGGGCCCCAGTAGGCCGAACACCTCGTTCGCCTTCACCTTCAAGTTCAAGTCGTCAACGGCACAGACTTTGTTCCGTCCCCACCAGTCGGAAAAAATCTTAGTCAAAGAGAAGGTCTCGACGGCGTATTGCATGGTTAATGGTTCCCGTTTAGCCCCCCGACCGTGTCGTTCGTGTCGGGGGGTTTTCAAGCTCCTCGCCATAGCGGACAAGGCGAGCACTATTAAAAACTACGATCAACGTCCCCAGAAAATGCAGCACCGCGGCATAAACTGCCGACAGCCACGCTGCCGATGCTGCGGCCACACCAAGAAGAATGAATATGATTCCGAAGGAAAGGTTCTGGGTGATAA
>Ga0315274_10008986_pt1 | contig 14461 bp, 19 predicted proteins | sample YL17G02_20_MG_FD_203700 | JGI IMG/M metagenome (GOLD analysis project Ga0315274, IMG submission 203700) | Sediment microbial communities from Yellowstone Lake, YNP, Wyoming, USA - YL17G02_20 | ecosystem: Environmental > Aquatic > Freshwater > Lake > Sediment | place: USA: Wyoming | collected... | reverse complement strand
ACCTGATTTGGGTGCGAGTTACGGCCCGCAGACCGCCTTGGCCGTCCACCGCCCGCTCGTCGCGTTCGGGCTGAAGACGTCGACCTGGAACCAGTGCTCACCCGCCGATCCGACCCTATTGTGGTCAGTGAACGCGTAGCGCCCGGAGGCTAAGAAGGTCTGAGTCTCCACCGGCGCCTTGTTGCCGTTGTCGAGGCTGCGCTGGAACTTGACCGTCGCCGGGCCATTGACCGTGATCCAGAACTGCACCGAGAAGGTGTACGGGAAGACGCACCCCGGGACGGTCGCCTCGCTCGGCGTCATGTCGACGTCCACCGCCTCGACGAACGCCGACGGCGCCGGCTCGACCGGCACCGTCGTCAGGTCGCCGGAAACCACCACATCGGCGACCTTCAGCCAACAATTCCAGCCCGGGTGCACGAGATGCTCGATGCGCACCCACAAGCTGGTGGCGTTGCGTGCCAGGACCGGGACGGTTCGCCCGACGGGCAGGACGCCTTCGGATGAGAATTCGGATGCTGGGCCGAAGCGGCAGGCCTGCTCCGCAACTCCCGCGGCCACCATCACCACCGACGACGTCGCAGTCGGGGCGGGCGTCGAGGTCACCGGCACCGGTGTGTCGCTGGGCATGGCCGGCGGTAGGGCGACGGTCGCAGCCGGTGGCTCGGTCGCCGAGAGCAGCGTCGCCGGCGGGCGCAGCGGGGTAGCTGTGGGCACCGCACTCCCAAACATGCTCACGTTGCACGCCAGGCTCACCGCCACAAGCAGCGCGATCAGGGCCAGGCCGAGTAACGGGTGCTTCATGTGAACCTCCATCGCCCGAAAGAGCCGCCTCACAGTTCCGAGCGGCCCTCCAGGGCTTGCGTCAGCGTGCTGATGTCGGTGTACTCCAGGTCGCCTCCGGTGGGCAGCCCACGCGCCAGGCGCGTCAGCCGCACGGCCAGACCTTGCAGCCGGCGCTTCAGAAACATCGCCGTAGCCTCGCCCTCCAGCGTGGGGTTGGTCGCCAGGATCAGCTCCTGGATCCCCTCCGCCGTCACGCGTCCGGCCAGCTCCTCAATGCGCAGGTCCTGCGGCCCAATGCCCTCGACCGGCGAGAGTGCCCCGTGCAGGACATGGTAGCGCCCGTGGAATTGACCCGTGCGCTCGATAGCGAGCACGTCCAGCGGCTCCTCGACCACGCACACGATCTCGGAATTGCGCGTGGTATCGGTGCACAACAAGCACGGGTCAACGCCGGCGGCGGAGATATTGAAGCACCGGCTGCAGAAGATGGTGCCGGTGCGCAGCTCCTTCAGCGCTCCGGCCAACTCGAGCGACTCTTCGGCCTGCGCCCGCAGAAGGTAGTAGGTGAGGCGCGAGGCGGTCTTCGGCCCGATGCCCGGCAGCCGGGCGAAGGCCTCCATTAGCCGCTCGACGGGTCGAGGGACGGCGGCGCTCACGGCACCAGGCCTCCGGTCAGCGGCCCCAGTCGCCTCGCCGCCAGCAGCTGCGAATCGCGGACCGCCTGGTTCACCGCCAGCAGGACCAGGTCCTGCAGCATGTGCACATCGCCAGCCTGCAACAGTCCCGGGTCGATCGTGATCGCCCGGCACTCCTGCGTGCCGGTCATCACGACCTTCACCGCACCGCCGCCGGCGCTGGCCTCGATCGTCTGCTCGGCCAGCTCCGCCTGCGCCCGGGCGAGTTCGGCTTGCATGCGCTGGACTTGTGAGAGCATATCCTTTCCGCCGGGTAGGGATGGCCTTGGCTTGGGCATACTCGACGATCTCCTACTGCGACATGTGGCGCCCGGATCAGGTGAGAGGTGCATCCATCCCCGGTCCAGGGGTCGCGTTCTCCGAAGCCGCCCGGAGCGGAGCATAGCCGGCCATCCGCCCTTGCTCCCGCTTCGCCGATCGGCGATACGAAGCCATAGAACGGGCGCAGGACGCAGCATCAGGGGCGTGCAAGGAACGCGGCGGCTAGCTGCCCTCAGGTGGAAGCGGCTTCACATCCACAACCTGGGCGCCCAGGTCACGGACGGCGGTGGCGACCATACCCCCATCCTCGATCGCCTCGGCGGAAACGTCGGCGTCGCCATCCGGCTTCCACATCCGGCTCAGAACACAACGCACCCCCAGCGGCGCGCCGAGGACCTCTTCCAGACACTGGCGCACAAGCGCCAGGTTGTCCTTGGCTTCCATCTTCTCCCGCAGCAGATCGCTGGTGAAACCCAGCACCAGGACACTGCCCTCCACCCCCATGAGCCGGCCCGAGTTGAGCAGAGCCTGCGTGCGCGGGTCGCGCCGGAAGGCGGCGGCGAGCACCTGCGCCCATTGCGAGCGAACCTGGGTGAAGGTCGGTGCACCCGTGCTTGAGGACGATTCCGCTACAGGCGCCGGCGCGGTCTTGGCAGGACTGCCCGGCGCGGCGGCGCGGGAGGTATCTGGAGGCGAGGTGGTGACAGCGGGCTTGGACGCCGGGGGCGCGGCGGCGCGTGAGGTAGCCGGAGGCGAGGTGGTGGCAGCGGGCTTGGGCGCCGGGGGCGCGGCGGGGCGTGAGGTGGCCGGAGGCGAGGTGGTCGCAGCGGGCTTGGGCACCGGGGGCGCGCCGGGGTCCGGCCGATCGACGCAACCTTCGATGAGTGCCATTTCCAGAGGCAGCCCGGGCTGCCAGCTACCCCGGCTCTCGGCTGCCGCCTTCTGGAACGCGGTGAGCGCTGCCAGCAAGGCCGGCTGGGCCATGCCCTTCGATAGTTCGACCATCTCCGCCTGCACCTCGGGCACCACGTCCAGCGACGCCCCCGTCCCATGGCGCGTCAGGATCATGCCGCGCAGGTACTCGACGATTTGCCGCGCCAGCTGTCGCGGGTCGGCACCGGCATCCAGCGCCTGATTGATCGCCGTCAAGCCCGGTCCGGGCTGCCGCTCGGCGATGGCCCGCACGACCGTCCGCACGGCGGTGGACGCCGCCGTGCCCAACACCTGCTGGGCCTGCTCGAGAGTCACCTTCTCCCCGGTGGAGGTCAGCTGATCGAGCAGCGAGATGGCATCGCGCAGGCTGCCGGTGGCCTGCCGGGCGATCAGGTCGAGCACCGCTTCATCGACCTTCAGCCCTTCGGCGGCGCACCGGTCGCGCAGGCAGGTGGTGATCGTCGCCACGGCGATGCGCCGAAACTCGTGGCGCTGGCATCGCGATAGCACGGTGGCCGGGATCTTGTGCACCTCGGTGGTGGCCAGGATGAAGCGGGCGTGGTCCGGCGGTTCCTCCAGCGTCTTGAGCAGCGCGTTGAAGGCCGCCGTCGACAGCATGTGGACTTCGTCGATGATGTAGACCTTGACGCGTCCCTGATTGGGCCGGAAGTTGATGCGCTCGCGCAGGTCGCGGACGTCTTCGACGCTGGTGTTGGAGGCGGCGTCGATCTCGATCAGGTCGAGGAAGCTGCCGCTGTTGACGGCGCGGCAGTACTCGCAGGCATTGCACGGCCGATCGCCCGGCGACTCGGCCAGGCAGTTGGCGGCCTTGGCCAGCAGGCGGGCCATGCTCGTTTTCCCGGTCCCGCGCGGCCCGGCGAACAGGTAGGCATGCGCCCAGCGATCGCTGCGCACGGCATTGCGCAGTGTCTGCACGACATGCTCCTGGCCGAGAACCTCATCCCAGGTCTGCGGCCGCCAGCGGCGGTAGAGCGCTTGGGTCATCGTGGGGGACCTGATGCCAGGAGTCTATCAGACGGCGGAGGTCGGCGCAAGAAGGCGGGTGGTATAATGGACCTGCACGTCGGGAAAGACGCGCGCGGAGGTGGCTATGCCTTTCCGATTGGGCGGTCCAGAGCTGATCATCATCCTGGTCATCGTGCTGCTGATCTTCGGCGTCGGCCGGGTCGGCAAGATCGGTGGCGAGCTCGGCAAGGGGATCCGCGAATTCCGCAAGAGCCTGCAGGGCGAGGAGCCCAAGCCGCCGGAGTCGCAGGACGCCAGCAAGAAGCCGCCCGAAGGCGGCCCCGCAGCCTAGCCTCTTATCCCACGGGCCGGCGACTTCGCCGGCCCGTGGATTCACTCTCCGTCTAACCGTTCGAGCTTCGCATTGAGACGCCCCCGTCGCCGCTGAAGGCTCAGGTGCGGCGGCGCCAGATCGAAGATATCGATCTGGCGGTTGATCGACTCGATCTCAGCGCCCAAAGCGCGCCCTCCAGTCATCGCCCCCCACCCTGCCTCGCGCCGCCGTGAGCGCGGCCGCCAGCGCCGCCTCGATCGCCCGCCGGCGCTCGGTCCACTCCGGCGCCAGCCCGGCGTTGCGCAGGATGTGAACCGCCGCCCACCAGTCGGGCGGCACGCCATCGTCGGTGTCCAGGCGCAAGGGCTGCCCGCTGCTAGCCAGCCCGTCGAAGGCACCGGCGCGCGCCGCTTCGACGATCTGCCGTTCCGCCAGGGTTTCCAGGATCGACACCGGGGTCCTACCGCAGGATCTCGCCCAGGAACTCGACCGTCAGCCGGCTGGCGTCGCTCGTCAACCGGTCGCCCGGCTCGTCGAGCGTTACCAGCCGGACGGTGCGGCCTTGCCGTACAAGCCCATCCACGAACGACTGAGCAGACTCGGTCCCTGCCCGATCCCCAGAAGCCGCCAGGATGAGAATCGGCAGCTGCGCGCCGCGCTCCGTCAGCGACGGAAACTCGCGACTGGCAACGGCCGCCACGCCGGTGATGGCCTGTGGAAACTGTGAGGCGTACTCCAACGCCAGCGTTCCGGCCTCGCCCAGGCCGACGACAAAGAAGGTCCCTTGCAGGCTGACCTCGTTGTAGGCCTCCTGCAGCGCGGTCCCGATCAGCAACAGCGCCCCGTTCCGGTCCAGCACCCCTTCGGTATAGGGCAGCGCAGGGCACAAGATGATGATGCCACTCTCCTCGGCGTCCTGCCGCCAGGCATTGAAGCACTCGAGCGCGTCCTCCTCCGGGCCGTGCAGAGATAGGATCAGGTGAAGCGGCACGCCGGGCTGATAGTTTGGCGGGGTGTACAGGTAGAACTCGCTAGGTGTTGTATGGTGATAGGGCTCCGCCGCGCTGCGCCCCGAGCAGCCGCCGACCAAGGCGGCCAGCGCCAGCAAGCACACAGCCAGGCCACGCAGGGAAGCCTGCCGATCAGGGGATGGTGAACGTGGACTGCACGTCGCCATTGCCATCTCGCAAAGTCAGAGTCTTGCCCGAGGTCCAAACCGCCGCCGGCACGCCCCAGAACAGGTCAATGGCGGTGTCGGTTCCGGTGCGGGTGTGGACGCTAACAGCCCCGCGGTTGTAGAGCGTGAACCCGTCGGGGAAACGGTACACCTGTCCCTGTCCATCGTCGAGCGTCCACCCCGCCATCGCGGCGATCCCGCCGGTGTTGAGCAGGCGGACGGTTTCCTTGTCCAAGATCCCAGCACTGTCTACGCCGCGTATCTCGAGACGCGGTGCCTGGGAATCGGATGGTGGTGGTATTAGAGTCGGAGGCGCGGGCGTGGAGTTCGACGCTGGCGCGGGGGACGTCGGGCCGCTCACCTCGGGGATGGTCAACACCTGCCCGACTGCCAACCGGTCCGGATCGGTGAGGCCGTTGGCAGCCATCAGCGCATCCGGCTCGATGCCCAGGTCGCGGGCGATGCTTAACAGCGTGTCACCGCCTTGCACGGTGTAGGTATGCGGCGTCGGTGTGGGTGGCAGCGTGGGTGTGGGAGTGGGGAGTTTGCTGGCCAGCACCGCAGCTACATCGAAAGTGGGCGTCGGCGCGGCGGCCAGCGGCCGCGGGCCGCGGCCCCAGATCAACAGGATGATCGTCACCGTCGCTGCGGAGACGAGCACGTTGAGCACGAGGTAGCGCAAGTAGGGGGTCGAGGCCGGACGGCGGACGCTGCCCACGGCCGGACATCATAGCACAGGAGCCGGCCTGGCGGAATTGACTCGCCCCGACGCGCTCCGTACAATCGAGTCCTATCCTGGGCTGCAGAGATCCCGATGCCATATCTGATCGACGGGCACAACCTGATCCCCCACCTGGGGCTTCGGCTGGCCGATCCGGATGATGAGGCCAAGCTGGTCATCGCGCTGCAGCGCTACTTCGCGCGCACGGGCCGGCAAGGCACGGTGTACTTCGACCGGCAGGCGGCCGGCGGGCCGGCCGGGACCTCGACGCGCCACCTGGTTGTGCGCTTCGTGGCCGCACCTCGCAGCGCGGACGATGCCATCCGCAACCACTTGCAGCGCCTGCGCGGCGAGGCGCGCAACTGGGTCGTGGTGTCGAACGACCAGGCGGTTCGTCGGGCGGCCGGGCAAGCCGGGGCACGATCGATGCCCGCCGGCGACTTCGCCCGGGAGGTCCGTGCGGCCGCTTCCTCGGGCTCGGGCGAGAAGCCGGAGGGGGCACCGACCCCGGACGAAGTGGCTGAGTTCGAGAGGCTGTTCGGAGAGAGCAAGAACGGCGAGGGGCCATCCTAGTCATTTGTTAATGTAAGTAGACCCGCTTTGTGATAATATCATGCATGACGGCCCAGGCAAGACCATGTATCGGTATCTGGGTGCGTCAAGGGGGCAGGCGCCCGCTGACACCGTGGTCCCCCCCTGCACGGACAGCGGGTCTCCCTCTCAGATTGGACCGCCGGATGCACCCCCACATCCGGCGGTTCGCTTTCTTCGTGTCTGCCCGCACACATCCCAACGAAGGCTCACGCGTTTTGGCGGGCACCGGCCATCTCGCCAAGCCCTGCAGCTTCCCACTCCCCAATGGCAAGGACCAGCAGCACGAGGGTGCTCAAGGCCAGATCCGCCAGCAACAGGTGGACGACCTGCAGGCCGACGGGCGCTAGCAGGATCACGTTCAGCCCACCCGGTGCCCATTGGACGAGCATGATCGCCGTCAACACGCGCTCCAACCGCGCTGGCTGCCCACCGCCCTGCCAGAACGCGCCGGCCCATGCCTGCAGGTAGCCGCCGGTGAGGACGGCCAGAACCGGTTGGACGAACCGCAGCCTCACCAGCGCGTGTGCAGCCAGCGAGAGCGCCGGGAACTACGGGTCGCCCAGCGCCGTCACCGCGCCAGTGGCTCCAAACACGGCGACCGCCGCCAACCCGGCGCCGATCCCGGCCAGCGTGCGTTTGCCCCACCGCAACGCGACCCTATCAGGCACAGCAGCGGCAAGGGCGGCGATCGTGTGCGCTCCAATCAGTAGCAGCGTGTTGACCAGATGCAGCGACGCCGACACGCCCCGGCCGAGCGATTGGTCTTGCGCTGCCCACCCAAACAGGACCAACCCCGCGCCCATCCGTGCCTCGGCAATCACGAGGCCAAACGATGCCCAGGATGCGTTGCGCGTCAGGCTGCCGGGCCCGAACACGCGCCGGCTTGCCGCGACCAGCCCGATCACCAGCAGGAGTGCCAGCCCGCTCGTCAACCGATGGGAGAACTCAATCAGCGTCTCGACCGCGTGGGCACGCGGCACGACGACCCCGTTGCACAGCGGCCAGTGGCTCCTTCATCCCGCGCCGGCACCGGTCGCTCGGGCCATCGCACCCCGCAGGATGGTCAAGACGTTCCGCGCCATTACACCCCATGCGCCGGCGGCGCAGCGCGCCCAGTCCTCTTCCTGCCTACCATATACTGCGCCCGCCGATTCACTTGGCGCCGCGCACTGCGGCCGGGTTACGCTCTCCTTGGCTCGCGCGCCCTTGCCAATCCCCGGGCCGCTCCGCGACACCCACCCACGCATCGAGCCGTGCCGATTCTCATGTCTATCCCGGCCGTTCGCCCGACCTCGCCTCAGGTGGAGGCTGTGCGGACCTCGAAGATCAGGCTGCAGCAAGTGACGGCGCCCTCTGCCTTCTGGATCTCGGAGACATCGACGGGCCGTACCTCCACCCCTGCCCGCACCAACATTTCAAGCGTACGCGGGAATCCAGCAGGGTAGATCACCTTCGTTCCGACGCGCAGCGCGTTCGCAGCGTGAGCCTCTCCCTCATCGACACACATCCAGCCCATCCCGCCGAAGGCCGCCGCATCGACCCAACGCGGGTTGACCAACAGCCGATCCGGAGCGATGTCGGTCACCGCCGACTTGAGGTGCAGGCATCCATGCACGGATACCGCCTCCACGCGGTACCCGAACGGCGCCACCCGGTCTCGCAGCTGGCGTATCCCCTCCGCGTTGCTGCGGCCGGAGCGGCCGACGTAGATCGTTCGTCCGAGACGAAGGATGTCGCCACCCTCCAGCGTCCCGGGTGTCTCGATTCGCCGAAGGGGACGGTGAGGCGCGAGCGCCGCTTCGATGGAGGCGGATTCCGGCCGACGCGACGCGACGCCCGGACGGGTGAGGATGGCGACCTCATCGAGGACGACGGCCAGATCTTCGACAAAGACGGCGTCGGGAAGCTCCGCGGCCTCCGGCAGGGAGACCAGGCTGCATCCGACCTCGCGTAGCGCTTGCGCGTACTCCCGATGCTGCGCCCGCGCCCGGTCAATGTCGATCGGTTGACGCGTCTGGTAGGTCAGCTCACATGCGGCCAGGCTCAGACTAACGGGGCGCGTTAGGGCGATGGGCATGGGGGAGCTCACACCACGCGTGCAACGGGTTGGACTTCGCTGCCGCGCCTTCCTTCCGACAGTCAATGGGCCCGGCTGGATTCGGACCAGCGACCCACCGGTTATGAGCCGGCTGCTCTAACCACTGAGCTACGGGCCCCACGGATTCATTCTAGCGCATCTGAAGCCAAACGACTTCGGAGGTCCCTGCGGGACTACCGAAGTCGTGGTCGGCCTTAGGAGCGGGCGACGGGATTCGAACCCGCGGATATCAGCTTGGAAGGCTGATGCCTTACCACTTGGCCACGCCCGCGCGTTGCGGCCTGCGCTGGGGATCCCCCCGGTAGCTAGAAGACCGGGATGCCCAGGTCATCACGATCGACCCGGGTGGTCCCCAGCGCCAGCCAGGCGCGCCCGTCGGCGCCCTGGAGACGGATTTCCCCACGAACGATGAAGTCCCCGGGCACCTCGGCGCTCGGCGCGCCGGAGTAGACTTTGCGGCGCGAGCTCAGTCGCGCCAACAGCGCCTCGCGGTCCAACAGCAGCACGTCGCTCCACACCGCCCCGCGCCGCTCGTAGGCCTGCGCCTGGGTCAGTCGGCCGCTGGACGCATCGATGCGCGCCGCCACGATGACCAAGTCTGCCTTGCGGCTGATATCTGACAGGCGCGAGCCCGGCACGCTTCCGTCTCCATTCGGTGAGAGGGTTCCGGCGAGGTCGGGGTGGGCGGACTTGAACCGCCGACCCCCGCGTCCCAAACGCGGTGCGCTACCAACTGCGCTACACCCCGGCGGAAACGAGTATACCGGCCGGCCCGCTGAGGGTCAAGATGAGCCCTATCGGCGGAGTCCTCCGCCGCCCAGAGGCTCGCCTCCGCCCACGCGCGGAGGGTCTTGCCCTCGGAGCGCGCCGGGCCTACAGTCCCCCGAGCCGGGACAGGCCACCTTGCAAGGGACGAACCCTATGCAGCCTATGGACGACGAGACCTTCGGCCGTCTCTTCACGGCGCAATACGCCGAATTCAAAGATGATCTGTCGCTGTGGCGATCGCTGGCCCATGAGGCGGGTGGGCCGGTGCTGGAGATCGGCTGCGGCGCCGGGCGCGTGTTGCGCGTCTTAGCCAAAGCTGGCTTTGACGTCACCGGCATCGACACGAACACGGCGATTCTGGAACGGGCGCGGGCGGCGATGGCGGGCGCGGGGGTGAAGCGCACCCATTTGATCGAGCAGGATGTGCGCCGCCTTGATCTCGAGGCTCGCTTCGGGCTGATCCTGGCGCCGTGCAATGCGCTCTCCGGCCTATCGGATGGTGACCTCGCACAGTCGCTAACCCTGGTGCGGGCCCATCTGCGCCCGCAGGGGCTGCTCGCCTTCGAAGTTCCCGGACCGGGGGAGCAAGCGATCGACGACGACCTTGACGAGCCCGTGGCCGCGTTCGTCGATCCAGAGACCGGGAACCCCGTGCAAGTGACGGCCGCACAGCAGGCTGACCTGGCCGGCGAGCGAGTTGTGGTCACCTGGCGCTACGACGAGCTTCATCCCGATGGCACGCTACGATCCTGGAGGCTTCCGGTGACGTACTACCTGCGGCGGCCGGAGGCGTACGCTCGGCTGCTGGCCGAGGCAGGTTTCGGCGCGCTATTCTTCTGGGGAGACTACAACCGTCGTCCGCTGGCTGCGGGTGATACGCGCATGCTCGTCCTGGCCGGCAGCTGAGGCCGGGCCGACTTCCGACGCCCTGTGGACTTCGGAAGCCGGCGCAAGAAAACGCGCGCGGCCTGATCGGCCGCGCGCCGGGGTTCCTTTGCCAGCTGGCCTCTAGTGCAACTGCCGCACCACCAGCATGACCTTGCCCTGGACTTCAACGTCGGCCGGGTCGTCCACGTAGAAGCCCTTCATCGTCGGGTTGGCGGGCTGAAGCCGGATGCGGCCGCCCTCCTTGTAGATGTGCTTGAGAGTCGTCTCTTCCTTGCTGCGCAGCCAGACGGCGACCATATCCCCGTTGCGCCAGTCCGGCTGTCGGCGCATCACGACGATGTCCCCGTCGCCGACCATGGCGTCGATCATCGAGTCGCCTTTGACCTGCAGGGCGAACAACCCGTCTTCGACCGGGAGGAGCCCACGGGCGATCTCGATCCCTTCGTCCGACCCGAAGACCGGGGCGTCGGTGCTGGGCAGCAGCACCGGCTCGCTGGCAAAGATACGGCCGACGAGCGGGACGCGCACCACATCGGCCAGCTTGCCGGCGGCGGCAGTCAGCTTGTCGGTCAGGCGCAGGCCCCTGGACACATTCTGGTGCCGGTCGAGGTAGCCCTCTTCGACCAGGCGGTTGAGGTTGTAGTTGACTACGGACGTGGACGAGATCCCCACCGCTTCGCCGATCTCGCGAATCGACGGAGGGTAGCCGTGATCGCGGCCGTACTGCTGGATGCACTCCAGCATCCGCCGCTGGCGGTCGGACAGCTTGCCCTTTGCCATCATCGGTCCCTCCCCGGCGGCCTCGCGGCGTTGGATGCGGGTCGCACGCTTGTTCGGATTCTAGCGGAACATGCGTTCTATGTCAAGGAGGTCCTTGGGGGCAGAATCCAGGAGGCCCGGGGCTTGTTCCGGCGGCGTTGCCCGGTCCGGACAAGGGACGTACAATGGGTCACCCCGTTCGACAATGAGGACGCAGCATGGACGCGCTCAAGATCCGCATCCTGACCGACGGCAAGAACCTGGGCAATGGCATCCTCAAGGTCGACGGGTTCATCAATCACCAGGTCGATCCGGCGCTAATGGACGCCTGCGGGCGCGAGCTGGCACGCCGGCTGGGCCGCCTCGGCGCCACCAAGGTGCTGACGGCGGAGATCTCGGGCATCGCCCCTGCCCTGACCACCGCCGGCCACCTCGGCATCCCGGTCGTCTACGCCCGCAAGTCGAAGCCGATCACGATGCCGGACCAGATCTTCCTGACGCTGGCGCCTTCGCATACGAAAGGACGCACGGTCGAGCTGATCGTCTCCCCGGAATACCTCGGGGCAACCGAGCGGATCCTGATTATCGACGACTTCCTGGCCACCGGGCAGACGATCATGGGCCTCGTGCGCCTGGCGCAGACGGCCGGCGCGCGGGTGGTGGGCATCGGGGCGCTGGTCGAGAAGATCTTCGAGGGCGGGCGCGTGATGCTTACGCCGCTCGGCGTTCCGATCGAGGCGCTGGCGTGCATCTCCGACATGAGCGACGGCAAGATCGTCTTCGCCGACTGACGCCGTGGACTCCATCGCCATCCTGGATTTCGGGTCACAGTACTCGCAGCTGATCGCCCGCCGGGTACGTGAAGCGCAGGTGTACTGCGAGCTCTTCCCCTGGGACACCCCGGCCGAGACGGTCCAAGCCCTGCAGCCGAAAGGCTTCATCCTCTCCGGCGGGCCGGCCTCGGTCTACGCTCCCGGCGCCCCGCAGGTCCCAGGCTATGTGCTTGCCTCCGGCCTGCCGATCCTGGGCATCTGCTACGGCATGCAGGCGCTGACTCACGCCCTGGGCGGCACGGTGGCGGCGTCCGCCACCCGCGAGTACGGCCCCGCCGAGATCGAAACGCTGCGCGCTGACCCGCTGCTTCCCGACGGCTGTCAGCCCGTGTGGATGTCGCACGGTGACCGGATCGAGCGGCTGCCGCCCGGGTTCACCGCGCTGGCCCGATCGTCCAACTCACCCATCGCTGCCATGGTCGACCCGCAGGGTAGGCGCTATGGGCTGCAGTTCCACCCTGAAGTGCGGCACACACCGGGCGGGCCCGCTATCCTGCGCGCCTTTGTCACCGACGTGTGCGGTGTGCGGCCGGAGTGGACGCCGGCCTCGATCCTGACCACGGCGGTCGAGCGCGTCCGCCAGCAGGTGGGCCCCGAGCCGGTCATCGCCGGCGTCAGCGGCGGCGTCGACTCGGCTGTCGCCACGGCGCTCGTCCGCCTCGCCGTCGGGGACCAGTTGACCGGCATCTTCGTCAACACCGGCATGCTGCGCCAGGGCGAGCCGGAGGCCGTCGTCGAGGCCTTCGGCGAGCGCGCCGGTGGACGGCTGATCGCCATCGACGCCACCGAGGCCTTCCTGGAGGCGCTGGCGGGCGTCACCGACCCGGAGGCCAAGCGGCGCATCATCGGCGAAAAGTTCATCCGCGTCTTCGAGGAACAGGCCCGCCGGATCGGGCCGGTCCGCTTCCTGGTCCAGGGCACGATCTACCCTGACGTCGTTGAGTCCTCCGGCCCGGACCGCCGGGTGGCGGCGCGCATCAAGACTCACCACAACGTCGGCGGGCTGCCGGCGGACCTCGGTTTCGAGCTCGTCGAGCCGCTGCGTTACCTGTTTAAGGACGAGGTGCGCTCCGTCGGCGAGGCCCTCGGGCTCCCGCCCGCCCTTGTCTGGCGGCAGCCGTTCCCCGGCCCCGGGCTCGCCGTCCGCTGTCTGGGAGACGTCAGCCTGGAGCGCTTGAATCGGGTGCGGGCGGCGGATAAGATCTTGCTGGATGAGCTCGGAGCAGCCGGCATGTTGCGCGGTGACACGTCCCAGGCCTTCGCCGTCCTGCTGCCAGTCCGGTCGGTCGGGGTGATGGGGGATGAGCGAACGTACGCCGAGACGATCGCACTGCGCGCCGTGACGACTGAGGATTTCATGACCGCCGAGTGGGCCCGGCTGCCGTACGATCTGCTGGCCCGCGTCAGCAACCGGATCGTCAACGAGGTGAAGGGGGTCAACCGGGTGGTGTACGATATCACCACCAAGCCGCCGGCGACGATCGAGTGGGAGTGAGCGCGACCCTGGAGCGCCGGCTGCGTAGACGGGATCAGGGTAACCATTCACAGCCCTTAGGGTGGAGGATACGATGGACTACGGTGGGGTATTGAAACGTGCCTGGGAGATCACCTGGAAGTTCAAGGGCCTGTGGGTGCTGGGTATCCTCGCCAGCTGCTCATCCGGTGGCGGAGGCGGTGGCGGCGGGGGCGGCAGTTCAGGCTCGAGCTACCAGTTCGGCAGCGGGTCCGATCCCCGCTTCCTGCAGTTCCAGCGCTGGATTGAGTCGATCCGGCCCGAAACCTGGATCACAATCGCCATCATCGCCGGCCTGGTCATCCTGGTGCTGGGGCTGGCCTTCCTCGCCCTGGGCGTCATCGGCCAGGGCGGCCTGATCGCCGGGTTCAACCAGGTCGAGGACAGCGGTTCGGTAACGCTGGCGGAGGCCTTCCGGCTGGGTACCGCCAACTTCTGGAAGCTGCTCGGTGTGCGCATTGTGTTCTGGCTGGCCGGGGTCCTGGCCGCCATCGTCCTGGTCGTCCTGGCAGTCATGCTGGCCATTGGCACGCTGGGCATAGGGCTGTTGTGCCTGGTGCCTCTCCTGTGCCTGCTCATCCCGATCGGCGCGCTGGTCGGCGTGTACGTCATCCTGACACAGGTGGCTTTGGTGACCGATCAACTCACCGTAGGCGAGGCGTTCCGCCGGTCCTGGAAGGTTCTCAAGGAGAACCTGGGGCCAGTGATCGTCGTCGGGCTGATCGTGATCTTCGGCAGCCTGGTCATCGGGCTGGTCCTTGCCCTCCCCTTGATCGCCGCCGTGCTCCCGGCCGCGGCCGGAGTGGCCTTCGGCAGTGATCAGTCGACAACCACCGGGCTGGTGCTGGCCGGGCTGTGTCTGGTCGGCTACCTGCCAGTGATGATCGTCGCCAACGGTGTGCTTCAGACCTACGTCAGCGGTGTGTGGACGTTGTCCTACCGCGCGTGGACGGGGCGAGCCAAGGAGTCGCTGCTCACCCCGGTTGAGACGCCGGCGGCTGCCTGACCGCTTGTCCATTCATCTCGAAGAGCGAGCCGGCGGCCAGAGCCGCCGGCTCCTCTCGTTAAGAGGACCCTCCCGCATGCGGGGTCGCGGGAGGGTCTGCCGGAGGGAGGCTCAAGAGGTTCTCCTGAG
>Ga0315274_10008985_pt1 | contig 14462 bp, 10 predicted proteins | sample YL17G02_20_MG_FD_203700 | JGI IMG/M metagenome (GOLD analysis project Ga0315274, IMG submission 203700) | Sediment microbial communities from Yellowstone Lake, YNP, Wyoming, USA - YL17G02_20 | ecosystem: Environmental > Aquatic > Freshwater > Lake > Sediment | place: USA: Wyoming | collected... | reverse complement strand
TGGTTCGGCGCCCCCTCTCCGCAGCCGTTCGAGGGGGCTTGCCCGCCGGCCGTCAGGAGGGAAGGGGGGTGCGGTTCCAGCAGCGGAGGAGGCAGGGTCGAGATCGCCGACACCAAGAAGTCACACCCAGTCCGTCCCCTCATAGGGCGGCGACAGCCGTTGCGCCCTCCGGGCGCGGGCAAAGCGGCGCTTACGCGCCGCAGTCCATAGGGGGGAACGGCGACGAGTCGAGGAGTCGAAGAGTAGAAGAGGCGAAGAGGCAGGGGAACGGCCGGGGGCCAGCCGGAGGCGGACCGGGAGGACAGGAGGGACGAGTCGGACAGGAGGGACGAACCGCGCGCAGGGGGCACTGCCGAAGAGAATGGCCGTCAGGCAGCGAGCGCAGGAGGAATGGAGTCGCTGCCGGAACCATGCGCGCGGTGAGACGTGGGCTGGGCGGAAGGAGACTGTGATGAAAGCAAGACTGATTGTGAGCATCATGGTGATGATCGCGGGTGTCATGCTCGTGGTGACGTTCGGGTGCGGGCAGATGGGTGCGCCGGGCGGTGCGCAGGCGGAGCCGCCGGGCAAGGAGATCGCGCTGCCGCCACCGGTGACCTCGGGCGGAATGAGCTTGGCCGAGGCGATATCGAAGCGGCGGTCAGTTCGGGAGTTCAAGCCGGAGCCGCTGAGTCTTGCGCAGATCTCGCAACTTCTGTGGGCGGGACAGGGAATCACCGAGCCTGCCTCCGGCCGCCGTGCGGCGCCGTCGGCCGGGGCGAAGTACCCGCTGGAGCTGTACCTGCTCAGCAAGGACGGCGTGTTCCACTACGTTCCGCAGGGGCATAAGCTCATCCAGCTCGGCGACAAAGATCGGCGGGAGGATCTGTCGAACGCGGCCCTGGGGCAGACCTCGGTCGCGCAGGCGCCGCTGGATATCGTCATCACCGGTGTGTTCGCCCGCACCGAGGAGAAGTACGGCGAAAGAGCCCGGCAGTATGTGTTCATGGAGGCTGGGCACGTGGCGGAGAACATCGTGCTCCAGGGGGTGGCGCTGGGACTGGGTTCGGTGACCGCGGGCGCGTTTCGGGACCCGGCCGTCTCGGATGTACTGGAACTGCCGGCGGATCAGACGCCGATCTATATTATCCCGGTGGGGAAGGCGGCGTAAGGCAGGGATCTGCAGCAGGCTGTGCCTGCTGGGCGGGCAAAGGTGTGCCCGCCCTACGTGGCGCCTCCGCAGGTTTGGGAACCTGCGCTACAAGAATGAGCAGGCTGCGCCTGATCGGGGGCGGCGTAGAACGCGTCCATGTCGACGTGGAGGATGATGCGCTGGTTCATCGCTGTTGGGGCCGCTGGGCGATCACAAACGCGTAGTCACTCGGGAACTCGCCACTGTCGATGGCATCTCGCTCGGCGGCGTAGAGGCGCTCGAGGGCATGCCGATGCTCCTCGTTCTGCGGGTCGAAGTTGTGAACGATGCCCTGTAGGAGACCGTTGAGGAAGGTCCCGCCATAGCCGATGCACTCGGCCAGGACGAAGTGTTTCCTGAGCAGGGGCAGGAGGCGGTGGGAACGGACCGCCTCGGAGGGGTCGTGGCCGACGACCTCTTGGAGGCGGGGCGCCTGATACCGTTCCTTGACCGACCCGTCGGGCGTGCGCCTGAGTTCGACGGGCAGCTCCGAGAGCAGCTCGTCGATGCGGGCGACCTGGCGCCGCGGGAACTGGAAGCGCGATGGACCGACGTATTCGTTGACGACGAAGATGCCACCGGGCCGCAGCGCCTTTCGCACCTCGCGGAAGACGTGTTCCAGACGACGAAGGTGGTGGAGCGCCATCCAGCCGATGACGACGTCGTAGCGGCCGGAGTCGAGGGAGGCGCGCTCGAGGTCGGCCACACGGTAGGTCAGGCGTTCGGAGAGGCCGGCCGCCTCGGCCTCGCGGCGCGCCAGCTCGATCGCCGATGGAGAGATGTCAATCCCTTCGCAGGCGGCGAGAATGCCGCGCCTCAGAAAGTCGCGCTCGACGTAGCCGGCCCCGCAGCAAAGGCTGAGCCCAGCGGCGCGCGGCTCCGGGCAGAAGCGCTGGCGGATGTACTCGTACCAGTCGATCCCGCCGAAGAGAGGAAAGACATGGGCCCACATAATCGGATCGGAATCGGTCCAGCCCCGGGGCAGGCGGCTGAATCGCGTGGCGGCATCATCTCCCCACACTTGCGCGACTCTGCCGGTTCTCTGGGCGCGGGGCCAGACCGCGAGCTTGGCGCGCCAGCGGACGTCAACGGCGGCGCCGAGGAATCGTTGCCACTCCGCCCGCGCCCAACGAACCGCGGGAGCGAGGCCGGGCACTCGCTTCAGCCGGGCACGCCACGGACCGGGGGGAATGGGCTCGGGCATCGCCGATCACCCGCGCGGCAGGGAGGCGGCCAGCCGCGCCAGCCATGCCTCCAGGTCCGGCTTTCGCAGCGGCTCGGCCGGATGGCCGGTCCCTGTGCGGGACTGCGCGATCAGCGCGTGCGCTTTGTCGCGGTCGATGCGTGAAGCGATGAGAGCGCGCAGCAGAATCTCCTCGAACTCCTCACGGGCGACCATGCGCTGGGGCTCGAAGAGCTGCACACCGTCCATCGAGCCGATGCCGGCCATGATGCCGACCTGGCGCAGGCGAGAGGCCGCCTCAATCTCTTCGAGGAGTCGAGGAGTGGAGTAGTCGAGGAGTCGATCGGCCGGTGCAGGGCGGTCGGATTCGCGCGGAGCAGGGAGATCGGCGAAGGCGAAGTCTCGCGACTTCGCCGGGAGCACAACGCCGAGATGACGGCAGAGCGCGCCGGCGACCTCGATGCGGGTGGCGGACTCGCTCGGCGGGAGGTGAGCGGGGAAGCGGAAGCCGAACTCGCGCTGGAGCTGAGCGTTCTCCGGCACGTGCCCGCAGCCGTGGCGGCACTCGCAGCGCGGTGAAGTGAGGCCGGTGCTGGGCATCTCCCGCAGCACGCGGCGATAGAGGTGGTACTGGCGCGACCACCAGATGTCGCGGAACGACGACTTCTCGAGCGACCCGAGTTTGTTCTGGCAGGTGCAACAGCCGTGCACGACGCCATCGACATCGATCACCGTAAACAGGTGGCCGATGAAGCAGGCCATGTCGGCGTAGGGCCAAGCGGCGGCGCGCTTGCCTGCCGGCGGTGAGGAGGGGTTCACGAATGCCGAGCCTGGGTTCGCGGACCCCGAGCCCTCGTTCACGGACCCCGAGCCCTCGCCCGAGCCCGGGCCGCGGATGTTGTCGGTGGCGAGGTCGATGCCCGCCTTGCGCGCCAGCTCGGCCGCCTGTGCGAGGTCGTCCCTCACCCGAGCCCAATCGTCTTCGCTGAGTGCGAGATCGGTGGAGTCGAACGGGACCGGCCGCATCCCGCCGACGACGATGCCGGTGGCGCCGGCATCGATCGCATCGCGGACGAGGGCGGGAAGCTCGCGGAAGTTGAGCTGGGAGAGGACCATGCTTACTAAGAGACGCGGCTTGCAGTCTGCTCTCTTCGCCAAGCGCCTGATAATGGCAAGGATGCGGGCGCGGTCGGCGGGCGGCCCGCCGTGGACCTGCTGATAGGTTTCGGGCGAGCCGGAGTCGATGGAGACGCTGAGCTGCTGCAGCCCCCAGTCGCAGATCTTGTCCGCGAGCTCGTCGGTCAGCCGACCGGCATTGGTGGTGATGATGCTGCGCATGCCCAACGATCCGATGAGCTGGAGGATCTCGGGCGCCCTGGGGTGGACGAGCGGCTCGCCCCGGCCGGCGAGCCAGACCTCCTCGGCGCCGATCTCGGCCATTTCACGCAGAAGCGAACTCACCCGATCGAACGGCATGTGGCGCGCGCCGGTGGGCTGTGCGAGACGGGGGCTGTGGTCCCAGCACATCACGCACTTGTGGTTGCAGCCGGTCGTCGGCTCGAGCAGCAGGCGGCGCGGTCCGCGGGCCGGGTCGTGCAGGAAGATGCGCCGGGCGCGGGCGAGCTGGAGGCGGCGAAGCAGCGCGGGTGAAACCGCTCCTATCAGTCCGCGTGCGATGGTTTTCGTGCCGGAGCGGAGCTTGTCAGCGGGGGTCATGCGCGGGAGCCTCCGCCCGATGGCAGGAGCTTCCTGCTTCGCCAAGGCTTCGCAGCACAAGTCCGCTCCTGCCCAACAGTAAGTGGCGGGCGGGGATGCGGAGACATCCCCGCCCTACAGCAAGGCATGCCACGTCACAGGGTGATCTCATCGCCGTTCTTCATCAGCAGTATCTCGCCCGCGTATCCGGCCGAGCGGACAAGGTCCGGTATCTGGTCCTCGAATGGCTCGAAGTCATCGTTGATGTGGGTGAGCGCGAGGCGGGGTAGGCTGGAGGCGCTGAGAGCCGCGCCGAGCTCCTCCGCGGTGAAATGGGCAAGCTCCACGACCGCGAGGTCGACGCTGTCTGCCTGCTTGGCGGCCTCCTCCGGGCCGGCGAGATCACCCGAGTAGTAAATCGTCTTGCCGTCAACGGCGACGAGATAGGAGAAGGCCTGGCTCTCCGCTCGCTCGCCGGCCTTGGCCCGCTGCGGCTCGCCTCCCTCGAGATGGTGGGTGTGGATGGCGGAGACCTTCAGCCCGTCGTCCTCGTAGGCGGTCCCGCCGCTGACCGGACGAAGCTCGAGGGGGAACTGCGCCATCGGCCAGAGGTAGAGCAGGCGGAGGTAATCGCTCACCCCCTCGAGGGATGCATCGGGGAGGTAGATGCGCAGAGGTGCGGTGCGCTCGTTCAACTGGAGGTATTGGATGAGCAGCGGCAGGCCACCGATGTGGTCAACGTGGAGGTGGGTGATGAAGACCGCGCGCAAGGCGTCGAGCGGGATGGCTCGCTGGGCGAAGTCGGCGGCGATAGAATCGCCGGCATCGAACAGGTAGAGCGATCGCCTCCGCCAGAGCCCGATCGAGGTCGTCTTGGGCCGCACGGGAGTCGGGAAGCCGGCGGCGGTTCCGAAGAAGGTGAGGCGGAGGTTGCCTGTCATAGTGTGGCATGTTCGGCGCGGGCGGGCGACGGACCTGCGTTGCCGGGTTATGGTGGCAGGCTAAAGCCTGCGGTACCCACTTGATTGCAGGCTAAAGCCTGCGGTACCCACTTGATTGCAGGCTAAAGCCTGCGGTACCCACTTGATTGCAGGCTAAAGCCTGTGGTGCCCACTTGATTGCAGGCTAAAGCCTGCGGTACCCGGATTGCGCCCTAGAGAGCGGGCATGCGGGCGTAGTCGTTGATGGTGGTGACTGCGAGGTCCTCCCCTTCCCGCCTGCTGGACAGGGCAAGAAGAAGCGCTCGCGCGGTGTCGAGAGAGGTGAGGCAGGGGATGCCAAGCTCCACTGACGCGCGGCGGATACGAGCGCCCTCTCGCTCGGGGTTCTTCTCGGGCGAGAGGGTATTGAGGATGAGGTGGACCTCGCCGGACCGGATCAGGTCGATGATGTTGGAGCTGCCTTCGCCGATCTTTCTCACGGTGGTGGCGGGGACGCCGATGCTCTGGAGGTAGCGCTGAGTTCCGGCGGTGGCGTGAATGCGGAAGCCCAGCTCGGCGAACTCGCGGATGATCTCGCCGGCCTCCTGCTTGTCCCGGTCCGCGATGGTGGCGATGAGCGTGCCCTGCGTGGGCACCTCGATCCCCGCGGCGACCATCGCCTTGTAGAGTGCTTTCGAGTAGTCGGCGTCGACACCCATGATCTCGCCGGTGGACTTCATCTCCGGGCCGAGGTTGATGTCGACCTCGGTCAGCTTCGAGAAGGAGAAGACGGGCGCTTTGACCGCGTAGTAGGGCCGCGCGGGGAAGAGGCCGGGCGTGTAGCCGAGCTCCTTGAGCGTGCGGCCGAGCATGCACTTCGTGGCAACGTTGACCATCGGGATGCCGGTGATCTTCGAGAGATAGGGAACGGTGCGGCTCGCCCGGGGATTGACCTCCAGCACGTAGACGCCGGTCGCATCGAGCACGAACTGGATGTTCATGAGGCCGCGCACCTTGAGGGCGCGGGCGAGGCGGGTCGCATAGTCAACGACGGTCTGCTGCACCTGCTGACTCAAGGTCACGGGCGGGCAGACCGCCATCGAGTCGCCGGAGTGGACGCCGGCACGCTCGATGTGCTCCATGATGCCGGGGATGAGCACCTCCTCGCCATCGCAGATCGCGTCGACCTCAAGCTCGGTGCCGAGCACATACTTGTCGACCAGGATCGGGTGGCGGGGCGAGACATCGGTTGCCAGGTGCATGTAGGAGAGGAGATCCTCCTGGGAGTAGACGATCTCCATCGCCCGGCCGCCCAGGACGTAGGAGGGACGTACGAGCACCGGATAGCCGATCTCGCGGGCGGTCTCGGCTGCTTCCTCGATGGAGGTGACGCCGCGGCCGGCGGGCTTGGGGATGTCGAGGTGCCGCAGCATGCGCTCGAAGCGATCGCGATCCTCGGCGATGTCGATGCCGTCGAAGTCGGTGCCGAGTATCTTCACTCCGTTCTCGTGGAAGACGCCGGCGAGGTTGATCGCCGTCTGCCCGCCGAACTGGACGACGACGCCGATGGGCCGCTCGCGGCGGATGATGTGGAGCGTGTCCTCCTCGGTGATGGGCTCGAAGTAGAGCTTGTCGGAGGTATCGAAGTCGGTGGAGACCGTCTCGGGGTTGTTGTTGACGATGATGGACTGGTAGCCCTCCTCGTGGAGCGCCCACACCGCGTGGACGGTGCAGTAGTCGAACTCGATGCCCTGGCCGATGCGAATGGGCCCCGCGCCGATGACGATGACGCGGGGCTTCTTGCCCACCTCGACCTCGCAATCCGACTCATAGGTGGAGTAGTAGTAGGGCGTCACCGCCTCGAACTCAGCGGCGCACGTGTCGACCATTTTGTAGGTCGGGGTGAGCTTCATGCCGGCGCGGCGGCCGCGCAGCTCCGCCTCTGAGGTTCGCAGCATATCGGCGATCTCGTGATCGGAGAAGCCGAACCGCTTGGCGCGGGAGAGCAGCTCGTCGCTCAGGCCGTAGGCGCCGGCGTCGCGGATCTCCTGCTCCATCTCGACGATGTGGTGGATCTTCCTCAGGAACCAGGGGTCGACGCGGGAGAGGTTGTGCACCTCCTGCACCATCATGCCGCGGCGGAACGCCTCGGCGATGGCGAAGAGGCGCTCGTCGGTCGGGTGCTGGAGGCACTCGACGATCTGCATCTCGCTCCACTGCGAAACGGTCTTGGATCGCAGCCCGTAGGAGCCGATCTCCAGCGAGCGGATGCCCTTGAGCAAGGCGGCCTCGAAGGTGCGGTCGATGGCCATGATTTCGCCGGTCGCTTTCATCTGCGTGCCGACGCGGCGGTCGGCGAAGGCGAACTTGTCGAAGGGCCAGCGGGGGATCTTCGCGACGATGTAGTCGATGGTCGGCTCGAAGCAGGCAAGCGTCTTCTTGGTGACGGCGTTCGGGATCTCGTCGAGGCGCAGCCCGACGGCGATCTTGGCGGCGACGCGGGCAATCGGGTAGCCGGTGGCCTTCGAGGCGAGCGCGCTCGAGCGGCTCACCCTCGGGTTGACCTCGATGACGTAGTACTCGAAGCTATCGGGGTCGAGGGCGAACTGGACATTGCACCCGCCCTCGATGCCGAGCGCGCGGATGATCTTGAGCGAGGCGGTGCGCAGCATCTGGTACTCTTGATCGGCGAGCGTCTGGGTGGGCGCGACGACGATGGAGTCGCCGGTGTGGATGCCCATCGGGTCGAGGTTCTCCATGGAGCAGACGGTGATGCAGGTGTCGGCTGCGTCCCGCATCACCTCGTACTCGACCTCTTTCCAGCCGATGACGCAACGCTCCAGCAGGACCTGGTGAATCATGCTCAGCTTGAGGCCGCGGTCGCAGATGTCGCGCACCTCGCTCTCGTCCCAGGCAATGCCGCCGCCCGTGCCGCCAAGCGTGTAGGCGGGGCGCACGATCACCGGGTAGCCGATGGTGCGGGCGAAGCCCACCGCCTCCTCGATGGTGTGGATGATAGCGCTGTCGGGGACTGGCTCATCGATCGAGCGCATGGTTTCGCGGAAGCGATTGCGGTCCTCGGCTTTTTCGATCGCTTCGAGCGATGTGCCGAGGAGGTCGACGCCGTACTTGTCGAGCACACCAGCGCGGGCGAGCTGAGTGGCGAGGTTGAGGCCGGTCTGCCCGCCGAGGGTGCCGAGCAATCCTTGCGGCCGCTCCTGCTCGATGATGCGGGCGGCGAACTCCAACGTGAGCGGCTCGACGTAGACCCGCTCGGCCATGTTGGTATCGGTCATGATCGTGGCGGGGTTGGAGTTGATGAGGACGACCTCGATGCCTTCCTCGCGCAGGGCCTTGCAGGCCTGCGTGCCGGCGTAATCGAATTCGGCCGCCTGCCCGATGACGATCGGGCCGGAGCCGATGACCATGACCTTCTTGAGATCAGTGCGACGTGGCATCTACTCTCCTTAGTCGTTCTGTAGGGCAAGCCCTCCTCCACTCGCCGGAGTAGCGCGATTCCCCTGCTCGCTAGGATCACTTCAAACGGAGGGCTTCCTTCGTCGCGCAGAAGCGCTCGTCGCTGCCGTCAAGCGGCAATATGTGTCCGAGCATATAGCAATGCTCCAGATGCTCCTCGAAGAAGCGCGACAAAGGCGCCATCGATCTGCGATTGCATATCCCAATGACGCGACTCCCGCTCTCGCACGTCTCCACATCCCACGACCGGAACGGAAGGACCGTCCCTTTGCGCCTGACGTGTGAGTCGTTCGACCAAAGGTGTGCGACCGCGTCGCGAAGGTCACGGTAGCGCTCCACAACGTCGTGGAATGTTCGTTCTTCAGAAGACGTATCAGTCAGTCCCAGTTGTGCTCGGTCAGCATCCGTGAGACGCGGGGGTTTTGGCATCCGCGCGCTGCATCCTACGCGGCTCGCGAACTCTCGGATGGCCTTGCGCGTGGGACCGATGCTCTCGAAAGCCCGCCATCGGCACATGAAGCGGTAGATAGGGCTTGGCGAAGACAGCGCTTCTCGTTCCAGCGACCAATAGGTCAGGAAGAATACCGGCAGGTAATAACCAACATCGTATGCGATATCGGGCGCATACTCTGAGGGGAACACCACTTGGATCAGTTTGTGTCCTGATTGATCCAGTTCAAGTTCTGTTCGTCTGACGTACAATGGTATGTCCGATTTGGTCACCAGTTGATCCAGTAAGAGAGCAACGGCGGTATTGAAGACGCGCAGTGCCTCCAGTGGCAGGCTGGCACGAGCGAATCCAGTCACACTCTGGAGGTATCCGTCTTCTCCTGGCTCTAAGACAAAGCATACGGGCTGGCGATGCGTCCATATGCGACAACGCCTTTCCCCCCGACTCAGCCGGATCAGGGTCTTTGTATTGCCACTGAGGGCATCTCTCCCTGTGTAGGAGAGGTCGTATGCTGACGACAGGTAACTGCGCACACGGTAGGTCGTCTCCTTCGGCTCGGCCTGGAGGCGGTCAAGAACCGGAAGGCTGCTCCTGAGAGCAAGCAGACCTATGCCCCCGGGCGCGGGCCCGTGCGGCCCAGCGACTACGTACTGATCGGGCTGCCCGTTTCCATCGTTCGGAGCCTCACTCATTCACGCTCTCCGTTCCTCCGTTGTCACGCGGCGACACTCGACCGCCTCCCGCTCAATCCCTCAGGACTAGGCATCCCTCACCACACCTCCGGCGCGATGTCGGACCAGCGGTTGGGCTCGCGGATGCGGTCGATGAACTGCTTGAAGATGCCGCGGCTGTCCTGAGGGCCGGGGCTGGCTTCGGCGTGATATTGGATGGAGAAGGCGCGCAGGTCGGCATGATCGAGTCCTTCCACGGTACCATCGTTCAGGTTGATCTGCGTCACCGTCGCGCCGGAGCCTTCGATGCTGGCGGGGTCGACGGCGTAGCCATGGTTCTGCGAGGTGATGCGGACGCGGCCGGTGGTGTGGTCCTTCACAGGATGATTGCCGCCGCGGTGGCCGAACTTGAGCTTGAAGGTGGTGCCGCCGAGGGCGTGGCCGAGGAGCTGGTTGCCGAGGCAGATGCCGAAGATCGGGGCCTTGCCGAGCAGGTTCTGCACCATCTCGACCGCGTGGGTGAGCCGCTTCGGATCGCCGGGGCCGGGTGAGAGGACGACGCCGTCGGGCTTCTCCTCAAGCACCTGGTCGGCAGTGGCACGGCACGGCATGACGATGGTGCGGCAGCCGAGGCGATGGAGGTTCTTGAGGATGCTCTCGCGGATGCCGTAGTCGATGGCGACGATGCGGGGGCCGGTGGGAACCCCACCCCCTATCCCCCTCCCCGCGCGCGGAGAGGGGGACACGTCCGGCGCGCGATCTTTCGGCAACCATTCATAGGGCTCGGGGGTGCTGACTAGTTCGACGAGGTCCATCTCGCCATAGCCGGGATTATCGTTGATGCGCCGGAGCACCTCGGCGGGGGTCTCGTCGGTGGAGATCGCTCCCATCATGACGCCGACCGTGCGGAGCCTGCGGGTGAGGGCACGCGTGTCCACACCTGCAATGCCTACCACACCGTGTTCCTTGAGGAACACTCCCAGCGGCCGTCCCGAGCGGAAGTTGCTCGGCTCCTCGCAGAGCTCGCGCACGACGATGCCGGCGGCCTGGCAGCGGCCGGACTCGAAGTCCTCGGCGTTGCTGCCGTAGTTGCCGATGAGCGGATAGGTGAAAGTGAGGATCTGCGCCTTGAAGGAGGGGTCGGTGAGGCATTGCTGGTAGCCGACCATGGTGGTGTCGAAGACGACCTCGCCGAGCGTGCGGCCCGGCGCGCCGATGCTCTCGCCCGCGAACACCGTTCCATCGTTCAGTACGAGAATTGCGTTCAAGTCATGGCTCCCTACGGCGGTTCACCGCAAAGGACGCAAAGGCGATCCTGTCGCCTTCGGCGGAACGGCCGAACCACAAAGGCACAAAGCAACGGCCGGCGGGGCATCGGAGAATGCCCCGCCCTACAGCAACGGCCCCGGCGCTGCTGCGCCCTAGAGGTGGTCTGCAATGGTTCCGTCTCCCATGATGATGCGGCCGGCGCGGATGGTCGTGACGGCGCGGCCGCGCAGGCTGTGCCCGGCGAAGGGGCAGTTGCGGCCCTTCGACTGGAAGGTCTCGGGGTCGACGACCCAGGCGCGCTCGGGGTCGAAGAGCACGACATCGGCAGGCGCTCCTTCCCGAAGGGCGGGCGGGTCGACGCGCAGCACCCCGGCGGGGCCGGCGGTCATGGCGAGGACGAGCGCGTCGGGGGCCATGCGGCCCGCATGCACCAGGAACGTCCAGAGCACCCCGAGCGTCGTCTCGAGGCCGATGACGCCGGCCGGCGCCTTGTCGAACTCGCGCGCCTTCTCCTCGGAGGAATGGGGCGCGTGGTCGGAGGCGATCACGGTCAGCACGCCCGCCGCCAGCGCGCTCCGCAGGGCCGCGCGGTCGGCGGCGGAGGCAAGCGGAGGGTTCATCTTGTAGTTCGCGTCACCATCGGGCGCTTCGTCGGCGGTGAGCGCGAGGTGGTGGGGCGTGACCTCGCCGGTGACCGGCAGGCCGTGCGCCCGAGCGCGAGCGATCAGCTCGGCCTCCTCGGCGAGGCTGACATGGGAGAAGTGAATCGGCCAGCCGATCTCTTGCGCGAGGCCGATGTCGCGCTCGACCATGTGGGGGCCGTCGACGTGGACCGTGAGCGGGATTCCGGCAGCCTTCGCTCGCGCAAACGCGTCGCGCATGACAGCCCCGCCCTGGACTGCGAACCCATCATCGCTGGCGGCGGCGGCGCCAGCGACGCGCAGCGCGGCGAGGTCCACGGCCTCCCGGCCCTGCTGCCCCACGGTGATGGCGCACTTGGGCAACACTCTCACCAGCGCGGCGCGGCGGGCGATATCCTGAACGCGCTGCAGGCGCTCGGGTGTGTCACATGGGGGCGTGGTGTTCGGCTCGCAGGCAACAGTGGTGAAGCCTCCGGCGGCGGCCGCCCGCGTGCCGGTAGCGATGGTCTCCTTGTACTCCTGGCCCGGCTCGCGCAGATGCACGTGGAGATCCATCAGGCCCGGCAGTACCCAGAGGCCGCTGGCGTCGATCACCTCGTCCGCACCCTCTGTCCCGACCTCGCCGACGGCCGCGATGGCGCCATCCCTGACGAGCAGATCACCGGGCGCGTCGATGCCGGAGGCGGGATCGAAGAGACGGCCGCGTGCTATCAGCAACTCGCTCATCTGGCCTCACCGTGCTTCAGGGGGGATGGCATCTCGTGCTCGCAGAAGGCGCAGGCGATAGTGTCGGGCGCGTGCTTCACAAAGAGGAAGTGCGGCCGCAGATAGGTCTCGTGATTCGTGACGCACTGCTGGTTCGGGCACGGCAACTCGGTGATGCCGTGGAAGTCGACCTCGTGTCGCGGAACGGGGCGGTAGTCGCCCTTCCGCGATGGCTTGACCTTCGGGACCCGCTTTCCCAGCAGCGCGGCGAGCAGCGCCATGCGGATAGGCAAGCCATAGGCCGCTTGCTTGAAGTAGACCGAGCGAGGGTCATGGTCGAGCTCGTATGAAAGCTCGTCGACCCTCGGGAGGGGGTGCATGACGACCGTGTCCGGCCGAGCGCGCGACAAGATCTCGTCGGTGATGGCGTAGCCCTTCTTCGCCTGCTGGTAGGCCGGCTCGGAGGCGAAGCGCTCGCGCTGCACGCGGGTCACGTAGACCGCGTCGAAGGTGGCGACGACCTCGGTGGCGAGCGCCTTCTGATCGCCGCCGCGCCGCTTGCTCGTGCTACGTAGCGGAGCAGCTCCGCTACTTCGCAGAGTAGCAAGCGAGTCGGGGTCGGTGACCACATCGCCGAGGCTCTGATACTGGGCGGGGCTGCAATCGAACTCCTTCTCCAACCGCCGGAGGAGGTGGGCCGGCATCTCCAGGCCCCGCGGCGATACGAACGTCACCTTCGCGCCGAAGCGGGCCAGCCCGAAGGCGAGCGAGTGGGCAGTCCTGCCGTACCGAAGGTCGCCCACCAGCGCGACGCTGAGACCGCGGAGCTTGCCCTTCTCGCGGCGGATCGTGTAGAGGTCGAGGAGGGTCTGGGTGGGATGCTCGTGCGAGCCGTCGCCGGCGTTGACGACCGGCACGCTCGCGTAATCGGCGGCTACACGTGCGCTCCCCTCCAGGGGGTGGCGCATGACGATGATGTCTGCATACGACTCGATGATCCTCACGGTGTCAGCGATGGTCTCGCCCTTTGCCACCGATGTCGCCTTGGTGTCGGCGACGCTGATGACCCCGCCGCCCAGACGCAGCATGGCGGCCTCGAAGGAGAGGCGCGTGCGCGTGCTGGGTTCGTAGAAAAGCGTGGAGAGGATGGCGCCGCCGGCGATGGTGAGGCAGCCGCGGCGGGACCCATCCCCCTCTGGGGCCCCGTGGGGCCCCAGAGGGGCCTTGAGGGGCATCTCGTCCGCGAGATCGAAGATCCCCTCGATTTCCCGGTCGCTGAAGTCGAAGATGGAGACGAGATCGCGTCCTGCCAGTGCCATCAGCTATCCCTCCTCCGCGGTGCGCTCGATGAGGACCGCCTCTTCGCCGTCGGTTTCCTTCAGGTGGACAGTGACGCGTTCCCGCCGGGAGGTGGGGATGTTCTTCCCCACGTAATCGGCGCGTATCGGCAGCTCGCGGTGGCCCCGGTCGACCAGCACCGCAAGCTGCACCTCGGCCGGGCGGCCGTGCTCGATGAGCGCGTCGAGGGCAGCGCGGACGCTGCGGCCCGTGTAGAGCACGTCGTCGACGAGGATGACATGCTTCGTGGTGAGATCGAAGTCGATGGAGGTGAGGAGGCGGGCTCCGTTGTGGGGCCGGTCGTCGCGGTGCTGCGCGATGTCGAGCTTGCCGACGGGGACGGGCTGGCCCTCGAAGCTCTCGATCAGCCCGGCGAGCCGATGTGCCAGCGGGATGCCGCGGGTATGGACGCCGATGAGACAGAGGTTGGCGGCGCCCTTGTTGCGCTCGAGGATCTCGTGGGCGATGCGGGTGAGAGCGCGCCTGACGTCGGCCTCATCGAGGATGGTGGTCGACTCAGCATGGTTCGGGCAGGAGACACGCTCCTGCCCCACGGGCGAGCCGGATGCGGCCATAGAAAAAGCGCTGCCCTCCCCTTCGGGGGCACGCGCTTGCCGTTCGTTTGGCAATGCTGGGCACACCTTTCTCAGCCTCTCCGGACTGGGTTAAAAGGCACCGCAACGACCGAAACCTTGTCGTCTTCACAAAGGATAGCAGACGCGGGCGATCAGGTCAAGCGGCTTACGGACATGGGGTGACATCTGAATAGCAATCGAGCGGTTCTGGGAACCTCACCCCGCGTTTCTCCTGACTGCCTCCTCTTGCTTGTATGGTTTGCGGTGAGAGACCTGGTGCGTTAGCATACAGGTCCCCGGGGTGGAGGGGCTTTTATTGGTTCTGCGTTCCGAGTGTGGAACGACAGCGTGCCGAAGAATACCCCC
>Ga0315274_10008984_pt1 | contig 14463 bp, 10 predicted proteins | sample YL17G02_20_MG_FD_203700 | JGI IMG/M metagenome (GOLD analysis project Ga0315274, IMG submission 203700) | Sediment microbial communities from Yellowstone Lake, YNP, Wyoming, USA - YL17G02_20 | ecosystem: Environmental > Aquatic > Freshwater > Lake > Sediment | place: USA: Wyoming | collected... | reverse complement strand
CCTGCCTTTTGCCTTAAAGCGATAAATCCATCCCCCTCCTGCCAACCACCACCCTCTCCTCCCCACCATCATTCTTTCATGGAACTTTTGACACTACCTCCTGCACAGGCAGGTCGAGTGCTAAGCATTCGACGGATCGAGATACCCTGCAGAGGACTTCACAGGCCCGTGTATTTCCGCGCCTTGTACGAATTGTGGCTTGTTTTTTGCCAAGCTGCAAGCAGATTCTTGTTTTGCCTCCCGGCTGCTTTCAGCCTCGGGTCGCGGCGAACGATGTTCCTTGAGCGAACGCTCGCGATAGCGTCTGTAACCCTCTGAGACAGTCGCCATTTCAGCGGACAAGGAGTGGACCATGACCAATGTCAGAACCTCACGGCGGGCAAGCGTAAAAAGAGCGGGCTGGAACCTGCGACGTGCCGCGTTCGTCGGATCGTTGCTTTGGGCGAGCGCGGCGGCGTGGGCCGGCGAGACGGCGTCGGTTGCGGCAAAGGATTCAGGCGGCAGAGAAACGCGGAGACCCACATGAGCGACCCCGCCCGCTTCCCCGATCCGCCCCAGGAACTCCGCCACGGCCGCCTCTGGCAGCTCCTCGCTTTCTTCGGCCCGGGAGCCATCGTCGCCTCGGTCACCATCAGCAGCGGCGAGACGATCTGGGCGTCGCGCCAGGGAGCGATTTTCGGCTACCTGGTCGTCTGGTCGCTCATCGCCGGCGCCGCGATGAAAGGCATCCAGGTTTATACCGGCATGCGTTTCATGGTGCTGACCGGCCATCATCCCATGGAAAGCTGGGCCCACCTGCCCGGCCCGCGCGCCTGGTGCCCGCTGGTCATCGGCGTTCTAAGCATCTTCTGCTTCCCCTTCTGGATCGCCGGCCTTTCGATGATGATGGGAACTCTCAACAATTGGATTCTCCACCTCGACACGTCCGACCCGGCGATAGAACTGCTCTATACGCGCCGCTGGACCACGCTCTACATCGCCATTGGCGTGATGGCGACGCTCCTCCAGAGCTACGGCTTCCTCGAAAAGATTCAGACCGCCATCGTCGCCCTCCTGTTGTTCTGCCTGTGCGTGGCGGCCATCGCTTCGCGCCCCGACTGGCTGGCGACGCTGCTGGGCGCCGTTGCGCCGCAAGTGCCCGCCTATGACGGCTGGGTCGTCGCGCAGTATCCCGACATCGCCCGGCGCCCGCCCTGGGTCGAAATCATGACGTTCGTCGGCGCGGTCGGCGGCGGCACCTACGACTACCTTGGCTATCTCGGAATGCTGCGCGAAAAGGCCTGGGGCATGCTCGCGCGCGTCGGCCTCGGATTGCCCCGCCAACGCGGCGCGACCGTCGCCGTGCCCGACTCGCCCGCCGAAGCCGCCAAAGCCCGCACCTGGCTTCGCGCGCCGCTCATTGACTGCTCGTGTTCGTTCGCGTCCGTGACCATCTTCGCCGCCACCTTCATGGTGCTCGGCGCGGCCATCCTTCGCCCGCAACATCTCGCTCCCGACGGCCTGGTTCTCCTCAGGCACCAGGCGCAGTTCCTCACCAACATCCATCCGCTCCTGCTCTATCTCTATCAGACCGGCGTCTTCATGGCCTTCTTCGGCACGATCCTCGGCATCTATGAGGTCTATACGCGGACGGCCCTGGAATGTCTGAAAGGGGTTTCGCCGCGCCTGGGCGCGCTGCCGCTCAACAAGGTTCGGCGCGTCGTCGTGGCCTACAGCGGCATCGTGGGGCTGGCCATCGCGTGGACTTTCGAAAAGCCCCTCAGCATCGTCACGTTGCCGGCGCTTCTGGGCGGGGTGTTTGCATGCGGCTTGTGGTGCTTTGCCATTGTATGGGCCGAGAAACGCTTCCTGCCAAAAATCCATCGGATGAGAACGCCCCTGCGGATCGCCACCATTTTCGCCGGCGCCGCCATGACCGTCATGGGCGTGACGGCGCTGTGGCTTCAGTATTTCGCGCCGCTTTTCTCGTCGGCACGATGATTCTCCCGTCACCCGCCGCTTTGACTTTCGCTTGATTATCGAGCATGTGCGGCGAATAGTCCGAAACCATCAGAGACCACAGGGGCGGGCCGAAAAATGGATAAAAAAGAGATCGCTCGGATGCTCGAAACCATTGCCGACATGATGGAAATCCGCGGCGAGAACTCCTTCAAGTGCAACGCCCACCGCAACGCCGCCCGCGTTCTCGACGGCCTCGAAGAACCCCTCGATCAACTCATCGCCGCCGGCCGCCTGACCGAACTCAAGGGAATCGGCGAGAGTCTGGCCCGCAAAATTATCGAGATGCACCAGACGGGCCGTTCGACCGTTTACGAACATCTCTGCGCCGAAATCCCCGAAAGCGTCCTCGAAATGCTCTCGATCACTGGCTTCGGCCCCAAAAAAACCAAGGCTGTCTGGGAAAAACTCGGGATCAAAACCATCGGCGAACTCGAATACGCCTGCCTCGAAAACCGACTGGTCGAACTGCCCGGCTTCGGCGAGAAAACCCAGGAAAAGCTCCTTAAGGCCATCGCGTTCCACAAGAAACAGGCCGGACGGTTCCTCTGCAATGTGGCATGGGAAACCGGCATGGGCTTCCTCGAACATCTTCGCAAACACAAGAAGACCTTTCTGGCCGAGGTCGCAGGCAGCCTCCGCCGCCGCAAGGAGATCGTTGGCGATATTGATCTGCTCGCCGCATCCGACTCGCCCGACGCCGTCATGGACCACTTCCTCAAGTCTCCCGGCATCGAGGAGGTACTCGCCCACGGCCCGACCAAGAGCAGCCTGCGCATGGAATCGGGCATCCAAGTTGACCTTCGCATTGTCGCCAGAGAGGAATTCCCGTTTGCCCTCAACTACTTCACGGGCAGCAAGGACCACAACACGGCGCTTCGCGGACGCGCCAAGAAGATGGGCCTCAAACTCAACGAATACGGCCTTTTCCCCGGCGATAGCGAACGCTCCGAAAAGTGCAGCGACGAAGCGGCCATCTACAAGCGCCTCGGCCTCGCCTACATCGAACCCGAGCTGCGCGAGAACATGGGCGAAATCGAGGCCGCCGAAAAAGGCGCGCTCCCCCGCCTTGTCGCCGAAGACGATATGAAGGGCCTGATTCACGTCCACTCGACCTGGAGCGACGGGAAGCTGACGATCGAACAGATGGCCCGCGCCGCCAAAAAGCGTGGCTATGAGTATGTCGCCATTTGCGACCACAGCCGCTCGGCCGCCTACGCCCGCGGCCTCACGCCCGACCGCGTCGCCGAGCAGCACAAGGAGATTGACGCGCTCAACAAAGCCGGCCTTGGGATTCGCATTCTCAAGGGAACCGAAGTGGACATTCTCGGCGACGGTTCGCTCGATTTCGACGACAAGGTGCTGAAGAAGTTCGACCTCGTTGTGGCCTCAATCCACAGTCGTTTCAACCTCTCGCGCGACGAGCAAACCAAACGCCTCCTCGCCGCGCTCGCTCACCCCGCCGTCCACATGATCGGCCACCCGACCGGACGGCTTCTTCTGTCGCGCGAGGGCTATGACGTGGACCTCGACGCCCTGATCGAGGCCGCGGCCAAACATCGCAAGATCATCGAACTCAACGCCCATCCCTACCGCCTCGATCTCGACTGGCGCTATTGCATCCGCGCCGCGCGCAAAGGCGTCCTCATCAGCATCAACCCCGACGCGCACAGCGAGGGCGAAATTGACTATGTGCGCTACGGCGTCGGCATCGCCCGCAAGGGCTGGTACGAGGCGTCCGGCGTGGCCAACGCCGCCCCGCTCGATGGCTTTCTACGGATTCAGCGAGGTTGAGACTGGGTGACATGAAGAAGCGCAAAACCAGATTCGTGCTTTGCATCAACAACAGAGACTGCAAGGACCTCGACAAGGGGAAGGCCTACAGGGTCCTTCCAGACAAGTCTGCCGCCGAAGAGAGATACCTTCGCGTGGTGGACGAATCCGGGGAAGACTACCTCTACCCCGAGTCGTATTTCGTGCCCGTGGCGATCCCCCGCAAGGCCGAGCAGGCTCTGGTCGGCGCAAAGTGATCAACGCGATATACCAAGCTACGGCGTCGGGCGTGGCCAACGCCGCCCCGCTCGAAGAATTCCTGCGCATTCTGCGAGGTTAAGATTCGACGAGGCGTGGATAGGTGTGCGTTTTTCAGGTTGAAATTGTGGCCGCGCACGACCGCAATCGCAGGGAGATTCGGAGGCCGGATACTGATTTCCTTTCTCCGTTGACTTTCGACCGGGTTTTTGTATTGTGTTTCCGAATCGCGGCGAGCGGGAAGGGAACGAGAAGGAAAGGAAGAAAACCCCAATGACAACAAAGCAATCCCAGTTTCAAAAAGCGCTGGATTTTGTCGAAACGTTGCCCAGCGATCAGCAGGCGGACTTTGTGGAGGTTCTTCGCCGACGCCTGGCCGAACACCGCCGCGACGAGATTGCGGCAAGCATCCGCGAGGCCAAGAGCGACAATCGCGCGGGCAAGGTCAAGAAAGGAACCGTCGTTGACCTGATGAGGGATTCGCGCTCGTGAGACGTCTCGTTTGGGGAAAAACATTTGTTCGCGCCTATAAGCGCTTGCTCCGATGTATGCCGTGCCCGAGTTTCCATCTAGTTAGGCGGCTAGGGGAGTGATGTATGTCGTATGACATGAACGACGCGATGGCGGACGCGTACTACGAGAGCCTCTACAAGGAGTTCTACGAGACCCATGGCCCGGAAATCGCTGGAGAGGCCATCGCGGGTTTTCAGCATGAGAGGCTCCAATCGTACTTCGTCGCCCACCCCCGCCTCGTGGAGCCAGCCCTCCACCAGATTGCCATGGCAAGGGGACTCCTGTCGGAGGGTTACTCTGATGCCGCTCTCGTCTTTGCCGCTAGCGCGGTCGAGATCGGGCTGAAGCAAGCACTCTTCAAGCCCGTCGTCTATGGGCTGGTTCACTCGGAGCCGGCTGCTGACATCATTGCCGAACTCAGCCTTGGCCACGCAGCCATCGATCGTTTCAAGGATCTTCTCCTTGACATCCTCGCAGGCTACCTCCGTAAGGATCTCAGGACATACGTCCACGCGGGCGCTGCGAAGACCTTGTGGGAGGAGATCAAGGAGTCACAAGATCACCGGAACGCCATCCTACATCGGGGCGAGCGGCGGCCTCCCGCCGCGGCTGAGGTTGCGCTGCGCAGTGCCTCCGCGGTTGCGGAGACGCTCTTCCCGGCATTGGCAAGGGCTCTTGGCCTCCACAGTCATGGCGGCGTTCATCTGTGCAATAAGTCGGCATGTAAAGGGCAACCCTAGGTGAAATTCGAGCGGAAATTCGGGGGGAATTCGGGGACGAGAGACTGATTTGATTTCTCCTTTGACTTTCGACCGGGTTTTCATATTCTGTTTCCGAATTGCGGCAGGCGGCGAAAAAATGTCTTGACGGCAGTTGCCACGGTGAGTGAGATGATCTCGAATTGCGGCAGTGAGGGTGCGCGCCAATCGAGCCACGATCGCTTTGTCTTGCAGCAAGCGCGATAGCGCCCAGGGGAATTTGTATCCTGTCCCGGAAGTTTTCAAGCCCTTGAGACGGGCTTGCTTCAGGAGGTTTTCTCCCGGCGTCTTATCTGGAAGAAAGAGCGGAAAGCGATCTTATCTTGAAGCCATATAAACGTACTTACGCCCGTGAATCCTCCTATGGATGAGCAACCTCGCCATAAACTCACAGGTCTCGCAATCCTCGTCGCGATTGTCATCCTTGTACCCGCCACGTTTGTCGGTGGCTTGGTTGGGATGTTGTACAAGTGGGTTCTATGTTTTTTCCTCTACACACCTGGCCCGCTTTCTTTTGTTCCGTCGTTGAGAGACTTGGCGATGCTGTGGTTTCCCGCTCTTTGCGGGGGCTGCGTCGGCGGCGCAATATCAATTTATGTCACGGGGGCACTCTTTAGGCTCGCAAATCTTGAAGCGGTTAGTTTTTCCGTTGCTTCCGCGTGCATCACGTTCGCAGTGTTTTTCTGGGCCGTGAATGCTCACTTTGTGTGGATCGAGATCTCTTTGGTGCCCTATGTTGCCCAGATCGCCGGAATCGTTTTCGGGGTTTTTCTGCCTCGGTTTGCGCCTCTCGAGTGAAATTCGAGGACAAGATGCTGATTCTCTTTCTCCTTTGACTTTCGAGCGGATTCTTATATTCTATTTCCGCATTGCGGCAAACGGGAGGAGAATGTCTTGACGGCGGTTGCCACGGTGAGTGACAAGATATGGAATTCCGGCAACCATGCCGAGTCCCACTCGAGCCACGATCGCTTTGCGTCGCACCAGGCGCGCAGTAGGCCAAGGAAATTCGTACCCTGTTCCTGTAGTTCAAAGGGACAGGCACAGTATCTCCGGCCCAATCGGGCCGTTATTAGGGAAACATAAGGCGCCTGTTCACTCGGTCATGTCCTCTTGTTCAGAGAAAGGATTATGGAGACGATGATCGATGATCTCAGCAATATGACAAGCGAACCCATGCGCAAGAAGAAGGAATTCAACACGTTTCGAAAGGCTTATGATGAACACGAGCCGATCTACAAGGCGGCCTTGCGTGAACTGGAGAGAAGGGTTCGCGAACTCAAGAGGAAGAATGAAGGGCAAGCGCATCTGAGGATCGAATACGTGACAACGCGCGTAAAACGTCCTCATAGCATTATCCGAAAGGCTCATGCGAGAGGTATCTCGGGTGATAAGGTTTTTGAAATGATCGAGGACATCGCTGGCATGAGGATAGTCGTTAATAACATAAAGGACATAGAACCTCTGATAGGGGAGCTTAAAGACGTTCCCGGACTTTCGCTTAAGGGCAGAGAATTGCACGAGGACCCGGACGGCTATAGAGCGCTCCATATCAAGGCAATCTACTCTTTGAAATTTGCCCGCGTCAAACACAAGGTCCCGTGCGAGATCCAGGTAAGGTCTCTTATGCAGGATGCTTGGGCCATCCTAACCCATCATGACGTATACAAGAATGAGGCTTCCCTTCCCACGCTCGCGCGTGGTGTGTCTCGCCACTTGAGTCGGGTACTGAACGCGTTGGATCACATCGCGGATGAGTTTCGAATGGAAATGGAAACCCGTGTCAAGGCTCCAAATGATCTGTCGCCCCAGGCGCGGCTGGACCAGCAGGGCATCGCGTTTCTTTACTTCGAGATATTCAATGAGTGGCCACAGGAATATGAAAACCAATATCTCTTTAGGGTAGCTGGTGAGACGGAAATCGAAACCGTCGGCAAGGCACGCGAGGGTCTTCGGGAGGACGTGTTCAAGCGGCTCCAAACGATCCACGAAAAGCGTTTTCCGATTGATATGAGCAACGTAGAACGCTTCGAGTACGGCCTCCGGTATGGCGCTCAAGGTAGGTCTGCATTCAGCGACTTCCGCGAGAAAGTCGAAGCGGATTGGGCCGAGGTCGAGACTACAGCGCGTGGAGAGATCCTTTCAAGCATGCCTGAAACCCTTGAGGAATTCACCGAGATGCTAAGGCAAAATGACACTCCATGGGAGGCAATCCAGGAGCTTGGCGGCGTTAGAAGGTGCCTTCGTTGCGGAGAGAAGATACTCGTACCAAGTGCCGCTGCCGAAGCGGTGCTCGACTACTACGGCGATCCGGCGACCGAGGTTGACTTGGAGTCGCTCTTTCTCAATTTCGCCGATCCCCAAGCTCCAGAGACTGAGAGTGTGAACACCAGCGGCGTGTGTCCTTACTGCGACCACATGATGTCGAAGAACGACTGATACGGTGAGCCGCGGTGCAACATCAAATCAACGAACGAAAGTGATTCTACACCTTTTTTGGCATCATGAACAGAAGTGAGAGTAAGGGATTTGGGGCATTCATGATAAAGATCGGTCAAGGACAAAAAGAGTTCTCCTGGCGCGGTCGCATTCCCGTGAAGTGCGCGGCCGTTGCGTGCCAGCCTTGATTCCCCCGGGCGCTCGTCCGAAAACAGAAGTGAGAGGCAAGAGGTCAGAGGTCAGAAAAAGGCGGCCGTGACCTGCGCGCGTCTTCCCACGAACGTTCCCGTGGGGCGCATTTTGACACTGTTGCAGGTTTGGCCGCGCAGAGCACCGCTTGCTGCAAGGGGGGCCGGCTCCCTTCCCCGTGTTCGGGGAAGGGCTGGGGAAGGGGTGTCGAGGGCGCCGAGCAACCCCACCCCAACCCTCCCCGCACGCGGGGAGGGAGCAGAACGGTGGCAGTAATGAGATGCGCCCGTTCCCGTGCGAAGCCGCATTTCTCTCTTGATATTCCCCGGCCAGTTTGCAGACTCGTGATCTTGGGTCCAGCCGCGAGTCCCTCCCGGCCGCCGGCAGCGGGCGGGGCGGACGGCGGCCGAAACTGTTCAGGGGGAAAACGTCCGATGAATATGAAGATTGCGCTCGTTGCGGGGTTGACGGTTGCCATCGGATGCGCCGTTGCCGGCGTGGTGGTCGTCATGCGCCAGACCGCGCGCCAGACAGCGAAAGCCGAACGCACCGGTGGTTTGCAGGCGCGTCGGGCTGCGTCGCCGGCAGAGGCGTCGCCGGCATCCCCAGAGCCGTCGTCGCCTGAACAGGACGTGGCCCCCGTCGCCGATGCACCGCAACCCGCGGGGGGCGTCCAACCCCCGACCGCCGCCACTAGCGGCCCCGCCCAATCTCCGCAGGCCCCCGTCGCCGACGCGCCGATCTCGAAAGAGGTGGCACGCTCGATGTTGAGCTACGTCGGCGTTGATGCCCTGGCCGAAGAGGTTTGGGTTCAGGCCATCAACGATTCAAACCGCCCCTCGAACGAACGCAAGGACCTCATTGAAGACTTGAACGAGGACGGTTTTCCAGACCCGCATAACGTCACCCCGGATGACCTGCCGCTGATTCTGAGCCGCATCGAGATCATTGAACGACTCGCGCCCAACGCCATGGACAAGATCAACTCCGCCGCGTTTCAGGAAGCCCGTAAAGACCTTGTGAACATGGTGGACCGCCTGACCCGGCAGTAGAATCCCGCCTCCTGCGAGAAAAAGAGGTCAGAGACCGGGAAGTAGGACACGCCGCGCAAGCGCTGGCGCTGCGGGCAGATTGGCAATCAGAAGCGTTTAATGGTTTTTGGCGTGGCGAGAACCCTTTTGACAGGATGACAGGATGAACCAGATGAAACGAGACGAAGAATCCTGTGAATTCAACCCCAGGGTTTCTCCCGGCGATTGAGCGGCACGGAGAGGCGCGGAGAATCCCCAAGGGCATTGACTCGTTGCGCTCTCTCTGGGTTTTCGCAAACCGGTCAGGGGCAGGAAGAAATACGGGGCTTGGCGCGGCGGTGGATGTGCATGCTCTTTGGGGATGAGCCGGAAACAGGCAAGAAGATGAACGGGATGGCGGGTAAAGGATGTCCCGGATTTCAGAATCCCGTGAATCCTGTCATCCTGTCGAAGCCTTCAATCGAGGTTCTTCAAAGAAGCAGGGGATGGGAAACCGTTAAACGTCTGTGATTGGCAATCTGTCTGCGTTTTTTGCGCGGTTCGACAGGTTGCCAACCTGCCCGCAGCGCTGGCGCTGCCTGCTTCGCCAAAGCGCTCTCGCCGCGCTGCCCGCCGTGCCACAGGCCCGCCCGCCGTGCCGCAGCCCGTCGCGGCAGGTCGCGGCAGGTCGCTTTGGCGCAGCGGGTCGCGGCGGCGAGTGCGCGGCGTGTCCTACCTCTCTTTCGCAACTCCCTCATTCGAGCGGGCAGGCGTTTTTCCGGTTGAAATTGCGCCGGCAAGAGCGCGAAATGGGAAGCGGTGATTTGTTTGGCCCGCCAAATGCGCGGCGGCATCCAAATCCGAAATGCATTTATGGATGGGCTTGACAAGAACGAACGATGAAAACACTGCGGCGAACGGTTCAGATTCTCTCCCTTTTGCTTTTTTGCTACCTCATGGTCACCACGCGTCCGAGGATTGAGGACGAATTCTATCGGGTGCAGGCGCCGATCTGGCCCTATCTCTATTTCACGACCAACCCGCTGACGTGCGTGTCGGCGGTGGCGGCGTCGCGGACCATTCCGGCGGTGAATTACCTCCCGCTGCTGGTCATGGTCGGGGCTGTGCTGCTTCTGGGGCGGTTCTTCTGCGGATGGCTCTGTCCGTTGGGCGTGATGATAGACGGCGCGGCGCACGTCTGGAAGCCGCCGAAAAAACCGGCTCCGCTGTCGTGGCTGCCCAGTCCCTATCTCAAACTTTATATTCTTCTTGGCATCATCATTCTGGCGCTGTTCGGGGTCAACGTGGTCGGGTTTTTCGATCCGATCACGATCGCCATGCGCGGCCTGAGCCTTGCGGTTCAGCCCTACACCGAATGGATCGTGCGGGCGGTGCTGGGGCCGCTCTATCGCGTGCCGGTCGTGTCGAACGTCACCGAGCCGGTGTTTGGTTTTCTGAAGAAGTACTATCTGACGCTTCAGCAGCCGAAATACGAGTACTCGCTGCTCTATCTGGCGATTCTGCTGGGCATCTTCGGGCTGAGCAAGTTTCGGAAGCGGTTCTGGTGCCGCTATCTGTGCCCGCTCGGAGCGTTCCACGCGCTGCTGGGGCGATTTGGGGTGTGGCGGCGGAGGGTCGGGCCGTCGTGCAACGAGTGCGGCGTGTGCGGGCACGTCTGCCGGACCGAGGCGATAGACCGCAAGGACGCGGTGCTCTATGACCCGCGCGAGTGCATCCGGTGCATGGACTGCGAGGTTGTCTGCCCGCAGGACGCCATCGAGTTTTCGTTCATCCCGACGATCAAGTCGGTGCGGGTCGCCAACCGCGAGTTGGCCGTGACGCGGCGCGGGCTGCTGACGGCGATCGGGGCGAGTTTCGTGGCGCTGCCGTTTTTGCGCACCTCGACTGCCGGGGCGAGTTCGAGCAAAATCCGGTTGATCCGCCCGCCGGGAGCGACGCGCGAGGAGCTGTTTCTGGCGCGCTGCATCCGGTGCGGCGAGTGCATGAGGGCTTGCCCGCAACACGCGCTTCAGCCGGCGTTGCTGCAATTCGGGCTGGAGGCGATGTGGTCGCCGGTTCTGATGCCGCGAATCGGCTATTGCGAATACAACTGCACGCTGTGCATGCAGGTTTGCCCGACCGGCGCGCTCGAAATTCTCTCGCAGCGCGCCAAGCAGAGGGTTCGCATCGGAACGGCCTGGTTCGACAAAGACCGGTGCATCCCCTGGGCCGAAAACGACGACTGCCTGGTGTGTGAAGAGGTCTGCCCGACGCCGGCGAAGGCGATCCAGATGCGCACCGAGGAACTGCCCGACGACAACGGGGTGATGCGGCCCATCAAGCGGCCGTTCATCGTTGAGTCGCTGTGTGTGGGGTGCGGAATCTGCGAAACCAAGTGCCCGGTCGAGGGGTCGGCGGTGCTGGTCGCGGCGCGCTATGAGACGCGCAATCCGGAGACCACGCTGGCCGTCAGTGTCAGTGCGGTGGGAAAAAGCGAGGCCAGTGGCGAGACGCCGACCGCAGGGAGTGGCAAAGCATCCGACCGGGCGACCACGACGACGTCATCGAGCGACAATCCTTATGGGAATCCATACGGAAAATGAAGTAGGACAGGTTGGCAACCTGTCCTACGACGACAACGTGGTGATCCGAACCGACCACCTGTCGAAGAAGTACGAAGACCTTTGGGGTCTGCGCGATCTCAACCTCGAAATCCGTCGCGGCGAGATGTTCGCGTTTCTCGGCCCCAACGGCGCGGGCAAGACGACCACGATCAAACTGCTCGTCGGACTCCTCCGCCCCACCGAAGGCCGCGCCCTGATCGGCGGCTTCGATATTCAAGAGAACCCCGTCGAGGCCAAAGCGCTGATCGGCCACATCCCCGACCATCCTTACTTGTATGAGAAGTTGTCGGCGCGCGATTTCTTCCACTTCGTCGGCGATTTGTTCCACATTGATCGCGCCACGCAAGAACGCAAGAAGCAGGAATACTTCGACCTGTTCGGACTGACGGCGGTGCAGGACAAGCTGATCGAGAACTACTCGCACGGGATGAGGCAGAAGCTGGTCATCTCGGTCTCGCTGATGCACGACCCGACGGTGGTGATCGTGGACGAGCCGATGGTCGGCCTCGACCCCCAGAGCGCGCGCAAGGTCAAGGACCTTTTTCGCGCCGAAACCCGCAAGGGGCACACCGTTTTTCTTTCGACCCACACCCTGTCGGTGGCCGAGGAACTTGCCCACCGAATCGGCATCGTCAACCAGGGCCGCCTGATTTTCGTCGGGACTCTGGCGGAGCTGCGCGCGCGGATGCACCGCGCCGGCGACCTCGAAGACCTCTTCCTCGAACTGACCGCCGAAGAAGGCCAGGAGAGCGCTGAATAGTCCTTCGAAAAAGGCGAAGTGCAGGAAACTCGTATGCTGTCCCGAATGGCACTAACTTGACCCGCATTTCTCACCACGGCTGTAGCCGCTATTGTGATTGGTGAGAAATGCGGGTTCAGGCCAATACGGTTCACTCAAGGTCGTGCGCCCAACGTGGCATGGGCATCTTGCCCATGATTCACGGGCGACACGCCAGAGGCGTATAACGGTTTTGTGTGTGTAAGTCCTTTTTTGACAAGATGACAGGATTCACTGGATCATGCGAATCCAAAGGCCTTCATCGTGTGAATCGACGCGATTGACGTGCCAATAAAAGACGAAAAAGGAGGCTAGGCTATTGATATGGCCGCGAAAAACGCAAGAAAACGCGAAGGGAACACTTTGATTTTCTTTGCGTCTCTTTGCGGCCATTGTATTGCTGCCGAACACTCACGCGATCGCCGGCGCATGTGATCTGCGACGAGAAAAACATGGAGTCACCGGATTTCAAAAATCCAGTTCATCCTGTCATCCTGTCAAAAAGGAGTCTCGATATATCAACAAGTTAAAGGCCAGAACCATTATACGCTTGTGGCGAGACGCCCGTGCCACTCTCTGAAGCGAACAGCATTGGGGTCAAGACCTTTTGGCGGTTTCGCCGGGGTTCGCGTGTCCCAAGAGAGGAACTTGGAACACGGATCGCACGGATTCACACGGATTCCTCTTCAAATCAAAGGAGTCTGTCTTCAACGGCGAGTCTTGCGGCGCAGTGCAATTGCACATGTTACGCCTTACGTGAGTGCCATTCTGTGCTGTCCCCGAATTCCAGGAGGCGTGCCATGAAGGTGTTTGAGGATTCTCGATGTCTCTGCCGTGCAGTCTGCCTGGCGATCCTGTGCGTTATTTTCGGGGTCAGCGGCGGCACGGCGCAAACGGCAAGCCCGGTCCTGTATTTCTCGGATCTCACCGGTGGACCCAAAACCGGCAACACGGATACTTCTTTGGGGCAAACCTCTGGACAGGACGGCGCGATTGTCACGGTGTGGGGTCGGAATCTGGACAACGCACAGGTGTTCTGCAATGGCGTCCAAGCGGCCTACTATTATTTCCGCGGAAACGCCTCGCGCCCCGCCGACCTCTACATGTATCACAAGATGCAGATGATTTCGTTCCAGATCAGCCGCCTTGCTCAGAACGGAGCGGGGACCCTCTATGTGGTGGCAAACGGCAGACGGTCCAATGACCTGCCCTTTACGGTAAGGCCGGGGGGAATTCGCTTTGTCCGGACGACCGGCAACGACAGCACCGGTAACGGCAGTTGGGGACTCCCCTGGCGGACTATCATCAAGGCAGTCAACACCATCGCGCCCGGCGACATTGCCTACATCGGCGACGGTGTGAACCAGACGACCGAGACCGACTCCGGCGCCGCCGTCAATCTGGGCAGCGATGGAACCAGCACGGGGCCAAAGGCCCTGGTGGTTTACCCGGGCGCCACATCGCGTATCGGCAACACCGCAATCCAGCGCGCTTTTTACCTGTACAACGCCGGCAAGGACGGTTTCTCGACCCATTGGGTCCTTGCCAAATTCCATATCACCACCGGCGAGGTCGGCGCTCCTGCCTATACGGGCTTTCGTGTAATCGGCAACTACATCACCGCGCCCAACGGAGATGGGATGGATGGGGCCATCAACGGCGAGAGCAATAATGTCTATGCGCTGGGGAACGAGCTGGACCGGGTTGGGTCCACAAGCTGCAGCAAGCTCTATCATGCCATTTACTTCAAGGGGTACAGGAAGGACGCGCCGCCCCGGGCGCCAAAGGAATCCACCCGAGAGATTGCCTGGAACTATGTGCATGACTGCCAGGCAAATCGCGGCATCAATATCTACAGTGAGCAGCAGAATGCGGCTTTCATCGAAGGCCACTCCGTTCACGACAATGTGATCGTCAACCAGCGCGGAGAGGGAATCATGCTGGGTTACTATGTTGTAGGGGTCAACTCGGTATACAACAATCTCATCGTCCGAGCCGGGCTGGGTCCCGAGTGGCCGGACGGCGAGAGCTACCATACGGGGATCCGGCTAAACACTGGTCACGAGGAGGTGCCAAGCACCATCGTGCATTGTTATAACAACACACTGTATGCGTGTGGGTGG
>Ga0315274_10008983_pt1 | contig 14464 bp, 14 predicted proteins | sample YL17G02_20_MG_FD_203700 | JGI IMG/M metagenome (GOLD analysis project Ga0315274, IMG submission 203700) | Sediment microbial communities from Yellowstone Lake, YNP, Wyoming, USA - YL17G02_20 | ecosystem: Environmental > Aquatic > Freshwater > Lake > Sediment | place: USA: Wyoming | collected... | reverse complement strand
ATTTTCTGTTAGCTTTAAAATCGAACGCCCCACATTTGCTTTAACCACTTTTTCTCCGCATTTAGGGCAGACGCCTGCAGGAACATCTTCCACAACGATAAGCTTCCCCTGAATCCAGAAATCTTGTTTGATAAGCCTCTCTTTCATCGGGGTATTGCAAATCTCACATTCTCCATAGTTATATTTAACACTTTTTTTCTTCATTATGCTTCCTCGTATCCTGTGAATTATAGCCAATAACGAATCTCCTTTTGGTTTTGTAATCTATCATAACAGGTTCTTTCATTCAATTAAAGCTTGTTTGTATTGGAGGGGTGGGCATTGTGGTGCAACCTGGGTTGATCCGAACCTCCGGATTGAAGTGAACTATTCTGCGGATTCAAGAGGATGCACGACATGATGGTGAGCTACGGCCTTAAACCTCCGGTTTTCGATTACGATTCAGGATACTTCACTGTCACTTTCTACGGGCCTGAAGATATCCTTAAGCTTAATCCAAGCAAACTGAACGTCATCTTTGAAATCGGCTCAGACAAACTGAGCAGCTTAACAACAAGACAAAAAGACATTCTCAAGTATCTTCTTGATCACGCAAGGATCGCCAGTGAGGAATGCACAAAGACTTTCAATATTACAAGGGATACGGCAAATAGAGACTTTAAGAGACTCATGGAGTTAGAGCTTATTGAGCAGAAGGGTTCTGGGAGGGCAACCCATTATGTTCTTAAAGAATAGAAGACTTTCGTCAGATTTACGTCAGACTTCCCAGATGTTTCGTCAGATAAAAAAAGATTTTTTTAAGATTGTTTAAAGATTATGGAACCAATATAATTTCCGTAGACAAAATAATATTTGTCTTGATTAGCCAAATTTCAAAAAGCAGGAAGGCAAATGCTACGGAATAAAACTTTAAACATTGCTTCAATTATGTTGCTGGTATTAGGTATTGTTTTTATCAGTTGCACAAAGAAACAGCCTGAAAAAACCATGCAAGAGGTCAAACTTGGTTATATAAACCCATTCACTGGTGATGCCGCGGCCTGGGTGGATCCGAGCCTCCGGATTTAAAGTGAACCTCTTAACTCCTCTGGAAGTCGAAAGATTGACTCTGCACTTCGGTTTTCCGGTCTTCAAGCGAATCGCAGCCTAAAAGAAGGTGGTTGATTACACCGATGAAAATAAAAAAACTGTGCAATCAAGAGAGCGTGCAGAAGTTGTTCAAAGCTCTCTGAAAATAGCCTTGACTATCTCTCTATTTAGGTGTAGAAAAACATCAAATGGAATGGGGTGAACCTTCCCCTCGAATCATGAAAATGACTTCCTCCGGACAGAATTACCTATAAAATGATAAGAATGGGTTTTTATTCGCTCCATTCGGTGTCATTTGTGCTATTCGAATCTATTTTCAACAATGCGCGAGGTCATCTTCGAAAGCCTTAAACAGTATATAGCGCCGATGGACACCGCCACCAGTCCTTGTAAAAAGAAGAAGGGGAAAAAGAAGGATTGAGGAAAGCGGGGGACGGGTGCAATATGGATGGTTACGATGTCGGGGCGAAAGGAAGATTTCGGTGTGGAAATATGGTAAGCATCCGTTGAGAGAGGGTTAGCATATCATTACAGTTTGCTTGAGGTGAAGCCATGATAGATGACCCTATTAGTTTTCTTCCGGAAAAAATAAAACAACAACTATACAACGGCGCGATAGATCTCTGTGCGCGGCTTACTGAAAAAGTGTTAGGCGATAAAGCTGCCAATAAGATTCGGAATCTTTCAACAGACGCCGAATTTCGCACTGCATTTGACGCCGCGATGAAAAATGCTGCTCGCCGCTTTGCTGATGAGTACATGCTTGTTGACGAAGACCTGGTAGCCGCGATTGGGCAAGAGGACAACTTCTGGAACTCAAAGAGTGTGCTTTCCGCATTGGAGACTTTGGTCAAACGACCGGGGGCATTTATGCTAGAAGACCGCGAAACTCTATTCCAACATTTCAGCGATGTCTTGCCGCAGAGAGTAAATCGCGAGGGAGTAGATCGCGCAGTAAGTTTTATTCTGCGCTGTCTGGCTGAAGAACTTTGGAGTCTACCGGCTTTGCAACCAATTTACCAATTGCAGTTTCAGCGGATCACAGCAGAGAAAGCAACTGAAATGGTGCGTGAGCTGCGCGGCCTGCGCGAGGACACGCAACATACCATGATTACACTCTCGAAAACAATGGGTGAACAGCAGAAGCTCATTGGCGAGAGTGAACACCCCGCCTTGTTATTAAGCCAAACGCCTAAAGTTCGTAACAACCTACATAGCCCCAGCTACGAATTTATTGGGCGCAAAGAAGAGCTTGCGCAAGTATTACGCATATTAAGACCTTATCCACATTCTCAGTATCCACTTGTAACCATTGATGGAATTGGAGGAGTAGGAAAGACCGCCCTTGCACTGTCAGTAGCCTATTATTTCGTAAGAGAGTTTGAGAAAATCAATGAGCCAGAAAGGTTTAATACCGTCGTTTGGACATCCGCGAAGAAAAGCATCCTGACACCTTCTGGCATTGTGCCTAGCAAACAATCCCTTAGAAACCTGGGCGATATTTACTCGGAATTAGCCCGAACACTAGAAAGGCCGGACATTATCAGCGCACGACAGGAAGAACAAGACAGCCTCGTAGGAAACGTATTATCACAAAGTCGTGTCCTGCTAATTGTGGACAATCTCGAAACAGTAGATGATCCAAAAGTAATGCAATTCCTACGAGAACTGCCAGCACCAACCAAAGCCATTATTACGACACGAATGCGCATAGATGGAGCTATTCCTATCCGACTGGAAGGAATGCAAGGAGCGGACAGAATAGCGCTGATAGCCCAAGAATGCCAACTTAAGAACGTTTGGCTTTCGAATGCTGACAGCGACATACTAGCAAGGGATACTGCTGGTGTTCCGTTAGCCATTGTCTGGACGATTGGTCAAATCCATTATGGCCGATCGGTTAAGGACGCCCTTCTAGGTTTGAAGAGTGCAGGCGGTGACTATGCCAAATTTTGTTTCAGCGAGTCTATTGAACTCCTGCAGAAAGAGCACAAGCGGCATGCGGTTAGGTTATTAATGAGCCTCGCCCTTTTTGCCGATAGCGCTACCCGAGAAGCTCTGGGGTTTGTAAGTGGACTCCAAGACTCTCAAGATGTTCGGGATGAAGGCTTAGCTGATCTTACTCGCCTTTCCTTGATCAACTATGATGGGAGCAGATTTTCCGTGCTTCCTCTGACTAAAGAGTATGCTACCGTCGAGTTGAGCAAGGATCTATCGTTTCGAGAGGAGGCTACCAATCGTTGGCTGCAATGGCACATACGGTTGACAGAACAAGCAAGCGGTGGGAAGGTTGATTTGGACGCTAGTGTATTGGCGAGTCTTAGGGTTGAACACACTAATATATTATGGGCTATTGACTCGTCATTTCACTACGAGAGATTTGATATATACGTCAAACTTCTACGCGGAATGGAGTTCTTCTGGTTCGGAACAGGGCATTGGCGCGAGTTTGAGAGATATTTAGATATAGCTCGTAACTTAGTGCCGGAGATGAGCGACAAAATTCATTTTGCGGCCAGACTTGTGTGGCTGTATGTTATGCGGGAAGATTTTAAAAAGGCGGGAGACCTCCTCGGTTACGCCAACAAGCTACTTGAGGAGTATCCCAATTCTTATGAGAGGATGCGCATAGAGGATTTCACCGGGCAGATGTATATGGAAATGGGCGAGTTGGACAAGGCCGAAACACATCTACGAGAGTCCCTAAGGCTTGCGAGAGAAAGACCCGACAGAAGAGGGCAATTTGCATGTTTGAAGTATCTTGGCGAGGTGTACTGCAAGCGGGGAAATGCAGAAGCGGCGAAGGAACTGTTGAAGGAGGCCGAACCGTTAGCAGCTGGAACCGAGGAAGATCAATGGATTCGGGGTCTAGCCCATGCATTTCATCTGCGCGGCTTAATCAGCAACGTGGAAGAGAAATGGGATGAAGCCTTGATTAGTTTCAAGACATGCATTGATTATCTAACGCTGTGGCCGGACGAAAGACTGTTGACGAGGGCCAGACTAAACCTCGCACTTGCAAAGCATCACCTTGGGCGAACAGAGGATGCGCGAACACTGCTAGTTGAAAACAAAGACACATTTCAAAAATTAGGCATGCACGCAAAAGTGACCGAAATGGATAGGTTGCTACTGCAGTGGAAATAATTATCACCTTACTCTTAACAAGGAGGATAAAGGAATGGATCAGTATACTGTAATCGAAAATGGAGTTATCTACACACCGATGCAGGTTATAGATGATGGAGTTCTTATTTTTAGTGGGAACCGCATCTTGGCGGTTGGTGGACGAGGTAACACGCCTAAACCGGGGGGCAAAGCAAGAGAAGTAATTGATGCAGAGGGTAATTTGATTTGTCCAGGGTTTATTGACCAGCATCTGCACGGAGGTGGTGGCGCGGACACGATGGATCAAAGCTACGAGGCAATTTGCACCATAGCAAAGGCACACGCCAAGTTTGGTGTTACTGCGCTGTGTCCTGCCACTATGGCCGCCCCGGACCAAGATATTAAGAGGGCATTGGCTGCTGTTGCCGACGCGGTTGAGAGTGGAACAGGGGGGGCTAGGGTTCTTGGCACTCATCTGGAAGGGCCGTGTATGAATGTTGAGGCCAGGGGCGCTCATCCAGAGGAGTACGTCAAGCTTGCGCCTCCCACGCTTGAACGTTTGAAGGATTATCATAAAGCATCGCGAGGAACTATTCGGCTTTGGACAGTGGCTCCTGAATTACCGGGAGGCTTTGATTTTATACGAGCCGCTCGGAAGTTAAATATTAAGATCTCAATTGGGCACACTAAAGCCAGCTACAACGATATAAATAGGGCCATCGAAGCCGGAGCGACAGGCGCAACACATCTGTTCAATGCGATGGGAGGATTCCACTATCGAGATGCTGGCGGCGTAATGGCTATTCTTTTCTCCAAAGGACGGGTAATGGCAGAAATAATTGTTGATGGGGAGCATGTTCATCCTGCTGCAGTTTACACGGCTATAGAGACGATGAAACCTGAGAATGTGCTTTTAGTAACTGACTGCATGCGCCCGGCGGGGGTCCCCTCGATGACAACATTTGAGTTGCCGGGACTGAAAGTATTTGTCAAAGAGGGGCGAGCTCTAACGGCCGAAGGCAAACTGTGTGGGAGTTTGCTTACGTTGAATCGCGGAGTCAAGAATGTGAATGAAATGCTTGGCAGGCCACTGCACGAAGCTATTGGTTTGGGAACAATCAATCCGGCCCGCTCGCTTGGAATAGCCAACCGAAAAGGAAGTCTAGAGGTTGGCAAGGATGCTGATATCGTAATCTGCGACACGTTCTTGAAAGTGCAGAGAACTATTGTTGAAGGCGTTACTGTTTACAATGCCAATTGACTGCGTGCGTCGCAAGGTAACAGAGGCATGGCTTGTATTAGAAGCACGCCTCTGTAGTGATGCAGGATCTGGACAGATATGGCTCTTCTTTGGTCGTTACTTCAGATAGGGCGCCGTCTTAGGAAAGTAGGATATAGGTATACATTGTCAGGCGTTCTCCAACACATTGGCAAAGATACCGATATTGATCCGTCAGTAGTCTTTGAGTCTCCCGAGAGAATACGAGTTGGTGACGGATGTAAGCTCGGGCAAGGTGTAAGGCTGGTAGGAACGTCTCTTGAATCCACCAGCATCGAGCTTGCCCCACTTGTAAGAATTCGTCCATATGTCAGCATTTATGCATATGGGGGGAAAGTTAGTTTGGAAAGGCGCGTTACTGTTGGGGAAGGTTCGGTTATTTGTGGGCACGGGGGCTTGTCTATTGGAGAAAATACGATGATATCTTGGCTGTGCTCCATTGTCCCCGCAAATCATATATTTGACAGATTGGATATTCCTCTGAGACTACAAGGTGAAGAGCGACTCGGTATAAAGATTGGAAGCAACGTTTGGATAGGGTCATGTGCCACCATTCTTGATGGTGTTACTATCGGTGATAACGCCGTTGTCGGCGCTGGTGCGGTTATCACACACGATATTCCAGAATGGGGGGTAGCCATGGGTATACCGGCAAAAGTGGTTAGAGATCGACGAACACCTCACAGCAGGGGGCCGAGGACTCCAACAAAAATCCCAACGGGCAACTCGATGACGGACGTGGATGATATTAGTGAAGACTGGCTTTAGCGATTTCAAGACAAGGATATATAATGCGATTTCCAAAACAACCTTGATTATCGTTGATTTTGGTGTAGACCAGACATCGACCGAAGGCAACCTTGGAGCGCAAGACCATGCGCGAGGTCATCTTCGAGAGTGTTAAACAGTATATACGCCGGTGGAGATCACGACAACTCCTGACAAAAAGAAGAAGGGGAAGAAGAGAGATTAAGAAGGGGCACGGTTGTTCGGGCGGGTTTACGAAGCGGCAACATGAAAAATGATGGTGGGCAAAATGAAAAAGAAAACCACGGGAGCCTGGATCATACATCATTCCCAAAAGCTTCAGGCCGTAACGCTTTCCACACAAGATTATGATCAGATAGGTTTTGCAGGCAAGTGTGGCACAATGCTCAATGCCATTGCTGGTAATCAAGAAGTCGATGTTTCTAACGACCGACTCCACGCCCTCGCCAAAGCGAACGGCATCTCGAAGAGGCTGGAGCTTCCGACAATTCTTGACGAACTCCAGAGGCAAAGACTCATTGACCGGGGTAAATCAGGGATCGCTGTTTTGGGTCTCACCACAGCTCAAACGCTGGAACACACCGCGACGATCTTCGAGGAGTCATCCCCGGCACAATGCGAGAAGGCCGTTCTTAATCTATCCGAGAGAGTTTCCGATCTGCCGATTATAAACAAAGAGGCAGAGCAGTTTGTTGCGGATACTTTTCATCTTCCAACGAAGGACACAACTGAAATCTTAATTCAATGCGAGCAGATAGGCTTTTGTGACGCTGAGGATGTCTCTGGCCACAAGATTTATTTCAATGGAAATCTCTTCCGGCGTGAGGATATTGTCAAAGTTAATGGAGTTCTATCTTCCCTAAGCTCACATGACGAAAGAAAAGTGGCTGAATTGTCCGCGAGAATGAAATCGGCAGGGTGCATTTCAAAGCAAGAAGCGATTTCAGCTCTCGGCGAGGTTCTCTATTCAAAGCTGTGTTCCATTGGGTTCATAGATGAGAATACGATAGGAAATGAGGCTGGAACATTCTCGTTTGTCACGCGGCCAGCCTCCTTCTCAAAGTTTACGAATTCGGCGGCGGATGATGCATTTGATTTGGCAAAGGCTTTTGTTACTTCCTTGACGTACGGCATGACGAGCAGCCCTTACGGTCGTGGCCGAATCAGAATGATTGAGGCCCTCATGAGGAAACTCATTGCGGGTTCTTGGGTTGGTCCTGCTACGGCCATTGGCCAAGATTACAAGGTGTTGGAGATCAAGGGAGTCATAGAGGTCAGGCCCTCGGATGATGGTCGCTTCTACATGCGACTCCTGAAGAAAGAAGTGGGACGGCTTGCGTTGATGGTTATCACTGAGGGTGAGGCAAGCGGGGAGACCCTTTTACAGCTGCCTTCCGTCTCAGCGACAAAATATCACGGCCCTGAAGAAAACCGAGTTGTTGTGCGGAAAAGACAGACGGAGCCCCTGAAAAGGGGTGTAGCAAGGCTTTTGAGTGATCTCCGCACTGGAGGAATTCGCTAATGATGACTGGGTCTATCGCAAAGGGGGCGACTGCTGAAGAAGCTCTCAGGGCATACTTCATTTCACTCGGATATTTCGCGGTTCGCAGCCTACCTTTCAACTATAAAGGATTTGATGTAACAGATGTCGATCTTTGGCTTTATTTGAAATCCTCTTCATTGACCCGGGAGAGGGTTTGTGTTGATGTTAAAAGAAAGAAGACCCCGCAGGCCATGGAGCGGGTATTCTGGACTAAAGGCTTGCGTGAGGTTTTGGGAGTGGATCGGGCAGTTGTTGTTACGACCGATAATAGGAGGGAGACTCGTCAATTCGGCGTTTCTCACGGTGTAACTGTATTACACGGCGACTTCCTACAACGTGTCATCACCGGGCGCAGTAGCCCATCGACCAGGATCTCAGAGGAACAGTTGTTAAGTGAACTAAAGGTACCTTGTGTCCTAGATTCGAATATCAGTTGGTCACGCTTCTACAGAGAAGCGAAAGCAACGCTGCTAGTCGGATTGAACTACAACGGCTGTAATGAACTCCTTAATAGAATTCGTCTCCTCATTGAAGAGTACCTGGCCACAAACAAAGGCTCAAAGGCCTCCGTCCGACTACTTTATTTACTGACTTCCTATTTCCTGATTACCCTGGACTACTCTTCACTTTTGATAACGCATCTCGACGCGAAGTTGCGAAAAGAGAGTTTGGCAGAGGGGTTCAGATATGGGGAAGCCGGTCGGGATCGCGCTGAGGAGATTGTCGATACAGCTCTGCAGCTTTTGGCGGACACATCGAGTCCTGATCTTTTCTCCCGCACAAAGCTCAAGGGTGAGGTAGAGACGCAACTTTCAGAATACCCAGCGGAAGTGCTTGCGGAATATTTCGCAAAATCGGAGGTTCTCAGGGAGTTGTTTGTTCATGCCTGTGTATTTGAGAAGGCTGCCTACGCATCCCAGCCGATCATGCCTCATCAATGCTCAAGTGAACAAAAAGTTTTCCTTGGTTTGTTGTGCGACTTCTTGAAGATTGACCGGAAGCAAATTATATGAGCCAACAAAAAGAAAAACTGGTGCCAGGCAACGGTAATTAGAAAGGTTTCCCCATCCTTCTTTTTTTATCCATAAAGCAGCGACCGATTGCATGAAGATCTCCTTTTTCTTCTTTCCGGGAGTTCAGGAAGCACATGGTCCGTCTAACCGTTTGAGAAGGTCTCATGCCACTGAAAGGGCCAGCTAAAGATTAGAAAGAGAAGGCCGGGTCTTTTCGGTATGGCTACTACCTGAATTTTGCATCAAAATAGTGTTTTCGACCTCATGGAGCATTTTTCATGCAAGAAATTTTTTGCATGGGTAGTTGATATTCTTTATGCCAATAAATTGGACTATTCAGTATTCCCGGGTGTTTGCGGAGGATATCGAGGTTGTGAATGAGACGATCTAACCGTTGTCTTCCGCTGAGGTGAGAAGAATAATGGATCTTGACCGTGTTATTCCCACTGACAATCTTTGCGGCAATAAACAACAATTTCAATCTCGATACATGAATCGTATTTTGTGTTTTCCGGTCTTGATCCCTTTGGGTTTTCTGCTCCTGATCCTTCAAATCGGCAAAGGCGATCATATAACGCCATAAATTGTAGGAAAGCATCACGATCTGAAAGTACGCATAGTTGCTCTGAAACTTTTTGCTCGGAATTGCTGCCAACCCTTCCCGCTTCGCCTCCCCTATCAGAGTCTCTGCCCCCGCTCTCCCATCATATTCTTCAACCACCTGATGGGCTCTTTTCGTAAGACTGGTGACAAAGATCCGATATTTGTACCGGTCATCTTCAAAGAGCTCAAACTGGACCGGCTCCGAAGGAGCAGCCTCCCTCTCTTTCGGAATCCGTTGGGCCACAAACCGACACGCCTTCTCCCACCCCGAGGGTTGAAAGTAACAACTGTTATACTGAATCCCTTTGTCCCGACCCACGCTATACCAACCCTCCGAATCAAAGGGAGGCCGCGTCCGTTTCGCCGAAATAATATAACCATATCCACGATGAAGACAGGCCTTGACCACCGCCCAACTATACATCTCCGAGTCTGCACGAACAATGACGCGTTTCACATAACCCGGAATCAACTTCCCAAAGGACAAAATCAACCGGGCTACCTCCTGCCCCGAAATCGTCTGCCCCCGACGAAGCATCCCTGTTAGATATTCCCGTGTCTCGGCAATGAACGTCAACACCGGCCTCAGCCCCTTTTTCCCCCGATGCCCAGGATTATGCCCTCGCTTTGCCCCCTGGATCAATCCATACACCGTCTCCACCGTCGTATCGATATCGAGGTGAATGCACTCCGGAACTATCCCCAAACTCCTCCATGCCCTCTCCCTCAACACCCCCATCACCCGCAACAAACTCATCGACTGATTACGCCCAATCGATTGAAGATACCGCCAAAAGGTGCTCACGGCCGGTAACCGCTCCACCCCCAAAATCCCCAGCAACATCGGATCGTCGCAAATATAAACAAAATGATTCAACCGGCAAAACCCGATAAACAGTAGCAACAAAAGCCCCTTGATGAAAAACAGGCTCCCATATTGGGTCTCCCGAGTGGGCTCACAATAGAGTGTGGAAAACTGAACGTCAAATCTTAACCCGTCCCATAATTTCACCAAGGGCAAAAGCCCTCCATATGGGCTTAAATGCTCATCAATATAACCATGGCGCGTAGAGGCCTTGATTTTTCTGGCCTTTCGGCTACCCTCTTTTTCCCCTTGTTTTATGCCCTCTTTTTGATTATGCTGATTCTTGGACTTAACCATTTGGGTTACCTCCTCCTTCGTTCTTGGTTTTTTGCCTATTCTCGCTCACCCAAGAATATAGAGGGTCCCAGATGGTTAGTCCACTATTTTTCCCCGATATCGCATAAACTGACGCAAAATTCAGGTATTAAAAATGCGAGGGAATTAAATGGAGCTATCGAAAGAAAAATTCGTAGATGTAATTAAAGAGATACGTGAAGTGCTAAAAACAGACGAATGCGCCGAATGTTCGTGCCCAAATATTAGATGTGAATGGCATGGAGATTGTTATAGTTGTATAAGAATATACCGTCACTTTGGCAACCATGTCCCGAGGTGTTTACAGTTCGTTTTAGATAAAAAGATCGCAAGGATTACGCAAGCTGCAGAAAATGAAATACAAAAGAGGCCTATAACGCCCGATGAATATTACGACTACTTAAATTCAGTCGCACCAAAAGAAGATGTCTAACATCCTGCTCAAGAGGGGTCGTAAGATTAAAAAAGGAACTAAGTTCTAAAACAACTTGACATCGGTGGGTCATTTTTAAAGAAGCGGTAAATATTGAGAAATACCTTAAAATGCTTTAGAACCTATGTCCCCTCAATCCATCTGATTTGTCGGTAGAACCAACTTTTGCCTTGGGGAGAATCTACTTATGGACAAAGAATATATCATGGCCCTGGATCAGGGAACCACGAGTTCCCGAGCGGTGATTTTCGACCATCAGGGGAAGATTATTAGCATCGCAGCCAAGGAGTTCAGACAGATTTTTCCCCGGCCCGGATGGGTAGAACACGACCCTATGGAAATAAGGGACTCGCAAATAGAAGCTGCCCGGCAGGCCCTTGATTCCGCCAACCTCTCACCTCAACAAATCGCCGCCATCGGGGTCACCAACCAGCGGGAGACCACTTTAATCTGGGACAGGGAGAGCGGCCGGCCAGTGTATAATGCCATTGTGTGGCAGTGCCGCAGGACCGCCCCGACTTGTTCCAAAATCAAGAAGACGAAATTCGCCAAAAAGATTCGCAGAAAAACTGGATTAGTGATCGACGCCTATTTTTCAGCCACTAAGATCCAGTGGATTTTGGACCATCAAAAAACGATCCGCCGGGCAGCTGAAAGAGGGGAGCTGGCCTTTGGCACAGTGGATAGCTGGTTGCTGTACAATCTGACAGGGAAGAAGCTCCATATCACGGATTACTCGAACGCTTCCCGCACGATGCTTTACAATATTCATAATCTTTCGTGGGATCGGGAGATCTTAGAATATTTTCATATCCCCGAACAAATCTTACCGGCTGTTAAAGCTTCCAGTGAAATCTACGGAAGTACGTCTGCTGGAGACTTTTTGGGTATGGAGATCCCCGTTGCAGGAATCGTGGGAGATCAACAAGGAGCCCTTTTCGGCCAAACCTGCTTCCGCAAAGGCCTATCCAAGAATACCTACGGAACGGGTTGCTTTTTGCTGATGAATATAGGGGGAAAGCCGGTGCTTTCCAGGAAAAACCTTCTGACGACGATCGCCTGGGGAATCGGCCGGAAAATTGAATATGCTTTAGAGGGAAGTATCTTTATCGCCGGGGCTGTAGTCCAATGGCTCCGGGACGGGCTACGGATGATTCAACAAGCTTCCGAAAGTGAGAGGTTGGCCGGCAGCATTCAATCCAATGATGGCGTCTATTTTGTCCCGGCCTTCGTCGGCTTAGGAGCACCCTACTGGGATATGTATGCCAGAGGAACAATTTTGGGAATTACCCGGGGAACAACGCCAGCTCATATTGCCCGGGCCGCCTTAGAGTCGATTGCCTATCAGACAAAGGATGTGCTGGAATGCATGGAGGAGGATTCCGGAATGGGGCTGAAGGAATTACGGGTCGATGGAGGGGCGGCCGCCAATGAGTTTTTAATGCAATTTCAAGCCGACATTCTGGGGGTTCCGGTCGTCATCCAGGAGATAACTGAGACGACCGCCTTGGGAGCTGCCTACCTGGCTGGGTTGGCGGTAGGATTTTGGAAAGATCAACAGCAAATCACCGCAAATTACACCATAAAGAGGAAGTTTGTTCCCCGGATGAGTTCCAAACAAAGAGAATCTCTTTACCGGAAGTGGAAGACGGCCGTTGAAAGGGCAAGGGGGTGGGAACAAGAAAAATCGTAAGGCGCGAAGAACCGGGGGTTAAAGAGTTCTCGTGTTTAGCCGGGTGATCTTGCTCGCCTCGCTTGCGTTGGTAAGTTCGAGGGCGTTATCCTCTCTTCCAATCTAAAATCAACAGCTCTTGACGTAGATCGATCTCCAAACTTTCCAGGCGGAAGAGGTAGCCCCTTTTTTAACTCTTTTTTCCTGTCTAAATGGTTTACAGATTTTGTAAAAAGGTGTATATTCCAATCAGTAATCCACAGGGTGGGGACGAAAATATTTCTTCGTTTTCAGCAATGAAAAATATTAATCAGTGCTTGGTCAGCCTTCAATGAAGGTTTATTTCGACGCAGCAAGATATAAATAAATGTTGGGCTAAATGTTAGAATTTTTTCTTGGAGGAGGCTATGTCACATCAGATCCGTGAAGACAACGAAATTAGGATAGTAGAGAACGACCCAATAGTAGAACGACGTACGCTGCTTCAAACCATTGCTATCAGCGGCGGGTTCTGTATAGTCGCCCTAAGTAATCCAGCTACGGTCATAGAGGCGGCAGCCGGCACACTTGGGGTTTCAAAGCTACTGTCGTTGTGGTCAGACTACCGAGCAAAGAAGAAAGGCCGTAAACTCAACCTATTTGAAGCTTATGTCGTCCTAGAGATTCATAAGATACGCAGCCAGTTGGAGTTCCTCACTGCGCTTGCAGTTATTGGCGTCGCTGTCTATGTGATGCATTTCTTGGTTAAGCTCGCTTCCTTATTGTGGAAGGCGCTTTTCAGCGCAGGCGTGACAGTCTTTGTAGGTGCGTTAGTGTTGTTCATAATCGCTTTGATAAAGGCACCAGAGGTTGACCAAAACACAAGTGCATCGTTGTAGTTTTCGGTCTAACCCGTCAGTCCAGAGGACGCGGTATAACTGCGCCGGTGATTTGGGTTGTTATCCTCTCTTCTAGCCTAAAATCAACAGCTCTTAACGTAGATTGATCTCCAAACTCTGTAGGTGGAAGAGGTATCCTTTTCTTAAATTAAGTCAAGGTTAGAGATTCGAGCTTAAAACGGTAATGAAAACGTACGCCCTAGACACTAACTGTTTCATCGATGCGGTCAATCCGGGGTCGCAATCCTATAAAGTGATGAAGCGTATTTTGTCGGCGTTTAATAGTGGCAAAGTGTTACTCAAGGTAAGCCTGCAAACATTACATGAACTGGAGCAGAAGAAAGACGCGGCCTGGGAACTTGCCAAGACGGTACCCGAGTTGCCTCACTGGCCTATCGGTACATGGGACGAGCAGGTCGGTACTTGGGCCCAACAAACTGGCACTTGGGACGATGGGAAGAGAGACGACAAGATTCAGTTGGAGATCAAGATGCTTGCGAAGTCTGGAACTGACATAAGAGATCGGGGCGGTTATATCGACGCGCTCCGTTCTCAGCTAGATGGTTTTGTAACCTCGGACAAGCAACTTGTTGCTACAGGTCCATCAAAAAGAATAAATGAGCGTTTCTTTACAAAAGTGCTTACGCCTGAACAACTGGCGGACGAACTCGGAGTATAGCAAATCACTCCAGAGAATTGCGGCAGCCTTGCATACATGCCTCAAATCCCTACCTGATTCTTGGACCTTTTTCCAGCTTTGGAAACATGGAAACTTATGTTTGACATGGAAATTTGAGGTGTATCCTGTGAACCAGGAAGTGCTCAATACGGGGAGACACCAAAAAAATATCGAAGAAATTCATGACATCCGAAGATGTGACCCTGTTGCATTCCCTTA
>Ga0315274_10008982_pt1 | contig 14465 bp, 18 predicted proteins | sample YL17G02_20_MG_FD_203700 | JGI IMG/M metagenome (GOLD analysis project Ga0315274, IMG submission 203700) | Sediment microbial communities from Yellowstone Lake, YNP, Wyoming, USA - YL17G02_20 | ecosystem: Environmental > Aquatic > Freshwater > Lake > Sediment | place: USA: Wyoming | collected... | reverse complement strand
GTGGAGCAGGGGTAAGTTTGCATCTTCGGTGGGTCTTGTTCAAGAAGAAGTTGTAAGAAACTATATTCTGAATCAAGAAGAGCATCATCATGGAAACTCCACACTTTAGTGTGGAGAGGATGTCATTTAATAAAATAATTAGAAAATAGTTATCTTGCGAAGCACTCTCTCTGCAAAGAGGGTGTTAGGGCATAAACTTCACTTAGCAAGAAGTGAAGCTATTTAAATTCCCTTTCTCTTATTTATTCATGGTAATAGAGGTGAGCTTAGCTTTTGCATTTGGTGCAATGTTATGCTGGGGGTTTGGAGATTTTTTCATCCAAAGATGCACAAGAAAAGTTGGTGATGTAGAAAGCCTGGCTTTTATAGGAATAATTGGAGCAATAATGATTTTGCCATTTGCAATAAAAGACTTACATTTACTTTCAACTTATAATCTTCTTCTGCTTTTAGTAGTTGGCATAATTACATTTATCGCAGCTTTGCTGGATTTTGAAGCTCTAAAAGAAGGAAAATTATCAATAATAGATGTTATTATAGAATTAGAATTGCCTGCAACAATTGTCCTTGGTTTCATTTTTTTCAACGAATCTCTTTCTGCGCTGCAGTTTTTAATAATTTCTTCTGTGTTTATAGGAATTATTTTAGTTGCAACTAAATCTTTTTCTCATATAAAAAATTACAGATTTTTTATCACCCCGAAAACCGAAGGTTTTCTCGGCTGGAAAGCCAAGCTTGAGAAAGGCGCCTTACTTGCCTTTTTTGCTGCAATAAGCATGGCTTTAGTAAATTTTTTAATGACAAGCTCAGCAAGACAAATCTCTCCCTCAATTACGATCTTTGGGATATGGATAATAACAGCAGTATTTGCTTTATTTTTTGTCTGGAAAAGAGAAGGATTTTCTAAATTAATTAAAAACGGAATTAAATTCAAGTGGATTGTTCTTGCAATGGGAATTTTTGATACACTTGCCTGGCTTTTTTATATTCTTGCCACACTTAAAAATGAAATTTCAATAACAACTGCAATAACAGAAAGTTTCCCAGCAATTGCAATTTTTCTTGGAGCATGGTTCAATAAAGAAAAAATAAACTGGCATCAATGGCTCGGAGCAGGAATTGCCCTCGGAGCAAGTTTTGCTTTGGCGTTTTTGGTATAACTAAACCTCTTTCCCGTACGTTAATCATTAACAAAATAGAAAGTTTTATAAATGTTAGATTAATTATTAACTTATGGAAGAATCAAAAATTTTGAGAAAAAAAGCAAGAAACTATTTTATTCTTGCAAAAATTGGCGAATCTCTAAATATGTTCTCAGAGTCGGCTTCGAATTATTTTAAATCTCTTTCAGCTGTAAATGATTTCATTCTTAGCAAAATAAATCTCAAACCAAAAGACCACAAAGAAAGATTTTTTATGTTAAAAGAGAATTTTTCTGAATTTTACAAAATAACAAGCTCTCTGTTTAATGTTTATAGAAGGACTTACACTTCTGAATTAAACAAAGAAGAATTATTGAGATTAAGAAAAAGAGTAGAGGAGGCTTTTAAGAATGCAGAAATCGAAATTCCAAACGATAGTGAAATTGAAAAAGAAACTGAAAGAATACTTAAAAAATAAAGAGATAGTAGATATTGTTATAATTGGCTCATGTCTAAAAGATAAAGAAGAGCCAAGAGACATAGACATTATAATAATTTTTGCTGGAAAAAACTATAAAATAATAGAAGAAATTGTCTATAAAATAAAAGAAGAGACCTCAAGTATCGAAGAAACAGAAGAAATACATATAGAACCGATTATAATTCACAACTTATTCAAAGAAAAAATCTTTTCAACAATTTTGCACGAGGGTTTTAGCATAAGAAATAATAATTTTTTTTCAGAACTAGCAGGATTTAAAGCTTTTTCTTTGTTTACTTTCTCCTTAAGTAATCTTTCAAAAATCGAAAAAGTAAAATTTTCTCAAGCATTGTACGGAAGGAAAAATAATGGTCTGCTTTATGAAGAAAGAGGAAAAAGTTTAGGTAAAGGTTCTTTTATGGTCCCTGTTGAAAAAGAAGAACTTTTTAAACAAATGATGGAAAAATGGAAAATTAAATATAGTACAAAAAGAACATTAATTAAAGATTAACAAAATAAATAAAAAAATTGATATTTTGTTAATTATTAACAAGATCATAAAGGCGACCAATTCGTGAAAACAACCAAATCATAAAAGCAATAAACTAATAAGTTGAGGTATAAAAATGAGCTTAATAAAAAAATCTATATTGAAAAAAATGTTTTTAAAACAAGGAGCAAGAATAGGAAATAAAACCTTGATTAAATTCTCAAGCTCTATTCAAAAAACTGCAGAAAATTTAATAGGCAAAGCAGCAAGGCAGGCAAAACTCTCTGGGAGAAAAACAATTCGACCAGAAGATATGAGTTAAGCAAACTTTCCTAATAGAATTATAGAAACCATCATTAAAATTATTTATCATTCAATAGCCGAATAAGCTTTAATAAAATTTAAAGATAGATTCTGATTTAACCATTGTTTTTTTGATTCTTCAATCTCTTTAGAAGAAAGTTCTTTTATCTTTGGGCAAAATTTCTTGTCTAGTTTAAAAGTTATCTTATTATCGAAATGGATTAATAATGGATAAGCTTTGCATTCAAAGACCTATTTTTATAAATTTTACAAATGCTTTTCTTAGCATCATAAAAAATACAATTACCAAATTTATCTTTTTTAAGAATAGTCAGTTCATGATTTTTAGTTTTTAATTTAGTAGAAAAATCTTTGAATTTCTTTTTTTCTTTAGGAGTTAAGATAACACATATCTCTCTCTCTCTCTTTTGATGTACAACATCTTCCATCACAACTTTTGCAATTCATGTCCATTTTACTTATTTTTCCACCCTTTTCCTTTTTTCATCAGCTCACTAAGCTGAGGCCAGTTTTCTTCGAGTGTCGGCTTTTCAGCTTGATAAATAATTCCAACAGGAATTTTTCCGGTTTTGTTGTTATAATTCCATTCATCTGCAAGCTCTTGCGCTTTTTTCATGTCATCTTTATTATCTTCTGCTGCATAAATCAGCTTTCCAATTTCTTTTGTGTCTGTGTTAAACTGCAGGCAAGGTTGTATGACTTCAACAAATGAAAATCCTTTATGCTTTATTGCAGCTTCAAGAATTCTTGTTGTGTGTTCAAGATTTAATGCATAAGTTCTTGCAACAAAACCCGCTCCAGAAGCTAAAGCAAGTTTAATAGGGTTTAAAGGAATATTAAACTCTCCTAAAGGCTCTGCTTTGCTTTTATATCCTTGCTGAGTTGTTGGAGTTGGCTGTCCGGTTGTTAAAGCAAATGCTTGGTTGTCATGAACAACTAAAGTAAAGTTTGCATTAAATCTTCCTGCATGAATAAAATGCTCCATTCCTTCTGAATATGTATCACCATCTCCTGCAAATCCTATCACTTTTAAATTAGGATTTCCTAATTTGATGCCAAGACAAGTTGGAATTACTCTTCCGTGCAAGCCATAAAATCCACAAGTGTTTAGATAATCAAAAATTTTAGCATGACATCCAATTCCTGTCACAATTGCAATATTTTCTTGTTTTGTAAATTTCTCATCAATAAGCTTGGCAAAAACTTTTTTCACGCTTTCAAGTATCATAAAATTACTGCATCCCGGACACCAGGTTATTTCCAAATCTGTTCCAAGTTTTCCTTTTGCAGATTTGGAAAGACTAAAATTTTCTTTAGAAAATTTTTGGATTTCATATTTTGTTGAAAGTTTTTCTTTTGTGCTCATTTTAAAGATTTATTAAGTTTAGCATTATCAAAATCTTCTTTTGTTAGTTGAACATATCTGGAAGCTGTTTTTAATAATTCATTGCTTCTCGAAAAAGAACTTTTTCTTTTCTTTGAGTAATAAGTATAAAGAATAGTTTCTATATTTAATTGTTTTAATTTATTAACTACTGGAACAAAATCGCTATCATTTGCTATTAATATAATCTTTTTTACTTCTTTATATTCTAAAGGAATAGACATTAAATCTATGATAGCAAGAGCATCAACACCTTTTTGTCCATACATAAACTTTCCATCTATCTTTAATCTTTGGCATCTACCCTCTCTTATTGAAATAATTTTATCTTTACATATCTTATTTTTAAAACTTTCGTATCTTTTGTGTCTTTCTAACTCTTCTTTATTTGGATTATTGCTCTGAAATGGGGGGGCCGCATAGTAATATATATGTTTACAAATTAGATTTTGTTTTTCTGCTAAATTTTTGGAAAAAGTTATTAGATCATACACTAAGTATTTGCCTGCTCCGAAATATCCACTTAATTTTGATAAGAATCCAGCATCTATTAGAATAATTGTTTTTTCCATTATATTTCCCCCTTAATATCAAAAAAAGAATAATAAAAGCAATCATCCGGCAACCTTTGCAGATCACCGGGGTGTATGTTAATATAATTAGCTTTTCTGTGTTTATAAATCTTTTCTTTTGTGTTCATTTTTTCTTCTTTTCCTTAAATTTATTGAATATAAAGATAATAAAGCAGGATATTAAGTAACTTATAAGCAGTTCCAGTATTAAATATATATAATTAGCTGAAATAAAACGAGGACCACTAATTTCCGAAATTCTTATAAAATGATTAACAGGAGGGCAAGGGACTCCCATCTTGCAGAGAACATTAACTTTTGCAAGGAACCAAAAAATAATTGTTATAATAATCATTACTAAAGTTAAGATTATTTTGCTCATATCCGGTTTAAAAAATTCTTTTAAGTTCATTTTATCTTTTGTCATTTTTTCTTTTTATCTATTTTTTTGTTATCTTTTTTTAATTTTTCTGCGTCAGGAAAAATTGTCCCAGAAAATCCGCATTTTCCACACTTCCATATTCCTAAAATTCCCCCGCCTACAGGAATTATATCTGTTGAACCACATTTTGGGCAGATTTTCATTTTATCTTTTCCTTCTTTTTAAAACTTGATTTATTTTTTTAAATACAAACCAAATAATAACAATAGAGATTAGTGCAGATATAATAAATATTGAAGTATTATATAAGCTATAACCTTTATTTGCTATATCAAACGCGCTACCTACAAGAAGATTTCCTAAGATGCTTCCACTAAATGCTATAATAATCCCAATCCAAAACATAAATAGCTCCTTGTTAGTAAAATTCATTTTCTCTCAATCTCCTTTTTTAATTCATCGCTTGTGAAAGGCCTGCCATCATACCTCAAAATCCTGTTTTTAATGCTTATTCCGCATTTTTCGCGAATAAGCCTTCCTAACTGCCCTGTAACATTCTGCTCAATTAAAATAACTTTTTTTGCTTTTTTTATTTCTGCTTCTATTTCATTTGAAAGTGGCTTAAGGTATAAAACTTGTAGAAATTTGTAGTTGCCTTTTCCTGTTTTTATTCCACCATCTATAGAATCAATAGCATCTAAAATTGCGCATTTTGTAGAGCCCCACCCAACAATTAAATTCTTAGCATTTTTGTTTCCAAAAATCTTAATCATTTCAAATTTTTTGACTTCTTTTTTTATTTCTTCATACTTCTTTATTCTGTTCTCTGCATTTTTATTTACAATTTCTATCTCTTCTGTTGTGTTTCCTTTTTCATCATGCTCATAAGAATTTGCCTTTACAATTGCTTCTCCAGGAACTTTTCTTTTTACCTCTACTTTTAGTGGGGCGTGTGGCTTTCTGTCTGTTGAAAACTCACCTTCTGCTAAATGCTTGTCACTTAGGATTATTGAAAGAGCTCCAAATTTTTCTGATAAATAAAAAGCCTCATTTGTTTTTTCAATTGTTTCTACAGGATCACCAGGAGCAACAACAACTCTTGGAAACTCTCCATGCCCAGCACGCAGTGCAACATCTAAATCTCCTTGGCTTGTATGAGTTGGCAGTCCTGTGCTTGGTCCAGGACGTGAAGCAAGATAAACAACCAAAGGAATTTCTGTCTGTCCTTGCAAGCTTAATGCTTCTGTCATTAAATCAAATCCTCCTCCAGAAGTTCCTATCATAACTTTCGCTCCTGCAAAACTTGCTCCTAAACCTGCATTAGCAACAGCAATTTCATTTTCAGGCTGAAAAACCATAAATCCATTTTTTTCCTGCTTAGAAGCGAGTTCGTGTAAAACAGGAGTAGCCGGGGTCATAGGATAACCAAAATAAATATTAATTCCAGAATTAATTGCACCTTGTGCAATTCCCTGACTTCCAGTCATTATAGAAATTTTATTGGCTTTTTTCTTTAAAGAAAATTTTTCCTTCTGACTTTTATATCCTTGTTCAGCAGCTTCATTAGCCTCTTTGTTATGAAATTGTTTTTCAACTTCTTCTATAAGCAAGTTTTTGTCTATTCCTAAAACTCTGATAAGCGCGCCAGCAAGCGCGATATTTAAGTTTCTCCCTAAACTCTCAAATCCTTTAAAATCAATAACAAATCCTCCTTTTTTCAACTCACTTTTATGTACCTTAATTGTATTTTTATCCATAGCAACAATTCCATCTATTTTGCTTTCATGACTTCCAACTCTTTCATCAGAAATAGAAAGAACATTAAAATTATGCCCTCCTCTAATAAGTGATGGATAATCTCTATAATTAAAAGTAAAATAACCCCATTTAACTAAAACAGATGATACAATTCCAGAAACAGCATTTATTCCCTGCCCTGCTTTTCCACCAATTAAAATATTTAAACGCATTTTTGCCTCGTTTTAATATAAAATTATAGAGAAACTTTATTTTTAAATCTTGTTAATTTGGGCTCTGTTAAAATGCTCTTGTTTTGATATATCTGATAATCATTAACTCTCAATAGTAGAAACTCCTCGATTAAAAATGTAATATTAATGAAGTTTGATGGTATTTATATTTAAAGCAAATTTAATGTGAGCTATTATTTTTCACAGCATTTCCAGTTATAGCCTCGCCTGTTTTTCTTGTTAAAATACTTTTTAAAAAATTCCAGAGTTTTGAAAAAGGAGATAAACTCCTCCCCATTCCAGAAACACATGTTCCATTTTCACAAGTATATCCACTTCCAAAAACTCCTTGGCATTGTGCATCATTTATGCAGGTTGTAAAATTAACTGTTTTTTGAATAGCTGTAGAGCCTTGCTTATAAAACTTAACTGTAACTGTGGGGCCATCAACATCAACTGTTACAAAACCATGCTCAGTCATGCAATAATCAGTTCTTCCAGATAGGCATGTCTTAGGCCCTGCGCCAGCATCGCCTGTTACAAATTCTTCCCATGGATGAGTTACTGCAGAAACTCTTGTATTATCCACATGAACCCATGCATAAAGATGTTCATGCCCGTGGAAAGTTGCAGAAACTATAGGGTGTTTATTGATTATAGGTATGATTTTTCCATTATTGCTTGTTGAATCATCATTGCATCCATTGGAGGTTGTGCAAGAGCAATGACTATCAACACAATAAATAGGCCCGTGAAAGTAAATAAATGCGTGAGCTAATCCTCTTTCTTCTGCGCTTGTCAAATCATTATCCAGCCATGTTAGCTGGCTTGAAGTCAGTGTATTTGCATCTCCAAGAGAATCTAAACCAACAAAGTGTGAATTTCCATAATCAAAAGAATATACAATATCATCTAATCCGCTTACATAGTTATAGTTAGTAGCTCCCACTCTATTTGCTGCCCCTTGCATATCAAAAATAGACTGCCATCCTGCATCATTTCCAGAATCATGATTTCCCCTTACTACAAAAGAAATATCAAACATCCCATTATTAACATAGCCATTCATTGCATTTTTCCAGTCATTCTGAATACATGATGTTGAAAAACTATCACAAAGGTCTCCTGGATATAATGTAAATTTAGGATTTAAAGCTTTAGCTTGAACAGAAAGAGCTGCAAGAACATCTCTAGCAGATTTTGTATCTGCCCATGAGACAAACATAAATTTAGAAGAGCTACAGCAATCAGAAGGGCAATTTGCACAAGTTTCTCCACTATCGCAAGTACCATTATTATTACAAAAAGGAATATCAATGCAATTTCCATTTCCATCACACTCTTTGCCTGTACCGCATGAAGTAGATGATAAATTAAATGTCTGCTGGCATTTGTTTGAGGAATTGCAGATTCCATAGCTGCATATATTGTTATATATGCTACAATTATTATTATGAGTGCACTCTATAATACCAACGCAATTTCCATTTCCATCACACTCTTTGCCTGTACCGCATGAAGTAGATGATAAATTAAAAGCATCTATTGGGCAGGTATTAGAAACATTATTACAGAACTCAGCTATATCGCAAGCTCCTACTGAAGCTCTGCATAACAAAATTGATTTTGAATCATCTGGGCAAGTTGCACTTGTTCCGGAACATTTCTCTTCTAAGTCACAAACTCCTTGAGATGCTCTGCAAATTGTAGAAGATGAATTAAAAGTATCTGTACATAAAGCTGAGCTTCCAGAGCAGTAATCAGTCTTGTCACAAACTCCTTGCGAGGCTTTACATATTGTAGATGAAGAATTAAAAACCATCTGGCATTTATGGCTTGAATTGCATATCCCTTTTCCACAAACCCCATTAGAATCGCTGCAATTGCTGTCTGAAGTGCACTCTCCATTAAAGAAGCATCCTGTTCCATTCAAACATACATACCCTGCCCCAGTATCACATTCTGTTGAATTAATCCTCTGTAAACATCCTGTTGTTATATTTGCTATGCAGTCATACGGAATATTATCATCGCAAAAATTATTTCCTTCCTGGGAGCATTCATTTATGCAAGATTCTAACTTACAAGCCCCATCAAAACACCCATGATCACAATTTAGAGTTTCATTTTGTATTTCAAATTCACTCCCATTGTAATAACAATGATACTCTATTAAATTATTATCACAATAATCTTCAACAAAAATATTTTTGTTAGGATTATTAATAGTTATATTTCCTTTATTGAAATAATCAATAGCATTAGAATCAATGCAAGTTATAGAGTTATTTATACATCTATCAGCAATGCCTTCTCCTGTGTAGCAATAATATCCATTTCCGCACTCACTTCCATTTAATCTATCTAAACATTCATCTGCTTCTAAGTTACAATTATAAGGCAAACTATTATCGCAGAAATTTCCAACAGCTGTACATCCTTCGTCATTTGTGCAAGTTGTGCTTGGTGGATTATAGCTCCCTCCTCCATCACCTCCTCCGCCAGAAGAAGTTGCCGTAGAAGAAGTTGTAGTAGTTGGTTTTCCTGTGTCTAAAGTTCCTGTATCAATGGACTTTCCACTTTCGATATACTCAAAACTTATAGTTACATTTTTAATATCATTAAAATTTTCTAAACCTGTTTGATTGTTATCAATTTTATAATCATATTTTCCAACAAACTTTCTTCCCAAAAACCAATCCAGAAATCCTCTGCTATAAGGAACACTTATTTCCTGCGCACCATCAGAAGTTTCATAATTATATTCTCTGCTTTCTTTATCAGTAAAAATAAATTTTATTTTTGTTATGTTCTTATTGCTTTCTCCTCTTAATTTTATATAAGCCATTTTTCCATCTTCGCTTATAGTAAAATTTTCAATCTCTGTCCCGAGCCCTATTTTGTATTCAGGACTTTTAAAATATTTGTAAAAAGCAAAGCCAATAAAAATTAAAATTCCTGCTAAAACTACAATTATAACTAATATCAAAATACTCTTTTTTTGCATAAAATTAAGAATTATATCATGTATTTAAGTTTTTCCAGTTAATCAAATTTTATAATTTAGCATCTTGTCTGCAAATTAACTTAACTATGCTTAACTAGAAATATTTCACTCTGCTCAAAATATAATAGATTCTTAATAACTAATCTAGAATAACTATCTTGCAAAAGCACACTCTTTGCGCGGGCAATATTAAGTCTTTACTTGTTCAGCCACAACTTTCTTTATCTTCTCAACAGCCTGCGGATTTAACAAAGTCATTATTCCTTGCGGCTCTTCTCTTGCAAGGGGGTTTTTGAATAGCTGTTTATAAAAAAAGCAAAAATTTCCAAGCAGGAACAAATTCAATTTCTACTTTTTTGTTGTCTTTAAAAAATACCCTTTTCTCTTCCAATTCTTTTGTTATGATTGTTCCTTTATTTAACTTAAATTTTATACAAAATTTTATTATACCTTTTGTCTCTTTATCACCTATCATATTCTTGTATTTAACCTCTATTGGACAGAGCTTACCATAAGTAGTTTCTAAGACAAAATCTATCTCATCTTTGAATGGAGTTCTCCAAAAAAATTTAGAATTTGTCTCTATAGCAATAAGATTCTCTATAACTTTGCTTTCATCAATTTCTGAACAGAGATAAGGAAAAAAACTTGTAGAGTTTAAGTAAAATTTCTTTGATTTTTTTTCAGATGTGAGCCTATTTTTTGAAAAATTATAAAGTTTTTTGATTAAGAAAGCTTCTTCAAGATAAAAAAGATAGTTAGATAATGTAGTTCTGTTTATGCCCAATTCTTTAGACAAATTCTCATACTCTATCAGCATCCCAGGATTTGAAGAAATGATTTTAAGCAGCCTTAAAAGCAAATCTTGATTTTCTATTGTAAAGACTTTTGGAATATCTATATAAACTACTTTTTCTAAAATACTCTTTGCATACTCAGAGATAAACTCTTCATTTGTGTTAATAACCTCTATGAACTGCCTTTTTATAAACAAAGAAAACTCTTTTTTAAGCTCTGCTGGGAATAATTTGTATTTTTTAGTCAGTTCTTCTTTTTTCCTAAAAACTAAAAATTCTTTAAAACTAAGTGGCGAAAGATAGAAATCAAAACTTCTCCCGGCTAAAGACTCTTTTATTTTCTTTTTTATAAATAAAGAAGATGAGCCAGAAACAAAAAATTTAATATCAAAGTTGTCATAGTAATACTTTATTTGATTCTGCCAGTCTTCAAGTTTCTGAATTTCATCAAAGAATACATAAATTTTTGTTTTATTTTTATTGAAGCTATTTAACCTTTCAAATTCATTTATAATCTCTTCAATTTTTGGCTGTTCTTCATCAAAAGAATAATAAAGAATGTTTGTTCTATCAACTGCTTTGTTCTTTATAAGAAAGTTAATTAATTGTTTTATCAAAATCGTCTTGCCAGTCCTTCTTAGCCCTGAAATTGCAATTATCTGCCTATTATTTATATTTTTAATAAGCTTATCAAATATGGTTCTTTTTGTATCAAACTGATAAAAAAATTCTTCTTTCCAATGAGGGTTATGCTTTTCAAGGTTCATCTTATAATATGCTTATTCCAAGCCACATATTATTTAATAATATGCTTATTCCAAGCCACATACTATTTATAAACTTTTCGGTTTTATAGACTCTATCTTAATTGTTTATTACCCCAAAGATACCCCATTATAACTTAAAAGTAGTTACAAAATAGAAAGATTTAAAAAGGGCATAAAATACTATTTAGTAGTATGGAATGATGACATTCAAAATGAAACAAAAATTAAGTATAACCCTTGACGAGAAAACAATAAAAATGGTAGAGGAAGCTATAAAAGAAGGTTTATATAGAAATAAATCTCATGTTGTCGAATTTAGCTTAACTAAAGTTTTAAATAATCTAAATAAAGTTGAAAGGAGGTCTAAGTAAAATGGAAAAACTAAAAGAAATAGTAAATCAATTTGCTGAAAATTATAAAGAGAATAGAGGGAACATTGATGGAATAGATGTATTAGAAAATGAACTTTATCAAATTTCTGGGACTGATAAGTCTGACCCTTCAAATATTCTGTTAATTCCAATCAATTCACCTGACTTAGAAAATATGGGTTCAGTTTGTGGTAATGTTGGAAACAGGGTATTTTCAAGTAAGTCACTTGTTAGTTTCTTAAAAAATAAGGAAGTTAAGCAATTTTTAGGGATAATCCAAGATCCTAATGATGATGGATCTTATGAAAACGGAACAATTGCTTTAAATTCAGTTGCATTACCTATTGCAGGAAGAGATGGCCACATTTTTGAGTCACTTGCATCAAAGAATGGTGGAAGTTTCAGATATGAAAGGTCTAGAATTCCAGGTTGGTCAGTATATGAATCTGAATAAATGTTTAAAGGAAAAACAAAATTGTAAGGAGATTAAATAAAATGACAATCGAAATATTTGAAACAGAAAAGGCAAATTATATTGCAAATTTTGGTAATCATTTTACTAGAACAGACCCAAGTTTATCTGAGAGTATTGATGCTCTTGTTGTCGAAACTGGAGTAAATAAAGGAGATAGGGCATTGGAGATATTATTAATGAAAAAAACCAACGTACATTTTGATGAATTGATTGAAAAATGTATAAGTAAAAGAATTCCTATTTATGCTGTGGATATTCCTCCAGATTGTTCAAGAATTAATAAGTTAAAAAACGAACTTGAAATTTTATTAACAATTCCTACAGGGTTTATTCCTGTAATCTATGGTTTTTCTAATATAAAAATGAATGATTTTCTCGCAAAACTTCACTCTAATTATCTCTATTTTATGCAATTTCCAAGATTAGAAGGAAGAAATGCGATAAATGCTAAAAAAATAGAAGAATTTGTTGTAGATAGGGTTAATGAAAGATTGGCATATAAGCCAACTATTGGATTAGTTTATGGTGCTAACCATATCGGGTTAAAATATGATTTATTATGCAAAGAAAGAAGAGACAAAACTATTGAGACACAAAGAAAGAAAGAATTTCGTGGACTTGACCAAACAGAGTTAAATAAAGTTTATGCATTAAATCTTGAAAATAATACTTGGTATTTAAAAACATTTACAACTAAATTATTCCAAAATAATGGAGAAAAATGACAGGTAAATTAACTTATGAAGAATTAGAATTTCCAACATTTGTTAATAGCTGTCCTGCTGTTAGTTTGACTGCTTATGATGACAAAGGGAATGAAGAACTTATAGAGCTTCCTTTTTCAGATATCCCGAAAATTGCTGTTCTTTCAGGAACTTCTTTTTTAGGTATAGGAGACACAGGAACAGGGAAAAGCCAGCTAATGATGGATATTCATAGAAATTATTTTGGAGGTGATGCAGATAATGGAGGAAAATCAAACTGGAATGTAGCAAGAAACGATTTTAAATCTGAAGCATATTTTGTAACATATGACCAGTCAAAAGTTGGAGCTGGAAAAGAGATGCTTATAGATGCAAGAGTTCCTGTTGAAAAAAGAGTAAGAGCATTGTCTAATGTGGTTGATGAGCTAAATTTAGCTGTTCCAGAGGTTCAGGTTGAGTTTTTTGGAATGGCAGAAGGAAGACATAAAGGCATGAAATTAGGAGATAAAAATTATCATATATTTATATCTTCTTGCAATCTTAATAGAGTAAACGGGGAGTTTGTAGGAACTTCACAAATAAACAGGGCATTATTAAATAGATATGGGGTAACTTTTGATTTTGACTATTTTAGAAGAACTGACGAGGATGAAAATATTCTTTCAGAAAGAGAAAATACAGGAAAATTAGAATTAGCTCCGATTAGGGATATTTCAGATAAAATACTTGAAGCATATTCTGAAATTCAAAAGGGAGCTTCGCAAAGAGAGCCCTGGCTTGATGCTTATATAAGGTTTTTTTCATCTGGTTTAGAATATTGCCATACTAATACAGATAAAAGAAAGAAAAAAATGTGGCCGACAAATTGCCAGAACTGTAATTTTACTAAAAAAGATTTATGCTCTTTGATAAAACATTCTACTCCAAGAACAACAAAAATATTGAAATTATTTGCAAATGGAATAAATTATCTTGTTGGGCTTAAATATGGAAAAAAACATCTTGACCCGTTTGAATTAGCATTAGAATCCTTTAAACTTACAACATATCATGGAAATTTAAATGGAATAGAGACTATAAGCAGTTATGGCGGAGAAGACCAGGAGCAGATGGCAGATGTTATTGAAAAAATGAGAGATAAAATTCAGCCTGTAAAACATTATGTTGATAAAGCAATAAATTCTGCTGTTGATGGAAATCCTGAAACAAGATTTATTAGGCTAAAGATTAGGGGGGAACAGCCTGAAGAAATATACTCACAAGAATTAGAGGATGAATTAAAGAAAACTGCAAATAAAAATAAAAAGATTTCTTATGAGATATTTGACCCTTTTGATAATCATGCTGGACAGAGTTTTGAAGAAAGAACAGGATTAAGAATAGGTTGGTTAAAAGGTTATCTTGAAAATCTTTTAAAACACTACAAAAGAGCTTAAATTTAAGTAACAAATTTAAGTGTCGATCTAAACAAAACCAAATAAAATAAACAATAAAACCCAAATAAAAAACAAACAAGACAAGTAAAATAACAAAAAATATAATAAATAACAAACATCAAGCAAAACAAACTCAAATAAAAACTCAAAAACATAAGAAAAC
>Ga0315274_10008981_pt1 | contig 14465 bp, 6 predicted proteins | sample YL17G02_20_MG_FD_203700 | JGI IMG/M metagenome (GOLD analysis project Ga0315274, IMG submission 203700) | Sediment microbial communities from Yellowstone Lake, YNP, Wyoming, USA - YL17G02_20 | ecosystem: Environmental > Aquatic > Freshwater > Lake > Sediment | place: USA: Wyoming | collected... | reverse complement strand
GGATCGCTGCAGCGTCAGGCGGGGAAGGCCAGGCGCTACAAGCAGTTGATGCGCGACCTTCAGCACCTGGACACACAACTGGCACGCCACCACTTTGATCTGGTCCAGACGGAGATACGCGAGCGGCGGGAAGCAGCGGAGAACCTCCGTGGTGAGATCGAAGTCTCCTCTGCGCACGTGCTCCGCCGGGAAAACGAAATCGTGCAACTGCGCACACGTCTGTCAAAGTTGGAACAGGAGATTCACGCCGCTCAACAGCGCGGGCTGGAGTTGAAAAACCAGATTGACCGCCACGAAAATCAGGTTCAGTTCAACGAGGAGCGGCTCCGGGAACTGGAGACGCAGAACGCCAAGGCCCTGGGCGACATTGCTCAGGCTGAGGAGCGACGATTGGCTGCCGAACAAGAGTTGGCGACGACGACTGAGAAGCTGGCAGTCTCCACGGTCGCGCTCGCAAAGCAGCGGTTGAACCTTGAGGCCAAGCGCCAGGCGTTCGCCAAGGTTGAGGAGAGTCTGAGAGTGCAACAGGAGAGTCTGCGCACGGCTCAGGCCGAAGCCTTCGCCGCGGCGCAACAGCTCACGCGCGTCCGCAACGAGATCAACGCCTTGGACTTGCAGAAACAGGGCAATGTCGTCCGACTGGAAAAGCTCTCCACGGAGAAGATCCAACTCGAGGAAGAACGGACGCGGCTGGACCAGCGCCTCTGCGAATTCGCCGCGAATGTGGAGACAGACAAGCTGAACGTCCAGAACCAGCGAGGCACCGTCGAGGAACGCCTCCGGCGCTCCCGCCAAATCCAACAGGAACTGGACCAAGCGGCTCAAGCCCTGGATGATCTGCTGCGCCAGCAAGCGGAGAAACGCTCCCGACTCAATATCCTGGAACAGTTGCAGGAGTCCTACGAAGGCTTCAGCACCGGCACCATCGCCGCCCTCAAACGGTCCCGGCACGTCTTGGGATCACTGGCCGATAAGTTGCGCGTGCCCGACCAATTCATAACCGCCATCGAGACCGCGCTGGGGCACCACTTGCAGTCCGTCCTGACAGAGCAACCCGAAGCAGCCCAGGAAATCCTGGCCGATCTTAACACCAACAAGAAAGGGCGAGCGAGCATCGCGGCATTGGGGCTGAGTCGAAACGGCAATGGCCACGAACCTGTCCAGCCCGCGAGCCTTCCCTCAGGCGGCACGGCTGCCTTGTCCGTGATCGACGCCGATACCGATGTCCAGCCCCTGCTCAATCGGCTGTTGGGGCGGACGCTCATCGTCCCGGACCTGGGCGCGGCGACGGCAGCGTGGCGCGACAGCCATGGTGAGTTCGATTTCGTGGCCATGAGTGGTGATCTGCTTAGTCATCACGGCATTTACACTGGCGGGCACGGAAACGGCAGCCCCAAGGCGCGCTCCTCGATCCTGGCCCGCCGGAACCAGATCGCGGAACTGCGCGCGCAGTCAGGCGAGCTGTTGGCGCAGGTCAACGATGCCAGCCGCCAGAAAGGGTCCCTGCAAAGTGAGCAGACGGTGCTCCAGGCCAGTCTCCAACAGGCGCAAAGCGAACTGCTCAGCCAGGAAGTGGCCATCGCCACCCGTGAAGGCGAATTCAAGGCCCTCCAGAACTCGCAGCGTGTGCTCCATCAAAAGATCGACACGGTCGTTTATGAAATTCAAAGCCTCGCCGCCCACGAGCAGGAAGGCGCCCAAAGGCGTGAGGGCCTGTCCGCCGAGGCTGACGACCTGGCTGCGCGCGAACTGGCAATCCGACAACAGGCGACCGAGCTCAACTCCAGCCTGGAGGGCTTGCGCCAGCAACGCGATGTGGCCAATGCAGCCCTGACCGAGGCCAAAGTCGGCCTGGCTACCGAGGAACAACTCAGCGCCGCCTACCGCAATCAGCAGCAACCGCTGCAAGTGCGGGTCCACGAGTTGGGACAAACGGTCCAACAGCGCCGCAGCGAGATCAGCACGTGCCTGAACCGGAAGGAACAGGCTCAAACGGAGATCGAGCAATGGCGACGAGCCATCGTCGTACTCCAGCACGAGCGCGAGCACGTGAACGCTCAAGCTGCGGACCTGCTCCGCCAACGCGAGGCCCTGGAGAACGACATCGCCACGCGCGACGAGGAGCTGCGGAGCCAGCGACAACGCCTGACCCAATTGCAGGAGCAGAAAGGCGCTCTGGAGATTGAGTTGGCGCAGAAGAACATGGCCGTGCAGAACCTGCGCGAGCGTGTGCAACAAAGATACCAGGTTAACCTCGACGACGTGCGCGGCGAGTGCATCACCATCACGATCGCCAACGAAGGTCCGCCTCGCATCCACACCTTGTCGCCCGAGGAAATGGCCGCCAGCGGGGCGGCCACGGACTGGAACGTCGTCGCGGCGCAGGTCGCGGCGCTCCAGCAGCGCATCGACGAGATGGGGCCGGTGAACCTGGTGGCCATCGAGGAGTACGAAGAAACCGAGCAACGCTACCAGTTCCTCACCAAACAGCATGACGACCTGGTTCAGGCGAAGGCCCAACTGCTGGATCTGATCAACCGGATCAACACGCAAACCCAAGAGATGTTCCGGGACACCTTTGCCAGGATCCGCGACAACTTCCGCTCGATGTTCACGGAGATCTTCGGCGGCGGCAAAGCCGACCTTTTTCTCGTGGACGAAGGCGACGTGTTGGAGAGCGGCATTGAGATCATGGCGCGACCGCCGGGCAAACAGTTGCAGAGTATTTCTCTGCTCTCGGGCGGCGAGCAGACCATGACCGCGGTGGCCCTGCTGTTCGCCATCTACCAGGTGAAGCCGAGTCCCTTCTGTGTGCTGGACGAGTTGGACGCGCCCCTGGACGAATCAAACATCAACCGGTTCGTCCGGATCCTGCAGCGATTCCTCGCGCACTCTCAGTTCGTTATCATCACCCACAACAAGCGCACCATCGGCATGGCTGATGTCCTGTACGGAATCACCATGCAGGAGCACGGCGTCAGCAAGGTGGTAAGCGTCAAGTTCCACAAGACCGCCGAAGTGGTGCGCGGTCACCCGCCCGTTCCACTGGAATCGCCAGCCCCGGGGCCGCAGATCGAGGAAGAAGAAGACGAACCCCATCCGCGCGAAGAGACCCTCGAGCTGGTGATGGCCAAGTAGGCGTTCTTTCTGTCCCCGACGCGGCTCGCGACTGCATGCGCGTACGCGGTTCCGGACGTGTGTTTGCCGGCGCCGGGTCTCGCCCGCCGGCGGCGCGGTGTCAGCGGGAGTCTCCCGACTATTTCAGATGCTCCGGATTCAACGCCTTGAGGTCCTTGGGCACGAACCGTCCGTCTTTACGGATCAGTTCATTGTCGAACCAGATCTCACCGCCGCCCCAATCCGGGCGCTGGATCAGCACCATGTCCCAGTGCACGGCCGAACGATTGCCGTTGTCGCATTCCTCGTAGGCCTGCCCTGGCGTTAGATGGAGCGAGCCCGCGATCTTCTCGTCGAAGAGGATGTCGCCGAGGGGACTCAGGATGTACGGGTTGAGGCCGAGCGAGAACTCGCCCACGTAACGGGCCCCGCGGTCGGTGTCGAGAATCTCGTTCAGGCGCTGGGTGTGGTTGGCGGTGGCGCCGACCACTTTGCCATTCCTGAACTCGAGCCTTACGCCCTCAAACTTCGTCCCCGAATAGATGGTCGGCGCGTTGAACTGGATGCGGCCGTTGACGGAATCCTTGACTGGACAGGTGAACACCTCGCCGTCCGGTATGTTGCGGTCGCCTTTACATGCCTTGGCACCGATGCCTCGGATGCCGAAGGCAAGGTCGGTATCGCGGCCTTTGATCCGCACCCGGTCGGCGGTCTTCATCCGCTTCTCCAGCGGGGCCATCGCCCGGGCCATCTTACGGTAATCCATCGTGCACACGCGGAAGTAGAAGTCCTCAAACGCCTCGGTGCTCATGCCGGCGGCCTGGGCCATGCTCGGATTCGGCCAACGCAGCACCACCCAGCGCGTTCTCTTGACCCGGTAATCGACGACCGGCCGCGTCAGGCGCGAGTAGAGCGACAGTCGGTCGCTGGCCACGTCCGCGGCCTCGTTCACGTTGTGGCTGCCGCGGATGGCGACATAGGCCTGCATCTTCTTCATCCGGTGCAATTCCACGTCGCGCACCAGGGCGGCGTGCGTTTTGTTGGTCTCCCGTTGAATCTCGCGGTTGATCCGGCTATGTCGCACCTCGATGAGCGGCGTTGCCCCTGCCGCGCGAACCATGCGAATCAGTTCTATGGCGAACTCGTCCGGCACGTCGGTAAACTCAAGCAACACCTTGTCATGCTTTTTGAGTGCGAGGGAATAGTCCACCAGCAAGCGAGCCAGCTTGATGTAACGCGAGTCAGTCATAGCTTTGACGAGGAAACCTAAACGAACCGCCCGCCGCAGTCGAGGGACTTTTCAAGTCGAGGGTCGAGGACCCGCAGCCGAAGCTCAAAGCCCGGAAGGCGTCCTGCCGACGCCGCCTCAGACCAGCCGGCGAGGCGTGTTCGGACTTTATCCGCGCCAGCCACTCGATTACGGAGGTTGCGGTGGTGGCGCGATTCCCCTATAACCCCCTCGTGTCTGCAGCGCACCGCATGCCCATCTCCGCTTCCACGCGCTATTGCGCCGTCTGCGGCCATCCCGTGGGTCATTCGGCCTCACCAGCCATGCAGAACGCCGGTATCGAGTCACTACGACTGAACTGGCGCTACCTGGCCTTTGACGTGCAGCCGGGCGACCTCCGGTCCGCGATCGCCGGAGCCAAGGCGATGAGGTTTGTGGGGCTGAACCTGACGGTCCCGCACAAGCTGCTGGCGCTGGACATTATGGAGGCGTTGGATGAGTCGGCGGTTGCCTGGCAAGCGGTCAACACCGTTCGGTTCGAGACCCGAGATCGGGCGGGACACTGGGTACCGTTGGCGAAGGTGCCCTCCGGGGAAATCGTCGAAGTGCGGGCGCACGGGTTCAATACCGACGCCGAGGCGGTGGCACGTTCACTCCGTGAAGATCTGGGACTGGACCTGAAAGGCATTGCCGTGCTGTTGCTGGGTGCGGGTGGGGCTGGGCGGGTGGCGGCGCTCAAACTCGCCGCCGAAGGCGTGGAGGCACTCTTCCTGGTTAACCGCACCCCCAGTAAAGCCGAGCGACTGGGCGCGGAACTCGGCGACCGGTTCCCGCGCGTGGCAGTGACCGTTGGCTATCCGACCCGGGGGGTGGAACTGGTCCTCAACGCGACCTCGCTGGGGTTAAAGCCCGACGATCCGTTGCCACTGGATCCAGCCAGGTTCTCGCTCGGCAAGGCCCGGGCCGTCTATGACATGGTTTATCGCCCGGCGGAGACACGCCTGTTGCGGACCGCGAAGGCCGCGGGTTGCCAGACGGCCAATGGGCTGGGGATGCTGCTCTTTCAGGGTGCCCGCGCGCTGGAGTTGTGGTCGGGCCGCAAGGCACCGATCGAAGCCATGCGGCGGGCGTTGGCGAAGGACGTATATGGGCACTGACCTGGCAGGGCCGGGACATTCCCTGAACTGGCGCGCGAGGACGCAGCACCCCGCCCCCTAACGCACCGCCGGAGCCTTGGCATGCCGCCAATCCCAAACACCGCCGCGTGGCCGACCTGGTACTGGCCTGCAGTGTTCTTCCTGTTTGGCACCATGGTCGGCAGCTTCCTGAACGTGTGCATCCATCGGATGCCCCGCGGCGAGAGCATTGTTTGCCCGCCATCACGTTGCCCGCACTGCGGATACCGCATTCCCTGGGTGCTGAATATCCCGCTGGTGACCTGGCTGCACCTGCGCGGAAAATGCCGTAACTGCGGCGCATCCATCTCCGTCCGCTACTTTTTAGTCGAACTGCTGACGGGTCTGATTTTTCTGGCGGTGTGGCTCACGTTCGGACCCCGGAGTGCCGCGTTGGCTCTGGTGTATTGTCTGTTGTTCTCGCTGTTCATCGTGGCGGCCTTCATCGACTTCGAGCATTACATCATCCCGGACGAGATCACCCTCGGCGGCTTGGGTGCGGGCCTGTTCTGCTCGTTCGTCGTGCCGCTGGCGCAGCACGCGACGACTTCGGCGGGCGCGCTGCGGCGCAGCTTCTGGGGCCTGCTGATCGGCGGCGGGCTGGTGTACGCGATTGTGCGGGGCGGCAAGCTGCTTTTTGGCAGGCAACGGTTCTCCTTCCCACCCGACACAAAGGTCACATTCTCCGAGACCGTCCTGAAACTGCCCGACCGCGAAGTGCCGTACGAGGAGTTGTTCTACCGCAAGTCCGATGCAGTCGTGTTCCGGTCGAAGAGGGTTGAACTGTATCTCGGAACAACCGCCGCCGCCGCGACCCAACCGGGCCCACCAGTCGCCGCAGAGCCGGACCAACAGGCAACGTCCGCAGCGAATCCGCTGACCGAATCGGCGTCAACCCCAACCCTCAGTTCAGAGCCGCCTCCCCCAACCCTGTCCGAGTCAAACCCGCCACACGCAGCGGTCCCGGGGGCGGCGCTGGCTGCGGATCCCGCCGCTCCCGAACCGGGTGAATCGTCCCTCCCGGTCGTTCCAGAGCCAGGCGAACCGGAACCACCGGACCGGGTTTACGAGGACGTGCTGGTGCGCCTCAGGCCGCACCAACTGCGCATCGGCGAGGATGTGTTCAACCCTGAAACGGTGGCGCGCATGGTTGCCGTGACCGAGGAGATCGTCATGCCACGGGAGGCGATGGGTTTCGGTGACGTGAAGTTCATGGCTTCGATCGGCGCGTTTCTGGGCGCGTCGGCGGCGCTTTTCTCGCTGCTGCTGAGTGCCATGATCGGCTCTCTCGTTGGCATCTCGTTGATCGCCCTGCGGCGACGCGAATGGTCAAGCCGGCTGCCTTATGGACCTTACATCGCTCTGGCCGCGATCATCTGGGTCTTCGGCGGGGACTCGCTCTACGCGTGGTGGGTTGGCCAACTGAATGTGCTGTTGAGCGTGTTCGGCACGCACATTTAGACAAGGCAACCTCGCCGGTCCACCGCCACCTGAGCTTCCCGGCGGCTACCGGTTACTCAGCGCACTGTGCCTTGTGCCTTAAGGCGTGATCCACGAGCACCAGCGCCGTCATCGCTTCAACGATCGGCACGGCTCGAGGCAGCACACATGGGTCATGCCGACCCCGGCCTTTGAGCGTGGTATTGTGGAAATGCTCGTCCACGGTGTCTTGCTCGTGCATGACTGTGGCGACCGGTTTGAAGGCGACGCGGAAGCGGATTGTCTGGCCGTTGGAAATGCCGCCTTGGATGCCGCCGGAGTGGTTTGTCGTCGTGATGACCTTGCCGGCCCGCATGCGAAATGGATCGTTGTGTTGCGTGCCGGTCAGCAGCGCACTGTCAAAACCCGAACCGATGTCAAAGCCTTTGGCCGCCGGCAGGCTCATCATCGCCTTGGCCAGGTCGGCTCCCAACCGGTCGAACACCGGCTCACCCCAGCCCGGCGGCACCCCACGCGCCACCCCAACCACAATCCCCCCCACACTGTCACCCGCCTTGCGCATCCGTTCGATCAGCCGAATCATCCTCGCTGCTGCGCGTGGATCAGGACAACGGACCGGGTTGGCTTCGATATCCCGCACCTTGACTCTTTCCGGATCAACGGCGGCGGCCACCCGCTGGACTTGCTGCACGTAAGCGAGCACGTCCACATGGTACCGCTGCCACAGGAGCTTCTTGGCAATGGCGCCGGCGGCAACCCGGCCGACGGTCTCACGGGCACTGGCGCGTCCACCACCCGCCCAGTCGCGGATGCCATACTTGGCAAAGTACGTGTAGTCGGCGTGCGAAGGGCGGAATTTCACAGCCATTTCGGCGTAAGCCTCAGGCCGGGCATCCTCGTTCCTTACCCACAGGAGGATCGGCGTGCCCAAGGTCTTGCCCGCGAACGTGCCCGACAGAATCTGAACCCGATCGGCCTCAGCGCGCGGGCTGACAAGTTTTGACTGGCCCGGCCGCCTTCGGTCAAGATCCGGCTGAATGTCCGCCTCGGACAAGGCCAGTCGCGGCGGGCAACCGTCCACCACCACGCCGACGCCACCGCCGTGCGACTCGCCCCAAGTGGTGATGCGCAACAGATGACCAAACGTGTTTGGCATGGCCGCAGAGTGCCGCAAAAGGCCGTCTCGGTCAACGGCGGCCCAAACCGAGAGAGTCGTTTGCTCGGACAAGCCTTGCCAACCCGCCCGGCTTGGGGCAACAATGGCGCAAAGTTTCCAGCAATCAGGATTGCTGGCGTTGCAATGAAGGCAGCGTGCCCAATCCATCAACCGACCATGAGGTGCGGCCGCGCAGGAGTCGCTGGACGTCGAGGCCGGGCTGGTTGAGTAACCAATATTGAGATTATGAACCGTCCGTTGCTCCTGCGCTGCCTCCCGCCCGTCTTGATCCTCCTGCTCAGCATTGGGGCGGCGGCTCAGTACCCGAGGGCACTTGCCGCGGAAGCACTCGCGGCGGCCGGAGCGGTGATCTGGTTGCTTTGGATTTTCCGGAACTGGACCGCGACCCACCGTGGCCGCATCCAGCGCTTGAATGAAGCACTCTGTGAGCTGTTTGAGGGCAAACCCGTGCCGCTGGAGGCGCTCACGTGCCCGGCTGAGCTGGCGGAGTTGTCGGTGAATCTCACTCGCCTCCTGCGCAAGCTCCACGAGCAATCGGCACGGCTTGAAGCGCGGGAGGCGCACTACCGTCAGGCTTTTGAGGCTAACCTGGTGGGCACGTTCTTCTGGGACGCCGAAGGCCGGTTCACCGAAGTCAACGCTGCCTTCGAGTGGTTGACCGGCTTCTCCCGGCAGGAGGTGGCGGCCGGGAAAGTCACCTGGCAATCGCTGGTGCCGGCCCAATCCGCGGAGCCGAACCATTGCGCCTGGGCGGAACTCGAGGCAACCGGTCGTTGTGGGCCCTGCGAAGTTGAGTTGGTGCGCAAGGATGGGACAACCGCGACCGCCTGGTGCGAGGCCAGGGCCTTGGTCACCGAACCAAAGCGCGGCATCGGCTACCTCTTGGACCTTTCCGATCGCGAGCCGGCGGAGGCAGCCCACTTGAGTTCGGCGCAGCGCCTGCGGTCGATCTGGGAACGATCCGTCGATGGCATGGTGCTGACGGATCGGCACGGCATCGTGTTGGCCGTCAACCAGTCCTACTGTGACCTGCTGGAGACCTCCCCGGTCGAGGCGGTTGGCCGGCCCGTGACCGAACCCTACGCCGAGAGCTGTGACCGCCAGCAGTTGCTCCACGAGTACCAACGCCGGTTTCAACAGACCCCGATCGACAGTCGCGCGGAGGCTCAGGTCACCATACGTTCGGGCCGCAGGCTGGATCTGGAGTTCATCTATTCGCTGATCGAGCTTCGCCATGGCGATCCCCTCTACCTGTCCATCGTGCGCAACATCACCGCCCGCAAACAGGCCGAGCGCGCCCTGCAAAAGCAGCAGGCCGAACAACAGATCATCTTCGATTTGGTCCCCGCCATGATCTGGTTCAAGGACGCCCAAAACCGCATCCTGCGGATTAACCGGCCGGCAGCGCAACTGATGGGGCTGCCCCCGGACCAGATCGAAGGCAGGTCGCTGGCCGAACTCCACCCCGAACAGGCGGCCCGCTATCTCGAAGCGGACCTGAACGTGATTCGCTCCGGCCAATCGGTGCTGGGGATCGTGGAGAGTCTCCGGACGGCGGGCGGCGAAACGCGCTGGCTGCACACCGACCGGCTTCCGTATCGCGACGAACTCGGCAACGTGATCGGGGTAATCGTCTTTGCCCGGGACATCACGGAGCGGAGGCAGGCTGAAGCCCAGCGCCTGGAGATGGAACGCAAGTTACGCGAGACCCAGAAGCTGGAAAGCCTCGGCGTGATGGCGGGGGGCATCGCCCACGATTTCAACAACCTGCTCACGGCCATTCTGGGTAACGCGAGCCTGGCCATGATGCAGTTGTCCGAGTCTTCGCCTTTGTTCACTTATCTTCGCAACATCGAGAAATCCTCCATGCACGCGGCCGATCTCTGCAAGCAAATGCTCGCCTATGCCGGACGGGGCCGGTTCGTGCTCCAGTGGGTGAAGCTCAACCGCTTGATCGAAGACACCAGGCAGTTGCTCCAGATCTCCGTCTCGAAAGATGTCCGCCTTGACTTCGAGTTGACTCCCGATCTGCCGCTGGTGGAGGCCGACCCTTCCCAAATCCAGCAGGTGCTGCTGAACCTGGTCACTAATGCCGCCGAAGCCACGGGCGACAAGGGGGGAACGGTCACGATCCGCACGGGCAGCGTGCAGGCAGATCGCGCCTACCTGGCGACCACGTACCTGTCGCCGGAGATCGCGGAAGGCGAATACGTCTTTCTTGAGATCGCCGATACCGGCTGTGGCATGAGCCCGGAAACCCAAGCTCGCATCTTTGATCCATTCTTCTCCACGAAGTTTACCGGGCGAGGACTAGGCTTGGCCGCAGTCTGGGGTATTGTCCGGGGCCATAAAGGCGCGCTGGAACTACAGAGCGCACCCGGGTGCGGAAGCAACTTCCGCATCCTCTTGCCGCGTGCCAAGACCCTGCCCGAAGACGCCAAACGGCAGGATAGCCCCAGCCTCTGGCACGGCTCGGGTACGGTGTTGCTGGTGGACGACGACGAAAACGTGCGCTCGGTGACGGGGCGCATGTTGGAGTCTTTCGGTTTTACCGTGTTGACCGCGAGCGATGGGCAGCATGGGGTGGATACCTACGCCCGCTACTCTAAAGACATCACCGTGGTTCTCCTGGACTTGACGATGCCCGCCATGAGTGGCGAGGAGGCGTTCGCCGAAATCCGGCGGATCCAACCCGATGTCCGCGTCATCCTGATCAGCGGCTATGATGAACAGCAGGCCGTGCAACGCTTTGCCGGCAAGGGCCTGGCCGGATTCATCCAGAAGCCTTTCAAAGCCCGCGACCTCAACGCAAGGCTGCAGGCCATCCTGTCCGCCAATCCAGAGCTGCCCTCCCCAGGCGATGCCGGACTCAACCCGGGCGCCCACGACACCAGCGTCCAATCTCAAGGTTCCCGCTCCAGCCCGCCGCCGCCGGATACGCCGCAAGGTTCAGGCTGAGCGCGATCCGCGGGCATCCGGGACGGCCCTGAACAACCGTGCTCTTCGCCTCCGAGACCGGCTGTTCAAGCCGCTACAAATTCCTCGAGGAGATGGGCCGGCTCCGCGACCTCCCTTTCCGGCGTGCGGTTCGCCACGCGTGCGGTGAGTTGCTCCAATTGGTCCATCTGAAAGGGCTTGGCCAGATGCGGGTTGCCGGTCGCCTGGAGGAAAGCCTTGGTTTCATCCGACACCACATCCCCGGTCACAAAGATGATCCGCCGGGCCAATGCCGGCTTGAGCTCGGACGTCAGTTCATAGAACTTCCGCCCATCCACGTCCGGCATGCGTAAGTCTGAAAGGATGACATCGAAGTCCCGCTGCTTGATCAGCTCCAGCGCGTGCCGCCCTGAGTGGCACAGGGTCACCCGGTAACCCAGGAGGGACAGCATCTCGCCAAGCATTTCAGCAATCGACTTCTCGTCGTCCAGGATGAGGACCTCGCCTGAGGCCGTCGGTGATGGCGACAGGGAATCAACTCTGCGTTCGCCATTCACGGGCAGCTCATGGTCCCCGTCCACAGGCTCCAGGACCGGCAACTCCAGCACAAAGGCCGCGCCTCCCAGCGGAGACACCTCGTACGCGATCCGACCGTGGTGTTCCGACATGATGCTATGCGCAATGGAAAGGCCCAGCCCCGTGCCTGCGCCGGTTTCTTTGGTCGTGAAGAACGGCTCGAAAATGCGCAGCAACAAAGGCTCGGGCACCCCCGGTCCGTTGTCTTCCACTCTGACCTGGACGCCGGCGGAACACTGTCGGGAGATGATCCGCAACCGGCGCCCGCTCAACGGCGCCTCCACCATGGCCTGAAGAGCGTTGTTCACCAGATTGACGAGTACCTGTTCCAGTTGATACGGGTCCCCCTGAGTTGATGGTAGTGGATCCTGCAGGACCAGGGACAACTCGACGCCGGCGACCCGGATATGAAATTGCTGCAACTCGCAGACGCGCTGGATCAGCTCGTTCAGGTTGACCTGTTGGCGCTGCACCGGCTGTTCACGGGCAAACGACAGGAAGTTGCTGACCAGCTTGGCCGCACGGTTGCATTCGTGTGCCACTTTCTCGAGGTCCGCCCGCGTCGTGTCGCCGAGCTTATGCCGGCTCAGAACCAGCTCCACATATCCTTGAATCACCGCCAGCGGGTTGTTTAGCTCGTGCGCAACCCCGGAGATCAGCCGTCCCAACGCCGAGAGCTTCTCGGCCTGGCGGAGTTGTTGCTCCAGGCGAACCCGCTCGGTAATCTCACGGAAGGAGAATTGGTACGCCGCGCGACCTTCAAAATGGATCTGTGCCGCGGCCACCTCGGTCAGAATGGCGCGGCCATCGTGCCGCGCCAATGGCACTCGCGTGCCACCAGCCATCCGCGCGAACCACTCTGGCCCGGTCGTGGGCGCGGGTCCCTCCGCCCCGTTCCATTGGCAGAAAGAGGAAAGCTTGTAGGCCAGGGCTTGCGGTTTGCGGAGTCCCAGCCATCGTTCCGCAGTCTGGTTCAGCTCGAATACCCGCAACTCCTCCGTGTCGGTGATGACAATGGCCTCGCTCGCCTGGTCAAACAGGCTGTGATACCTCTCTTCCGTGTCGGCCACCTTCGCCACCAGGAGTTGCTGCTCGACCTGCTGCGACTCGATTCGCCGCATCGCGTTCTGGTTGACGGTGCGTACCTCCTCCAGCGTCAGGATGATCATGCTCACGGCGATGAACAACTGGACCACCGCTGCGGACATAAAACCGGTGCAAATCAACGCATCCGATAACTGGACAAATGGAAAGGCAAACAGCTCAAGACCCCAGATCGCAAAGCCAAAGGAGAGCAATCCCGCGCCAATGTAATTGGTCCGCTGCCGGTGCCGGAAAAAGCCGGCGGCGGCGATCAGGCTTGAGATCCCCAGGAAACCAAACAAGGCGATCCGCGCCTGAATCGGATCGTCAAACGGGAATACTCCCACGTAGCTCCAGACCAGCAGAAAACCCAGAAACCAGGCGAACACCGATTCGCGGGTGCGCAACCCAAGGAAACAGGCACTGCCCCAGAGCAGAAACGTCGCCGAGGCGCCCACGGACCACTCTTGGGCCATCACCACGATCGGGCTCTCTCGCCACCCGGTCCAGCGGTACTGGAAGGCCAGCCAGACCCCGTAGAACAACCAGGCGGCGGTCCAGATCGTGAAATACCGCCGTTTAGTGTACAGGTTCAGGTAGTGGAATATCCCGACCAGGGCCAGGACGCTCATGAACGACGTTATCAGTGTCGCGTTGAGATACTCCAGCGGCATGTACAACTCCAACCCAAGACTTGGGAGACTATTCATTTCGTGCTCGGCCAAACCCGCTCGGCACACGAGCAGGCGGCCCCAGCTAGAGGAGTTATCGGCAGGTCCGGCCTTTACTGAAACGGCAGAACCGGCGAAACCGCCCCGCGGATGGGCCCGGACGAGCGCCCAAACAACCTTCGCTTGGGCCGGTAGTCCAGTGCCCGCCTAACGATCGGAAGGATCACTCCTGGCTGGCTCGCGCGACCGACTGGGGCACTCCCAGCTCGGGCCGAAACCGCCGTGCCGAATCCCTTCGCCACTTCAGGTTGCCCCCGAGATCGTCGAGCAAGGAGTAAGCCACGGGTGTCAATACCAGGGTCAGCAACAGGCACAGCGCCTGACCACCAATCACCACCACGGCGACCGCGCGACGCTCTTCCGCGCCCGGTCCGGTGCCCAGGGCCATAGGCAACATGCCGGCGATCAGGGTTAGCGTCGTCATCAGGATCGGGCGGAGGCGCTCGCGGTTTCCCTGGAGAATCGCGACCGGGCGATCCAGTCCGGCGGCGCGCAGTTTGTTCATGTGGTCAATCTGCAGGATGGCGTTCTTCTTCACCACGCCGAACAGCACCAGGAGGCCCAAGGCGGAGTAAAGATTGATCGTTTGGCCGGCGGCCAGCAAGGAAAGGAACGCGAAAGGGATGGACAGGGGCAGCGACAGAAGGATGGTGAACGGATGCAGCAGGCTCTCGAACTGCGAGGCGAGGATAATGTACATGAGGATTACCGACAGGGCGAAGGCCCAGATGAACTCCCGGAACGTGGTTTCCAGCTCGCGGGCCCGACCCGAAACGCGCGCCGCATAGCCGGTCGGGAGGCCCATCCGGGCCACCTCGGCGCGCAACGCGGCGATGCGGTCGGCCTGCGCGTATCCCGGAGCGACGGACGCGCGCAAGCTCACCTGCCGCTGGCGATCCAGGCGGTCGATCCGGGAGGCGGTTTGCGTGGGCACCAGCTTCACCACGTTGTCCAGACGAGCCAACCCACCGCCTTGGCGAGGCACGAACAGCCGCGCGATC
>Ga0315274_10008980_pt1 | contig 14466 bp, 10 predicted proteins | sample YL17G02_20_MG_FD_203700 | JGI IMG/M metagenome (GOLD analysis project Ga0315274, IMG submission 203700) | Sediment microbial communities from Yellowstone Lake, YNP, Wyoming, USA - YL17G02_20 | ecosystem: Environmental > Aquatic > Freshwater > Lake > Sediment | place: USA: Wyoming | collected... | reverse complement strand
TCGCTCGACCATCTGCGCCGTGATCTCTCCGATCCGCATGAGCTCTCGGGATGCCTCTACGACCGCGACAGCAGGGAGCTGGTACTGCCGCTCATCAATGTAGGCTGTGAGTTTGGGCTGCTCCTGTTTCCTCTCAGCGGGCACAACCAAGCGTGAGACTTGGGCAATCTGCCGTACGAAGGGGAAGCAGAGCACACTGACGATGATGTTAAAGATCGTGTGCGCGTTGGCAACCTGGCGAGAGAGGAGAGATGAGGTCCGGCTCACCAGCCCCACAAAGGGTGTGAACAGGAGCAGAAACACCACCACGCCGACCACGTTGATCAGAATCTGGGCAATGGACGCCTGCCGCGCCGCCCTGGAAGAACGCACGGCCGCAATGAACCCCGTGATGCAGCTACCGATATTCGCGCCCAATACCAACGCGATCGCTCCACGCAGCGGAATCGCGTTGCTCATCCCCATGGCCACGACTAGACTGGTCGTAGCTGAGCTGCTCTGCACCACGGCGGTGGCCAGAGCGCCGGCCACAACACCCGCCACAGGGTCCCGGCCCATTGTCGTCAGCCACGTTGCCACCCAAGGTACCTCTGACAGCACCTTCAGGCCACCCGCCATGAGGTTCATGCCCAGGAACAGAATGCCGAATGCCAGCGTGATCTCACCATAGTCCCGCCAGCCAGGGCGGGGCACAAACTCGATCATGATAAAGCCCAGGGCAATAAAGAGAAAGCACAGATCCCCGATCTTGAAAGCCACGATCTGAGCGGTGAGGGTCGTGCCGATCTCCTGGCCCATCATGACCCCAATCGCCTGCTCGAGTGTCATCAGGTTGGCGTTGATCAGGCCGATCATCGTGACCATCAGCAGGCCACTGCTCTGGATCAGAGACGTTGCCGCAAAGCCAAAGATGGCACCCCTGAGCGGCCTGCTCGTCATCCGATCCAACCACTGCTGGATGCGACGGCCTGTTAGCTTTTCCATGCCCTGGCTGAGCATCCCGACGCCGTACAGGAAAAGAGCCAGCCCACCCAGAACCTGAAGAACACTGATCATGGTAGCATCCTCCAGAGACAGTGGTGCCCCTCTTGGCCAGTGTCGGATACCCGAGCGGGCAAATCTGGTGTGTGACCTCTAAAAGGTTGCCTTGGCATTTCTCCACCATTCGTCGATCAAGATCCCGATGTTGTGCCAGGTGCGCGGTGCATCCACCGTGATGTTGTCGACTGGAGACAGGATCAAGCCAGTCGGCCCAAGGGCACCGATGGCCTGCCGGACCGCCGAGCGGACCTCCTGCTCCGTGCCCTGCTCGACCGTGATCGCCCCCGATACCCCACCCCACAGGCAGACGCGATGCCCAAGCTTGGCTTTGAGCATCGCCATGTCCGTGTGCGTTCCCTGTACGGGATCGATGCCGATCAATACGTCGATGCCGGCCGCCAGGTAATCATCGAGCATCGGTTTCGTGCCGCTGGAACAGATGTATCCGAACCTGGCCCCACGTTCGTGCGCCAGGTCAACCTCCAGTTTGAGCCTCGGCAAGACCGCATCGTGGTAGAACCGGGGAGTCACGAAATCGCATCCTTCATACCACGCCCGACGAATGTAGAGGTCCACGGGCGCTGACAGGACCGCTTCCATCCGCTGCATGTTCCAGCGGTGGATCATCTCCAATAGCTCCACCACGAACCCTGGCTCGTCCATGGCCATCAGCATGAGGTTCTGCATTCCACACAACCAGTTCGCCATGTCCAAGCCCACGCCCCAGCCGCAGGCCAGGAGTAGGCCGTGCTCCTGCACAAATGCGTGTGCCCGGGCAGCCTCCTCGCGGAACCGGCGGATGTCCGCTTCTGAGGGCGGCATCAGCAGATACTGCAAGGCGACCAGATCCGCGGAGCCCGCGATGAGAGGCTTCAGGGTTCGAGGAACCTGAAAATCATCCACAAAGGGGATGTGCTCCCCGTGCGGCCAATCCCCGGAGGGGCGCACGCTCGCTGTCAGCTTTCCTCCAGGCGTGACATATTCTCGGTGCAGAGCAATGTCGCCCTGAAGCGGCTCCTGCCATTCCTTCGTTTTGACTCGCGGGTCGAACCGCACTGGAAGACCGCGAAGATCAGGATGCTCTGGCCGCTCAGCGCGCGGAGCGGTGGGGATGAACAGCATCGCGTCGAGCCCCATGGCCCGCTCGGCCCTGGCCACCTCGAACCAGTCATCGTTGTGCCGCTGGCGCAGCGCAGTAAAGCTCATGAAACAGCACGGGATCCGGTCAGTCTCTGCGAGGCCCAGCGTCCGCAGCATCCGTTCCCTTGAGGTAAGCTCGACCACCCGACGTCACCCCTTCCGGCACAGGACACCACTCCATGGGTTCCGGCAAGCGAACCTCCCCGAGTTCCTACCCTTCTCCGAAATACTCGAGCAACTCACCATCCAACCGTGGCACAGACACTGGCACAGAACCCTTGCGCAGCGATTCGGTAGCCATGTGCCCGGCAGCCACGCTGTAGCGGGCAGCGATCGGCGAAGTCCTGGTCGGACCTCCTCCTCGGACATAGCCCAGAAACTCCGCCACAATGCTCACATCGCCACCCCCGTGCCCACCCTCGCGGTGAGCTAGGCGGAACACCTCGTCTCCCTCAGCGCGGTACCCATCAGCTCGCTTGTTCCACAGCCGAACGCACGAGTCCTCACTGATCCCGTCGCCAAAGTTCTCGATCCGGCCTTCAGTGCCAATCACCACATAGTTCCGCCACGCATCGGGCGTATAGTGACACTGCTGGTAAGACGCCAGGACCCCATTGTCCAATCTCATCAGCACCATAGACACATCTTCCACGTCGACGACCGGGTTCAGCCCTCTCTGTGTCAGAGGTGGCCAGTTGCCCTCCACAAAGCTCGCATCTCCACGCTCCGATGTGGCATGTCGGTCCGTGATCTGACCGTACAGAGTCAGGCCTCCCATGGCCACCACCGACTCGGCGTACCCACCGCACAGCCAGTGAAGCACGTCGATGTCGTGCGCGCCTTTTTGCAGCAGCAAGCCGGTGGTCTTGCTTCGGTCAGCGTGCCAATCCTTAAAGTATGCATCCCCGCCATACGACACGAAATGCCGGCACCAGGCCACTTTGACCTGGCCGATCGGCCCACCATCGATCAGCTCCTTCATCTGGAGCACGACCGGAAAGTGCCGCATGTTGTGCCCGACATAGAGCTTGGCGCGATGGTCCCTGGCGGTCCTCAAGATTCGGTCACAGCCGTCGATCGTGATCGCCATGGGCTTTTCCAGATAGACGGCCTTGCCGGCCTCAAGGGCCGCCACGGCGTGCTCCTCGTGCAGGTAGTCGGGCGTCGTCACAAACACGGCATCCAGGTCCTGTCGCAATAGTTCCCGGTAATCTGTGGTAGTCCACACATCCCTGCCATACCAGGCCCGGTTTTTGTCGAACACTCTCTCATCCACATCACAGCACGCTACGACCCGGCTGCCCTCTTCCGGTCTGTGCGCGTACCGGGCCAGTCCTCCACGCCCCCCGGAGCCAATCACACCGATCTTCAGGTCATCCACGAGCCAATCCCCTTCCTCCCGCCAATAGGATGCCGCGAACCCGACCCAGTTCGTCGACCCCCCCCTCGACATGGTGCCGGTTGGCAAGCCGATTGTACTCTGTTCTCCAAGCTCGTGCAAATGCCCCACAGGGCATTACGCCGATCGTCTCCTGCATGCGAAGTGCGTCGTCCGCCAGTAGACCCGGCCGCACCTTGGACAGCGGTGAAGCACATCCAGCCGTTCAGCGCGTGTTTGGAGGGATTATGAGGCCACATCAGAGGCCTGCCTGTGCAGGGCGTACATGTTCCTGGGTTGCCCCAGCCAACAACCTCACCCGCCTGCGAACGGACGCTTGACTTGTGGCAGGATCGTGCTATAATCGCTGTCACTGCCGACAGATAACCGCGGCGACGTAGCCAAGTGGCAAGGCAAGGGTCTGCAAAACCCTCATTCGTCGGTTCAAATCCGACCGTCGCCTCTGCGGAAAAAGGCCCCCTATCACACGTGCGACAGGGGGCCTTTTGCTTTTCGCGCTCGGGTGGCAGCCTTCCCAGCGCCGAGCATAGGTGTGCTACACTTGGGCCAGCAGCTCGCGGTACAGGGCGGCATACAGGGCGATCACCCTTTTCTCGCCCCCTTCCCGGTGGTCCTCCTCCAATGAGCAGAAACCTGTATACCCCATCCCCTTGAGGAGACGGAACAGCTCCTTGTAGGGGAAGCGCGGGTCTTCGAGGTCGTGAAGGTGCACGTGCCGTACATAGTCCTTCACCTGGCCCAGGGTAAAGGCCACCGAGCCGTCCACCAGGTCCCGCAGGTCGCAATTGTAGTTGATCGCCACATTGGGGTGGTCCGCCGCCTGCACTGCGCCCAGGCAGTACTCCCAGTAGTAGAACTCGCCATGCATCTCCAGAAGCACATCAACACCCTTGTCCTGGGCGTATTCGCCGCACGTGCGCAGGGCCTCGCCAACGTAGCGGATCACGTCTGGTTTGGGGATACCCGGCGGGAAATCGTTGCCAAAGGTGCGGATGCGCCCACATCCCAGGTCTGCCGCCAGGTCCACAAACTGCTTGACTCGCTGAACGACGGCCCGGCGCACGGCTGGATCCGTCGAGTCAAAGCGCTGGCTGGTGGACAGACAGGACACCTGCAGCCCCGCCCCAGCCAACAGGGCTGCGACCTGCCGCCGTTCTGCCGAGGTGATCTCTGGCTCTACGCCGTGCTTCTGGTTGGCCTCGCAACGAAACTCGACGCCGGCGAATCCGTGCGCCGGCAACAACTCTAGCAGATCTATCAGGGTCAGGTCGGTACCGATCGAATAGGTGTCCAGGCTCAGCTTCATAGACTCTCCTCTGCCAGGCATACAAGAGGCCCCAATGCCGGCGACTGGCTCATCCACCTCGGCGCCGTGTCAGCCCCCAGGTACCCAGCTCAGGAGGGTCGCCCGGGTCATCGGCCAGCAGATCCTGATAGCTCTCTGCAACCTTGCGGAACGCGGCCGCATACTCTTCGATGATCTGCGGACGGTAGTGCTTGAACCACGGGATCTGGAACACCCTGTGCTGGATTCCCTCTGATATCGGCAAGCTCCCCAGCGGCTGTCGGACATCCACGCCGTCAGGCAAGTTGGCAATTCGTGTCGGCTTGCCTTGCTTGTACACATCCACCGTGTTGAGCAGTGGATGCAGGTGGAGCGCTCTGTTGCAGCCTGGGGAACAGGGAACGCCCTCGGCAGTCACAGCCTCACAGTAACGGGTGATCGACAGTCCACCCAGCTCCTGGCGACGGTACATGCCAAGCGGGGCATACCAGCCTCCCATGGTCAAACCGGACCTTTTGGGAGGGCGATGCACGCCGATACCGGGCGCGCCCTCGAGCAGATCGCCAAAGTAGTTCATCGACTTGTCGATCTCGGCCATCTGCTGTCCATAGCTGCGTAGCTGCACGCGGGCCATCGCTGAAGTGAGCTGGTGCATCCGGTATTTGTGCCCGCCCCATGGCAGGCCGACATAGGGAACCAAATCGTCCAGGGTGATCTCATCGGCGCGTTCATAGTGCCCGAACAGCACCGCCCGCTCATACACGCGGCGGTCGTTCGTGATCATGATCCCCCCTTCGCCGCAGGCCAAGGACTTGCCTGACATCAGGGAAAAGCCCGCCACGTCGCCCATGGTGCCTACCAGCTTGCCCTTGTACAGCGCCCCGTGCGCGTGCGATGGGTCCTCGATCACCTTGAGCTGATGCCGGCGCGCGATGTCGAGGATCGGGTCCATGTCTCCCGGGTACGCGCCATAGTGCACGACCACAATGGCTTTGGTTCGCTCGCTGATCCGATGCTCAATGTCTTTGGGATCGATGCACAAGGTCTGAGGATCGATGTCCGCAAACACCACCGTGCCACCGAGGGCATACACAGGCAGGCAAGAAGCCCAGTAGGTGATGCTGGGGCAGATGATCTCGTCCCCGTTGCCAACTCCCAAGCCAAACATGGCCGCCTGCAGTGACGCCGTGCCGGTGTTGTGCGCAAGCGCGTACTTGACGCCGTGCCACGCGGCGAACTCTTTCTCGAACTCCTGGGTCACGTCCAGGCCCGACATCTTGCCAGCGCGCAAGACCTCCAGCACTCCCGCCTCGACCTCCGGCGTGACCAACGGCCAGTCAAACATGTCTCTCGCGTCGGCTTGGACCGCCTTGGGCCCACCCAACAACGCCAACCTACTCATGATCTACCCTCCCTACATGCTATTGTAAGGCCAGCTTCCTGGACCACCCTGCGCCCGAGCCAGCCACGACCTACTGTCCGCTCCACGCCCGCAGCTTGTCTAGTACGACATCCAGCAGCCGATCTGCCGTGCCCGGCTCAAAGTGTGTCGAGCCGGGGCTGGCTTCGTATCCCCCGCGTGCGTACTCGTAAGCCAGCGGCAGGTACCCCTGGTAGCCCCCGGCACAAGACACCAGAACGCTGTGCGGGAACTGCCGTTTCATCCGTGTACTGATCTCGGACAGAACCTCAAAGGGCAGGCCCACCCAGACCGTGCTGCCGATCCGCAGAAACTGGATCCTCACTATGTGTCGATTGTCCGGGTAGAGCCTGGAGCGCAGCAGCGCCATCTGCTTTTGCTCGTAGGCATTGGAGACTGCGCGCCAGGCATCGCTGTCGGGCTTGGCTTGTGGGTCGTTGAACAGGACAAGGAAAGCTGCTCTGGCCTGGTCAAACTCTGCTTGAGCCACGCCGGAATCCGTGTGCACAATCGTCCTGACGTCCAGGCCCACCCAGTCCGTTTCGATCTCGGTCGAGTCCTCGGCCGTAAACGTGCGTTCGGCCAGGATGGCAGCATTCCCCAACACGCTGCCAATCCGCTGCCGGCAATCCCCATAGCGGTTGATGGGCACGGCATCTCCAGCAGCACCCAGTGTGAAAAAGGCGGGACATGCATAGTGCTGAGCGATAGTCTGACGCAGGTAGAAGACATAGTCGGACGAGATCCGATAGTGGTCACGCTCCCGCGATCCGCCGCCAGTGACCGGGTGGCAGCCAAAGTTGGCCAACACCGCCTTTACCCCCAAGCCATCTGTCAGGCGCAGCACCGTAAGCTCAGGATCGATCGGGCTAAAGGTGTAGGCCCGCGGCTCCCCGGGGTAGACAAAGTTGGTCTCCACGGAACCATCCGCCTTGACCGTGCGGCGGTTGAACAGCACCTGGGGCACCGACACGCAAGTTGTCTCCAGTTGCCCTCTGTGCATGTTGCGCAGGCTCTCGTGTGCCACCTCGACCAGCTTGGCTTCGAAATCAGCGACAAAGCGCGGATCCGGATCCACGATTCCAGGCTGAGGCCACCGGTATCCACCGGCATGCAGCGTCGGAGCAAAGTGCGTGTGCGAACAAGACAAGAGCACATCCGGGTACCCAATCCCGGTCTCGTGCTCCAGGAGTGCGCACAACCGCTGGCAGACATGGTCCTGTATGCCAACCAGGTCACAGGTGATCAATAGGACAGTGGTATCGCCATTGCCGATCGCCAGACAGCCCAGGAGGAGCGGCTCTGCGATGCCGTCCGACCTGTGGTCGCGATCCGAATACCCGTGCATCCAGACGGGGTAGCCAGGCGTGATCTCACGAACCGCAGTCCCAAACTGTAGGACCCTCATCGATGGCTCCTTGACTTTTCTCAGGCAGCCCTAACCGGCCTGCTGGACGGCCGCCACGCCAATCACGCCCGGCCCGCTGTGCGTGGACAACAGAGGTCCGGTCTCGGCAAAGATGATCTTGTCGTGGGGAAAGCCGAGCCGCTCGGACAGGTCAGAGGTCATCTTGCGCGCCGCGTCCAGGCACCGGGCGTGGATCACGGCCAGGCCCTCAATAGGCCGCAGCCGCAGGATCTCTGCCTTGATCTGCTCCAACCCTCGTCCATAGGAACGCGCCAGGCTGTGCACGCTCAGGTGGCCATCCGGCAGGGTGAGAATCGGCTTGATCTGGAGGACCTTGGTGATGCGGGTCAGGGTCGGCAACAGCAGGTTGGCGCGCCCGCCCCGACGTATGAACTCGATCGTGTCCAACAGGATAAAGAGCCGGGTCCGCTCGCGCACCCGCTCCACCAACTGGGCAACCTCATCCAGGCTCAGGCCTGCAAGCGCCGCCCGGGCTGCCGCTAACACCTGGAAGCCTTGTCCCAGCGACAGCGACAGCGAGTCTAGCACCCTGACCTTGTCTCCAAAACGTCGGGCTGCCGCGCAGGCTCCACTGTACGTCCCGCTGTGCTTGCCGGTCAGGGTCAGGCAGAGCACCGAATGCCCGGCCTCCACGAGGCGGCTATAGGCGAGTTCGAATGCTCCGATGGAGGGTTGGGATGTCCCAGGGTGATGGCCCTCCTTTACCTTCTGCCAGAACTGATCAATGGTCAACTGCCCGTCCAGGTAGGTCTCTTCGCCAAACCGAACCACCAATGGCACAACCGTAATCTCCATCGGCCCTACCACGTCGGGCGCCAGATCCGCCGCACTGTCGGTCACAACACGCACCTGTCTCATCGTGGCCTCCCTCCAGACCCACACCCATCTCGCTTCAGCAGAGGAAACCGCCCATAGAATGCCACATCTCGTCCGATTTGTCAATTGCACCCGCGTGCGTATAATAGGCTCAACACGGGTCGGGCACGCAGACCTGGATCTGGCTCAAAGCCTGTCTGGGAAGGACGGCGGCCTGGTTCTGTGCCCGGGCAGTTGCCTGCCTGGAGTGATCTGATGATGCATTCGCAGGAAAAAGGCGGCACGATGCGCTCGAAACGCGGCGAGGCGCTTGCTCAGCGACCCGTCAACCGCGAGACGTTCATCCGTCCCTGGCCTGAGGTCGGGCTCAGTGCCATGGAGAGCCCCCTTGACCCCAGGCCCAGCCTGCAGATTGTGGACGGAGCTGTGGTTGAGATGGATGGCGTGCCCCGTTCTCAGTTCGACATGATCGACCATTTCATTGCCGGGCACGCCCTCAACCTGAATACGGCCCTGCGGGCCATGAGCACCCCATCGCCCGAGATCGCGCGCATGCTGGTGGATATCCATGTGCCGCGTGCTGCTGTCCTCGAGCTCACTACCGGCTGTACTCCGGCCAAGCTGGTGGACATTGTCAGCCAGATGAACGTGCTGGAAATGATGATGGGCCTGACCAAGATGCGTGCCCGACGCACGCCCGCTAATCAGGCTCACGTTACCAACCGCAAGGAAAATCCTGCTCTACTCGCTGCCGATGCAGCAGAGGCCGCGCTTCGCGGGTTTGCTGAGATCGAGACCACCATCGGCGTGACGCGCTACGCCCCCCTGAACGCCCTGGCGATCCTCGTCGGCTCGCAGACTGGCAGAGGCGGAGTCCTGACCCAGTGCTCGGTCGAGGAAGCCACCAATCTGCGCCTGGGCTTCCGAGGCCTGACCACCTACTCGGAGACCCTGTCGGTTTATGGCTCGGAGAAGGCGTTCATCGATGGCGACGACACGCCGTGGTCCAAGGCCTTTCTCGCTTCGGCCTACGCCAGCCGCGGCGTCAAGGTCCGCTTCACCTCGGGCACAGGCTCTGAAACGCTGATGGGCCACTCGGAAGGCAAGTCGATGCTTTACCTGGAGGCTCGCTGCCTGCTGGCTGCCCGCGGCGCCGGCAGCCAGGGAACGCAGAACGGCTCCATCAGTTGCATTGCCTTGCCCGAGTCGCTCCCCAGCGGGGTGCGCGCTGTGCTCGCCGAGAACCTGATCGCCACGATGCTGGGCCTGGAGGTCGCCGCAGGCAACGATGCCCTCGCTTCTCACTCCGAGATGCGCAAGACCGCCAAGCTGATGCTCCAGTTCATCCCCGGCACCGACTTTATCACTTCCGGGTACGGGGCCATCCCGCGCTACGACAACATGTTTGGTGGCGGCAATTTCGATGTCACCGAACTGGACGACTGGTACGTCATCCAGCGCGATATGCAGGTAGATGGCGGGATCACCCCCGTCAAGGAAGAGGACGTCGCACGCGTGCGTGAGCGCGCGGCACGGGCGATCCAGGCCGTTTTCGACGCCTTTGACTTTGCCACCATCACGGAGGCCGAGGTGCAGGCCGCCATGTCGGCCTTTGACAGCCAGGACATGCCCGAACGGGACCGGGTCGCTGACATCCAGGCAGCAAGTATGCTGCTCAGTGGGCCACTCACCGTGATCGAGGTGATCGCCGCCCTGGAGCAGGCCGGCTACCACGACATCGCTGCCAACATCCTCGAGATGCAGCGCCAGCGGGTGATCGGCGACTATCTTCAGCCTGCGGGGATCTTTGCGCCAGGCTTCCGCGTCCTCAGCGCACTGACCGACCCCAACGAGTATCAGGGGCCTGGGACCGGCTACCGGGTGGAGGGCGAGCGCTGGGCCGTGCTGCAGGACCTGCCACAGGCGTGGGATCCGCGGCAATACCTGGAGACCCTCGGCACAGACGTGCCTGAGCCATGGCTGCAGGAAACGGGCATCGCCGCAGCGGGGAGTGGCCCCGAAGTGGTCATTGCCCTTGGCCCGGCCTTTGGCGCCCGGATCGGCCAGACCATCAATGGGCTCGACCATCGCGACGTGCTGCGGGCCATCATCCAGGGCATCCAGGACGAGGGTGTTCCGGTGCGCGTGGTGCGCGTCCACCACACCTCTGACTGTGCCTTTATCGGCCACACCGGCGCACAACTGAGCGGCTCAGGGGTAGCCATCGGCATCCAGTCCAAGGGGACCACGGTTATCCACCGGCGCGGCCTGGCCCCATTGGAGAACCTGGAACTCTTTCCACAGGCGCCCAACCTGGACCTGGCCACCTATCGCCAGATCGGGCGCAACGCCGCGCGCTATGCGACCGACAGGCTAACCATCCCTGTGCCGGTCAAGATCGACAATACCGCTCGCCTGCGCCTCATTGTGCAGACCACGCTGATGCACTTGCGCGAGACGCAACAGATCGAGCGGAATCGCCTACCTACCGAGCTGCGCATTCGGTAGATGGTGCCCGGACTTGCGCTCCTGCAGGCCCACAAAAGGGGGAAACCTGAATGGTTTGGCGTAGCAAGAATATCCTCAGCCGTCCCGAATGGTCCACACAGCGCGCATTGTGGAAGTCGATGGGCTACACCGACTATGACCTGGACCGGCCGTTCATCGGCATTGCCAACTCTTGGAACCGGATTGTGCCCGGCCACTATAACCTGAACCTGGTCTCCGACTATGTCAAGCAGGGAATCTACCAGGCCGGAGGCACACCGGTCGAGTTTGGCGTCATCGCCGCCTGCGATGGCATCGCCCAGGGGCATGAAGGGATGCACTATATCCTGCCCACCCGCGATCTGATCGCCAACGACATCGAGATGATGGTACAGGCCCACCAACTGGACGCAATAGTGCTGCTCGGTTCGTGCGACAAGATCGTGCCCGGGATGCTGATGGCTGCGGCACGGCTCGACATTCCCGCCATCATGGTGGTCGGAGGGCCGATGGAGGGAGGGTGTCCGTTCGACAACCGGGCCTCGGATGTCACCTCAGTGACTGAAGGCCTGGGCATGCTGAAGGCGGACCGGATCGACGAGGAGACCTATCGCCAACTGGAAGACTGCGCTGCGCCGACCTGCGGTTCCTGCTCGTTCCTGGGCACGGCCAACACCATGTGCTGCCTGGCCGAGGCCATGGGCATGTGCCTGACCGGCAGCGCTACGATCCCGGCTGCCCACGCTGCGCGCCTTCGCTCGGCACAGGAATCCGGCCGTCAGATCGTCGAACTGCTCCGGCAAGGCACCACTGCACGCCAGATCATCAACGAAAAGGGGATCCGCAACGCCATCCGCGTCAGCACGGCCATCGGTGGCTCCACCAACGCCGCGCTGCACCTCCCGGCGATTGCCTACGAAGCAGACTGCGAAGTTACCATGGACCTGTTCGAGGAACTGTGCAGCAGCACGCCACACATCGCCAAGATGAACCCGGCAGCCGCACCCAACGTGCCGGATTTCCACGCAGCCGGCGGAGTGCCGGCCGTGATGCAAGAGATCCTGCCCCTCTTGCACGGCGACGCCCTGACCGTCACCGGCAAGACCGTCGCTGAGAATGTGGCCCACGCCCGAATCCTCGATGGCCGCGTCATTCGAACCATGGAAGATCCGTGGAGCCGAACTGGAGGCCTGGCCGTTCTGCGAGGAAACCTGGCCCCCAACACTGCCATCACCAAGCCCGCGGCCATCGCTCCGCAGATGCACACCTTTAGCGGCCAGGCGCGCTGCTTCGACTCAGAGGAAGCGGCCAATCAGGCTATCCTGGCAGGCCAGGTCCAGCCAGGCGAAGTGGTGGTCATCCGCTACGAAGGCCCGAAGGGAGGCCCCGGCATGCGTGAGATGTACACGGCGATGAAGCTGCTGTACGGGCGAGGGCTGGCTCTGCAGACCGCAGTCGTTACTGACGGCCGTTTCTCTGGCACAAACAACGGCTGTTTTGTGGGCCACGTGTCGCCGGAAGCCGCCGAGGGAGGCCCGATCGCGGTCGCACAGGACGGCGATCGGATCACCGTGGACATCCCCAATCGCAGCCTCCACCTGCACGTCTCGGACGCCGAGATCCAGGCGCGCCAGGCCAGGTGGCAGCGGCCCGAACCCAAGATCAAGCGCGGCTACCTGGCGCTATATGCGCGCCTGGCCGAGTCCGCAGACAAGGGCGCCATCATCCGCCACAAGTAGCGGCGGCCTCTTGTGGCCGCCCTAGAGGACCAGCATGGAGGAGAACGGTACACCACGCCCCTCAGGTGAGGGCATATACACCGCCAGCGGGCGCAGGCTGGACGAGCTCAACATGGCGGCAATTGTGGCCGGCGACCTGACCATGGAGGACCTGCGCATCAGCGCTGAGACATTGCGCCGGCAGGCCAATGCCGCCCAGGCAGCGGGCTACCCACAGCTCGCCCAGAACCTCCGCCGCGCGGCTGAGCTGACCCGCCTCTCCAACGAACAGGTCTTCGAGGTCTATCACACGCTGCGCCCAGGGCGCACCACGCACAGCCAACTCATGGCCTTGGCTGAGCGGCTGGAACGCGAGTTCGACGCGCCGCTCGTCGCAGCTCTGGTGCGCGAGGCAGCCAAGGTCTACCTCCAACGCGGCATCGTCCGCCCCAGCCCTTAGGGCAGAAGCGCTGGACCCGGCTATGGAATGAGGGGGAATGAGTACATTCCCCCTCCATCGCCACAGGCCATTTTACCTGGCGCGCGACACCTGCTTGCGCAGGGCAGCGATCCGTGCCCCCGCCTCAGTACGCGCCTCTTTGAGCGCCTGGGACGTTGGGTGCCCGGCGCACAACGCGTCAAGGATCACCTTCTCCGCTGCCACGAACTCATCCCCGACGTCTGCCATCTCTGCCGCGATATCATGGGGAATGGTCGTCACCCCGTTGACATCGCCATGGAGCAGATCGTCCGGGTATATGGCAATGCCCCCCACGTGGACCGGGACGTGGACGTGCAGCACATAGCAGTAGCCATGGGCACAGACGGTGCCATTGGTGAAAACTGGGAAATCGATCGCCCGCACCTGATCCAGGTCCCGTCCGGTTCCGCTGGTGATCAGCCCTACCGCACCAAACGCCTGGTAGGTAGTGCACATCACTTCGCCAAACGTGGCCGCCACCGAGGGATCGTCGAGGTCCTGAAAGACGACCACCGGCGGCCCCGAGAGCTCTGCAAAGCGCTCGACCTGCACCTCGGTGCCGGCATAGGCGTCCCCCTGGCGAGGCGGAGCGGACGCGCGGAACGTCGCCGTTGCCGCGAAACCCACCATCGGCGGCATTTCGGGGAAACAGGCCTTGATGCGGGCGTCCATGTAGCCCATGTTTCGCGCGCGCACGTCAAACAGCTCGACCAGGTTGCAGATCGTGGGCGTGTCAAACGTGCGCAGCTTTTTCAGAGTTTGAGCCGAGACTGTGTGCATGTTTCCTCCCTTTGAGGTAGTTTCTCAGTTGATCACGGTTTCTGGGAGAACAGAGCAGCATACCCCACCGCTTCGTCGACCATGGCCAGATAGTTGTCCACCGGGATATAGCTGGGGATCGAGTTGCCCGAGCCGATCGCATACCGGCCTTTCGCTCCGCACCTGTCCATCAGCTCCCGCGTGCGCTGGCGCACACGGTCTGGTGTGCCAGCAGCCAGGATGTCCACGTCTACTCCGCCGAGCACCGCAATCCGGCCCCCATAGCGGGCCTGAAAGCTCTCCGCCGGGATGATGGCGTCCTCGAACGAGTGCTTGCCGTCGATCTGCACATCCGAGATCAGATCCTCCATGATCGCTTCCACGTTCCCACAGGAGTGCAGGAAATAGGGAACGCCGTGCTCGTGAGCCATCGCCGCAAAGCGCTTGTGCCACGGCAGGACATACGTCCTCAGGGCAGAGGGCGCGATCAA
>Ga0315274_10008979_pt1 | contig 14466 bp, 24 predicted proteins | sample YL17G02_20_MG_FD_203700 | JGI IMG/M metagenome (GOLD analysis project Ga0315274, IMG submission 203700) | Sediment microbial communities from Yellowstone Lake, YNP, Wyoming, USA - YL17G02_20 | ecosystem: Environmental > Aquatic > Freshwater > Lake > Sediment | place: USA: Wyoming | collected... | reverse complement strand
CGAGGCGGTTGGAGGTGCAGACTCGCCGCCTGGAGATACTGAGGGCTCTATGACTACCAGTATATTACTACTAGTAATATATTACGCGGGTTTTGCCGTTGCCTGGGCGCGTTTGCCACGCTCGGCCGCCAGGTTCCACGCGTCGCCGAAGCAGCCCGGGCATATAAAAACCGGCCTCAGCTCGCGGGGCTCGTGCTCCTGCTTACATACGTCGCACCGGGGTTTGCTAACTACCCGAGTCGGGGTGGCGGTAGCCGTCTCGGCAGCGGGAGCCTCCATAAGTGAAAGAACGGCGTTTATCTGCTCCCTCAGAGCTGAGATGGGCCACTTCCATACCTGGTACTTGGCCACGATCTCGGCTTGCTGCTCCTGATGCGGGAGCCTCGCGATCTCGAAAGCATGGCCGATCCCGATAACTTCGGCGTCCAGGGCCTCGCGGACCTCGGGAGCTGCCTTTGACACTACGAGGTACTTCTCAATAGTGTCCCTCGATATACCGGTCTTTTGGGAGATCTGGTCAGGGTCAAGCCCATGTTTCTCGTACAGCTCCCCCAGCACAATGACGAGCTCACTGGCCTTGACCTTCCCCCGGGTCCGGTTAGTGACTAGGTTTAGCAAGAGGACGTCGGCGGGGGTTCCCTTGCGGAGCACCGCTGAGATCTGAGTATCCCCTCGGGCCCGGGCCTCCTCAAGCCTGTGCTTGCCGTCGGCAACGTAGTAAAGCCCTTCGTGTTCGACGACAATGATCGGCACGACCTGGCCCATAACCCCCAGGGAGTCGTGCAACATCTTCTGCAGCTCGTCGTCGTAAACTGCCGTGATCCGCACCTCCGGGATCACGCATTTCTCTACCGGTATCATCCGCGCAGGGGCCATGTTTCGCCTCCTTTAGAACATGTGCTACTTTTTGCGTTGTGGATTAATAACACTAGTACAATAGTCTACGTATGCCTTTACGGGTGTACGTTAATATATAACGTGGTCCTTTGTTACATAAGTCAGAAAAGGACCAGTAAATAGGTATAGAGACTATACATAATAATAATCAGGTGGATAACTCCCCCTTTTTCCAGTAGTCTCGGATGCGAGCCGAGGACTTTCGGCCTATTATCAACGAAATCTCACTCCCGGACAGGGTGGTTTCGCGGAATAACCTGCGTGCAACCTCGGCGCGGACGCGGGAAATACTGCGAGATCTGGAGGGTTGCTGGAGGATTCCCGGTGTAATACCCCAGTTCCAACATACTTCTTCCACTATAAACCTCGCCTTTCGCCACATGTTTCCCCCATACTTCACACCATAAACACCGCATATACACCATAGCCCCACATCGTAAAAGTGTGGATAAGTGGTGTAAAATCGTGGATAAGGTGTGCATAACTTTAGTAAAATCGTGGATAACTTTATCCACAGTTTAGCGGTCAGGACGGGGGCGGCGGTGGCTCCGGCGCCCCAGGGGCCGGCTGTCTGGCGCGGAGCCTCGCCCTCTTCTCCAGGTAGCCGACAGCCTCAGCGAATAGCACCATGTCCAGGAAGATGGTTAAGGCTGCGTCGCCGTCCTTTTTAGTGATCGGATCGTGGGTGTCCGGGTCTGTTGCGGCCAGCACATAGGTGTAGGTCCGGATCATCCATACCAGTTCTCCGTTCTTAATTATTCTTATCTCGTACATTTTCCTCTCCTTTCTCTGACTGTGGGGCGTCTACGGTGACGTCCCAAACCTTACAGTAGTTTTGGAACCTTGCGGCTGCGAAGGGTCCTACTATTTCCGCGATGTCAGGCATGCCGTCCTGGGCCATGATTTTATCATAGGTCACTCGCATTGGGCCCGGGCCCTTGGCCATGACCCCTTCCAGCGTCTCGGCCCACAGGGCGAAGGCAACGAGCTTGGCAGTTTGTATGTCCATGTAGATATCCCCCCTTTATGTTCGGTAGATTCCGCGTTTGTCGAGCCATCTGGACAGCTCGCTAACTCTAGTCAGGACTAAATCGTCGGGCTCCCCCGCCTCTTTAAGTATGACCAGGGGGAGATGGCCTCCCGTGGTGAGGACTTTCGCCACTCCTACGGCGTCCCTCAACTTCTTTAGCTCGCCCTCGTAGGCGGTGAGCTGTACGGTTGCCTGTATGTGGGTTATTGGGCACCCCTCTTGGCGGTTGTGAGGGCGGGGCCGTCCTTGAGATTGACCAGCTCCTCGGGGCTCGTTTTCTGGAGCAGGGTATAGCCTAGATACCAGCGCATGATGATATCGTTGATGGTATCGTTGCCCCGCTTTTGAGCCAGGATCTCCTCATAAATCTGGTCGCTAACTCGGACTGTTTTCAAGTTCACCTCCTTTTTGCCCCTCGGTGGATTTTTGCCACTTCTCGGCCTTAGCGATTCCTTTGCGGAGCCAGTTAGCAAAGTGATAGTAGTGGGACTCCAATTCGCCGTCATGATTCCGAGGGGCTTTCGAGTCTATAACCCGCAGTATCTCGCGCAGGTTGTCTAGCTGAGTTGTAAATGGTGTTCCCATGCCACTGCCTCCCTTTTAGGTTGACCCCTATACCTTCTTCCAGCCGCCGCCACGACTTCCTGATTCGGAAGAGGGGTCCAGGACGACTGGAGTCTTTTGTCTTACCCAGCAATCGCCTATTAGCCAGCCTGCCAGCTGACAGGCTTCCTGGGCTGAATCTGCTTCACCCTCCCACCATTCGCCGGTAATGCGGTTCCGGATGCGATAGCGCTTAGTCATGTAAGCTGTGGGCTCGTCGTACGCCTTCCTGGCCGGGATTTTAGTCTGTTTTGACTTCATTGATCCCCCCCTTTCTATTGGCATGTTTAGCTGTCTGACTTGGCGGTAGGCAGCCTCTTCTATCTTCTCCCAGCACTCGGCGCAAAACCGCATGACGGGAGAAGCTAGCTCTTTTTGCTCGGACCGCCAGCCCGACAGCAGGAGATAGTAGCCTTTTGGGAGAACCCGCCCACAAAAGCTACAAACAGAACCAGCCTTCTCCAGGGGCAAGGCAGCTCGGCGAGCATGGGAGGTGAATTCCATCATCACCCCCTTCCTGTCTGAGATTCTTTAGCAGGCAATGGGCGCACTATGTACGGACTGTGGACTGTGTGTTTAGAGTGCACTTCATCGTCTTGAGGCTCGCATGGTCGCACTATAAACCGACTGTCAAGCACAGTCCTGTACGAGCTATGGGACTTGACCTTTCCCCCTGGACTTCTCATTGCTTAACTCTCCGGAGCCGGGCGCGGAGAGGCGAGACCAGCCAGAACCAAAGGGGCCCGAGCCACATTATGGCAAAGCCGGCCCATCGCACGACGTTGAGGGAATCTCTGCCGCTATCGGGATCATGGGTTGAAAAGCCCCACAAAACGCTGAATACAACAAAGGTGGTGAGGCCGGCGAGGCCGAGGCCGAGGCCGATGAGGAAGTTTTGTATGATGGGCCACCCCCTTGCGTGAGGTCACATTATCACAATGTGACATGCCTGTCAAGGGGGTAAAAGGGGGTTTCGAAAAAATCGGTGATGGTACTTTTGGGAGCGGTCAGCTTTCAGCGGTCAGCTTTCAGACTGTGACTTTTGGTCAGTCCCGGGGGGTGACTGGGAGCGGTCAGCTTTCAGCGGTCAGCTATCAGCAGGAGGGGTTGCGGGTTAGCAGGAGTGCGGTGGAGCAGATGGCCAGGCCGACCAGGTAGCCCTTGATGTCGCGAAAGGCCTGGTCGCGGATCCGCCAGTCCTCGGTGAGCTCGTAGAGCATGAAGCCCAGGAAGAATACGACGCCCAGGACGGGATCCCGGGACATAAACCAGGCGTTGAGGGCGCCGACGGGGACGTGGATCAGGGCGCGGCCCATGGGGCTCAAGCCCCCTCCTGCTCCAGGATCTCTTCTATTTCCTCGCTGGTCAGCCCTGGTTCGGTGATTTCCATGTCCTCGAGGTCCGGCATGGTCATTCGGTCTACCCCCTGAAAAGAGGCCGTCAGATTTTAATTGTAGGGCCTCGAATTGTTGGCGATCGCCAACAATTAGCTTCGGTTAGCTTCGGGGCTTGCCGGCGAAGTACCAGACCAGCACCATCCCGGTCCAGTTGCTAATCGCTAAGACCGCCTCGGTGCGGATATCAGGGACCATAATAGCGAGGTAGCACATAAGGCACACGGCGGCGCCGACGAGCATAAAGGTTATGACCTTGCGGGTGTTATCCTTTTCCGTCTCCATCAGCTCACCCCCCCGGGGCTTCTTCCCCCTCGTATATATAAAGTGCGAAGTACCACTCCTGGTACTTGAGCTCGTAGCCCAGGAGTGTATAGCCCTCGCTCCATTCGTCCAGGGTAATAATCCCCTTCCGGATCAGCTTGTTTAGTTCTACTTTGCTGGGGACAGAGACTCTCTCGGCAGGGGCGCTTGACACTAATTGAGCGTAGAACCACTCCTGGTATTTCAGGTCCCAGCCCAAGAGGGTGTAGCCGTTAGACCAGTCGTCCAGGGTGATGATGTTGGCAGCAAGGAGGTTATCGTAATCGGTCCGAGAAGGGAACCGATCAGCGATCGGCTTCTCCCAGTCCCAGAGGTCGTAGAGCGCGGCGATCTCGACAGTGTTGAAGCCGAAGGCAACCAGGAAGGGATTGATCTCCAGTTTTGCTCTCAGCTCCTTTTGGTAGAGATCCTTTAGCTGGGAAACAGTAAGATCCCTTGTGGCAGCTTTCGGTATCTTCACCTGTACCAGGGCTTGTTGTTTAGTCGAATCCACGATGAGCTTCGCATCAGCCGGAACATAGCCTAACTCAACAAGAGCCGCAACCGCTTGCTCGGCGGTGTAGAGCCTCGCACGATAGGCGGCAAGCATATCTGATTTGAGGAGCTCCTTTTCCTTTTCCGTCTCGACATCTGTGTTGAGCTTGACGGTGAACTGAGTCAAGGCCGCCGCCTTTTCCGGTGAGTAGCCTATGTCCTGGTAGGACTGTTTGACCTGGGCCTCGGTGAGGGTCCCGAGCTTGTGCATACGGCGAATGTCTACCCGGGTGAAGGGGGCATAAGCCAACTGGACTAATTTGTCTCTCCAGAACGGCATAACGTCCAGGGCGCGCAGCAGGAGCTTGAGGTCGGCCTCGGTGATAATACCCCGGTGCAGCATATCAAACCCTTGCATCGGCGACGGTAGATCCCAGTGGGCGGCCCAGTATTGACGGGCGATCTCATCGGGGATCCCGAGCTTAGCCGCCTCGGTGATAAACTGGGGCGGAATGTCCTGGTACTGGCCGAAGCGCTCGGCGATCTCGGGGGTGTAGGCTTCACGGACGGCCATTCGTACAATGTCCGATATCCCAGGGTAAGCGAAAGAGGCTATATAGAAGTCCTCGGCCTCGGTGTTATCGTAGCCCAGGACGTACATTCGCTGATAATATATGCCTTGCTCTATGATCCCCCGGAGCCGGAGGGTTACAAGAAACTGCTCCTCGAGCCGCGTTTTGGCGACGTTCTCCAGGAGCTCCGACCGCTCGGCGGTCCAGCCTTGGTCGCGAAGGTCCGATTCGATAAGTCCTTTCTTATCCGGCCGGCGGAACTTGATCGCGAGGGCCGTCTTGGGATCGAACCGCGCTTGATTCGCCAGGCGTTGATTCTCATACTGTAAGAGCAGGAGATAAGGTCCGATAGTCGAACTCACCAGGCCCCCGGACACACCGCCGCCGACGGCGTTGCCGAGCAAGGCGCCGATGGGGGCCGACGGGTTCTTTAGCTCATCCAGTAGCGGCTGCACTTCGGGCGGGACCTTGCCGGTATTTTGAGCCTTGTCGATCAGCGGCTTGAGTAGCGGCGTGAAGTCTTGCTCAATCCGCCGCATGACGATCAACATAAACTCGGCGTACATGGCGGCAGTCCAGTCGAGGATCGTCGAAAATATAGACTGAGCCCCCATTTGCGGAAGGCCGAGGATGGTAGCGAATATGCTATTGACGAACTTGCCGAGCCTGGTCATTAACTAACCTCCTCATTGAGCCAGTTGTCGATCTTGTCGAAAATAAACCCCGGGGGATCCTCGAAAAAGTCTTGAATATAGCCCAGGTACAGCGAAAAGAACGCCTCGACTTTATTGTACGCGGTTACCAGCTCCGAGATCGGCGAGATCTGAGCCAGGGATCCGAGTAGCCACGACTGCCACGATCTAGTCTCGTCGCCCAGGTTGTCGACGTTGGTCTGGACGCCCATGATATCGCGCAGGGCCTGGTTGAGCTGGTCCCATACCGGCCGGAGCCGGTCGACGATCTCCGTTTTCACCCATTCAAAGGCTGCGGCCCACCACTCCGAGATCCGCGAGGACCACCAGTTGGCCGCGTAGGATAGCCAGTCGTCGATCTTGGTCAGGGCGCCGCCGGCGATGATAAAAGCGTTGTACGCCTGGTCCCATATCTGCTTAGACTTATTGATCAGCCAGTTAACGCCGCCGATGATAGAGTCCAGGCCCTTTAGCGCCCACCGGCCAGGCTCGAAGGTGAACGGCGGTAGCTTAAACCCGAGGAGCTCGGCCCACTGGCCAGCGGTGAAGTTAAGCCAGTTACTATCAAGGGCACTGCGGATCACATCGGGGAGCGCGAGCTCAAGCCACTCCGAGGTGTTGAGCGCGAGATCGAACGGCCCGGCGGAGTCGTCCAGGTAATCAATGCCGGCGACGTAATCCCAATGCCAGGCGTTGATCAACAGATCTGTACTCTCGGGCGGCATGGTGAAGGTGAGCGTAAATAGGTAGGTTCCGCCAACGTCCAGCCACTGACGGTCCCCCCAGGTCCATACGTTTAGCCCCGCCTCTTTGTGCGCGACTCCAGCCATCATTAAGCCCTGGCTGGCGCCAATGTTGCGGACAGTGACCAGGACTGTCACCTGTTCGCCGACGCGAGCTGAGCTGGGGACCTGGTAAGAGTCGATCTTGGCTTTAGGGTAAGCTGCAGAGGGTAGCCCGGTGACCTTTATGTTAAACCCGGCGGAGGCCTCTCCCCAAACGGTAACCTGGGCGGTAGCCTCCCAGAAGCCGGCATAGGCGTAACATAAGGCGTCGTAGGAGGGCATGGGAAAGGTGACGTTAAATAAGGCTTCCCAGCCCGGCTCGAGGAACTGCCAATCCGAGTAGAACCGCTCCCAGACTGAGCCTGTGGTATAGGTGATCTGGCCACGTACCCAGGCACCCTCATCGCCGACGTTGCGGATAAACACGACGCCGGTAACCGTATCCCCGACCTTTGCCGTAGCCGGAAGGCTAAGAGAAAAGAGCTCGGCTTTGATCATGTACCCCCTCGAAGGGGGCACGGTACACCGTGCCCCTACATCATGCTATAGCGCTTTCACCCGGTCGAATTGCTGGGCCTTTGCCTTGAGGAGCTCCGCAGCGCGCTTGGGCTCGGTCTGGGCCTCGGTAAGGTCCAGCGTGAAGTAGATCCCGCCGGCGCTTACAGCCTCGATATGGTAGATCTTCTCTATCGAGCCGTCGGCCGCGAGCCTGGAGCGCTCCTTGATATCGCGTACCGTGTACTCAGTCGCCATCATTTACCTCCGTTCTTCTTGCGCCCGATCCTGGGCGGTATGATCTCGAGCCCGAAATAGCCAGCGACAACTCCGAGCATGGAGTAACCGACGATTGTGTCCTTGCCGCAAGCGATCAGGTAAGTACAAGCGATCAGGGTTACCAGGGCAACCACGTCCCGCGCCTTTAGCCCTATCTTGCCCATGCGCCCCGGCTCATATCGGCGGTGACAGTTACCTCGCTCTCGTCGCTGACATAGAGCCCGGTCGCGGTCAGCTCGGCCTTGACGGTGTACGTTCCTGGGGCGAGCATGGGATCCCTGCTGTTAAACTGTTGGCTGATCCCCGGTGGAAGGCTCCCGCTCCACTCATGGACGACAGGCGCGACTCGCTGGCGCGGCGCCGGCACCCGAGGCTGGGCCCCTCGCCGAACCTGTTGGCGCGTTGGCTCCGGAGCCGGCGCTTCCCGGCTCGGGCTTATGATTGACAGTCGCAGCTTGTAATTGCCGCTGAGATCGCCGTTATTGACGATCCCGACCTTGGTATAGAGCCAGGCGTCGCGATCCCCCTGGCGAGCGTCCAGGGACGCAATCCTGATCGCCGCCTGGCGTTCCTTCCGAGCTACTTCGGCTTGAGGAGTCGGTGCGGGAGAAGGCCCAGTTATAGTTGCAAAAGGGTTCCCGGCATAGAGGGCGAGGGTGCTGGGGCCTCCAGCTACATAGTTCTTATAGAATGTCCGCCGCTCCTCCTCAGACCTTTGCATAAAGAGCGGCCCGCCTACAGCATTAAATTGTTCAAAGGTCAAGAGGCCCGCCGGCAAAGTCCCCACGCCCATACTCAGGAGGTAGATGCCGTACAAATACTGCATAGTCTCTTCAGATGCAGTCGGGTACGAAGCTAAATACTCCTCACTCCACTGAGCGAATGTTTTAATCATTGTGCTCCTCCTTTATAGAATTTGACCATGATTCACCCCCTTGTATTTAGCAGGGTTATACCCTGGTATATCCGGCCAGGAACTTGTCGAGCTGCGCTAGCTGGCCGGGGTTCAACGCCCCCACAACGTCGACCTGGACGCCCTTTTTAGTGACCGGCACGATCAACTTATTGCCGTGTCCGTCGCCCATCTCCTCGGTCTCACCCGTATCCACGTCTCCGATCACTACCATTGCCACGTTGGCCCCGGTGAGCTGCGCCAGGCGTTGCACCGTCGGATCGTCCTTAAACCACTTGTACGTTGCCATTTAGTAAGGCCCCTCGAATACCAGATGATGTCGTCGAACCTGTAAATACCTGTTTGCTGCGACAGTATTCGTGATATAGCTCATAATGCGGCTGAATCCTGGAGCCGGTATGTTGGTAGTGTGAGTCGCCTTGAGCACAGTGTCAATATAGAAGTCAATCGAGGTTCCCTTGTGCTCCAGGTACAGCCAGCGAGTCATCCACACCCCCATATCAATAAGGGTATCGGTCTGGGTCCCGGCGACTCCGTTGCCATTGCTGGCCCAGATTCGGCCGGCAACTATCTTAAACCCGATATGGGTGCAGACATTCGTAGGCACCGGAGGCGCTACGTTGGGGAAGTGCCCTATCCAGTCGTTATGGCCAGCGTTCTGGTCCACTGAACAGTCGACCGAGTACCGGAGGCCGTTATAAAAGCCGGCCAGGTGACCGCCAGAGTAAACCCTTGATATGCTGTTAATCACGGCGCCTGTTTGATGAGTAAGGTTGAGTATCCCCCAGGCCGATACTCCGCTGCCGGTGTGTCCGGTAGACCAGGGGTCAAAGGTCTCCCAAAACAGGTTCACCAGGACGCCGAGCTGAGCTATTTTAGGGGCCAGGATCAGCTTTAGCGTCCCGTCCGGATTAACCGCCATAGGGATCCACTCGGCGTTGACGGGATCATAACCGTAAAGGAGTTTAGCGCCCATTATGTGCCTCCCGGGGACGCATTATCCCGCTTTCACCGCGCCGGTAGCGTCAACCAGGATAGGTCTCCACTCGCCAGCCGTGCTATCCCAGCCGTAGCAGAGGGCGGCGGCTTCTTTATCTTCCTGCATGGCATCCTCCTGTCCAATGGCCCGTACCGAGAATAAACGTTGGTTTAGGGCTCATTTTGAGTAACTATCACATCGTCAGCGTAAACGAGTAGAGCCTGGGTTATGTTGTAAGCACTTATAGTAACCACTAATGACGCCAGAGTGGGATTGGCATTAAAAAAGGCGGTATATGCACTCAGGTCGTACTCGTTCTCGTTAAGGATACATCTCACATACCTGCCAGTCGCCAGGTTCTGCACCAACTTGAATACGAAAAACCCTCCAGGGGTCATTATGTTCAAACCGACTGCAAAGGTCTGCCAGCCAGGGACGTTATCGTAAACATCGACGTTCCCGGTGCTCGGATTGTACCTGATGAGATAATAGGTGATATTTACCCCATCATACAGGTAAAACCCGTGATACAGATAAGCATTTGCAAGGCCAGGCAAACAGTACCAGGCCTCTACCCCCACCTTGCCCAGCACGGGATAGGGCATAAAGTGGTTTATCTCGGCACTATTGGTGGCGACAGGCCCCGCGTAGAGCCTCGCGGAAAAGGCCCCACTTCGGGCATACAGTGTTCTTAAGGTGATCGTCGAGAGTGGCCCTGCTAAGGTACGAATCCATTTGGTCAGGTGCCCACACTCGAAGTCGTCCGTGAAGATAATGTTTCCACGGCGATCAAACGTATCAATCGAGCCCAGCCGCGCCGCGAGCTCCCCCATGTCCTGAACGCCGTAGATGATATTTTGAGCGGTAGCATGACCATAGGGCTTAGTTCCGTGAGCCATTTAACCTCCTGGCGGCGGCAGGTTGAAAGCCTGAAGCAGCGCGGCCCGTTCCACCTTTTTCAGTCTGCCGTAAACATGCTCCGCGATGGTGCGGGGAAGCACGCCGATCCTCGCTGTCACCGTCCACTCGAAGGAATCGTCATCGTTCCAGGCCGCGAGCTTGAGGGTGTAAGGCTCCTCGAATACCTCGAAGTAGTCATTAAATCCGACAATCTCCCCGTCTGAGGTAAGGGAGCCGAGGGGATTGGAGGGGTAGATCATGTGCTCAAAACGGTAGATACGGAGGTGTAAGAGGTTAGCGCACCACTTCTCAAACTCGAGCTCTATCCGGTGAATGACGCCGTTGGCTATGGGGATCACCTGGGTGATCGCTGCGGCCTCGGGGGTGTTGGCGGCGACTGTGAGGGGATAGACATAGAACACCGCTGGCCCCCCTTCTAGGTTGCCTCGCGTTCCGTCCGGGGCCTCCAGAAAACAGTTACGCTCAAGACGTTTTGCGTTAATTGTACGGACAGGCCGTTATCGAGCTCAATACCCGGCAAAGTCTTGAGGGGTATGGTTGTGTTCGCGGGAACGCTCACGACTGCTATAATCCGGCCCAACGCGATCGGCCCCTCAAAAAAGGTTACCACACCGGCGACGGCGCCGTTCTCGATAGTCCAGCCGTACAAAACACAGGCGCCACGCGAGATATGAAGGTGAACTGGAGTATAGGTATAGCCGGCCATTTCCTCCGGCGGGAGCGCTTTATACCCGATGTCTTGATCTTCCATAGACCCCCCTCTGCTTCCGGATACACAGAAGGGTATGCCGATAACAACTTGAGGCTACCGGCATCCCCTGTTTAACTACATTCCCAGCATGAGCTCTTCAAGGATCAGGCTCATGGGACAGTTAGCTAGAGCGCCAGCATTTTGAAGTACCTCTACCGTGATCCGCCCGTATTTCGTCGAATCGAGAGACATGGAGTCGATCTGCTCCTCCTGATTCGGCGGGCAGAACGGGATCGCGTACATTCTGCCGAAGCCGCGCCCCGTCTCAGATACTATGACGGCGTCGGTCGCGGCGGTGTTCACGAAGTCCATCAGCATATCGAACTGGCCTTGCTGGAGCCGCCCTTCCATTGCTACCGCCTGGTTGCTCGTGGCCCAGCTCTCCCAGCACCTGTCAAAGAGGCTGGGGATCTGGATGATCCCGATTCCGTTATTGTTCGTGCAGAAACGGCGTACTGTCGGATCCCTGAACTGCGAGGAGTCGAGTCGCGCCATAGCCCAGGCGTCAAGCTGCACAGGGATCCATGCCCTGTTATCGGCCTCGATTGTGACCTGGTTCACGTTAAAGAGCTGGTCCAGGGCCATGACACCCTGGCAGAGGTAGAGTCGCGGCCACTTGTAATTTTTGGGCATTTGGGTGAAGTGGGTCCCGCCAGCAGCCGATAGCCACTGATCAATGACGCTCGTCTTGATGTAGCCGCGGAAGTTGATGCTATCCGGCGCGTAGAGCAACCGGATAGACCACAGCCCCGCGGGAGCTGCCACGAATCCGCCGGCGCCATCTGTTTGCACGCCCACGGCGTTATTCCAGGTAAACCGTATCTGGGGATTTACCAGGGCGTCCAGCGTCAGCCCGTACTGGCGGTCATAGGGATAGCGGCCAAAGGGGATCGTGATAACCCCTATTTGGTTAGAACCGGCCGCGCCTGCGAAGAAGTGATCAGCTATATTCCCGCCACGCCGCCAGGCAACACCCGCGTGTGCTATCCCGGGTAGAGCCTTGATAACCTCAGAGCCGCGGTGGATGATCTCGATGTTGGTCATAAGATCGAGGACATTACGGCTATTCTCGCCTCCGGCAAGGTTAGCCCACTCGATTTCGAACTGTAATGCGGATACCTTCCCCCTGGTCGGTAGGTCCTGCACTATCATGCCAGGGGCAACCGCGAAGGGGTTGTTAACCAGGAATGGCCTATTCTCCCATATTTCGCTCATTTATATTACCTCTCGTTTGATAGGCTATGCCGTCGACCGCGGCTTATGCCCCCAGTCCAGCGATTCGCTTCGCATTAAGAGCCTGGCCGATTGCCTTGACTCGCTCATAGTTCCTTGCGTCACCACGAGGCGCCCTGGGCGGAAGGCTCACACTCGCAAGGGTTTGCTGATAAGGCTCAAATCCGCTACTCCAGTCCTGTTGAGCCGAGCCGACGCCCTCGGAGTACCGGCCGGCTCCGACCGCTGCGAGCTTTCGAGCGAACTTCCCGGACTGAGCTGCCTTCGCAACTCCGCGCTCGAATTTGGCCTGAATATTGCCGGCGCTGATTGCCTGGCGGAAGTTTCCGCCGGCCTTCTGGGTTTCACTGCCCCATTTAGCAGCCGCCCCCTGGGCGTTGGCCGCGAACTCCGTTGCGGCGGCCCCGGCGTTTCTACTCCACTTCTGGGCCGAAGTGGTTATGTCCTTGATAGCTGGCATTGTCTTGCCTCCTCACTTATTGAGCGCGGCCCCAGGAAGCAAAGGAGCGACAGCCAGAAAAGTACCTGGGGCCATCGCTCTATTGACATAACTAACACTTTATGCTTATGATGTCAATGGGGAATAAGTTTCATGCGTTGCCAGGGGTGTCACATTATCAAGCCGGAGTTTGCCCTTATGGACTGCCCGATGTGCAAGACCAAGCTGTGCGGCCAGTGTTACGAACAGCACCGCAAGCTGGTAACACCGCAGCGCCGTCCGGATCCTCCGCTCCCCAAAACACTACAACCGGCGGGGAGGTATAAGTAATGAGCGAGCAGCGGGAACGCTTACTACTGGCCGAATACATCCGCTTAAAGCTGCCAAACTCTATAGTACGTCAGAATTGCCCCCTGGGGATCGTCCCGGAGTCGCTGATAATCGAGTACGGCCGGACTATGGCGCTCCGAGTCGCCCGGAAGATGCGGCCCGAGGTGGACGCCCTGGTCATTGAGCCGAAGCGCCTTATACTGATCGAGGCGAAGGTGATACGCTGGGTTGACGGGGTGTCAAAGCTGGCACTATACCGCGCCCTGATCCCGGATACCCCGGAGCTCGAGGTGTACCAGGACCGCGAGATCGTGCTGCGCATGGTGACCCCCTTCACGCAAGAGAATATGCTGAGCGTGGCGGCCAGAATGGGCGTTGAGATCGTGGAGTTTACCACGCCGGCGATCAGCGAGTATCTACGCACGGTTTTGCCCAGGTACGGGACGTCCGAGTATAAACAGCAGCGGGCGGCGATCTTGCGGCAACGCGAGATCCTGGGGGTAAAATAACGCTATGGGCTGCCGGTGGGTGACCAGGGGCGGGCGCCGGATCCGCGAGGGACCGGTTGGGGGCGCTGTCACCGCGAACCTGTTGGCGTCCTTTAGCGTCGCGGATCTCCTGTCAGAGATCAAGGCTCGCATGATCAGCGGATCCCCGGCCTTCACCGCTGAGGAGCTGCGCGACGCTGTGATCCGTCTATGGCTCGATCCGGAGAAGGGGTACATCGCCGAGGTCCGCCGCCATCCAAGCCTACCACCGGTCTACCGCGCTATCACCCAGGCCGAGGCCACTAAACTCGAGGTGAAGCGTCCTACCCCCTCGTTTCTAGCGCACCTGTTCGACTGGCCCACCGTACCAGATCACTAAGCGGAGGCACACCATGTCCCTGTTAATGAATTACGTGGAGATCAAAGAGGGGGCGCCCCGGCTATTACACTTCACCGATCAGTACATGGTCGACCGCATGATCTGGGATAAGGACCTGCAGAAAGAGAAGATCATCCGATCCCTGGTACTATCCACGGACGAGGTGGACGGCCAACTGGATTTTAAGAGCTTTTCCGTGCTCTCCACGAAGCTCTACGCTATGCTGAGTCCCTACCTCCCCGATAACCGCTTCCGCGATTTCGACTTTCGGATAACCAAGACCGGCTCCGGTTTTGTCACCGCCTGGGAGGTTGAGGCGATCCCCCGACCCGCTGCGTAATCACGTGACGCCCGTCAAGTGATCGGTTTCCCCCTCGAGCACAATCAAATTTTAGATCCTCGGCCGAAACTTCTCGAGTTTAACTAACTAACTGCGTTTGTGCCAACTGTTCGTAAAGCGTGTGCCCAGGGGGGAAGGACTAGGATTG
>Ga0315274_10008977_pt1 | contig 14467 bp, 11 predicted proteins | sample YL17G02_20_MG_FD_203700 | JGI IMG/M metagenome (GOLD analysis project Ga0315274, IMG submission 203700) | Sediment microbial communities from Yellowstone Lake, YNP, Wyoming, USA - YL17G02_20 | ecosystem: Environmental > Aquatic > Freshwater > Lake > Sediment | place: USA: Wyoming | collected... | reverse complement strand
GTCTCAGTCCCCGTGTGGCTGACCACCCTCTCAGGCCAGCTACCCGTCAATAGCCTTGGTAGGCCATTACCCTACCAACTAGCTGATAGGACGCGAGCTCATCCCTAAGCAATAACTCTTGCGAGCCACCTTTACTCTCCCCCACTTATGCGGGGGAGAACACATCGGGTATTACCCTCGCTTTCGCAAGGCTATCCCCGACTTAGGGGTAAATTACTCACGTGTTGCTCACCAGTCTGCCGCTATCCTCGACAAATTTCACCAAATCTTACGACTCAATAAAATTTGTCAAGGATCGCTCGACTTGCATGCCTAATCCACGCCGCCAGCGTTCACTCTGAGCCAGGATCAAACTCTCCGAAAAAAATTTCGAAAGGTCTGTATAAAGGCTCTTTGATTATTTGTACCTCATGAATTGACCCTTCGGGCACATTGTGCCTTCGGGGCTCGTCCTTCGCTCGGTCGCTTGCGCTCCCTCGCTTTAGGACTCGCGTAAAAAATGCTTTGCATTTTTTACGCTCGCTTGGCTATCCAATTATCAAAAGAGCAAACCCCGTTAGGGGACGATAATCTATCCTATCCCTCGTCCGCCGTTGGCGGACTCGGGATTATTTTCCTACTTTGTAAGAGCTAGAAAATAAAAAAGCGTCCCGACAACCATCGGGACGCTTTAAAATCTAGATTTCAAATGCGTCTGCCGTCGGAAAAAACTAACTATCCAAATTTGTCAACGCTATTCTTTATTCTTATCACAATAATAAAGAAACTCTACGTATCTCTTCCCTCTGGAATAAGAAATATAACAGAAAATACTATTTTTGTCAAGTTTTTTTTACAATATTTTTTTAAACAAGCGCTAAACCCTATATATTTAAACCAGTTACTTTTTAATCATTTAGAAATCAACTGGGTTATCTTAAATATCGGTAAAAATAGGGAAATTACAATGCCGCCGATAACTATACCCAGGAAGGAAATTACCAATGGTTCAATCATGCTGGTCAATGCTGCTGCTGCTACATCTACCTGTTCATCATAGAAATCAGCGATCTTGGAAAGCATCTTTTCCAGTTGGCCGGTCTGCTCTCCCACGCTTATCATACGCGTAACCATAGGCGGAAAAACTCCGCTTTTGGAAAGCGGACGCGAAATCGGCTCTCCATCACGCACAGCCTTAGAACAGCGTGCCACCGACTCTTCTAATACCTTGTTGCCCGAAGTCTTGCTTACAATATCTAAGGCACTTAATATCGAAACGCCGCTTTTTACTAATGTGGAAAAGGTGCGTGAGAATTTGGCAACTGCTATTTTGCGGAAAAGGAGGCCTAAAACAGGGACCTTTAACTTAAAATTGTCAAGATTGTAACGGCCCTTTTCAGTGCCGATATATTTTTTAAAGAGCATACTTAAGACTACAAAAAAAGCAAGCGTGAACAAGAAATACTTTCTTAATAAGTCGCTTACTCCGATAAGGACCCTGGTAGGAAGAGGTAATTGGCCACCGAGTGTGTCAAAAATTCCTTTAAAGGTGGGCACAACCTTAAGCAACAAGAATACCGTAATCAATATGGCCATAGTTATCACAACTGCCGGATAAATGAGGCTGGAACGAATCTTTCTGGTAAGCGCAGCTGTCTTTTCTAGATATGTCGCCAGCCTATCTAAGACCTCATCGAGCATACCCGAAGTCTCGCCAGCCTTAGTCATATTAATAAAAAGTTCAGAAAACACCTTGGGGTGCTTGCTCAAGGCATTACAAAAACTCATTCCTGCTTCAATATCCTGGCGCACAACTGTAACCACATTTCTTAAATTAACATTCTCAATCTGTTCCGCCAAAATCCCTAAGGCATGAACCAGGGGTATGCCGGAGTCAATCATGGTGGCTAACTGGCGCGTAAAGATGACTAAATCGTCAAGTTTTATCTTTTTATCTTTAATGCCGGCCTTAAGGGCTTTCTTTTTTGCCGGCTCAATTGAAACAACCACCAATTCTTTTTTATGCAGCAGTTCGGCAATCTCTGCTTCTGAGGAACCCTCTAAGAGGCCAGTCACTGTATGCCCATTCTTATCTTTAGTTATATACTGATAGGTATTCACTTCTCCCTTCCTCTTTAGTCTATAATCCCGCCCTTTCTTTTATTAGGCAATAGTTTAAAGGCGGGGTTCATAGTGCATCGGTAATCTTTAAAAATGCCTCTACAGCTTTAGGGTCAAATTGCGTACCTTTATTGTTCTTAATCTCCAAGATTGCCTCTTCTTTGCTAAGCGGGACCTTCCTGTAGGAACGGGCGGAACGCATAGACTCATAGGCATCGGCAAGGTGAATTATCCGTGCGCCCAAAAGTATATCTTCGCCTTTTCGTCCTTCTGGATAACCCGAGCCATCGAAGTGCTCATGATGCTGCCTGACCAAATCTATCACCTCTCCTAAAAAAGTCAATGGCTCTAAAATCTGTGCGCCTATGGTAGGATGGCGTTTTATCTGTTCCCACTCCTGAGCAGTCAAACCAAAGGGCTTGCTCAAAATACTGTCTTCAACTCCAATCTTGCCTAAATCGTGCAGTTCGCAAGCCTCCCTGATAATTTCGATATCTTTGGCAGAGAGACCAAACTCAGCGGATATAGCCACTGCATATTTAGCTACATTCTCAGAATGGCTATGCGTATAATGATCCCTGGCATCTATGGCCTGCGCCAAGGCCTTGATAGTGCGCATGTAAGTTGAACGCAAATCCTCATAAAGCCGCGTCAGATTTTTAGTTGAATCCTCTATTCTCTTGGCTAAGAGAATATTTTGTTTCTCAAGGGCGGTGTTCTGTTCCCTTAACCCCAGCATTAACCTGCGGCCTGCTACCAGTGACGAGTGCAACTGGGCGCCTCTTCTAACGAGGAAAGAAACTTTTTCCGCATCGCTGTGCCTGTCGATAAAATCGTGCACCCCCAGAACAAAGAAATCTTCCACTAATGCAGGGTCCGGCTCTTCCATAACAACTATAATAATACATTCCGGCTCGGCTTTTTTAAGCCCATTGATAAGATCGGAGGTCTCCATATTGGCTTTGCCGTTTAAAATTACAATGTCAAAACTATTTTGTTTGAAGGCGCCTAAACCTCTTTGGCCTTCGGACTCAAAGGAAACGGAATATCCCTTCTTGACAATAAGGCACTCTCTCAAATATCTTAAGACCTCCTCGTCTTCGCAGATTACTAAAATACTTATATTTTCAGCCATGCATTATTCCTCTGTAGTTATTCTCAATGCCTCATCTAAGGTAGTCGATTCTTCTTTGACCTTTAAAAATGCATCGTCCCTTAACGTCCTCATGCTACATTTCTCTATAGCATAATTTTTAATTTCATCAAGCGATTTCTTTCTGATAATCATTTCACGGATGGTGTCGTCAATCATAATCGCCTCTAGAATTGCTATCCTGCCAAAGAAGCCGGTGTTATTGCAATACTTGCAGCCCTGGGCTGCATAAAAAGTTATCTTTTCCTTAAAACCGTTTTTTCGCAAGAAATCTTCAGGTATATCTACGGGTTTTCTGCAATTAAGACAAATCTTACGGCTGAGCCTCTGTGCGCAAAGCATAATCAGGCTTGAGGCAACCAAGAACGGCTCCACGCCCATATCAATAAGACGGGTGATACTTGAGATGGCGTCGTTGGTATGCAGCGTAGAAAAGACGAGTTGTCCGGTAAGCGCTGCCTTTATCGCAATATCAGCTGTCTCTGAATCCCTTATTTCACCGATCATGATTACATCCGGGCTTTGTCTTAGAAGAGAACGCAGCCCAGAGGCAAAATCAAGGCCTATATCAGGCTTGACCTGTATTTGGGTAATCCCTTCAATTTGATATTCCACGGGATCTTCGATAGTAATAATATTCCTGTCCGTGTTATTTAGCTGAGTTAAAACCGAATACAGAGTAGTAGATTTCCCTGAGCCTGTAGGACCGGTCACTAAAATCATGCCGTATGGCTTGGCTATAGCTGCCTTGAATATGGCCAGGGGCTGTTCAGAAAAACCTAATTTATCCAACCCAATAGAAAGGTTTGCTTTGTCCAGTGCGCGCAGGACAAATTTCTGGCCAAATGTCGTCGGTAAACTTGAAACGCGGAAATCTACCTCTTTGCCTTCGGTTTTTACCTTGAACCTGCCATCCTGGGGAATGCGGTTTTCAGTGATATCAAGATTAGAAATGATTTTAATTCTAGCCAGGACTGCATTCTGGTTCTTCTTGGGGATTTTAAATACATCGTGCAATGAACCGTCGATGCGGTATCTTATACGCAGACAATCCACTTCCGGTTCAATATGTATATCAGAGGCCCTCTTGTTCAGCGCCTGAGTTAACATGACATTAACCAGCTTAACAATAGGCGCCTTTTCACTTTCCTTCAGGGCGCTGGTAAGTTCTATTTCCTCCTGTTTAAGTAACTCTATGTCTTTCTTTTCTAAACCAGGTTGGGTCAGGCTCGCCTCGTCTAAAATCTGCTGTAAGTCTTTGGATTCTAAATGATATTGCGTATTTATTGCCATTGATATTTCATCTTCGGGGCTTAAGACAGTATCAATATCACAACCTGTAAGGGTCTTCAGATCATCCAGGGCAAATATGTTTAAAGGGTCAGACATAGCGACGGTAAGGGTGTTTCCTATACGGGAAAGAGGAATTAAATTATAGAGCCTGGCCATGCGTTCGGGGATAAGGTTGATAATAACGGGGTCGAATTTATATTTTGTGAGGTGCAAGGTCGGCATATAAAGCTGCTCTGAGAGGAGAGAAAGCAATGTCTCTTCTGAAATAAACCCCTGCCCCACCAATACCCTTCTTAAAGGCATACCCTTTTCTTTTTGTAAATCCAGCGCCTTCTCTAATTGGTCCTTAGTAAGGTGTTTACTCTTCAGCAATATCTCAATTATATTCTCTCTGAGCGTCTGCATTTATTTTTTATCCATCCGGCGCTGTTACGCGTAAAACCTCTTCCAGGGAAGTCAGGCCATTTAATGCCGCCTCAATGCCATCTTCTCTTAGCGTCCTCATTCCTTCCTGGCGTGCCTGTTGTTTTATCACGTGCTCCTGCTCTCTTTTAAGGATTAATTCGCGAACGCGGTTAGTCAACAACAAAACCTCAGCAATGCCTATCCTGCCACTATAACCCATATTAAAACAGCGAGAGCAGCCTTTGCCACGGAAAAACTCCGTCTTTTTGAACTTATCAAGTTTTAACTTCAGTGTATCAATAATATCTTCTTTTATGGTGTATCCTTCTTTGCAAGAAGAACACACTTTGCGCACAAGCCGCTGCGAGACTACGCAGGCAAGAGACGAATTAATCAGGTATGGCTCCACCCCCATGTTAACCAAACGCACGATAGCCCCAGGCGCAGTAGTGGTATGCAGGGTAGAGAGAACCAGATGGCCCGTTAATGCACTCTTAATCGCGATATCCACGGTCTCGTAGTCGCGAATCTCTCCAATCATTATAACATTGGGGTCCTGCCTCAATATGGAACGCAGGGCGCTGGCGAAAGTCAGGCCTACCTCAGGTCTAACATTTACCTGATTTATACCCTCCAACTGATATTCTACGGGATCCTCTACTGTCACAATGTTTTTTTCCGGGCTATCTACGAATTTTAAAATAGAATACAGGGTAGTGGTCTTGCCGCTACCCGTAGGGCCACAGACAAGCATCATGCCGTGGGGCAACTTAGATACCTTTTGTAATTTTGTAATGGTATCCTCTCTGAAACCTAATTTTTCTATATCAAGCATAGCCTGGGATTTATCTAATATACGGATAGCAACCTTTTCGCCGAAACTGGAAGGAAGAATTGAGATGCGGAAATCTACTTCCCTCCCTGCTATCTTGACCTTAATACGGCCATCCTGAGGAAGCCTGTGTTCTGCAATATCTAAATCTGACATAACCTTAACGCGAGAGACAATAGATGAATACATGCTTTTGGGAGGAGCCTTCTCTTCCTGTAATATACCGTCGATACGAAAACGCACCCTTAATTTCTTATCAAACGGCTCAAGAAGAATATCCGATGCCTTCTTCTCAACCGCATCTTCCATTATCATATCCGTGACCTTAATCACCGGCGCCTCGCGGCTTATGCGGTCTAACTCTTTATCGCTGGGGGAGGCCTCCTTTTCTTCCCTAATAAGTTCTATAGAAGAGACGGATATCTCCTTAACTATATTTTCTATTACACTTTTATCGCTATCCGGATAAACAAGCTCTATGGCCTGCAATATATCCTGACTAGAAGATATAATGGGGTTAATCTTAAAACCGGTGAGTGACTCTACGTGGTCGATAGCGAATATATTTAAGGGGTCAGCCATGGCCAAGGTAATGGTGTCGCCTATCTTGGATACGGGAATTATCTGATAATGGCGGGATATATTAAGGGGAATAGTCTTTACAATTTCGAAATCTATCTTGAAGCGTTTTAAATCAATCAGAGGCAGCCCTAACCCCGCGCTTATAGTCGAAATCAGTTCGCTTTCTCTGACAAATTTTAGTTCTATAATAATATCGCTAAGCCTGCCGCCTTTTTCCTTCTGGACCTCTAGGGCCTTATCAAGCTGCTCTTGCGTTAAAAGTTTGTTATTGATTAATATTTCCCTGAGGCGATCTTTTAATGAGACCATTTTTGGGTTGATAGTTCATAGTTGATAGTTCATAGTTGATAGCGTTTACTATAAACTAAGAATGATGAACTATGAACAAAAATTTATTCTTTTTCCTTGTAATATTTTTCGATTGCCTTTTTTATGTCTGATGCGGTGGAGACGAATACCTGAACGCTACAAGCAGAAAGCAATTCCACATCTTCAATCGCCTGCATATTCAAGGGATTGGACATCGCCAGGGTCAGATTATTTCCTATCTTATCTATAGGCAGAAGCAGATACTGTTGGGCTACGCGTCCGGGTACAATATTGGCAATCTCAGGGTTTATTTCATAGTTAGCAAGGGGCAGATATGGAAAACCGTATTGGGCAGTTAATGCCTGCGCAATGTCTTCCTCTTTAACAAAACCCAACTCTACCAATACCTCTCCTATAAGGCCGCCCTTTTCTTTTTGTAAAGCTATTGCCTTCTCTAATTGATTTTGATTAATAATGCCCCGCTCAACGAGCAGCTCGCCTAGCTGTTTGTTTATAATTCTTCGTATTATCATACGTGCGGCTCCTTAAAGACCACAATACGGTTTCTACCCTTCTTTTTAGCCAGGTCGACTAATTCTTGTGCCTTGCTAATCAATTCTTCTGCGACTATACCATCAAGGGGATTTTCGCTAACTCCGCCGCTAACGGTAATTCTCTTATTAATATCGGCTTCTTCACTAAAAGCGAACTCTATCTTTTTTCTGATATCTTCGGCTATATCCTGTGCCCGACGCTTATTTTTCTCAGGCAAAAGTATGGCGAACACATCATCGCTGATTCTGCCCACGCGGTCAATTTCGGTAACCGAATCCCTGATTAGATAGGCAATCTTTTTTAATACAGCCTCGGACTGAGCTGAGCCAAAATTCCGAACGTATATTTTAAAATTATCGACATCAAGAAGCATAAAAGAACAAGGCCTCTGATACGTTATCGCTCTTTTAATTTCTTCCTGTAGACGGCTGCGTATAAATGCCTCATTGTATAAGCCAGTGAGCGCATCTTTTATCTCTAATTTTTCTACGCGGCGCGTTAACGTATCGTTCTCTATGGCAATGGCTATCTGTTTAGTGAAAATATCAAGTAACCCCAGGTCTTCTTTTCTATACGAAAAAGATTCCCTTCGGTTGCAGATGCCCACTATGGCTATTACCTTCTCATCTAAAATAACAGGCAAGGCAAGGCTGTTTTTCGCCCCAAATTTTTCATAGAAATCCACGGCCATATTTTCAGGCAGCACGTTGTCTTTATCTAAAATTAAAGGCTTACCTTCTTTGATAAGTTTATTAAATAAGCTTTCTTCGGACTCTATATTCATTTTTATCAGGTATCCTGTATCTATGCCAGCTGATGCCTTCATATAAAGATTGTCCTGTCTTTCTTCCTTGAATAGAAGATACGCCGCATCAGACTTAGCCAATAATCGCACCTTCTCAACTGTAAGATTCAAGATCTCATCTAATTTTGCGCCTTGAGAAATAAGCGAACTTATCTGCAATAAACTGGACAGGACAACGACTCGTTCCCGGATCTCAAGATTTATCTCTGTGGTCTTCTCGCTATAACTCTTTAATTCTTCCATGTTGCTGCGAATATGGGTTGTAAGGTGATTTAGGGTATCACCCAGCACACCCACTTCATCGGCATGCTCTACTTTGAATCTATGGCTGAAGTCCCCTGAGGCAATAAGTTTTGTTCCGGAGGTAATAGATACAATGCGGTCGAATATCTCCTTTATTATAAAAAGGCCGATAAGAGAGATAAATATTGTTATCAGTACAATAGCTATCAACGTCGAGATGGTCATGTCTAACTTGTAGCCCTCTTGCGGTAAGATATAATTTGAAACCAGATAAATACATAACAAGATAGGTAAAATAGACATAAGGTAGAAGGAAATCTTTAATTTATATCTAAGGCCTCGTGAAACTAAGGAAAATTTATTCTTAGACATCTTCGCTCTCCATGGGCATCCGGACTCAGAACACCAACTTATCGGTTCTAACCGCCAGAATAACTTAAATTTCGCTTAATTATACCTCTTATCTTATTTAATATCAATAGTTTTATTAAATTCAGCAAGCAACGCTTCTTTGCTTATGCCCACATCCAAGAAATCCCAAGGCAAGAGAGTATCTGTTTTTCTCTCTTGTAAATAAAAATGCGGCTCAATCCTCGCTTCCTTAAAAGCAGCGCACCATTTTTCAAAGGCAAAATAGTTGCCCCAGGCATCGAATCTGGCTCCCTTTTTGAAAGCAAGAAACACAACCTCACTCAACCTTCTATCTCCGCGAGAAAGTACCCCTTCAATAAAACTCATATAACGATTATGAAAACTAAGGTTTAACCGTTTATTTCTTATTTTATTTTTCAAATAATCCTGTTTATATTTTATGCTAGCTACATCCTCCATCGGAAACCACTGTAATGGTGTGTGAGGCTTTGGTATCAACGTATTTATGCTGATATTGACCTGCGCTGGTATTTTGGCTACCTTTCTTCTGAGTTCCGAAATACGTACGGAGAGGTCGACTATGCCATCCAAATCCCTCTCTTCTTCATAAGGCAGGCCGATCATAAAATATAGCTTTACGTGTTGGTAGCCTGAAAGGTATGCCTGTTCCATGGCCTGAAAAAAATCCCGCTCATCAAAATCCTTAGCGATAATCTTACGCAGCCTTTCAGAACCAGCTTCAGGCGCAAAGGTTAAACCTGTCTTTTTGATGCTTGCAATCAAAGAAGAAAAATCCCCTACCATTGCCCTGGGCTTAATCGAGGGCAACGACATACTCACAGCCTTTTTCTTAAATAAATTAATCAGGCCCTCTAGGAGTTCCCGCATATACGAATAGTCGCTTACAGACAACCCGCTTAAAGATATCTCTTCATAACCGGTACGCCTATAGGTATCCGTAGCCAGATTTAAGATGGTCTTTATGTCTCTCTGCCTAAAAGGGAAATAGCCGGATCTCGCCTGGCAGAAGCGGCATCTATTCGGACAACCACGCATAATCTCTATCATTAAACGGTCATGGACTATCTGTATATAGGGCAGGAGCCACTCTCTAGGGAAATGGCAGGAGTCTAAATCTTTTATAAAACGTTTCTTTATCTTGGGAGGGACGCCTTTGATTTTTGGTTTAAAGTCTTCCGGGATTCCTCCATGACTATATGTTGTTTCATAGAGGGAAGGCGCATACACGCCTTCGATTTGAGAAAACATAAATAATAAATCCTGCTTGCTGATTCCGGAGGTCTTGAATTTTTCCTTGTACTTTCGATAAGTATCAACCAGCTCTAAAATTAATTCCTCGGCTTCTCCAATAACAAAGAGGTCAAAGAATTCGTGCAGCGGTTCTGGATTCAAGGTGCAAGGACCGCCACCGATAACCAAAGGATACATATGGTCACGCAGTGAGGCCTTAAGGGGGATCGCTCCCAAATCTAAAATATTTAACACATTGGTATAATCTAATTCAGAACTTAAAGAGAATCCTATTATATCAAAATCCCTAAGCCTACTTTTTGTTTCCAGGGAAAAAATCTCAAGGCTGTTCTTTCGCAAAATATTTTCTAAATCGCTCTCACAAGAAAAAAATCTTTCACAAGATACATCGGGAATATTATTCAATATACTATAAATTATTTTTGTGCCTAAATTGCTCATCCCTACTTCATATAAGTCAGGAAAAGAAAGTGCAAACCTGATACGGCTTTTAGTAAAATCCTTCTTCGGGCTATTCCATTCCTGCCCAATGTAGCGAGCGGGCTTGTTTACCTGTAATAAGAAATCGTCTAACATTTGGTAATCCATATATGGTGTTCAAAAAACAGCCCTTCTTCTGTCGATATTAACCAGTATGCCTAAAGATATAAAAGTTACTAAAACAGAGGAACCGCCATAACTCATCAGGGGTAAAGGCAGGCCTACCACTGGAGCAAGACCTAAATTCATGGCAATATTTATAAATACCTGAATACACAACATCAGGGAAATCCCCAGGGCTAATAATCTGCCAAAATAATCATGCGTTCTCTGCGCGATAACAATGCCCTGCCGGATTAAAAGATAATACAAAAAGAGTAATAGGCCGCTGCCCAGAAGGCCCCACTCTTCAGTAAAGGTAGCAAAGATAAAATCAGTGTGAGACTCAGGCAGAAAACGTAATTGACTCTGTGTTCCGGAAAGCCAGCCCTTGCCAAAGATACCGCCTGAGCCTATGGAAATCTTAGACTGGATCATAGTATAACCTGCCCCCAGAGGGTCTATATTGGGGTTTAAAAATACAAGCAATCTCTCTTTCTGGTAATCACGCAAAACTTGCCACACTAAAGGCAAGGGTAGGATGACGACCAATAAAAATATGAAAATATATTTTGATCTTATGCCGCTTAACCAAAGCATGGCTATGAATAGCGAAAAGATCATCACGCCGCTTCCTAAATCCGGTTGCTCAATGATTAACCCGATTGGGACTGCTACAAATAAAAAAGGCAAAACTATAGCACGGAATATCCCAAACCTAACCGCAGGCAAGGAAGTATCAAAGACTTCCTTTTTGCTAAAGTACCTCGACAAGAATATTATGATAATTAATTTTGCTAACTCTGAAGGTTGGAAATTCAGCCAGGCGATTTTAAGCCAACGCTGAGCCCCCAGACGGACAACCCCAAGCATAAAGACTAAAAGCAGAAAAAATAGCGCTAACGAATATAAAACATATGTCAAATCCCAAAGCCAGCGATACTCCAGATTAGACATAATGACAAAAAAGACCAAGCCCAGAAGGGCCCAAAGGATCTGGCGTTTATAAATTATCTGCCAAACCTTGCCTTCTTTTTGATAAGTGCTGCTGTATATGGAAATGATGCCCAAAGAGGCAATTAAAACAGCGATTATTAATATTATTAAGTAGGAATTCCTCAAATTAATTCTCCAAGACGAGGCATCGCAAGGTCGCCAAGACACCAAGTCACCACGTCATACGTTGAAGATTTTTTATAAATTACTCTGGTGACATTGCGACCTTGTGACTTGGCGAAAAGTTTACAAAAGCCCTTCATTGACCATTGCCTCTATTATTTGCTTTGCCGTTAGACAAGAAAAATAACCTGGCCCGCCACGCTCAAGAAATACGCATATCACAAATTTGGGGTTTTTAAAAGGGAAAAAACCTACGAACCAGGCATGCGGCTGACCAGGGGGAGCCTGCGCAGTGCCGGTCTTACCGGCAACGGAAACTGTAAGAGTTGATAATACGCTACCGGTACCTATTGGGTCTAAGACAACCTCCCTCAAGCCCTGCCTGATATAATCTATAGTGCTTCCCTTAAGGTGAAGACTTGTAATTCTCTTCTGATAACTAGATACGTCTTTACCATCTATGGCCTTAACTAGATAAGGAGTTACTAAATAACCTTTATTAGCAAACACTGCCATCACGCGCGTCATCTGCAAAGGAGTCACTAAAACATCTCCCTGGCCAATGCTTAAGTTTACGGTATCGCCGTCAAACCAGTTTCGGAATTTATTAATCTTTCTCCATAACGGAGAGGGTATGAAACCACTTGCTTCGTAAGGTAGTTCAAAAGAAGTAGCCCTTGCTAAACCGAACTTAACGGCATAATCATGCAGGGTCTGCGCTCCTATGAGAAGCCCGCTTCTATAGAAGAAGACATTGCAGGAATGCGCAATTGCCTCAAGTAAATTCTGTTTACCATGCGTCTCCCAGCAGGAGAATTTTTGTTTCCCAATACTAGTATCACCCTGGCAGACAAAAGTTGTGGAGAGGTTTAACTTTTTTGTCTCCAATCCCGCAGCTGCCACTATTACCTTGAATAGCGAACCGGCCGGATAAACACCGCTGATAGCGCGATTTATTAACGGCGCATCAGGTTCTTCAAAAAGTCCCGCAATAGAGTAATTGTCTCTATCAACAAAGGCCGAAGGGTTAAAATTGGGGGAACTCTCCATAGCAATGATCTCTCCGCTATTCGGGTCCATGAGAATAACCGCGCCTTTTCTATCCGCAAGAGCCTCCTGCGCTATTTTTTGTATCTTCGAATTCAGGGTTAATTGCATATCTCTTCCTTGGGTTGGCTTCCGAAAACCCAATACGCGCACAAATCTGCCCCGATGGTCTACTTGAACCGATAATCCGCCTTCTTCCTGGCGTAAATAATAATCATATTTTTCTTCCACGCCGCCAAAGCCTACTATATCTTTTGTCTTATAACCATAATCTGCCAATTTTGTCAGGCGCCAACGGTCAATCTCTCCAACATAGCCTATCAAGTGGCAGGCAAGCCTGTTATAAGGATAGTGCCTTATGGGATTGGGCTGTATGATTATACTGGGAATATCAAATTTCATTTCCTCCAAGGCAATTGCCTTTTTTATATCTATATTTTTTGCAATAGTGATAGGCACAGAGGCGGCGATGTAACCATCATTAAATGCCTTCTTTAAATCCTCAAGGCTTGTTTCTAAAACCCTGGATACCGCTATCAATGCTTTATCGGGACGACTTGCTTCCTGAGGCAGGATCATCACATCGTAAGAAAGCCTGTTATCCACGATAATCTTACCTTCGCGGTCAAGAATCTTTCCGCGTGCACCTGTTTGAGGCAATAACCTTATGGAATTTTTATTGCTTAAGTCTTTGTATTTCTTCCCCTGTATAATCTCGAGGTTCAGCAGGCCGAGGGTTAAAAATAAAAACATAAAAATTACGGCTAACTTAACAATCTTCGCTCTATTCATCTTTATTAAAATGGAGATTAGGGGTGCTCGGAGCTGATTACCTTAAATACCAATGGCGAAATAACTGCTGTGTAAAGAGAGCCCACAAATACGATACGCAAAAATATACCCAAAGAGATAAAACTGCCTAGATAGATAACTGTTATCCCGGTGATTGTGTTATGCAGAGTTGCAATAATAAATATCAGTCCCATGCGTAGATAATTATTATCTATGGATATTTTTTTGGCTAACTTTATAATCAAAAAGCTCCATATTGGAAACAACAGAGTATTAATACCAAAAACGCTCACCCCAAAGGCATCTTTAAACAGGCCAGCAAATATGCTTAAGGCTAGAGCCCATCTTAATTCTAAAACCAGGCTGCACAAACTTATAATAATTAAAATGAGGTCTGGTTTGACGTTAAAGAGCTTAAAATAATCGAGAAATACTAACTGCACTAATCCGAGAGTAACGATGCCAAACAGGAAAATTAAATTATGCCTCATTGGATGACGATTAAGACTTCTTCAATATTGGATAGATTAACCGCGGGCTTTATTATTGCATAACGGCTCAAACCGGAAAATTCCTTGCTGATATCCACCACCTTGCCAATGAGCAAACCTTTGGGATACGCCGCATTTAAACCAGAAGTAACAATGGTATCTGAAATCCTTATATCAGCTTCTTCTGGCAGATACCTCATGATCAGTTGGGTTCCTAATGTGCCTGAGACTAACCCTTCCTGACGGCTGCGTTGAACTACGCCTGAGATACTCAGATTCGGGTCGCTGATAAGCAAAATCTTACTTGTGGATTCCGTGGTTTCGCTAACCCGGCCAAGTAAACCCAAATAAGTAATAGTGGCCATGCCACGTTTTATTCCGCTGGAACTCCCTTTATCGATAATAATTACTGATGACCAGCTATCCAGAGAACGGCCGATGACCCTGGCGGCAATTAATTGGTAAGGAGACTGCTGCTTTAGAGAAAGCATTTTTTTCAAACGCGCATTTTCAAAATA
>Ga0315274_10008976_pt1 | contig 14467 bp, 13 predicted proteins | sample YL17G02_20_MG_FD_203700 | JGI IMG/M metagenome (GOLD analysis project Ga0315274, IMG submission 203700) | Sediment microbial communities from Yellowstone Lake, YNP, Wyoming, USA - YL17G02_20 | ecosystem: Environmental > Aquatic > Freshwater > Lake > Sediment | place: USA: Wyoming | collected... | reverse complement strand
ATCTCGTCTTCAGAAGCGCCGGGACAAAACGGGGACGCTAACCATTTCTTACTACCCCCGCCCGCACCGCTCTTTCCCGCCGGATCGCCGCGCGCGCTTGTGACCCCGCGAATTTCCTTGCTACCCGCGCGGGAAATGATAGTCTGGATGCGCAGAACGCAAGAAGGGGGATTGAGGAAACAGCTAACCGTCCCTAATTTCCCTCTACAGTGCTGCCGAACTTTATTGAGAACGATGGCATGACACCCGCTCTGTATACGGCGCCCGGAGTAATGCTGCCAAAGACCTGCTCTGAAATATGCAGCACGCTCCACGTGAGGTAGAGAAAGGCATGGCTGGTAATAGACTGAAATGGACCATTCTCTTCTTGGCAATCTTAGCCTTGGTTGCGTACGTGAGTTCCTATTTGTGTTTGGTCCACTTCGGACGAGACTTGGGCTGGCCTACACACTATGTTTTCAGGTATTCCGATGATGAATACGTTAACCTGATCTGCTATTGTTTCTACTACCCCTGCTATGCCATTGACACCCGGTTGAGGCATGTTGCGGTTGGCCATGAGCCGATGGGCAGTTTGGCGGGTGCCGGAACAAGCGCGCCGGCAGCCTCGCAGACGACATCCAAACCAGAAGGAGGGGATGAATAGAAACGCTGAAGACGGGCAAAGCCTCCAGTGCCAATACGTCAAGGCAAACAAGGAACTGGGGCAGTTCCGGCGACGCTTTCGTTGGATTCGTTCTGGCGGTTGTCGCTGTCGTTGCGGGATGGATCTGTGACCGCGAGACGAGCGGCGATATCCCGAACGGACGACTCCCGCGTCTGAGTCCTGCCAATACGTACGGCCAAGTGTGCGACCACGCCGTTGTTGCTTTCGTTCTTCTTGCGCTGTCGTTTCTCGTTTTTGTTGTGTGCGATAGAAGTAGGTTACGCTGGACTCAAAGTAGGAAGGGCATGGCGATCTTCCTCGCCTTGAACGTGGTCGCTTTGCCCATCGGGACTATTGTTCTGGTCAGAGTGCTTGATGGGGTCCTGAATGTCTACATGCCTGTTGGCCTCCCGGTGGGGGGGTAAATGGAATGAAGTCGGAGCACTCGGATAAATGGGGACACCCATGACCGTGGGGGTCAAGGGGCGCTGAATAGATGGGGACAGAGGGGTGTTGAAAAACCCACAAGTGTTACTGCATGTCGTGCCCGAGATTGAAATACAGGACGGAGAGCAGAATGATTGGCGGGATACGATCCCGCCCTACGTGCTACGGCGGGGAAATAGCGCGCGCCAAGTTTACCCGCCGTAGGAGGGCCGCACCCTACGCTACGTACTCAACTCCGCGTGGGCTTCCTGCTTCGCTGAAGCTACGCAGGACAAGGAAGCCCACCCTATCCCGACAAGTCGGGATTTCGTCCCCCGATCCGTCCCTCCCGATTCGGATCGGGATGAATCGGGAGGGGGCCTCAACAACTCTCAATAGCGGCGGGATACGATCCCGCCCTACGTGCTCATCCGAGGAAAAGGGGAAAGAGGCGACACCCTACTTTTTTCAGCAGGACGGCGCGGGCAGGTTGACGCTCGCCACCAACCGGCGTCAGACGGTTTCTTCGATTCGGTCGCGGGCTTCGCCGGCGATGAACTGCGCGACGACGGGGTTTGACGTGTTCTGGATCTCCTCCGGCGTACCGACCTGGATGATCTTGCCCTGGTGGAGCATTGCGATGCGGGAGCCGATCTTGTAGGCGCTCTTCATGTCGTGGGTGACGACGACGGAGGTCGTATTCTGCGTCTGCTGGACTCGGAGTATGAGTTCGTTTATGACGTCGGCCATAATCGGGTCGAGGCCGGTGGTGGGCTCGTCGTAGAGTATCACTTCGGGGTCGAGCGCAATGGCGCGCGCGATGCCGACGCGCTTTTTCATGCCGCCCGAGAGTTCCGCCGGCATTTTCTTTTCGACGCCGGAAAGGCCGACGAGGCGGAGTTTCTCCGCGACTATCTCGTCTACGCGTCTTTCCGGAAAGTTGGTGTGGCGGTACAGGCCGAAAGCGACGTTCTCCCTGACGCTCATGCTGTCGAAGAGCGCCGCCGTCTGAAAGACCATCCCGAACCGCCTGCGGACGGCGGCCATGTCCGCCTCGTCGGTCGACGAGATTTCGATGTGGTCGAATATGACGCGGCCCTTGTCGGGGCGGAGGAGGGCGATGATGTGCTTGAGGAGGACCGACTTGCCGCAGCCGGATTCGCCGATGATGACTATGGTCTCGCCCCTGTAGATGCTCAGGTGCGCGCCCCGAAGGACGTCGGTCGAGCCGAAGCGCTTCCAGACGGTCTCGAGCCTTATGAGGGCCTGCGGCCCGCGCGCGCCCGTGCCATAGAAATCCTGCGTCATCGCGCTACCTCATGTACATCATCGAATACAGCGTGTTAAAGAAGAGCGACAGGAAGAAATTGCCGACCAGGATCGTGATGAAGGACGTGACGAAGGCCCTCGTCGTGGCGCGCCCGACCCCTTCGGCGCCCTGTTCGGTCTGGAAACCCTTGTAGCAGCAGATGAGCCCGATCGCGCCGCCGAAAAAGAACGATTTGGCGACGCCGACGAATATGTCCCACCTTGCAAGGTACCTGCGCGTCTGTTCCCAGTAGAAGAAATCCGAAATGCCGTAGTACTTGACGCTCATCATGTACCCGCCGAGAACGCCGATTGCGTCGCTGTAGAGGGTCAGGATCGGCACGAGAAGCAGGCACGCGAAAAAGCGCGGCGTCGCGAGGTAATTTATGGGGTCGGCGCCGAGCGTGCGGAGGGCGTCGATCTGCTCGGTGACCTTCATGGTGCCGAGTTCGGCGGCCATCGCGCCGCCGACGCGGCCGGCGAGGATGATTGCGGCAAGCACGGGGCCGAGTTCGGAGACGATGGAGAGGTTTATGATGGGGCCCGCGGAGGTTTCCGAGCCGATCTTGTGGAGTTGGCTGTATATCTGCACGGCCAACACCATGCCGACGAAGGCGCCGGTCGCCAGCACCACTGCGACGGACCTGACGCCGATCTCGATCATCAGCGGCAGGATGACCCGGCGCCTGGGCGGCTCGATGGTAATGCCGGAAACGACGGCCAGCGTAAAGCGGGAAAACCTGCCGATGGCGGCGAAAAGCGAGAGCACGTCATCATTCAACCGTTGCACAAGACCGTTCAATCAGCACCCCCTCGAGAATCCCTGACCCCCGGGGAAAACCGGCCGTGCCGCAGGGCCGCGGACTCGCCCCGGCGCATACCCGCCGCCCCCCTTGTTCTCAAGTACATATTACACCGCCCCTTGGGATAAATCAACCTTGCCGGGCCGGGCGGCGCGATGCGAGCGAACTTGCAAGACGGCGGCGGCTCTGGTATCATCTTGGCCGTTTCGCGCGTCGCCCCGAACAGGAGCCCAGCCAATGCCGCTTAAGGTTTTCAACACCCTGACCCGCCGCGTTGAGGAATTCAGGGCGCTGGAGGAAGGCTTTGTGAGGATGTACGTCTGCGGCCCTACGGTCTACGACCATCCCCACATCGGCCACGCGAAGTCATACGTGGCCTTCGACGTAATCGTGCGGTACTTGAGGTACCTTGGCTTGAAGGTCAAGTACGTTCAGAACATAACGGACGTCGGCCATCTCACCGACAACGCCGATGAAGGCGAGGACAAAGTCGAGAAACGCGCAGCCAAAGAACGCATCGACCCGATGCAGGTTGCCGAAAACTACACCAGGTCCTATTTCGACGACATGGACGCGCTCAACATCGTCCGCCCGGACATATCCCCGCGCGCATCCGGCCACATCCCGGAGCAGGTCGAGTTGGTAAAGGCCCTCCTGGCAAAAGGCCATGCCTACGAGGCGAACGGCTCAGTGTATTTCGATGTAAGCACCTTCCCCTCCTACGGGAGGCTTTCGGGCAAACGGGTGGAGGAGTTGGAGGCGGGCGCCCGCGTGGACGTGAATCCGGAGAAGCGCCACCCTGCGGATTTCGCGCTGTGGAAGAAGGCCGAAAGGGGACACATACTGAGGTGGAACAGCCCGTGGGGCTGGGGGTACCCCGGGTGGCACCTGGAATGCTCCGCGATGTCGATGCGGTACCTCGGCGAAACGCTTGACATTCACGGCGGGGGGCTCGAGAACGCCTTCCCCCACCACGAGTCCGAGATAGCGCAGAGCGAAGCGGCCACGGGGAAACCGTTCGTGCGGTACTGGCTGCACAACAACATGGTGACGGTCGACGGCGTCAAGATGGGGAAATCCCTGGGGAATTTCATCACGCTCAAGGACGCCTTCAGGAAGCACCACCCGCTGGCGATACGGTACTTTGTACTGACGAGCCACTACAGGAGTCCGCTTGACTTTTCCGATGCGGCTATCGAGGCGGCCGAGAAGGGCCTCGCGCGAATCCACGCCGCAGTCGGAGCGCTCCGCAAGGCCCTGTCGTCCCCGGCGGGGGCGGGAGATGCCGGCGGGGAGACGCCCGCCGAGCGGGAACTTGAGGGCTTCCGGACGGAATTCGAGCAGGCCATGGACGAGGATTTCAACACGCCCTCGTCGGTGGCCGTTATCGCGGATATGGTGCGCTGGACGAACACGCTCCTGGCGCAGGAGGCGCCCGGCAGAACGGCGCTCGAGAAGGCCCTGGCGCTCTTCAACCGGCTTGGCGGGGACGCGCTTGGAATCGTGACGGAGAAACTCCTGGATGAGCAAGGCGCGCCGGGAGGTCTCGAGGGGCGGCTTATCGAACTCCTGACGGGGCTCAGGAACGAGATGAGAAAGGCGAGGAACTTCGCGGCGGCCGACCGCATCAGGGAGGGCCTGAGCCAACTCGGCGTGGAACTCAAAGACGGCGCGGACGGCACTACGTGGAAGCGCACCTGAAGCCCATGGAGTCGACGGGATGTTTTTGAGCACGGATTCCATACTGAACCAGATGAGGGAGATAACGGCCCAGGGGAAGGGGATCTCCCCCCTTTTTCGCCTCGCGCTCGTGGCGCTTGTAGTGATATCCGTCCGGAAGAAGCGGGTACTCGCGGACTATCTCGCGGGGTACGCGGGGTTGGCGCTTTTGGGCGCGGGCGTCGTCGCAGTCGCTCTTGAGAGCAAGCCGAACCTGTTCAATTTCATCGTGCTTTTCCCGCTGGGGCTGTTGTGGGGGAGGGAGGCGCTCGCGCTGCCGCCCAAACCCCGTCCGGGCCTCGTTCGAATCATCCTGTCCGCGGCGTTCGGGCTCTTCGCGCTCTTTTACCCGCGTTTCAACGACGGCGTCGCCGACGCGGTGCTTTTCGCGCCGCTGGGGATGGTCCCCTCCCCGTCGCTGGTCCTGGCGCTGGCGCTGGTGATACTCACGAAACGGGCTTATACGCTCTATACGGTAATACCGACGTGGATCGTCGGGGCATTCTACGGCGCGTTCGGCGTTTTCTACCTCGGCGTGGACATGGATTGGGGGCTTTTGGCGGCGGCGCCGGTCTCGGTCATAGCGTACATCGCATCAGGCCGGGACCAGGAGCATCCGAAGGGCAAGCGGTTCAAGCGCAAGCATTAGGCCTATCGATTAACCAACGGCCTTCGGGTGATAAGGCCCCGTGGGGCGTTGTGCGTGCTTGAAGCAGCGGGGCATAAGGAAGCGCGAAGTCCTGGCGATGTGCGCGCATTGAGGGGGAGAGCGGTTTCGGCAGGGGGTTTCTATGAGTGAGGGCCATCCAAGCAAGATAAGCCGCGTCATGCGCATAATCGACCGGCTCGCTGTCGGCGTGGCGATATTGGCGGTGCTGACGCTTCTCGTCGACATAGGATGGGTCCCGACTCTAAGCCCGGAGATGCGCCGGCTGATCCTTTTCCTGAACGGCTTCGTCGTATGCCTGTTTCTCTTCGAGTACGCCGCGAAGATGTTCCTTGCCGGCTCGATGCTGCGCTACATGCGCGCCAACCTGTTCGACACGGTACTCACGTTCGGATTTGTGGCGTTGTTGTTCTGCGCCAAACCCGCCTACGAAAGCGCCGGGTTCGGGGGATTACTGCGACAGCGCGGCGTCACGCTGGGCGGGATTTTCCTGTCGATAGGACTTGCCTACATAATCCTCACGCTCGTGTCAAAGGCTGTTGCGTACCAGAAGCAGTTGAGCACTTCGAAATTTCAGCCGGCGGGGGTAGTAGTGGCGAGTTTCATACTCGTCATCGCGCTGGGGACGGCGCTTTTGTCCTCGCCCCAGGCATTAAGCGAGGCCGCTCTGGCGAGCGAGGGGCGCTGCGGGCTCGTCGACGCGCTTTTCACGGCGACCTCGGCGGTGTGCGTCACGGGCCTTACGGTCAAAGACATCGGCCCGTATTTCAGCACGTTCGGCCAGGTGGTTATCATGTGCCTCATCCAGATAGGGGGATTGGGGCTGATGACCATAGTGGCTTTTTCATCGCTTCTTATCGGCAAGGGGATACCGCTTTCGGAACGAGTGGTCATGCAGGACATTTTGTCCTACGAGGTGCTGAGCCGGCTGCCGAGGATGATAATCTTCATACTCCTTGTGACTTTCGGCACGGAAGCCGTGGGCGCGGTGATTATGTACGGGGCCTGGCGGGGCGATTACACGTCCGGCCAGAGGGCCTATCTGAGCGTTTTTCATGCGGTAAGCGCGTACTGCAACGCGGGGTTTTCGCTCTTCAGTAACAACCTCATGAAATACAGGAGTTCGGTACCGGTGGTCGGCACGATAACGGGACTCATCATCTTCGGCGGGATCGGATTCACCGTACAGGGAGATCTCCTGAGCAAGCTCCGGCGCGCATTGACGGCGCGCTCGAAGTCAAAGGGCCGGCTCCTGAAGAATCTCGCCTTGACACAGATGCCCGCACGACTGAGCCTGCACACCAAGGTCGTGCTCGCCACCACAGCGGTGCTGCTCTTGCTCGGGACGGTTTTGTTCGGGCTTTTCGAATGGAACGGCGGTCTCAATGGGCTGCCGCTGGCGGAGAAGTTCCTCGCGTCGTGGTTCCAGAGCGTAACGCCGCGCACGGCGGGCTTCAACACGGTGGATTTCTCGGCATTGAAGTTATCAACGCTGATACTGGTAATGGTCCTGATGTTCATCGGGGCGTCGCCGGGCGGCACCGGCGGCGGTATAAAGACATCCACGTTTGCAGTTGTGATTGCGACTGTACGCGCGACACTGGCCAACCGCATCAACGTCGAGATGTTCAAGCGCTGCATCCCAATCCAGACGATAAGACAGTCGCTGGCGGTGGTTTTCCTGGCTGCCGGGCTTGTCACTCTCGGCGCTCTTCTCCTCGCGATAAGCAATCCGGGGATAGCCCTCGAAAAGCTGCTGTTCGAGGAGATAAGCGCCTTTGGAACCGTCGGTCTTTCGACGGGAACCGCGGGGACGCCGCTTGGTTCCACGCCCCTATCGCTTTCGGCGGCCTTGTCGTGGTTCGGGAAGGTTATTATCATAATCACAATGCTCGCGGGGCGTATCGGCCCTCTGGTACTCTTGATGACAATCGCTCAAAAGAGCGCCGCCTTTGACTACGAATACCCATCGGAACGCCTTACTGTGGGGTAGGGGGAAGATATGGCCAGGTTTGCGGTGATAGGGCTGGGCCGATTCGGGGCCACGCTTGCGAGGACGCTCGCCAAGAACGGGGCGGAGGTCGTGGCGATCGACAGTTCGCTCGAGATGGTGGACGAGGTGCGCGAGGCCGTGACGCTCTGCCTGAGGCTTGACGCGACCGACGAGAAGGCCCTCCAGGCGCAGGATATAGCCGAGATGGACGGGGTCATCGTCGCCATCGGCCAGGGCTTCGAGGCCAAGACCCTGTGCGTCGCGATACTGAAGAAGATGGGAGTCAAACGCATCGTCTGCCGCGCGGAAAGCGACGTCATGGCGAGGATCCTCAAGGCGATAGGCGCGGACGAAGTGGTCTACCCGGAAGAGGAATCGGCCCTGAGGCTTGCGCAGAGGCTCGTCGCGCCGAACATCGTCGATTACGTGGAACTGGCCGAGGGGCACAGCCTGGTGCAGTTCGAGGCGCCCCGGGCGTTTCACGGCCAGCAGATAGTGCAACTGGACCTCAGGCGCAAGTACGAGGTCAACCTTGTGGCAATAAAGCGGCGCATGCCCACCAAGGGGCCCGACGGCAAGGTCATCTACCAGGAGAAACTCATCGACGTGCCCCGCCCGATCGATTTCATAGAGCCCAACGACATACTCATCATAGTGGGCAGCGACGAGAATATCCTGCGGCTGCCGCAGGATTAGCACATTTCGCCGGAGAAGGCCCGTGGCTACCGTCAGCGAATCGTCGTCAAAAGCGTACGCCCAGGCGCAGTTCACCACGAACGTTTCCATCGGCGTGAACGCCGCCCTGGGCATTGTGAAATTCGCGGCCGGCATCATGGGCAATTCGCTCGCGATGATCGCCGATGCGATGCACACGCTTTCGGACGTAATCGCAAGCGTCGCCGTGTGGGTGGGATTCAAGGTTGCCCGGCAGCCCGCGGACGACGCACACCCCTATGGGCACGGCAAGGCGGAACAGATCGCGGGCAAGATGGTCGCCATAGCGCTGTTTGTGGTAGGCATCTATATCGTGTGGCAGGGCACTGCGGGAATTGTGGGCTTTGCCAGGGGAATGACCGAACTGGAGCCGCCGCGGGCAATGGTGCTCTACGCGGCGTTTCTTTCGATCGTAGTCAAGGAGCTCAACTACCAGTACCAGGTGCGCATCGGCAGACGGATCGGCTCGGTTGCGCTCGTCGCGGACGCGTGGCACCACAGGAGCGATTCGTTTTCGTCGGTGGGCGTGGCAATAGGCATTGCGGCGGCGATGCTGGGCGGCCCCAGGTGGCACTGGGCGGACGAGGCGGCGGCGCTGGTCGTAGCACTGCTCATCATTTACATGGCGTGGGACATATTCAAGAAAGCGGCCGCGGGCCTGATGGATGCGCAGTCATCGCCGGTGGTTCGCGAAAAGATAAAGACCGTCGTCTGCGGCGTCGAGGGCGTAAAGGACGTCGAGAAGATCTTCGCGCGGCAGTCGGGGCTCGACCTCCTCATCGATATACACGTCGCGGTCGACGAGAACATGACCGTCAGGGAAAGCCACCGCATAGCTACACAGGTGAAAGACCGGCTGATCCACGACATCCCGCAGGTGACGCACGTCCTGGTGCATATCGAACCTTACTACGCGGGAGACCATTAGAGCCTGTAACGAAACCGCCGCATGGCTTCGACCCGAGCTCAGCCGAGCGGCCGCGACGGCGGGTCCCGACACGTCCGGATTGGCCGCAGGCAAGGAACGAGGAGGAGGCGATACTGAATAGTTGCATCGGCGACGACGAGTGACGCCGCATGCGGCCACAAAGGGCGGCGTCGTAACGCGGCCGCGCGCCTGTTTTGTTACAGGCTCTTAGCCTGCCGTGCGCCGGCGGCGAATAAGAGCGTCGCGTCAGCGTATACAAGTGCGGATCGCTGGGGCGGGCACGGCACGCCGCGCGCATTCAACAGGCCGCTTCAAGTAGAAGGAGGCCGGGAATGGGAGGGCTCTGGGAGAAGGTTTCGAGGGCGTTTACGTTCATATGGGCTGCGATTCGGATGGCGTTCAGGGACAAGGACATCTTCATCCCGTCGCTCATGTCCGTGGCGACCGGCGCGGCTTACATCGTCGTTATCTTCCTGGCGCTCAACGCCTCGGGCAACCTGTGGCTTATCGGGGTTGAACGTTCGGACATCGAGGGCCTCAAAGAGGTAGGGCGGACGCTTGAGAAAACGCCAGCGCAGTTGACCCAGGAGAGGATGGAGGCCGAGGGGGCGCGGGCCGACGCCGGGGACAAGGCGATGCAGGAGGCGGTCGAGCGCGGCGAAGAACCGGAGGCCGCCGGAGCGAGGGTAGCGGCGGCGCAGAAGGCCCGCGCCCAGGCGCCCCGTGACGGCGACGCACAGCCGGCGGCCGAAAAGGACAGGACAAGACAGTACGCGCAGGTCGCATTCGGAATATTGGTGTTCTTCGGCCTGCTCTTCATCACGTATTTCTTCACCGCGATGACGATTCAACTCGTCCACGCGCACCTCATGGGCAGGGACGCGAGGCTTGGCGAGGCATTCGTAATCGCGGCAAAGCACATCGCGGGGATAGCGCTCCTGGCCGGCGTGTCAATCGCGGTCGAGATCCTCGCCGGCCTGTTCCGGAGCAAGAGGGGCAAGGAGACCTTCATCAGCAGGGCCATCAGGGAGGTCTGGAAGGTGGCGACGCTGTTGGCGCTGCCGGCGATCGTGATAGACGACCTGTCGCTCTGGAAAGGCATGAAGCGCGCCAAAGAGATAGTGACCAAGAACCTCCTCATCGTCGCGATCGGCCAGATCGGCGTCAGCCTCGTGGGAAACCTCATCGGATTCGTGGGCGTCGCCGCGGGGGTTGTCGTGGGGGTCTACACGTCCTCGGTGCTGGCCGCGCCGCTCTATGTTCCCGTTGCGGCGGGCGGGATTATCATCGTCGTGACGATGGCGTTTGTGAGTTACGTCAAGGTCGCATACTATACATGCCTTTACATCAACGCGGTGGAGACGGCCCGCGTGGGCAAGAGGGTCCTTCCGTTGGGGCCGCTTGCGGCGGCGCTGGAGTAGGCGCGAAGCGCGGGCAAATAACTCGACCGAGACTGGGCAGAATTGAGCGGCCCCGGCCGGCAGCGCCGGGGCGGCGGGGAATTCATGCGGGCGGCTAAGGCCCGGCCTGCTTTGCTAAAGCTTGGTCTCAAAGGCGCCCGAGGGCGGCTCGATGCCAAGATACTCCCTGTAAATCCTCTCCTTGTACTCCACGCCGACCTCGTTAACGGCGTCGACGAAAGCCTGATACGTTCCGCAGCCACCGATCTTGTCCCAAAACTCGTCTCCTATGAGAACAACCTTGTCGGTTTTCATGTCGAACCATCGCGCAGGAAACGACCACGCGTATGCCTCCCTGCGGCCGTAGGGGTTGTAAGGCAGCGCGAAGTATGCCTCGTCGACGACAAGGGGCTCCATGCAATACAATTTGAGCAGCTTCTCCTTGCTGACTTTCGTCTGGTCGCTGTTGGGAAGGGGCGCTTTGAGTTCAAAGGCATACTTCCTCTTGCTCTTCTTGTCCTCGGCATACACGTCAGTGACGACGGTCACCGGTATGATGTTCTTGCTTTTGCCGGCGAGTATGAATTCAAGCTCGGCATCCCAATCTGGCTTTATCCTATCCTCGCCTTCTTTTACATGCTCAAGGTTATTCAGGACTTCGGATATCCGTCTGAGCCGCTCCTGGTTGACGCTGCCCGTGAGCGATTGACTCGCGGTTCCATGGCCCAAGCCGGCCGTGGCTGCAACCACGGCCAGTTTTTCCCACACGCCAGCGAACGTTTCGGCAAACGTCCTTTCGAAGCGCACTGCCGCGACGATCTCGTTGGGCAGAAACGCCGCATACAACGGGTCCCGAGCTGTGTGCGTGTCCTTGGGGATTGCATTGTCTTGGAGGGCCTTCTTCATGACGCGCTTCATGAAATCTCTGATAACGCGCTGGATTTTGGCTTTCGTCTCTCGCTGCCGGGTCATGCGCCCCCCGTTCTCTGACTATGGTTTGCGCCAGGTTAGGATCGATTCGCAGAAGGCCTTTGTTCTGCGGTTGACGTGCAGGTACATGATCACGCGAGTCTCGAGGCCGGTCATCACCGCAATCCCCCCAAAGGCATCTATTGCTTCAGGTCCAGGTTGCCGCTATTGAACTGAACAAGGCGCTTCCAGTCAATCGCGCCGTTCTCGGAACAAAAATCCTTGATGAACTGGGCGGTCAGGCGGTTCGCCAGACCCGCCAGTTGTTCCCTGAACTGGTCGTTATGCTCCTTGGCCCTGTGGCCGAGGGGCTCGACGATCTGTGTATACAGTTCCGGGTTACCGCTTATCAGGTACCAGAAGTTCTGCCCGACGACTTTCAAGTAGCCCCTGAGCTGCGTCGTTCGTTGCCTGCCATAGCAGATGCCAAGAAGGGGCTGCACATTGCGGGCGCGTCTGGACTGCCTGAACACCTTCAAGGCCCTCTGAAAATCCTGTTCCTGCTTTTTCTGTTGGGCGTTGTTACCCCAGTTAGGACCGGACTTGATCGATACAAGATGATGTATTCCTTTCCTGGCGAACTCCAGGTCTATGCCCTCAATGCCGGACTTGCGGCCATTGGAGGTCCGCTCGGACACGAATATCGCCAACTCTTCCAGAAAGTCGCCAAACAGCCTTTCCTCGGATGAGGAGAGAAGAGCATCAAGAAATCCCTGGATAAGTTCCGAAGCGACGACTACATTCTTCGCCTTAAAAAGGTAGGGATTCTTCCTGCGCAACAACGTCTTGAGGTCTAGCGCTTCAAGCGTGTGCAACTTGGCCTCGTGAAAAGTGACGATGTTTTCGTTTACAAACCGCGCAACGGCCGACATGTCCAGTTTCTTCACTCGCTCTTCCCTGCTTCCCCGCCTCTTTGTCCGAGGGCCGCGCGAGCTTTTTCGCAATACTCCGCGCTTATGTCTATGCCTATGTACGATCTCCCAAGCCGCTTTGCGGCCAGAGCTGTGGTGCCGGATCCCACGAAGGGATCAAGAACAACGTCATGTCTTTCCGTAAAGAGCGAGATGAACCATGTAGGCAGCGTGATCGGGAACGCCGCGCTGTGGCCCTTGTTGGCACATTCCGTGGCAAAATGCAGGACATTCGCAGGATAGGCTTTTTCTCGTCCGACCCAGTTTGCCACCTTCTTTCCGAAACCGCTGCCCACCTTGGATGTGTCGCGCATCTGGTCGGTCTCGCTAAGGTTCCGTAATCGCCCTTTGGCCCAATCTCCCATTGGTACCATAACTGCATCCTGAAACATCTTAAACTGTTTGGTCTTGTTGAATTGCAGGCATCTTTCCCAGGCGTCTCGAAAACGGTTCGGCCACTTGCCCGGATAGCAGTTTTTCTTGTGCCAGACAAACTCCTCTGTCCAAAACCATCCCATCCTCCTCATGTGCAGTATCAGCTCGATAACATAAGTATGTCTCTCGCCATCAACCACCTTCTCCTTTATGTTCAACACAAACGTGCCCGTTGGCTTTAGCACGCGCTGGAACTGCCGGCACTTGGGCGACAACCAAGCTACGTAGCCGTCGGGGTGGATACCACCGTAGACCTCCTTGCGACTGTCGGCATACGGCGGCGATGTGACTATCAGGTCAATCGAATTATCCGGAACGACTCTGAGCACCTCCTCGCAATCACCGCATATGATTTCGTTCAAGGGCAGCGGACGGTCGGTCAGTAACTGCTTGGTAGCCGCATAAGCCATATCGCCTTTCCTGATTCTCAGCACACTACTCATGTCTCACCGCACCTCCGGGCTAATGCACCGAATTGGGCAATCCGCGCCGCAATTGTATTGTTTCTGGGCATCGAGTTCCAGCCCTTTCAGCGCTGATTTCGCTCGGACGTTATGCCAGCGCGTGGAGGTTTCTGAATTCGTTCTTGAGTTGGGTGTAAAGCCGCCGGTAGATGGGGAACATCTGCTCGTAAACAATCGCCTCGGCGGGGTCGGGGTTCGTGCGCGAGGCGATCTTGATGACGGCCTTCGTCGCCTCCTCGACGCTTTCGTACATCGCCCCGCCGACCATGGCGAGGATTGCCGCGCCGTAGGCCGAGCCTTCGGAAACGGCCAAGGTCGACACGGGCGAATTGTAGATGCCCGCCTGGACGCGCCGCCACAAGGGGCTCACGGCGCCGCCGCCGGAAAGGCGGATCTCGTTTATCGGGCAGCCGAGGCCCTTAACGACCTCGAGGCAGTCGCGCATGGCGAAGGTCGCGCCCTCGACGACGGCGCGGATGAGGTGGGCCTTCGTGTGGCGCGCGGTAAGGCCGATCCAGCCGCCGCGCGCGTAGGCGTCGTTTATGGGCGAGCGCTCGCCGGTCAGGTACGGCAGAAAGACAAGCCCCTCGCAGCCGGCCGGGGCCGAGAGCGCTTTTTCGCTGAGGACTTCGTAGACGTCGACGCCGCGTTTGGCGGCTTCGGTTTTCTCGATTTCGGCGAGGTTATTTCGCACCCACTGGTAGGAGCCGCCCGCGGCGAGGACTACGCCCATGATGTGCCATTTGCCGGGGACGGCGTGGCAGAATGTGTGGGCGCGCCCGAGGGGCGAATCGACAAGGAGGCGGTCGATCGCGGCAAAGATGACGCCCGACGTGCCTATGGTGGCAGAGACGGCGCCGCCGGTCACGATGCCGTTGCCGACGGCGGCGGCGGCCTGGTCGCCCGCGCCGCCCACGACGGGGGTGCCGGGGGCAAGGCCGGTGGCTTTTGCCGCGGCGTCCGTGACGAAGCCGGTCACTTCCGGGCTTTCGTAGAGTTTGGGCAGAACTCCCGGGTTGAGGTCGAGGAGCGCGAGCATTTCCGGCCAGTAGTCGCGCCTGCGGATATCCAAAAGCAGCATTCC
>Ga0315274_10008974_pt1 | contig 14469 bp, 11 predicted proteins | sample YL17G02_20_MG_FD_203700 | JGI IMG/M metagenome (GOLD analysis project Ga0315274, IMG submission 203700) | Sediment microbial communities from Yellowstone Lake, YNP, Wyoming, USA - YL17G02_20 | ecosystem: Environmental > Aquatic > Freshwater > Lake > Sediment | place: USA: Wyoming | collected... | reverse complement strand
GCTTACCTGATTATGAGGCTCAACGATTCGTGGATCAAGGGATGGACGTGGATGAGCCTTATACTTGTCGGATTATTCGCAGTAATGCTCAGTTTATGCTTCTGGCCTGGCTGGCCCACAAGGATGGGGATGACCATTTGGCTCTTCACCATATAAATAACATCTACGACGAGGACTGGCAAGAAGCCTGCCGCCTCTGGATCACAAGGAGGATGGAGAAGTGACGCTCCCATTCGGAGCTTGGAGGTGTAGCGAGTGCGGTCAAGTCAACTCGCCCTGGGCAACTACTTGCGGAAAATGTGAGGTAAAATTTATGAGCGCTGACTATTGGGGTTGCTGCGGAAAAATGAAGCCTAACCACCGGACGGAGTGCCAGTACTACGACCAACTACCAGCCCCGAACGACACGAGCCTAGTTGCTAACCTGCACCAGGTCGGTGGGGAGCACTACAAGAACCCCGTGCAGCACTGGGATTGGGTCGCGTCTAATGAGTTAGACTACTTCCAGGGGCAGATTACCAAGTATGTCGCCCGCTGGAAGAAGAAGGGCGGCATTCAGGACTTGGAGAAGGCTCGCCACTTTCTGGACAAGTACATCGAGCTTCAGCGCTGAGCGCCTTCCTCTTTGGGCTTAATTATCACCCCACCCTTGGAATTGTCGTCCGTAATCACAGCCCCGCCGCTTCCTACTTGTACCGTTAGAGAGGTACAACTGGAGAGAAGTAGCACGAGCAGCAAGATCCAGGGCTTCAATGGGCGCAAAAGTGAAGAGGCGGCGGGGCTACATAAGTCGCCGCTGACGAATTAGTAAGCGTCATATTGATTGGGACGCATCCAGAGCTAGTTACGACCACACTATAGGTTCCCATAGTTCCATTGGCTACGGGAGTCACTGTAGTAGCCAGTCCGCCCGCTATAGTGGCCACTGTCTGGACGTTTGATCCTCCAAAAGTACAAGAGGCGCCCGAAGCTGGCGCCGTGAAGGTCACGTTAAAGCCCGGCATAGGCGTGCCCACTCCATTATCCGCCCGAACAGTCAAGGGACTAGGGAAGGTGAGCGTAATGGGGGAAGATTGTCCATCGCCACTAATGGGCACTAATACTGCGGGACTTGTCGTGTTAACTACGTTGAAGCGCATCGACCCTCTAGGGCCAGTAGGATTTCCCTGCTGATAGAAATCGCATGTAAACGCTCCAGGAGTTGCTCCTGTGGTAATGCCCACAAGAAGTGTTCCGCTGCCTGAGGTGATGCCATTATATGTACTTCCCCCACTTTGCGTGATTATCGTACCAGCAGGAGCTCCAACCAACTCCGCTGTCGCCGCGTAACCGTTCAGAGATCCTTGGGTGTTGTAGAATATCCCAAACCATTGCGCATTAGTTTGTGGAGTATTAGTAGTCAATTGTATAATTGTACCTACCCCCACCCCCACCGCCGCCAGCACCCCTGCTGAGGCGGTGGCTATATTAACTAAAAAGTCTGTAACAACTACAGGGTCCGCTATAAGAGTAGCTCTTACAGCTAAGTTTGTGCCTACAGTGTCGCCCCCACCTGGGTAGAATGGAGTAACTGTGAGTCTATCATCAGCTATGCCGTCTGAATTTGTAAAGACGGACATTGAAGAAGTCAGCAGTCCACTAAAGCCTGTAACCCAGTGAAGCCCTGGGTTAGGCGAGGGAAATGGCTGAGGAGTTACATCGTACTTGACTTCGGTATTTGCCCAAGGAGTGCCATTAGCTTGTAGCACCCTAACTTGCTGTCCAATTCTACAACCTCTCCAGAAGTTCACATCAGTTGGGGTACTTACGTTGTTTTCGGTTGTCTGCTTATCTCCATTCCACTTTTCCATAACAATAGTGGGGGCGGTATTAGTCAGAGAAAACGTAACCGGCGCACACCCTGGGGAAGATGCAGTAACCAAGTACGACCCTTGCGTAGAATTAGCCAAAGGTTTAGGGGCAGTGGCGGTTCCCGAGGCATCAGACGTCGCGACATACGTCGTCAATCCATTAAAGCTACAAGAGGCGCCTGAAGATGGAGACGTAAATGTTATTGGGTATCCAACTGACGCTGTCCCCGACGCATCCTTAGCTAAGACAACTAAGGGAGCTGCAAATAGGGTATTAGCCCGAGCACTTTGCGGAGTACCGCTAACTATAGTGAGAGTGGTAGGTTGCGGATTTAAGACGGTAACATATGTGTACCCATGCGGTCCGCTGGGATTTCCAGTCTCATACCAGTCTAATTTGAAACTACCTGCAACAGACCCAATAGTGAGACTTCCTACGGGAAATACTCCAGACGTTCCAGTAAGTCCACTTATCGTAGTTCCACCACTTGAAGTGAATACCGTTCCAGCCGGAGCCCCAACTAAATCGCAAGTACAAGGAAACCCATCCGCTACAGTGTACCCACTTGTAGCATAAAGCTGAGCTTGCCACCCAGGATTTATCTGAGTATTAGCATTTGTAACGTAGGGTGCTTGATCACTTCGTGGAGTTCCCACCGAGCCCAGTGCAAACGTAGCATCTGCTACGCTACATGTAAATGTCGTATTTATGGCTGTATTACTTACTACTTCAGCCAATACTTGATAGTTTTGAACGGCAACTTGCGGATACGGGTTAAGGTTGCCGGTGTTTAGGGCCGTGCCAATTGGGTAGCAAATGCCGTCAGAATTAGTATTTACAGTTATAACGTTGGTGCCATATGGTGCGAATCCACTATTCCAAGCTGTTATCCAATAACATGTTCCGTCAGGAGTGGCTCCTGAGACGCGAGATACTGTAAATCTAACTGGTTCATTGATCGCAGGACTGCCGTCTGCCTGCAATACCCGTACAAGTTGGGACACGCTAAATCCTGACCAAGGATTGTTATATCCCGGCCAGGGTGGTCCGTCAACAGGGGGTTGCTTTTTCTGAGCGTCCCCGTTCCACTTCTGAATTGTAGCAGCGACCATTAGTACACCGCAGCGTTAGCCAGATAATTGGTGCCATCGTATTCAAGCACGACTACCGTAATTTTCAACGTGCCTGCGTTAAAGTCGGGCTTGGCGAAAGTCGGCCCCGGCCATTTGACCGTAGCGGGGAAGGTGACAGCATTGTTCGACGCCTTGAAGGTGATCCGACCAATGTTCCCCAGAGTCAGTCCGGCTATGGACGTAATTGTGAGGGGCGCCGCGAGGGTCATTACAAGGGATTGGCTAACGGCGAAGTTGACTGCGGCTACGCCTGCCGTAGCCGACGCAGTAATTCTGTAGTAGTTGGATATAAATACAGGAGCGCTGAGGCTTACATCTGACGAAATGGTCCCCGTTGCCGTTATGGTCCCCGTAGCAATTGAAGTAGGGGCAAATGTACCAGCAGTAAAGGCGCCAACTACGGACAAGCTGGATACCGTCATCAACCCTGAAGTAGGGTTGATAGAAAATCCCTTAGCAGCGTCGTAGGTATCCCCATTAACGGCCACTGATGGGCGAACGCTATACACGCCACTGACGTCGCTATATACCTTCCAGTTATACGTACCTGTATACCGATACGTGGTAAATCCGTAGAAGTCCTGCCTGAGTGAGGAGACAACCCTGTCAGAATTAAAACTGAATACCGATATGCCCGAAACTACTGCTGCCATTACCGCCGAGGATGGCCGATAAAGGCCCAAGTTAGTCTCATTGGTAAAGGCCAAGCCTGGAGCACTGATGATACCGTCCGCAATACGGAACGGGGCCGTCATACCACCTCGTCCGCTGCGGTCAAGTGACTCCGTTATCGCATCCGCTATGTCCTGCATCGTTGGGTTGGCCCAACTAGTGGAGACAGCCGTAAACGGCACGACCGGATTAGTCGGCGGCAGCGTGTAGATACCTGATCCATTACGTGGCATTATTCCTCCCAGCCTCTACCTTGGTATACTGTTTGTGGAGTTACCGCGGTGCCCATACGAAGGGCATCGGATAGCTTCTTGCGCCACTCAGGCGCTCCTGGACCAGCAATCTTTTGACCTATCCTGTCGGCTTGATACAGAGCCTTACCAACTGTATCCTGGACGAAAGATTTGAATATCCCAGCAGGTTCCCCTGAACTTTGACTAGCCACTCCAGGCTTGTAGTTCCGCATATTGAGTAGGTCCACGAGCTCAGTAACTGAATCAGTAATCGCGTCCCTTGGCCCTCTTCCTGCTTCGAGCTTGAGGTGAGAAGGCGTAAGTATGCCTGTACCCACATCAGTACCAGAGCCGCCGCCTGACGACCATACCCGATCAATGTTAGACACGTGCCGCCCTCGTTGCTGAGCCGCCTTAAATGCCGCAAGAGCCTCAGGCCCTCTACTGGCTTCAATCAGGGACTCGATGGCGACTTTAGCCTGAGCTTGAGCGGGCTTGCTCTTCTTCAGGTCATCAATTTCTTTCCACATGCTGTACAATTGGTCCCCGTCGTACTCAGTCATGCTAGACCGCATTGCCCTGCCCCCGCCCTTGGCCTTACTTTGGACAGACGCTGCCCGCCAAAACTTATTCAGTTCCGAATTGGTTACAAATTTACCGTTGGTCTCGGCCAAATCAGTAATGGCGTCCACCAATGCCTTAGCCTCTGGAATGGGGAGAGGAGCTTTACCAGCTATGGAAGCCCGGCCACTCGACTCAGCAGCCTCATACGCTGCCGTCATACCTGGTCGGGTGAGACGGTCGCCAGGAATCTGCGCCTCCTTCATGAGGAACCTAGTCAACTGAGTACTCTGGTTGAGTCCGGCTGCCTCATTCACGCCCAGCACATTGGCTATCTTCGATCCTGTCAAGGTCGGGTTGAGCTGGGGCGATGTAAGCGTTACTGGTCCAGCCGCCTTAGCGTCGTCGAGGCCAGCTGCCCGTATGGCGCCAGAGGGTTTAGTTGAGGGGAAGAACCTACTTCCTACCTGAGATACTCCGCCAATAGTTGCTCCGATACCCGCATTCATGGCTTGATCAGTAGCGGTTGGCGCAGGTTGAAGCGCGGCCAACGTCCCGCCGGCAAGCACAGCCCTCGGAATCGTGGTTGCCGCTCCGCCCGCAACCGTGAGCGGGTTGGCGTAGGTACTGACAGTACGAGCTGCTGCGTAACGGGGATCAGTATCCGCCCGCTTTTCTTGAGCCGCTACATCCGCCATAGCCTGCTCGCGGTCACTTTGACCAACCAGTCCCTTTGCACCTTCCCATATATTCTTGTAGGCGTCAATAGTACCTTCACGACCTGACTTCGTGAACGGATTAGTAATCACTCTAGCTACCGTAATTGGGAGGGCACTGGCCATATCCTTGTAGGACTGACCTTTGGACAAGAAGTCCCCAATCCCAGGCTCGCCGCTTATCGGCTGACCTTCTGGGCCCCATTCCTCAGACGTCACCGACTTGGCCGCTGCCGCATCAACGCTCGCCGGCAGCGCGGACTGCGTTGCGCTACCGGCTGCGATAGGGTTTTGTTGAGCCTTATCTCGCTGCTTCTTATACGCTTGGTACTCGTGGTAGGACTCATTTTTAGCCTGGATTAACGGCTTGCCCTCGTCCTCCACTTTCTCACGAATCCTATTATCTCTCCACTCAGCTGAGTTCAAGAACTCGCGCATATCCTGTATCAAAGCCATCCTAGATGAAGGATCTTGCTTCGCGCTAATGACCCGCTCTTTAACTGCTAACAAATCAGCGTCGGAGATGCTATTACCCGTGCCGTACTGTTTAAGGGCAAGAACAGAGGCCACCATGTCGCCAGTAAGCCTAGCAAACTGTTCCGTAGCCTGGCCCTTCCTCGTCTTGCTCCCGGTAGCCGTACTGAGGGCATTCTCAAAGAACATGGGCACTTCCGTGAATCCCGTCCACGTCTTATGAAGCGCCTCCATCTTATTAAGAATGTCGTGAGTATCGCCAACGCCCCCACTGGTCTGATCTTTCTGGTAGGTGTTCTCCCGACCCTTCCTCTGATCTTTGTATACATCTTGAGCTACTGGATCACTTCTTCCAGGTACGCCTGTACTAGGACGTTGTAGCGGCGGGGCGCCGCTAGCCGCCACTGCCCCAGGAAGTGCCGATTGGGGGGCAGGCTGGGCTTGCGCCGTGCCTACGGGATTAAGCAATTGAGCTGCCCGTTGCAAGTATCCCTGAGTCTCTTGCGCCGGTGGCGGCTTACCCTGAGCTACTGCGTCCCCTTGCGCGTACCCGCCATTGTAGTGGGCCAGTACAGCCATATCATTGTTCCCGTACTTCCGACGACCATCCGACAAGATGTGGGTTGCCATCAACTCCGCATCGTCAGGGTTCATCGGATCAAGCGGCCTACCCGCCAAACGGGAGAGCTTCGCCACATTTTCAGGCATGATCTGGAACGGTCCAACTGCTCCCTTCGGACTGACCGGATTATTTGGATCCCATCCCTCCAATTGGGGGATGATACGAGTCAGTGGATCGCGTCCATTCCCGCCGGATTCCGCCGCGACGGCCCCCGCTAGGGGCGAGGAACGACCGCTACCAGAAGGAATCGGGCCGCTAACAGGTCCGGCTACGGTCGGGTAGGGGGTAGTAGCCGGATAGGTCGAATCGCCGCTCGGAGCAGGCCTTTTCAGATACCCCTCGGCGTAGGCATCTCCGCGCAACATTTGCTGTATCTGACCATTTGGCAATTTCACGTCTACAAGAGTGTTATCGCCTCGTGCCTGTTCTCGCTGACGGTAAGCCCCAGTAGCCCCTGGATCCTCTCGGCTACCACCGCTTAAGGTGCCGCGCACGTTATGGGATGAATCAAACGGGGCTAGTTGCTTAAGCAGCACCTCGCCTTTCTTGGCCCTTCTCGGATCGCTTGACGTAGCTAGCCGCAGAGCGTTGACGTAGTCAGCACTCCCACCGCCCTCACTGCTCTCACCGCCCCGTCGGAACATGTCCATAGCGGCATCGCGCTCATCCTCATCATTCCAGCGCTTCTGATCCAAGTCCTTACCCAACTGAGCTTCGCCAGTAGCGCGAAGTGCGGGATTACGAAGCAGGTTAGCAACTTCAGGACGCACGCCTTCTATGCTTTTCTCAAAGGCTATGTTGGCCCGACGAGCCAAGTCCCGCTTCTGGGGGCCAATAGCCTCTAGATCATCTCGGGCTGTCGCTCCGTGGTAGGCATTCTGAAAGGCCATTGCTGGATTGTTCAACGGGGACGGACTGGAGCCGATGCGCAAAAGCTGAGCCATTGCGGCTTTGCGCTTCTCATCCAGTTCAGTTTCTTCAATCTGAAATGGATCCAAGCTATAGTCGTTGGCCATTATCTATCTCCCAAGCCCATGGCTATCCCGCCGTATGATCCATAATCAGTTGGCGCAGTTGGTGCAGTCGGTGTCCCCGCCAGCTTTTTCGCCAGAGCCAACGCCTCAGCAGTTGCAAGTGCCGACCCCGTAGATGATTGATTAGCGCCTTGTTGTAGAATGTCCCCACCCTGAACTTGTCCCGGCGACTGAATAGTCTGACCACCAGCAGAAGGATTCGTGGGGTTGCCCGAGTTGAGCCAATCCCACTCTTTCATGGTCTGATCGCGCAGACCTAGAGTCTGGTTATACTGGGCCTGATCCGCGACAGTTTGAGCGTTCTGCATCCCAGGTCCGGCGGAAATCTGAGCCGAGGCCAATTGATTGGCGCCTTGCATTGCCGCGATCTCACGATCACTTAATTGCTGACCCGCAGCAAGCTTCTGCTGAGCCTCAAGCGCCGTCTGCTGCATTAACTGAGCATTCTGGAATCCGGCTTGCTGAGCCGCGGAATCTGCTTGGATCTGACTCTGCTGCATCCCCGTCTGCTGACCAAACTGGGCTTGCTGCATCTGAGCAGCGTTAGCAAAACCCGCCGCCTGAGCTGCTCGATCAGCTTCAATCCCCGTCTGCTGCATACCGGATTGCTGACTAAACTGAGCTTTTTGCATCTCAGCAGCATTAGCAAAACCCGCAGCTTGGGCGGCTCTATCAGCTTCGATTCCAGTCTTTTGCATCCCCGTCTGCTGACCAAACTGAGCTTGCTGCATTTGGGCAGCATTAGCGAATCCTGCCGCCTGGGCTGCCCTATCAGCTTCAATTCCGGTCTGCTGCATCCCTGTCTGCTGTCCGAACTGGGCCTTTTGCATCTCCGCAGCGTTAGCGAAGCCAGCCGCCTGAGCTGCCTTATCAGCTTGTATCTGGTTCTGCTGCATCCCAGTCTGCTGGCCGAAACCCGCCTGCTGCATACCCTGCTGATTGGCGATATCGGCACCCTGAATCTTCGATTGCTGCCCGAAGCCCGCTTGTTGCATGGCTTGCTGAGCGCCGATATCCGCGCCTTGCATCTTCGATTGTTGACCGAATCCCGCTTGCTGCATAGCTTGCTGGCTAGCAATACTGCCTTGCTGTAATGCTTGCTGAGCCGCGATATCCCTCTGCTGCATCCCGGTCTGTTGACCGAAGCCAGCTTGTTGCATCCCTTGCTGACTAGCGATGTCGGCCCCTTGCATCTTCGATTGCTGACCAAAGCCTGCTTGTTGCATCCCGGATTGTTGGCCGAACTCCGCCCCTTGCATCTTCGATTGCTGACCGAAGCCAGCTTGTTGCATAGCCTGATCCGAGGCAAGTTGCCGTTCTTGTAGAGATTGTTGGTTAGCCCAGCCACCTTGGGCGATGTCCTTTTGATTGGCAAGGCCTGCGTAGCCGAGATCAGTACCCTGCTGTTGAGACACCGCCGCGTTACGAAGTTGAGCCGCCGAAAGTCCCTGACCATACTGCTGAGCCTGAGTCTGGTTGTACTGACTCTGACTCGTAAGCTGATTTTGGTAGTTCTGCTGGGCAGCGTTATTAGCGAAACTGCCCGCAGCAAGGTCCATGTTCTGCATGCGCTGAGCTTCCGAACCTGAATTCAGAATAGCCGAATTCATGGCGCTACCGTAGGCGTCATTGCGCTGATTAGACATATTACCCATCTCGGTATTCCAGGCTTCCGACCCGCGAGATAGTCCCATATTAGCTAGTTGAGTCTCTAGCCCAGATGACCGTTGATTCCACTGAGGATCAAGCCGCGATTTTGCCTGGTTATAGTAGGCGTCTTGCATTTTAGGCATATACTGCTGCCCCGCCGCGACGGAGGACACTGGAGCCGTGCTCGGCTTAATGGTGTCCGTATTGACCTGCGCCCCGCCCATGGAACCTAGACTATACTGATAGCCGGGATTCTGCTGTTGACCAGGCGGCTTTTGTCCGCCCATAGAGGCCAGCCCTACGCCACCGCCGGAAGGGTTTGCACCGAGTCCCATGTTATTCTCCTATCACCAGGTTCCGGCGGGACCGCCACCGCCGTCACTAAAGCCGTCACCCCCACCACCGTTGCCGTTGCCGCCACCGGTGCTTTCGCCGCTACTCCGCAACATTTGTATCAACCTCTGAAGCTCCTCAGGGGTTAAACCTTCAAGTCCGGTAGACGACGTTGGCGCGGTCGGAGCAGATGCGGCCGCTACCGGCGCGACGGGGGCGACTGGTTTAGGCGTAAGTTGGTAAGGCGCCATCGGAGCGTTAGGTTGCCGAGGACCGCCCGCATTCATTAGGGATTGCTTGAGACGCTCGTTCTTCTCAAATGTCGGACCTTGATTAAACATACTTAGGTCCATCCCTGCCCCGATCTGAGCACGATTACCCGCCGCCTGATTGTACATGTCCCGACGCTTCTGCTCTTCAGGACCGAAGGCCATTGTCTGGGAACGAGCGCCGGTAGCGGGGTCAACCGTCCACTTACTAGTGCCGCCAGAGGCGTCTGTAGTATTAGGACTGGCCGCCTGCAAATACTTGTCGTACCTGGCGTTGTCCGTAGCTTGTAGTTGGTTAAATGCACTCTTGCTATTCTTTTTAGCCAACAAGCCGCTAGCCAAGGCACCCACCACGGGTCCTGACCCAGGAAGCAAGAAATTAGCACCAAGAGATAGCGCTGGTCCAAGTAAACTACCGATGCCCATATGTCCCCCTACAGGTTATTGCCAGTTTCAAACAGCGTTTCGTAATCGGACAGTAAAAGGTAGCCTTGCGACCTAATCGCCATCAGCATAGACAACCGCTTACCGTACCCAGAAACTCCCAGCCAGCGACGGAGAGGTATTTGAGTACCGGCCCAAAGTGCTTGATCCCAGAGTCCAGTATCCCACGCACCCAAGGGATCGGTAACAGGACCGGATACAGATACCGTATCGTTGACGTTATACTCAGGTATAAGTTTCACGGCTACCGTCGGCGTGCCATCCGTCATTCCGTACAACTTAATCCGAAGTGCTCGCTTATTCATGAGGTCATCACCAAAACCTTGGTAAGACGTCTGTAAGCGCGCTATTACGCTGGATCCTGGGTCTAGCCCATCCGCAGATACCTTATCTGCATACCCATAGAACGGCTGTATAACCTCACCGGTGCGGGTTCCACAAATTAGCTGACCGTGGTACAACTCGCCGCACAGCATGTCCAAATTCGTAGTCGTAGACCACGAGTTCATGATTGCATTCATTACAAACGACTGACGCAATCCCGACACCTGATTAACGAATGGAGCGCCTACGATAAGCAACTCCTCTGTGGGGTAGGGTAGCAAGAACCAATAGTATTCGGATACAGCTCGGGTGATAAGCCGAGCCAAACGGGGGTTCAACTTATACAGCGGGTCGTCTCCACCACCTAGTCCAGCCTGGGCTATGCGTCCAGATACAAGATCGCTCATCTTCAAAAGCCCGTACTCAGTGAGTATAAGCACGTCCCCACCCTGAGCCGTGAAGCACCTACGCCCCACGGGAAACCTACCCACGTACCACGTACCCTTGAGGCTAAAATCCGCTGCCGACGAGGGGTCTGTACCCTCGTATACCATGACGTCGCCCTCGTTTGAGGCGAATATCAGCCCATCATCCATACCCTTGCCGGAGTCGTAAGTCCAGCTAGTGGCGAAGTTCAGCGCCCCACCGTGAATCATTTGGGGGCCGAGATCAAACGGAGTCACCTTACCAGAAATAGAACTGACTGGAAGGTAGTATGCTGTCGAGGAGTCGTCCTTCAAAAACCAAAGACGATTCTTCCACACCCAACAGAATGTGAATTGCTTAGTAGTTGTCGTATCTCCCGCAGGAAATTCGATCTTTCCAGCCCCCGAACCGGTGACATACTCTACCCACGTCCCGGCAGTGCTGTAGACATAGTATCCCGCCCCAGCACATACCATACAGAGAAAGTTACCCCCAGGAGTGGAGTACATCGTATGGTACCACTCCCCAGGCGATACGGGAGTAGTGGTGGGGGTGAGAGACAGCACTGGCGGCGCATTCTGCGTCGTGATATTATAGACCAACCCCGCCGATATGGACGTAGAGCAGAACAATCGCGAGTTAGCACTGGCCTTTCCCACGAAGGGGATAATTGTCTTTACTTCGTTTGGAAACCTATTCGCCTCAGGAATCCAATACCGCCAGCCGCGCCGAATCTCCAGCCCGAAAGGTCGAGCAATGAAGTTATCCAGTACAATGGCGTCCGTAGGCGCGCCATTAAGCAGGCTAGCTCGGAAATTGAGCCCCCCTACTGGTACGGGGTACCGTACCTGCTGCTGGGAGGCCGTACGGATGGGTTGACTAAGTGCCGATGCCATAGCCAGTATCCGGTACATTCTTTATTGCATCGATGTATGGATAGCCCTGGCCTGGGACGAGCGGAAGCGCAGTCGCAGCCTTATCGGTTCCTGCCTCGTAAGCAAACGCACGATGGAAATCGGCGTAAGCTGCTGTCGAGTCGTACCCTTCATTTTCGAAAAACTTGGCCCTACCGTACAGAATCGGTAATTGCCACGGAAAGATGTGGTAATCGGGATTGGAGTTCATGTAGTCAATAGGCAGTCCCGACTCCCCGTCAACTGCCCAGTAACGGGAGAGATACTCAAACGTAAACGTCTGAGGGCTAGCCGCCGATGGGGGAGATTTAACCCAGAGCTTCTTATCGCGGATACGCCACATGGTCCGCGTGGTGATCATCGTGTTACGGACGATCAGCCATTGCCAGTCCTGGGCATTAATAGGGCCGATACCGGGGAGCTGAGTATTCCGGTTCCACAGAGTATCGTCCGTCATTGCGTGGAAGTCAGCAGGTAGGGCAAACGCCTTCTCTGGCTGACCTTCGTAGTCCGCCGCCAGGGTAATCGTCCCCGTTTTGCTCAGCCATTGCCAATTCGTCATGTACGCCATTTCCGTACATGCAATGTTGACGTAATACACTATACGCAAGATCGCCTCATCCTGACTTCCCACTACGTCAGACGAAGTGGGATGACCTACGGACTGGGCGATCTTATTGACGACTTCGTACAGCGTAGTAAACGGCTGAGAGGCCATATTAAGCCTTCGCAGTAGCCTTCATTGGAGTAGCGAGGACAACTTTAGCCTGATTCTGGGCTTCGATCTGAGTCTGCATGTCGGCCAGACGCTTCTCCAAGTCAGCCACCCGAGCGTCAGTACCGGTGGTTGCTTCCAAGAATTTCTTGGCCTTAATTCGGTCCGCTTGAAAGCCGGGGAATTTCTGTCCAACTTCATCGCTGGCCTCAGACAACTGCTCGACGGTGTGGATATTGAAATACTTGTACTCCTCCACCTTAGACCGAGTCATCCACGGAACGATGTCGAGACGCGTGCCGACGACTTCGGTGCCCCTACCCGACGTGTACTTGGCGTAGTGAGCTGCGAATCTCGCCTTATCATCCTTAGTAGCGATGCGGTCGATAATACTGAGCTTATCACCGGGAACGATGATCCTCACGTGATCGACGTCAATGTAGATCGGACGCCCGGCCACTTCAGACTTGACGTTATGGAGTACAGGCCGCGAGTAAAACTGGACGTACAACTTGGAGTCCATAGCAAATCTGGAGTCGGCCTCTGTAATAGGGTCAACTACCTTGGACCAATCGGTGGGGGCAAGTGCAGCTTCCATTGTTATCCTTAGAGTGCGGTTAGATTGATAAACAAGGGCGTGGAGTTAGTTCCTCCATCTTCGTTTCTAGCAACTACTTCGTACCTGTATGAGTTACCAGGTACGATGTCAATATCAAAGCCTCCAGTGGATGGAGCTCTGTACGACTTGAAAAACAGGAAGTCTTTGTAAACGTCGTAATCCGTTGCGTTAGCCGAGGTGGTCCAAGTTATATTGTTAATGCCGGGCTGGGCATTACCGCTCAGGTTAAAGTTTCCAGGAAGCACTAGCACGGCCTCAGGAGTAATGCACAGAGCTCCGTTGAAAAACGACATCCCATTAGCAAATTGATTAGGGGCGTTAGCTGTATCGACTGCCAACCGTCGGGCTGCGCTGTACCCAAGACCCGAGGTTCCAAATACCACAGGTGGGCCAACGTCGTAACAAATTCGCCCTTCTGCGTCGAGAGGAGCACCCCCTACCATGTAGACGGGAGTACCGCCAGCTATCGCGTAGGCACGACGTGCGCTGGGAACTAGCCTCACCCCTTGAAGGTAACGCGCACCCGACAGGGCGCCCGAATACGTCATCAGGCGCCCTGTACGGTCATTAGTGCAGGCAGGAATCACGCAACCGCCGGACTCGCTGCCGTGGACGAGCCAAACGCCGTCTTGCCCGTAAGCAGCGAAATGCCCGAAGCCGCCGGCGCTGTACGGTTAATCCAGCCAGTTTCGATGGCAGCACCTTGGGCAACTCCCGCTGTAGCAATTACAGACTTCATGCCGAAGCCCGTGAAGGCCGGACCAGCGCCAGCATCCCGCGACCCGCCCACGCCCATATCGAGCAAGGGCTGGATGTTATACGGAGCAGGTACTGTCGGAGGTTGCGCTACGGTCGTACCGTTGGCAGTACTTTTGCCCCCACCGATGGCTGTCAATACCGCTCCGTACAGTCCCGTCGCCAGAACTGTATTCGCCAACAAAGCCCCGCTCGGCATGGAGATACCAGGCTGATACTCGTCCGTGAAACCGTTCAGCGAACCAGGACCATTGGCCGGAATGCCCTTGGTCGTACCGCTCGTTGTTACAATTACATTACCGGTGTCGATGCCAGCTACGAGTTGACCATTATCAGTCGTCTCAAAGCCGATACCAGTATTCAGTCCGCCCGTCGAGTGGTCCGCCGTATTGGCCACTATATCAGACAGTTTAGGTTGATAGACGTTCGACGGATACATCTTTGCATCGAATGGCGACCCCTTGGGCCCAGAAAACGGGCTGAGAGATGCCGAATTGCCGTTGACGATGAATACCGTCGGGTTGATGTAATCAGGGTACAGCGGCGGACTGGCTACAGTCCCGCCCCCACCTGGATATGCTGACATCCGATTCTCCTCAAAAAAGGCCGGGGCGGGGTTTTCACACCCCGGCCAAGCCCCCTACACGGTTAGTTGGTCATCCGGCCTTGGAATTGCGAGCCGGACGTGGTCAAATTACCAGCCCACGCCAAAATCTGGACTTC
>Ga0315274_10008971_pt1 | contig 14472 bp, 15 predicted proteins | sample YL17G02_20_MG_FD_203700 | JGI IMG/M metagenome (GOLD analysis project Ga0315274, IMG submission 203700) | Sediment microbial communities from Yellowstone Lake, YNP, Wyoming, USA - YL17G02_20 | ecosystem: Environmental > Aquatic > Freshwater > Lake > Sediment | place: USA: Wyoming | collected... | reverse complement strand
TCATAATCCGTTGCTGATCGCCGCCGGGTTCGATAAAATCGAAATCGCCGTGCCGTGGCTGGACCATAAAAAACTGCGATTCGTCTTTGGATGAAGCAGGGTGGTGTTAAGTCAAATAACTAACATGGGAATCCAGGCTAGCCAAATTAACGGTATTCGACGGTCAGGAATTCCCGGCTTTGACACGAGCCGGCCGTTCTCCATAAAATGAGAGATCCCGAGGGAAGGGGATAAAACCGTCCCCGGAGATGAGGAGGCCCCGATGAAAAAAACGTTGCCGGTCATCCCCCTTATGATCGTCCTCGCGGTTCTGACGGCCGCGGCCCAACAAAAAGCCGGCCCGAAAGTCTATATTTCGGTCGATATGGAGGGGATTTGGGGTGTCGTCCACGGCGACCAAACCTCGGCTGCGGGCGAAGGATACGGTGCGGCCCGCCGCTGGATGGTCGAGGACGTCAACGCGGTCATCGCCGGCTTGCGCGAGGCCGGAGCGGGCGAGATCGTCGTCAACGATTCCCATGGGGGCATGAAAAATATCATCGCCGACACCCTCGACCCGACGGCTTCGCTCATCTCGGGAACGCCCAAACCGCTGGTGATGATGGAGGGCATCGATGTCTCGTTCGACGCCGTCGTCTTGGTCGGCTATCATGCCCGGGCAGGCTCCTTTCCCGGCGTTCTCGACCATACGATCTCGGGATCGACGGTCTATGCCATCAAGATCAACGGCCGGGAGCTTCCCGAGATGGGCCTCAACGCCGCCATCGCCGGATATTACAAGGTCCCGGTGATCATGCTGACCGGCGACACGACTACGTGCGGCCAAGCGCGGGAGTTATTCGGAAAAAATATCACAACCATCGCCGTCAAGGACGCGATCGGCCGGGTGGCTGCGAAAATGCTGCCCCGGGTCGAGGCCTTGGCCCAACTCAAAGCCGGGGCGAAGAAAGCTGTGGAGGGGCGCGCCCAGGCCAGGCCGTTCGTCCTGACGACGCCTCTGTCGTTCGAGCTCGAGTTTCACAACAGCGGCCAGTCGGAGTTGCCCATGCTCATCCCCGGCATCAAACGCCTCGGCCCGCGCGCCGTGGGATTTACCTCGAACGATTACGTCGAGGGATTCAAGATCCTGCGCGCCCTCATCGCCCTCGGCGGTATCAGCTGAAGCCGTGCGAGTTTCTCAGTCCAGGCGGACGTCGTCAATCCAGAGGGTGAATTTGCCCAGGTCGTTCGACGCCCCGATGAAGACGGCCATGACGCCGGCGCCGTCGAGTTTGAATTCCGAAAAGGGAAGGACGACTTCCTTCCACTCCGGGCCGACGGCGAACGTCCGCATCGCCGGCGTGAATCCGAGGGTCTGAGCGAAGATCATAACGGCGAAGCTTCGCCCCTCTCCCCGGGCTTTGAACGAAATTCCTTTTCGGGCCGATAGATTTACGGGAGCCATGAGTGAAGCGCCGGGCGAGAACATCGCCCCGGCCCAGCGGATGGCCGCGCCCTCCAGAATTTCGCCTTCGATTTTCATCGCCCCCTTACTTCCCCCGGCTCCGCCGGCGGCCCATTCCATGGTCGCCTGCGACTTGCCTCCGTAGAAAACGTCCGTCGAGATCATCCAGCCCGCCCCGAAAACGGCCGCGATCTTCCCCTCTTCAAAGTCGCTGACCAGGCCGGTCGATCCGTACTCGGGCGGCGGAGCGGACTTCGCCGCCTCCTCGGCCCGGCGGGCGTCTTCGACGGATTTGAGATAGCCCGCCCGGTCGACCCTCGCTCCGTCCTTCCAGACGGCAACGATGCGGCGCGTAGCCCGGATGTCCGCCGTCGGGTCCCCTTCGACGAGGACCGCGTCCGCGACGAAACCGGGACGGAGACGGCCTCGGTTCTTGACGCCGAACGAATCGGCCGGGGCCGAGGTCGCGGCCCGAAGGGCCTGGATCGGGGTCAAGCCCGCCTTAACCAGGAGCTCGAGCTCGCCGTGGAGGCTGACCCCGTACCATGTCCCCGGGTTCGGGGCATCCGTCCCGGCCAGGATCCGGACGCCCGCGTCGCGCATCCGGCGGAGGGCTTCTTCGTCCGCGGCATACGAGGCCGCACCGGTTGTGAAGGAAACCGGCCGGTTTAGGCCTTGTTTCTCCGCCGGCCCAAGCCAGGGGGCCAGGTCTTGGTCGGCCGCGAGCTCGGGGCCGTGAGGACGCCCGGACATGCTCCGGAGAATGCTCAGGGTCGGGATGACGAAAGCTTTTTGTCGCGCCGCGAGCGCGCCGAATCCCGGATCCTTCCGTCCGTCGAAATGGAGGTGGGCGAGGCCGTCGACGCCGGCTCTGAGGGCATGCAGGCAGTTCTCCAGGGAAGCGGCGTGAATGACGGCCTGTTTGCCCCGCTTATGGGCGGCGGCGATCAAGGCCTCGACTTGCGCGTCCGATAGTGTCGGCCAAGGCATTTTGTATGTAGAGCCGTCGTCCTGGATGATCTTGATGAACTGCGACCCTTCGGCGAGCCGGTCATCCACGAAGTTTTGGATGTCGGTTTCGGGCTTGACCGTCGGAATGGGCAGGCCGAACTGGGTCCCGTGCCCTCCCGGGACGGTGACGAGCGTGCCCGGGGAAACGAGAAAGGCCTGGCCGGGAAGCGGCCCTTCGGCCTGGGCTTCGTGGACGGTTTTCATGACGCCGACATCCATGAACATATCGATCGTCGAGGTGACACCGAAGACGATCATGGACTTGAGGGCGTCGCCCGTCACGATATGGACGTGGGCGTCGAAAAGGCCGGGAAGGATCGTCCGCCCCGCGCCATCGATGACCTCGGCGTCCGGCGCGGCGGCGAGGTCGGGGCCGACGGCGGCGATCCGGCCTCCCTCGATCAGGACGCCGCCGTTCGGGACGGCGTTCTCCCCGTCGAAAATACGGACGTCCTTGATGAGGACGGCCGAACCGGCTGGACCGGAGGAAGGGGCGCGGATCCCCTGCATCCCCGCCCCGAACAGAAGCATCGCGGCGAAAGCGATCCCCAACGATTTCATCGAGCGTGCTGGACCGGACATATTTTCCTCCCGGGATATGGATGGTTATATCCGCGGCCGGGGAAGGCTGTCAAGCTCGTCAGTTGACGCGGGGCTTTTTCCGCGTATATAGTAGGGGGCGTTCCCGCATGATCACCATGCCATTATCCTATTCCCCAAGGGAGGATCATCCATGAGTCTTTCGCGCCGTGATTTTTTAGGCACCGCGGCCACGGCGGCCGCCGGATTTGTCATCGTCCCGCGCAAGGTTCTGGGAGGGCCCGGCCATCAGGCTCCGAGCGATACGCTCCAGGTCGGCGCCGTCGCCGTCGGCGGAAAGGGTTTTTCGGACGTCCAGGCCGTCAGCACGGAGAATGTCGTCGCTTTATGCGATGTTGATGATGTCAACATGGCCAAGTTCCTGAACTCGGATGAGCATCCGCCCGAAAAGAAGGCCATGTACGACAAGGCCGCGAAATACCGCGACTGGCGGAAGATGCTCGAGACGGAAAAGAGCCTGGACGCGATCACCGTCAGTACTCCCGACCACAACCACGCCGTCATCGCTTTGGCGGCGATGAAAATGGGCAAACACGTCTTCATTCAAAAGCCCCTGACCCATACGATCAAGGAAGCGCGCCTCTTGGCGGAGGAAGCGAAGAAACGCAACCTCGTCACCCAAATGGGAAACCAGGGGCATTCCAAGGAAGGCGCCCGCTTGATCTGCGAATGGATCTGGGACGGCGCCATCGGCGATGTGACCGAGGTCCATGTCTGGACGAACCGGCCCATCTGGCCGCAGGGGATCGACGCGCCTAAGGAAATCCCCTCCGTCCCGCCCAATCTCGACTGGGACGTCTGGCTCGGCCCCGCTCCCTGGCGGCCGTACCACCCCGCCCTGACCCATTTCGTCTGGCGCGGCTGGTGGGACTACGGCACGGGCGCCCTCGGCGATATGGGCGCTCACCTCATCGACCAGCCGTTCTGGGCCCTGAAACTCGGCCATCCGATCACGGTCCAGGCAAGTTCGTCCAAGTATACGAAGGATTCGTTCCCGCTGGCCGAGATCGTCACGTATCAGTTCCCGGCCCGGGGCAAGATGCCGCCGGCCAAGATGGTCTGGTATGACGGCGGGCTCACACCCCCGCGCCCCAACGGGCTGGAAAAAGGACGGATGATGGGCGACGACGGCGGCGGCGTTCTTTTCGTCGGCGCCAAAGGCATGATCATGTGCTCGACCTACGGGGATAATCCGCGGATCCTCCCCGAAAAGCTGATGCAGGAGTACAAGCGGCCCGAGAAGACGATCCCCCGCTCGCCCGGAATCATGGAAGAGTGGATCGCGGCCATCAAAGCCGGAAAGAAGTCGACCACGGACATCCCGGAATATTCGGGAGCCCTGACTGAGGTCATGCTTCTCGGGAACGTGGCCCTCCGCTTTAAAGACGCGAAGGTCGTCCTCGAGTGGGATCCCGTGAAAATGGAGTTTTCCAATTTCCCGGAGGCCAATCCCTTCGTTCATAAAGAGTACCGGATGGGCTGGTCTCTTTAAGAAAAAGCGGGGACAGGCTCCGAATTCTCTCGAATTCGGTGCCTGTCCCCCGTTTTTATTACAAGGAGGAATCCCTATGCTTGCCATAAGGAAGATAGTCTTCGGGCTCTCTCTGGCCGTTTCCCTCATCGTCCTCGCCGCCGCCCAGTCGGTCCCGATAATCGACTGGCCGGTTCATGACGAAACACGACCCATGCCGCCCGTGGTCGATCCCGGGCCGGCCGGGCCGCCCGTCGCCCCGCCGCCCGGGGCCGTCGTCCTGTTCGACGGAAAAGACCTCTCGGCCTGGACGGACGCCAAAGGCGGGCCGGCAGGGTGGAAAGTGGAAAGCGGATTTATGGAAGTCGTCGCCAAGACGGGCTCGATCCGGACTAAAGACGGCTTCGGCGATTGCCATCTGCATGTCGAATGGGCCGCGCCAGCCGTTGTCCAGGGGGAAAGCCAGGGGCGGGGCAACAGCGGCGTCTTCCTGATGAATCTGTATGAAGTCCAGGTCTTGGATTGCTTTGAAAACAAAACATATGCCGACGGGATGACGGCTTCGATTTACGGCCAGTATCCGCCGCTTCTCAACGTCTGCCGGAAGCCGGGAGAATGGCAGACCTTTGACATCGTCTTCCGGGCTCCGCGCTTCGACGCCGGAAAAAACCTCGTTTCGCCGGCGATGATGACCGTCTGGCACAACGGGATCGTGGTCCAGAACAACGCCGTCCTGACCGGCCCGACGGCCCATAAGCAGAGGCCGCCGTATGCAGCCCACGCCGAGAAGCTCCCGATTTCGCTCCAGGACCACGGCAATCCCGTCCGCTTCCGCAACATCTGGATCCGCGAACTTTGATGAAAATACGGGGACACATCACTTATTTCGGAAATAAGTGATGTGTCCCCGTATTTTTATGTGTTCCCGAATTCTTTATCTGAGGAGCTCAAAGTGAGAAAAACAATTTTCGTTGTGGCCATCGGCCTTATCGCTGTTTTTTCCCTCCGTGTTTTCGCCTCGGCCGGCCAAACCGCCGCTCCCAAAAAGAAAGCGCTCTTCGTCTGGGGCGGATGGGACGGCCACGAGCCGAAAAAATGCGTCGACATCTTCGCCCCTTGGCTTGCCGAACAGGGCTTCGACGTCGAAATGTCGAACGCCCTGGACGCCTACAACGACGCGGCCAAGCTCAAAGCCCTCGACCTCATCGTCCAGGCCTTCACGATGGCGCAAATCAAGCCCGAGCAGGAGCGCAACCTCGAGGAGGCGGTCAAGAGCGGGGTGGGGATGGCCGGCTGGCACGGCGGAATGGCCGACTCCTTCCGCTCGAACACCGAATACGAATTCATGGTCGGGGGCTCCTGGGCCGCCCATCCAGGCGGCGTCATCGATTACGAAGTCAACGTCACGAATAAGACCGATCCCATCACCAAGGGCCTTGTCGATTTCAAGATGCATTCCGAGCAGTACTACTTGCTTGTCGATCCTTATGTCGAGGTCCTGGCCACGACGACGTTCTCCGGAAAATACGCGCCCTGGATCGAGGGGGCGGTAATGCCGGTCGTCTGGAAGAAAATGTACGGGAAGGGAAGGATCTTCTATACCTCGCTCGGGCATGTGGCCGCGGATTTCGACGTCGCCCAGGCCCGGGAGATCGTCAAGCGCGGCCTCCTCTGGGCCGCCCGGATTCCCGGCTCGGGCGACGATCCCAAGCCCACGAATCCCTACGTCCCGCTTCTTAAGAAATAGCTTTCTCTTTCATCTTAAACGGATCAGGGGCGGAAGCCGGGCTTTGAGTCCGACGGACAAGGTTTTTTAGAAACTGCAAGGAATATTGACAATGACAAGGATTTTATATATCTTCATTGTATGATCGCCACATCCAAGGTCACAAAAAAAAATCAGACGACCCTGCCGCGGGTCGTGGTTGAGGCTTTAGGCGTAAAACCGGCCGATCGGATCTACTACGAGATTGAGGACGGCCGAATCGTTCTTCGCTCAAAAACCGAACGCCTCGCCGATTTAAGGGGGAAATTTAAGAATTTCGGCCGGAAGCCCGAAACCCCTGTCTCGGTGGAGCAAATGCACGAGGCCGTCCAGGAGGCTGTCGCCGAGAAGGAAACGGGATTTAGCGGGAGAAGGCGTATGACAAAGCCGCGAAAAGCGAGGGAGGCATGATCGCCCTCGATACGAATATCCTCGTCCGCCTGATCACCGGGGACGATCCCGTTCAAGCCCGTGAGGCCGAAGCCCTTTTGAAAAGCGGGGAAGACGCATTTTTTATCCCCGATATCGTCCTCGCCGAACTGACTTGGGTGTTGATGAGACGCTACGCGTTTTCGAGACGGGACGTGGGGGAAGTCCTTTCCGCCCTTCTCGATCGCCGCGACGTCGTCTTCGAAGAAGAGGAGCGGGTCCGGGCCGCTGGAGGCGGTTTCGTTGAGGGGATCGATCTTGCCGACGGTCTGATCATGGAGATTTCCCGCGCCGCCGGGTGCGCCCGCCTGGCGAGTTTCGATGAGGCCCTGAAGATCAAGGATCCCGAGTTTATCCTTCGGCCTTGAGATCGAACGGCTTCGCGTAAAAATCGATCCGCCCTAAGGCTCGTCGGGCCCGCCTCCGTTGAGAATCAGGGCGTTCATCTGTTCACTCCGGACAGCTGCTCCGGTCAGTCGGCGAGGCCCGAGACGTCCTCGGTTTTTCCGGGGGTGACGCCGCCGGCCGGCAGGGGGAGATGGACTTCGGGCGAGGATAGGATTTTCCCGATCAGGGCCGACGTCCCTCCGACGCCCAGCTGGCCGAAGAGAAAGGTGAACGTTTTTTCAAGATCCGCTCCGATCGCCGCAAGGGCCTCTCCCGGCAGGCTCCAGAAAGCCTTCTTGAACGGTCCCACGGCCTTCTTCCTCGACTTATAAACGAACTGGGCTTCGGTATCCTTGGCTTTGCGCTCATCGGCGGCGTTTGTCTTGACCCATTCGACCATCTCCCGGCGCAGGTCGTCCGGAACGGCCTTGTGATCCATGACCAGACTCTGAAACGCCGTCGCCAAATGGACTTCGCATGTTTGCGCCTCGACGAATTTGTGGAAGGCGCTCTCGGGGAGCGTGCTCGCCCCGTGCTGGACGGCACCGCCCATCCCATAATCCTTCCGGGCCATCTCGCTCAAGGTTTTGAGGACCTCGAAGTCGATGGCGACCTGGGCGAGCGTTCCGTCGGGAAGGACGACGCCGCCATGGCTGGTCCCGGTCTGGATGCTGATCTTGCTGATGCCCGTCGCCGCGCCGCGCCGGGCGTTGAAACCGGCCATGAAGGCCGCCAGGTCTTCGGGCGTGCTGTTTTTCTGCCCGACTTCTCCTATCTCTCCGCCGACCGAGATCGCGATCCCTTGAGGTTCGTGCTCCCGGATGAATCGGGTGAAATCGGAGCACAGTTCGAAGTTCAGCCGCTGTTGCTCTTCGAGGGTCGGCTGGACGAGGTTGACGAGGGTCGAGGTATCGATATCGATATTGTAGAATCCGGCGGCGATCGCCTCGACGATGATATCCCGAACGGCTTTGACTTCGGTTTCGGGCGCTCCCGCGTATTTCTTGGCGGAGATCTGGAAGTGGTCCCCCTGGAGGAACACGGGTCCCCGGAATCCTTCGCGGATCGCTGCGGCGAGGACGGCGGCCGCATACTCGGACGGCCGCTGGTCGGTGTAGCCGATCTCGCTCCGGGCGATTTCAAAGATGAGCGCCCCGACGTCGAGCGTCCGGGCGGCCCGAAATACCGCCCGGGCCGAGTCGTAGGCGATCATCCGCAGGTTTATGGCCGGGACGGTGTGCGGTTTCGTGATTTCGCCGCGTCCGCGGGCGGCGTAGAACTCGTGGATCGAGGCCGGCCGGATGCCGAGCGATTGGGCGGCTTCCCAGATCACCCAGCGCGCCGCGGCTTTCGCTTCGCCGTCGCCGAAGACGGCTTCGCGGACGAGGGCGTCCATGCGGCCGGCGAGGGCATTCTCGTCGACAACGAGGACCCGGCCGTCGCGGATGTTGACGATCCCATGAAGGATCTCGGCGGTTTTTATTAGAGCATTCGTCGCCATGAAGGGCTCCTTTCGGGATATTGATCCTTAGGGGTGGTTACCGCACAAATCCCCCCTCTCCCCCCTTTAAAAAAGGGGAGGGGAGGAGGTGATTTCTCCCGGTTTGCGGATAACGATCAACCATAAAAAACAGTATAGCAAAAAAACGCGTCCGGGGGGCCGTCTCAGCGATCCCGGCGCTTCGTCTTGCTCTTTCCGAAGATTCCGCCGCTCAAGAAAAGCCCTGCTCCGATCACGAATCCGAAATTGTACCAGCTCCCGCTATTGTGGATTTCGTAAAAATCGACGTTCTTCGAGAACAGCGAGATGATGAAGGTAATGGGGGCGATCAGGCCGTGCCACAGCCCTTTCCAGAAGCCGGCGATTTCGCCGCCCTTCCCAGGCGTTTTCTCGGCGCTGTTCGGGCCGGGGGCGCAGGCCGCGGCGGCGAGGACCGCGATGACGATAAGGACCAAGGCGAAGCGAGTCGTATTCCGCATGATTTCTCCTTTTCTCTCCTTTTATACGACACCGAGGGCGGTGAGTTCAACTAGGCTTAACGGAAAATCGTCGACTGCCGCGGGTCAATCGGCATTACAAATAAATAATTTCAGTATAAATCATAATTGACATTACATAAATAAATATGCTATACATTCTTTGAATTTCCTGGAGGCAAAGACATGAATACCGGCACCGTATCGCTCCGAGGCCAGGTCGTCATTCCCTCGAAAATCCGTCATCGGCATAACATCCGGAAGGGAACCCGCGTTTGTTTCGTCGAAAAGAACGGAGAGATCGTTCTCCAGCCGATTACGGACTCCTATATCGATTCGGTTCGGGGTTTATTAAAAACAAAGGGGACCGCGTTGAAAGCCCTCCTGGCCGAAAAAGAACGGGAGCGCGGACTATGAATTCTGCGAAGGTCATTGATTCCTACAGCATTATCGCTTTTCTTGAAAACGAGCCCGGCGCGGAACGCGTGGCGGATCTGATCAAACAGGCGCGGGATCGAAAGAAAGATCTTCTCCTCAGCGTCGTCAACTGGGGCGAGGTTTATTATGCCGTTCACCGGTCCGGAGGCCCAGCCGCGGCGGAAGATGCCCTTGCGGTTTTGGAAACGCTTCCGATCGAGATTGTCGAGGCCGACCGGCTCCAGACGAAGACGGCGGCGAAGTTGAAAGCTGAAAAAAAAATGTCTTACGCGGATTGTTTCGCCGCGGCGCTGGCCATGCTCAGGAAAGCGGAGCTTGTCACCGGCGACCGGGAGTTCCGGGAAGTGGAGAAAGAAATCAAGATCCTCTGGCTGTGAAGCAAAAATTTCAGCGAGACAATAGAAAACGGTTCCAGAGCGCGTACGGGATGAAGAGAGAAAGGATCGTTCCCTCGCGTAGGCCGTAATGCTCGATTTGATAACGATCTCCGAGAACGGGCTCCAACAGCGCGGCGTTTTCCGCCGAGGCGATGACCAGGGCGGCGTCGGTGACGTCGCCCGCCGCCTTGGAGTCCGGCCAGTAGCCGACTCGCGCGTAAGCGCGCAGATACCAGGGAAGAGGCCACTGCTCGTCCGGACCGGCGACGACTTTGACGGTCAGGCTCTTTTTGGCGGGATGGACCCCGGCGATATCTTCGACGCGCTTGATGAGTCTGAGGAAATCCGGGCTGGTCTGGGCATAGACATAGGGATTTCGGGGATCGGCCGGATAGCGGATGTTGGCCCGATAATTCTGAACGCCCAAATGGGCGAGGCCGGCGGCGATCGCCGCGATCGCCAGGGCTTTCACCCCCCTGCGCGGGATGATCCGGATGAGGAAGGCTCCCCCGATTCCGGCAAAAAAAATCCAGCCCGAATAGAAGGGGAGGAGATTCCAAGGTGTCTTGTAGGGGATGGCGAAAAACGCCAGGGTCGTCAGGCCGGTATAGAAAAGAAGATAAAGGCCCAGGCGAGGTTCCACCTCCCGTCCCGTCCGGCGCGCCGCGGTCGCCGCCATTCCGATGAGAGCGAGAATCAGGACCAAGCCCTCGCTCCAAACCAGACCGCCCGATTTTGAAAAAGCGAGAAGGTTGAGATAGAAAAACCACGGGTGGGCATGGATTCCCGGCGTTCCGCCTTTGACGAAGTAGGACTTGAAGGCCGTGACCGCGTCGACGGGACCGGCGATGTTCCGGCCCAGCGAGGAATAGAGGACCGCCGCGACGGTCAGCATCGTCAAAACGGCGAAGAAGATGTGCTCGCCGCTCGTTTTTAGGCGGACGCCGGGGCTCACGACCGTTCTTTTCCGCAAGCGGGAGGCCAGCGGCAAAGCGACGGCGATCGCGGCGAAGACCATGACCGAGGTTTCCTTCGTGGCGAAGAGAAGCCCGGCGAATATTCCCGCGCCGAAGGCCCATCCCGAAGATAATCGCTCGGTGTATCGCCAGACGCTTACGAGCAGGCCGAGGGCGAAAAAGGCGAAGAGCGATTCGTGGATGAAGAATCGGCTGTAATAGGTCATCGCCGGCGAGAAGGCTCCCAGGAGGGCGGCGAAGGCGCCGGCGCCGGGATGGAGGCTCCGTCCGAAGGAAAAGAAGAGAAAGAGGAGCCCTACGCCGAAGGCGACCGGGACGAGCCGAAGGGTCGTCTCGTCGAGCTCGGCCAGGGTCGCTTGCCCCCGGGCGGAGGCGGCGGCCAGCGCGGCGTAATAGAGCGTCGGTCCGTGGTGGTCGGTTTTATCGTAGGTGTATTCCCCCTTCTCAAGAAGCGCGCCGAATTTGACCGCCTGGTTGGCCTCGTCGTGGTGCATCGGACGGAGGGCGAGTCCGGACAGGCGGAAGAGGAGAGCCGCGGCGACGGCCGCGAGGAACAGCCCGCGGAATGCGGATTTAGTCATTTGGCGAGGGTGCCGTAGACCTCCGCTTCGACGTAGTGGTTCATGTCGTTCGAGGTGTTGCCGCCGGACCAAAACCGGACGAAACGCCCTTTGGCCCCCTTCGGGTCGATAAGACGGCCTTCGTTGGTTTCGATGTATTCCTTATCCCGTCCCAGGCCGAGGCCCAGGCTGTTATCGTGATCGTTGTTGTAGACGGTGACGACACCCTTGAGGAAGTCCTTATCGTCCGAGACCTGGACGGCGACGTCCCGATAAACCCGGGCCTGGCCGTGGTAGTGCCAGAGAAGGATGGCCTGGAGGGCGGCCGAGGCCCCGAGGTCGATCTGGACCCACTGGTTGCCGGGGCCGAGCTCGACGAAATATCCGTCCTCGCCCGCCTTCTCGCCGTCGGTGAGGAAGGCGAGATCGCCGATAACCGGCTGCATGTCGCTCGAGGTGACGGGCTTTTTGGCCGACAGGAGGGCCGTTCCTTTGGGGACGAAGAAAGGGCCGCGGGGCTTTCCCGTGACGACTTCGAGGTTCGGGGTTTTAATATTGCGGGGCGTGCCGATGAACATCGGCTTGGGGAGCTGGAGCTTGAGCTCTTCCTTGGAGGGGTCCTGGGGCAAGGTCGGGCCGAGAGCGGCAAGACCCGCCGTACCGATGACGGCGAGGGCTATGATGAACAACAGCGTTTTTTTCATGACATACTCCTTCGCTCTTAATATATCGCGGCGGGATGATGGCTGCAAGGGGTCGAATTGCGTCTGACCGTCGACCGATTTCGGAGGATTGTGACCTCAGCCGATTCCGCGATCGGAAACGGCCTTCACTCCAGATCGGGTTTGAAGGTCCGCCGGCCCCCGAAAACGCTTTCCTGATTCGGGGCTCCCCCTTGTTCAAGGGGGAGTTGAGGGGGTGAGTACCAATAAAGTCAAAGTCTTGAGAGCGTTTTCGTTTCTCGGCGCCTCGGACCTTACGCTCTTCACCCTTTACCAGCTCGTAGACTTCAATTCGGCCTAGATGGTCTCTGAAACCTCGGCGTCCGAAGACGGGAGCCTCGAAGAACGTCTCCGAGGCGGCAAACCCTCATCACGTTCCGACCGTTCCCGTCTGCGGCCGGCTAAGGAAGTAAGGCGCGAAACGATTACTTTTCAACGGTCAGGATCACGTTCCGGAGAGAGCATTCGGGTTGAAAACGCGAACAGCGCCGTAGCCGACGACGACACACGCCCACGTCTCCGGCCGGAGGGCGCAGAAAGCCTCGACCTCATCGGCCGTCATGACCAGAAAAGAGGTCGAGAAGGCGTCGGACAAGGCGGCTGAAGGATGGGAAGCCCAGGCGGCGAGACTCCCCTGAGCGATTAATCCGGTCCGGGGATCGAGGATGTGTGGGCCTTTGACTTCGGGGCCCGAGCCGCTCAGGGCTCGGCCGGAAAGGAGCGCCCGTTGCGGCGCTTCGGGCCATCCGGCGCCGACCCCGACCGGCCAACCGAATAAATGCGGGGACACATCACTTAAATGCGGGGACACATCACTTAATTCCGGAATCGAGAGTGTTGCCTTCCCATCGTTCCCGAAATCTCGCCGAGGTCGTTCTTCTCCGGCCGGGAAAAGATCTTTCATCATGTCATCAAGGAGATCGGGGGGGGCTGAACCGAGGGCGAGGACTGTGCTTGTTCCCCCGTTGATCAGGGTGTTTTCGATGCTCCAGTCTTTGAGGACTTCGAGCGTTCGGTCCAGGGCATAGCCTTTGCCGATGCCGCCAAGGTCGAGGTCGAGGCCGATAAAAACCGATGGGTCTTGACGAGGGCGGCGGAGAATAAATCCAGTCGGGCTTTTGATTATTTCGAACGCCGGCGGCATGGTGGAAATCTCCCCGCACCCCCCTTTCAAAAAGGGGGGTGCGGGGAGATTTCCCGCCCGGACGTTGACATCGAATGCCCCGCCCGTTTCCCGTCGTGCCGTCTCGGCGAGCGAAAGACACTCGTAGGACTCGATGCCGATCGCCATCTCCTCGCCGGGCTTCAGGCGGTTGGCCCGTCCGATCTCACTCGCCGGGTCGAACCGGCTGAAGAGGCGCTCGAGACGGTCGATTTCGCTGAAGGCCGCCCGGGCGGCTTGCCCGGCATACGATTCGTCTTCGCCGGAGATGAGGACTTCGAAAAATGTGCCCATCGCCTGGTGGGAAAAACGATGGACCGAAATACGGGGACACATCACTTAATTCCGGAATTAAGTGATGTGTCCCCGTATTTATTCATCGGGAGAAAGGTGATGTCGGCGAACACGATCGCGGTCAAGAGAATAGCCAGAGCGCTGAAGCGGTGGATCATGATCATCGCGAGCTGGGCCCGGAAGGTGAAGACCGGGAGCATCGATCCGAGGGCGGTCGTAACCTGAACGAGCCCGAAGAAGGCGAACGCCCAGAAAAGGATCTTGCGGAGCATGGCTTTCGAAAGATTTTTAAAAACGGGGCAGGCGAAGCCTTCGAAGATCGCCGTTTCGTCGCGGTCGAACCGGTAATCACGGGCCCTCCAGAAAAGCATCGCCGCCAGGCTCACGGAAAAAAGGCCTCCGAGGCCGACATGGGCAAGCAGGGGGAATCCAAACATCCCGCGCGGGCTTAACAAAGCGAAGGCGAAGCCGCTCGCGGCCTGATAGACGAAGCTCGCGAGAAGAGCGGCGAAGATCCAGCCCAGCCAACCCGGGTAATGCGACGACGCCCACTTCTTCAAGACGGCCCAGCCGCGTTTCCAGGATCCCTTGGATAAAACCGCCTTTCCGCGTCTCCGGAGCCATCGGGAATAATCCGGCCAAGAAAAAGCCGGCCCTTTTCCCCCGGCCGTCTTCGCCGCCGTCGTCGAGGCCAGATATCGCAGAGCGGACTGCCGGAGAACGACTCCCGCCACCGATATGATCGTTAGAAGGATGAACAGTATCATGGCGGCCTATCTCCGTTTCTCGATGAGGCCGGTCACCCGGCCGACGGCGAGCAGGAAAGCGGCCAGGAGGACGGAGGCGATGGCGAACGCG
>Ga0315274_10008970_pt1 | contig 14472 bp, 13 predicted proteins | sample YL17G02_20_MG_FD_203700 | JGI IMG/M metagenome (GOLD analysis project Ga0315274, IMG submission 203700) | Sediment microbial communities from Yellowstone Lake, YNP, Wyoming, USA - YL17G02_20 | ecosystem: Environmental > Aquatic > Freshwater > Lake > Sediment | place: USA: Wyoming | collected... | reverse complement strand
AAGAAAGATATCATCATTCAATTCTTGGGTTTAACAGTAGATTAGATGAAATTCAAGCAGCCATATTAAGAGTCAAATTAAAAAAATTAGATGAATGGAACAATCTAAGAAGGAAAAATGCAAAATTATACAATGAATTGTTAGAAAATTCTAATGTTATTACACCAATTGAAAAAGAATATGCAAAACATGTTTATCATCTGTATGTGATTAGATCAAAGAAAAGAGATAAATTAAGACAATGGTTGAAATCTAAAGGTATTCTAACAGATATTCACTACCCAATACCAATTCATCTACAAGAAGCCTATAAATTAATCGACCATAAAAAAAATATTTTGCCAATAGTAGAGGAGTATGTTAGTGAAATACTAACTTTGCCAATGTCACCTGAATTAAAAGGAGAAGAAATAAGAAAAATAGCATCAGCTATTGATTCTTTTAAATTGTAGTTGCTGATATCATAAATTTAATTGAAATATAAAGTGAATTTGATGCCAGAAAAAAGTAAAATTTTGGTATTTGCAAATTCTATGAATCATATATCTAAATTGATCTCTAAAGTAAAAAAATTAAAAGAAAATAAAAACAATGAAATAATTTTTGTAACATTAAATACTAGTATTCGAAGCAAATTAGAAGAGGAAAATATAAATTATAGAACACTCGAGGATTATAAAATTTATCAAGAATTAAAAGATGTAGAAAAAAAGGCAATGTTATGGATAAAAACATGGTCAAACATCAAAATACAGAATGATAAAAATTTTAAAGAAATTACTGCTTATGGAAATATATCTTTATGGTGGTTGACGGAAGTCTGGTTCTACTTAGCATCTTTCTTTAATTTGTATTCCATCAAGGAAATTATTAAAAATATTGAAATTATACAAGACATAATTGATATAGAAAAGCCTGATAATATCATCGTAGCTAATAGTAAAACCTTGCTCGGGAAAATTACTTCCTTAGTGGGGCAACGAAAAAATATACCAAGTATATTCATCGAGGCTGGAATATTTTTTAATTTTAAATATTATTTCATGAAAATTATTCAAACACCTTTAATTAAAAATTTTAAAAATACTAAAGGATTTTTGAGGGAAATTTCTGGAAAGATATTAAAATTTTTTGTTAGAACAAAAAATAAACAGACTAAATATAAAAATAAAATTTTATTTGTAACACACCCAACATACGTACAGTCTTCTTTCAATATCGAAACTAGGAAAAAAATAAAGGAAGATATCGTCATAGGACCTGTAATAAGAGAATTGCAAAAAGATAAAAATAATGAAATATTATTGGTTGATACAGACCCATTTCCCACTTTTAGATTTAACTTTTTATTTGACAAAAATTACACTCACATAGAAAGTTACTTAACAAAAGAGATCAAAAAAAATGTGGTTCAAAAAACTAAAGAATTTTCAAAGAAGTGGGAAAAATTAAAACGTGAAAAATCTTTTATAAATAGTTTAATTTATGAAAATATTCCAATCTTTGAATTGTTAGAAGATAAATTTTCTGAGCTTTTTCATAGAAAATTTATTGAATCAATTAAATATATCGAAATGATGAAACAGGTCGTTAAAGTAGAAAATCCCAATATAATTTTACTGGTTGATGAATATCACCTTTATGGTATAGCCGCTATTATTGCAGGTAAACTAAATAATATACCAACATTAGCTATCCAGCATGGTGCATTTACTCCTTATGATTTGAGTTCTCTGCATTTTCATTATGAAATACCATGTGATAAATTTGTCACACCAAATTATTGTATAATTCCAGATAAAACGGCAGTTAGCGGTCAATACTATAAAAATATTTTACTTAATTTAGCACATTTTCCAAGAAATGGAGTTATTGCTACTGGCCAACCTAAATATGATGTATTAGCTTATGCAGACAAAATTTTTAAGAAAGGTAAAATTTATGATCAGTTTGAAATAGATTATAAAAAAAAGATAATATTACTCGCAACACAGCCATTTTCAAAACATGAAAATGAATTGCTATTTCGTTCTGTTTTTAGAGAAATTAAGAAATTAAAGGATATACAATTAGTAATTAAACTTCATCCAAATGAATATGACGAATCACTGCATCGAAATATAGCAAAAGAGGTTGGTTTGGATGTTATATTAACAAAAGACATAAACATTTTTGAGTTGCTTAATGCATGCGATGTTTTAATGACAGTATCTTCGACAGTGGCACTAGAAGCAATGATTTTAGATAAACCCGTTATTATAGTTAATTTAAAAAATAGCTCATACGAAACATCTTTTGCAAATAGTGATGCAACGATAAACGTCTATAAATCAGAAGATATAGGAAAAGCTATAGTTAAAGCATTAAATAACAAAAGAATAAGAAAAAAGTTACAATTTAATATGAAAAAGTTTGTATACAGTCATGCTTATAAGATAGATGGGCTTGCTTCAAAAAGAATAGTAAAATTGATAAGTAGAATGATTAAATAAACGGCTATTATAAAAAATGAATTAATCTGGTGGTAAAATCAAAAAGTATAGAGTTGGAATAGTTGGTTGTGGACTAATTGCCAGTCGTTTTGAGGACGATCCTTTAAGAGAACATCCTTGCACACACGCAGGTGCGTATGATTTTTTACCTGTGACAAAAATAGTTACAGCTGCTGATATCGATAAGAAAAAATTACAAGATTTTTCAAATAAATGGAATGTTAAAAATGTTTACACTGATTATAAAGAAATGTTGAAAAAAGAAAATATTGATATACTGAGTGTTTGTACTAATACCTCTTCACATTCTGAAATTGTTATATATGCGGCTGAAAGAGGAATAAATTGTATATTTTGTGAAAAACCTATAGCTTCTACTTTGAAAGAAGCCGAAGATATGATTAAAATCTGTAAAAAAAATAACGTAAAATTATTGATAAATCACACTAGAAGATGGGATTCAAATTATCAAAAAATAAATGAATTATTGAATTCTGGTTTAATAGGCGATGTAAAATCTATTATAGGATATTGTCCATTAGGTCTATTGAATAATGGAACTCACCTGTTTGATATATTAAGATATTTCATAGGTGATGTTTATAGTGTATTTGGAAAAATTATAGATACCGAGATAGACCCAGGCGGCTATGGAATATTGATTTTTAAAAATAAAGCTTATTCTTTCGTTGATTCTACGACCAAAGACTTTCTTATTTTTGAAATTGATTTACATGGTTCAAAAGGTAGAATTAGAATAAGCGATAATGGTAGAAAATCTGAATTATGGGTTGCTAGGGATAGCAAAAATTATACAAATATAAAAGAATTAATCCCAGAAAAATTTCCAAATAGTTCTAATAAAAGAAATAGTATGATTTTTGCGGTAGAACATTTAATCGGATGCATAGAAAATGATGTTAATCCCATTTGCAACGGAGAAGATGGTAAGGCAGCCCTCGAAATAGCATTAGCTTTTCATGAATCGAATAAAAAAAATATTGAAGTTAAACTTCCCTTAAAAAATAAAAAGTTGTCGGTAAAAACATCTAAATAAGGTGCGTTAATTTGAAAGAAAAACTTGCATTATTCGGCGGTAGGCCCATTCGTAAAAAACCATTTCCACCATATCCTATAATTACTAAAGACGAAATTAACGCAGTAACAAATGTGATTAAAAGTGGAGAACTTTCTACCTTTCACTCATCATTTCTCGGCGGTAAAGGGGTTAGAGAATTTGAAGAAAATTTTGCAAAATATCATGATACTAAGTTTGCAATTGCATTAAACTCTGGTACTGCCGCTCTTCATGCTTCTATTGCGGCAGCTAATATTGGCCCAGGTGATGAAGTTATAGTTCCACCTTACACTTTTACAGCTACAGCTACTAGTATTCTTATGCACAATGCAATTCCAATATTTGTGGACATAGACCCTAAAACATACAATTTAGACCCAAAAAAAATAGAAGAAAAAATAACATCAAGAACTAAAGCTATTATACCAGTGCACCTACTTGGCAATCCAGCTGAAATGGATTCTATAATTCATATCGCGAATAAAAACAATTTAATTGTGATCGAAGACTGTGCACAGGCTCCAGGTGCTCTTTATAAAAAACAGTTCGTTGGAACTATGGGTCATCTTGGTATATTCAGTTTTCAAGAAACTAAAAATTTAATGACTGGGGAAGGTGGAATGATTATAACCAATGATTCTAATTTGGCAGAAAGATGTCATATGATACGTAACCATGGAGAAGCAGTTGTTTTTGGCAAACCAAGATCTTATATATCAAATATTCTAGGGTGGAATTACAGAATGACAGAAATAGAAGCAGCTATAGGAATAGAACAATTAAAAAAATTAGATGAAGGAAATGATATCAGAATTAGAAATTCTAAATTTTTAATTAAAGGATTATCAAAAATTGATTTTTTAAACACCCAAAAAGTTCTTCCTAATGTTAAACACGTTTATCATATTTTTGGAATGACTTTAGATGAAGAAAAAATAGGCATAAATAGGAATAAATTTATAGAAGCAGTGAATGCCGAAGGTGTTACACTAAGTGGCGGATATCCTAGGCCATTGTATGAAAATCCACTTTTTAAAGAAAAAATTGTTTATGGGAATAAAGGCTGTCCTTTTTCGTGCCACTTATACAATGGAAACGTTGAATACAAAACTGGCATGTGCCCAGAAGCTGAAAAACTTTGTAAAAATGCTGTTTGGACAAATCTTATAAGACCGCCTGCAAATTTAGAAGATATGCAAGACATAGTAGATGCTATAAAAAAAATTGTGAATAATGCAGGTCAACTAAATGGTTAATATATGATTATTTAAAAAAATACAATTACCAAAATATATCAAATAAATAAGCTATATATGTTATAAGAGGAATTAAGATGGAACAAAAAGAAGAAAGAAAACATTATTATTTTTTCGAAGGAAAAAAAATCAATTTGAGAGGTATAGAAAAAGAAGATTACACAGAAAGAATGTATAAATGGGCGAACGATCCAGAATTCAATCGCTATCTTAGTCATGGTTTAAAACCTGCTACCATTGCAACAATGGAAAAATTGTATGAAGATTTGATTAATAAAGAAAACGTTATTTTTGCAATAGTTGATAAAAAAACAAAAATAACAGTTGGTGTTATTGGGTTACATCATTTTAATTGGCAGATAATATCAGCAGAATTTACGATTCATATTGGAGAGAAAGAATTTTGGGGAAGTGGTGCTGCATCTGAAGCAACCGATTTTATAGTAAAATATGCATTCGAAACTCTAAATCTTAACAAAATTTGGTTAGGAGTAAATGAAGCTAATGTAAGAGCAGTAAAGTTTTATGAGAAAAAAGGATTTGTGAACGAAGGAAAACTTAGAGCAGAAATTTTCAGAGAAAACAAGTATTTCAACTCAATAATAATGAGTATTTTAAGAAAAGAGTATGAAAGTCGCAAACATCAAAATCATGGGTAAAATTATTAAATTTTGAGATGATTCTGTGAAAAAGATGAATATTGTAGCAATTATTCCTGCGAGGGGTAGTTCCAAACGCATACCATATAAAAATATTAAAAAACTAGCTGGTAAGCCGTTGATAGCTTACACTATAAGAGAAGCTTTGAGATCAAAAACTCTTGATAGAATAATAGTTTCCACAGAAAATGATAAAATAGCAAAAATATCAAAAAAATATGGTGCAGAGGTACCTTTTAAAAGACCTGCTTATTTAGCTAGAGATACTACTCATTCACCACCAATTATAAAGCATGCTATAGAATATCTTGAAAAAAAAGAAAAATATAACGTAGACATAGTTGTAATTTTACAACCAACATCGCCATTCCGAAAAGCAGAGCATATTGATTTAGCTGTTAAAAAAATGATAGAAACCAATGCTGATTCTGTAGCGAGTATTTGCGAAGCTTCGTACCCACCTTATTGGATGAAAAAATTAAAAAAAGATAAGATATCACCTTTTGTAAAATCAAAAATAGATTACCATCTTCTAGAAGGTCAACAATTACCAAAAGTTTACCAATTAAATGGAGCAATATATGTAGTCAAACGAGATTTTCTAATGAAAAAAAATAAAATAATTGATGGTGATGCAAGAGCTATAATTATGGATTCTATACATTCTCTTGATGTTGATACATTATTAGATTTTTTATTAGCAGAAGTTGTTATTAAAAATGGCTTGTTTAAATAAATAAAAAAGATTAAGCCCAAGATATTGTATAAAAAATAATCTAAGATGGCAATAAAATGAATACTATATTGAATTTAAAAAGAAATTTGAATAATATAATTCCCCCTATCTGTACTCAGCCATGGATGACATTTTTTATTACCATCGATGGGGATGTCACGCCATGTTGTAATGATGTAGATTGTGAACTAAAAATTGGAAATATAAAAGAAGACAGTATATACGATTTATGGCATAATGAAGAAATAAATAGAATTCGAAAAATCCATAAGAAAAGAGAATTCTATAAACTTAAACCTTGTAAAACTTGTGATATTTTAAGGAATTAAGAAATATTAATAGGAATATTAGTAAAAATATAAAATAAATGAATGGAGGGGATTAAATGAGATACTGTAAAAAATGTGTAATGCCTGATACAAGACCCGGAATTACTTTTGATAAAGAAGGCGTATGTGAAGCTTGCAGAAATGTAGAAAAGAGAAAAAACATTAATTGGAATAAAAGACTTGAAGAACTAAAAGAACTTTGCAATAAGTACAGAAAAAATGATGGTTCTTATGATTGTATCATACCAGTAAGCGGCGGTAAGGACAGTCATTTTCAAATATACGTAATGAAAGAACTTATGAAAATGAATCCACTCTTGATTAATGTTTCTAATTTTGATTGGACTGAGGCAGGTCGTCATAATTTTAACAATATGAGCGAGACCTTTGGTTGTGATATAATTTCGCTCCACATAAATAGACTATTAGCGAAAAAAATGATAAGAATAGCTTTTGAGGAGCTCGGAAGCCCAACATGGATATGGGATAGAGCCGTATACGTATTTCCAATGAGAATAGCAATAAACTTTAAAATCCCTTTGGTTGTTTATGGCGAAAATATAAGTTATGAATATGGTGGATTTTTAAAAGAAGAGACATATTCTGCTAAGGATCAAATAAAAAATGATGTTGTCAAACCAGTTCCTTTAGAACTTTGGTTAAAGAGAGGAATTACTAAGAAAGAATTAAATAACATTCTTACAATCGCATATCCCCCTGTAGAAGAAATCGAGAAAGCAGGAATAGAACCGATTTATTTAAGTTATTTTGTCCCCTGGGATCAATATCATAACTACGAAATAGCAAGGAGATATGGTTTCAAGAATCTATCAGATGAATGGGACCGAGAAGGATGTATTGAAAACTTCCATCAAATAGATTCGGTAGGATATTTAGTTCATCCTTGGTTGAAATATCCCAAATTCGGGCATGCAAGAGTGACTGATGTTACAAGCTATTTGATTAGACACGGTAGAATGACTAGAGATGAAGCAATAAAATTAGTTAAAGAACGAGACCATATACTTGACCAAAAATCTATCGAGGTTTTCTGTGAATTTACTGGTTACACTGTCAAAGAATTCTGGGATATAGTGGAAAAGTTCTGGAACAGGAAAATATTTGAGAATGTGAATGGTATATGGAAATTGAAAGATCCCATATGGGAACAAAATGAAAATAAAAATAGGAGATAAAATTATAGGAAAAAACGAGCCTGTATTTATCATAGCAGAAGCCGGAGTTAATCATAATGGGAATTTTGATTTAGCGAAGAAACTAATTGATATAGCAAAAAATTCTAATGCAGATGCTGTTAAGTTCCAAACTTTCAAAGCAGAAGAACTCATTACTATAAATACAGAAATGGTGAAATATCAAAGAAAAAACGTAGCTACAAAAGAAAAGCAACAGCAAATGTTAAAAAAATTGGAATTAGATTATGACGATTTTAAAGAATTAAAAAAATATTGCGATAGAAAAAACATAATATTTTTATCAACTCCACATACAGAAGACGCTATTGATTTTTTAGAACCATTGATCCCTGCTTATAAAATTGGTTCTGGGGATTTAACAAATATCCCATTTTTGAAAAAAGTTGCTGTGAAAGGTAAACCAATAATTTTGAGTACAGGTATGGCTACTATGGAAGAAGTTGAAGATTCATTAAAGGTACTTTATACGGAGGGAAATAAACAAGTTGTAATACTTCATTGCACTACAAATTATCCTTGCCCATTAGAAGAAGTTAACTTAAGGGCAATGCAAAGTATGCAAAAAGAACTCAATTGTTTAGTTGGTTATTCGGATCATACAATAGGAATATTGACTTCTATAGCCGCTATAGCTATGGGGGCAAGAATTATAGAAAAGCATTTTACTTTAGATAAAAATTTACCCGGTCCAGATCACAAAGCAAGTTTAGAACCAGCAGAACTTAAAAAAATGATTCATGATATACGAAATGTCGAAAATCGATTTAAAAAAGGGGAAAAAATAGAAAACATTTTAAAAACTATACCAAATATAGAAAAAATACTTGGGAATCCTAATAAAAAACCAACAAAGAGCGAGGAAAAAATAAAAAAATTAATAAGAAAAAGCATAGTTGCTAATGTGGATATCCCAAAAGGAACAATTATTACAAAAAATATGCTTTCGATTAAAAGACCTGGTACAGGTATTGCCCCTAAATATATTGATGATATTATTGGAAGAAAAATTAAGAAAGATATAAAACAAGATGAGTTAATTTCTTTTAAACAGTTGGTATAAATGAGTAAAAGAAAAATTGTTTCAGTAACTGGCTCACGAGCTGAATATGGGCTAGCTAGCAATGTTTTTAGAGCTATAAAAAAACATTCCAAATTAGAACTTTCTTTAATCGTAACCGGCATGCATTTGTCAGATGATTTTGGTTATACGATAAAAGAAATAAAAAAAGATGATTTTGAAATTGTTGCAAAAATAGAAAATTTGATAGCAGAAGATACAAATGTAGCAATGACTAAATCGATAGGAAAATGCATTTTACAGCTTGTAGATGTTTTAGAGAAAATAAAACCAGATATTTTATTGGTTTTGACAGATTTAGGTCACTCATTAGCAGCTGCTGTAGTTGGAACTTATATGAATGTCCCCATAGCACACGTACATGGTGGTGATGTTTCAGGTCATGTTGATGAACCTGTAAGGCATGCTATAACAAAATTATCTCATATTCATTTTCCAGCGACGAAAAAAAGCGCAGAAAGAATATTAAAAATGGGTGAAGAGTCTTGGAGGGTTTTTACAGTAGGCAATCCATCATTGGATACTATATTAAAACAAAATTTCTCTACTAAGAAAGAAGTAATTAAAAAATTCAATTTGGATATTAATCAATCCATAATTTTGGTTGTTCAGCATCCGGTTACAATATATACCAAAAATGCTGCAGAGCAAATGCAAGAAACAATGGAAGCTGTAAAAGAGCTTGATTATCAAACAATTGTTATATATCCGAATGTGGATGTTGGTGGTAGAGAAATGATAAAAATTATCAATCAATATAAAAAATATCCTAAAATTCAGACTTACAAAAGCTTACCTTATAAAGACTATTTAGGCATTATGAATGTTGCAAATGCCATGGTGGGAAATTCAAGTAGTGGTATAATAGAAGCACCATCATTTCATTTACCCTTTGTAAACATAGGTTCAAGACAAAGAGATAGAGAAAGGTCAGAAAATGTAATTGATGTGAATTATGATAAAGAAGAAATTAAAGAGGCAATAGAAAAAGCGATCAATGATAAGAAATTTATAGGGAAAGTTAAAAAATGTAAAACCCCATATGGGGATGGTAAAACAGGAGAAAGAATAGCAGACATACTAAGTAAGATAAAAATCAACAGTCGCCTCCTAGAGAAAAGATTAACTTATTAGTCTAACTTATTAAAAATTAACCAGTGATTAAATTGGAAAATAGATTTAAAAAATGGGAATACCCCAAGATTGAAGATGGGGAACTAACGAAATGGAGTTGGTTAGTCCAGCATAAACACAAACTCAAATTGGGTTATAAAACAGACATCGGAGCCTTTACTTATATTAACGCAAAACATGGTGTAACGATCGAAGATTTTGTTCAAATAGGTAGTCATTGTTCAATTTACTCTGAGTCTACGATAGATAAAAAGAAAGGAGAGGTTATACTTAAAAAAAATTGTAAAATAGGCAGTCACACTCTTATCATGCCAAGTGTTACAGTTGGAAAAAATTCTATTATTGGAGCATTTAGTTTTGTAAATAAAAATATACCAGATAATGTATTGGCATTTGGCAGTCCAATAAAAATAATTCGAAAACTAAAATCAGAGGAATTAAAGTAGAGGGATGCTAGTGAATTGGAAAATTCCTTTATTTAAAATATATTGGGATAAAAGTGACATAGATGCAGTTACAGACACGATTAAAAAGGGTATGAATTGGGCAGTGGGTCCGAACATAGAAAAGTTTGAAAAAATGATAACTGAATATGTGGGGGTCAAATATTGCGTTACTTTTAACTCAGGCACTTCTGCATTACATGCAGTTCTTTTAGTGCATGATATTAAACAAGGGGATGAAGTCATAGTTCCATCATTTTCTTTTATTGCTACTGCAAATGTAGCACTTTATGTTGGTGCCAAACCTATTTTTGCAGAAGTAGAAAATGAAACTTATGGTTTAGATCCAGAAGATGTAAAAGAGAAAATCAATAAAAGAACTAAGGCAATAATACCGATTCATTATGGTGGTTCCCCTTGCATGATAGAAGAATTAAAAGAAATAGCAGAAGATAATAATTTGATTCTTATAGAGGATGCTGCTGAATCTTTGGGTGCTAAAGTCAAAAATAAAAAAGTAGGAACATTTGGAGATTCTGCAATGTTCAGTTTTTGTCAAAATAAAATTATAACAACAGGAGAAGGTGGTGCAATAGTAACTGATTCTAAAGAAATTTATGAAAAATTGAAATTGATACGTTCTCATGGCAGAGATGAAGTTAATGATTATTTTTCATCTGTAGATATCTTAGATTACATAACATTAGGGTTTAATTTCAGGATGCCAGACATTCTTGCAGCTCTTGGAATATCACAACTCAAAAAAATAGATATGCTAATAAAGATGAGAAAAAAGAATGCAAATTATCTAAACAAGAGTTTATCAAAAATAAAGGAAATAAATTTGCCCATAGAAAAACATGATTTTTCTCATGTTTATCAAATGTATACAATAAGAATGAATTCTGGCAAAGAAATGAGAAATGCTCTAATAAAACATTTAGAGAAAAATGGTATTATGTCTAAAATATTTTTTTCACCAATTCATTTAACACATTTTTATATGAAAAATTTTGGTTATAAAAAAGGAGAACTTCCATTAACTGAAAAATTATCAGATCAAGTTTTAACTTTGCCTATGTATGCAAATATGACAGATGAGGAAAAAGATTATATAATTGAAAAAATCTTCAATTTTTTTAAAGAGATGAATTAAAAGATTAAATTGTAGGATATAAAAGTGAAAAAGGCATAAAAGAAACTCCAAAACAAAAAGGTTGAATATATGAAAGAAGAAAAGAGGAAGTGAGATAGAATTAAAACGCTTATAGTAAATCCACCAATAAGATTGAGTAAACCACCGGAAATATTCCCTTTCGGATTGGGATATATATCAGGTGTCTTATTGGAAGCAGGACACGAAGTTGACGTCTTAGATATTAATGCAAAGAGAATACCTGAAGACATCGTTCTTAAAAAAATAAAAGAATCTGATTATGACATTATCGGTATAGGTGGTCTTATAACCACATATAAATATGTCAAGTGGTTGACACACGAAATAAAGAAAATAAAACCAAAAACGAAGATTGTTCTTGGTGGTGGAGTAGGTGCAGCAATACCTGAGTTAGCTTTTGAGAAAATGAACACAGACTTTATCGTAATGGGCGAAGGAGAGATTACAATTACTGAACTTCTAGATAAAATTGACAAGCCGAATAGTGTAAAGGGCATTTGCTATAAAGAAAATGGAGTAGTTCATAGAACGCCAGAGAGAGAACTGATTAAAGATTTAGATACAATACCATTTCCTGCATGGGATTCGTTTCCTATGGATATTTATACAAGACCAATAAGTCGCTCAGGGTGGGTAAAAAGAAGCGATATGTTATATGGTCGTGGATGTCCTTTTATGTGTACTTTTTGTTGGCACAATTTTGGACATACTAACAGGTTACGCTCCAATGACAATGTAATAGAGGAGATTAAATTATTGAAAGATAAATATGACATAAAATATATTGAATTTGATGATGATTGCATTACAACTAATAGAGAACATCTTATAGAATTTTGTAATAGAATGATGGAAGAGAAATTGGGCCTAAAATGGGAATGTTCTAGCAGGGTTAATTTGATAGATGAAGAAATGTTGAGAATAATGAAAAAAGCAGGTTGTAATAATATAACATATGGAATCGAAAGTGGAAGCCAGAAGATGCTCAATTCTATGAGAAAGGGGACAACTGTTGAGCAAGGCAAGAGAGCTATTGAGCTTACAAAGAAAGTTGGAATGAGACCCCATGCAGGATTTATGGTTGGCACTGTAGGTGAAACAAAGGAAACTATACAAGAGACTGTAAAATTTTGGAAAGACATTAATATAGCTTCACAAAGAATGGAAATATTCTTTACAACGCCGTTTCCAGCTACACAGCTATATAACTATGCAAAAGAGAGGGGTCTAATAAAAAATGAAGATAAATATATTGAAAAGCTTGGTGATGTTGCTGATTTTACAATAAACTTGACTGATATGTCTGATGAAGAACTAATGAACTTGAGAAATCAAGCTGTAAAAGAATGTGATATTAGTTTAGTAAAGTGGGCTTATGACTATTATCGCTGTTTTGGGGGTTTAAGCTTGATAAAATCTGGTATTGATAAATTGAAGAAAGGGAAAATTTAAAGAAGGTTAAAGAAAGACCTGATAGGTAACTGGTGTTCAAAGTACGATATAATGACAGAGGTAAAGATAATAAAAGTGAAAACATATGACAAAACAAATCTTTGAAGGAAAAAACATACTGGTGACAGGCGGCGCAGGATCTATAGGAAGCAACATAGTTCGAGAGTTGCTAAAATATGACCCTAATTCAATAAGAATTTTAGATAACAACGAAGCTGCAATTTTTAGTTTAGAAAATGAACTAAAAAAATTTGAAAATGTCAGATATTTGATTGGTGACATAAGATTTAGAAATAGATTAAAGAGGGCAATGGAAAATATAGACATAGTTTTTCATGCAGCTGCTCTTAAACATGTTCCATTATGCGAATTTAATCCTTTTGAAGCGGTAGAGACGAATGTAGTAGGAACACAAAATACAATAGATATGGCAATAGATGAAGAAGTTGAAAAATTCATAGGTATAAGTACAGATAAAGCAGTCAACCCAATAAGCACAATGGGTGCAACTAAATTATTATCTGAAAAATTGATAACTACTGCAAATTATTATAAAGGGGAAAGAAAAACAAATTTTTCTTGTGTACGGTTTGGAAATGTTCTTGGTTCTAGCGGATCGGTAATAGTCTTGTTTAAAAATCAGATAAAAAATGGCGGTCCTGTCACACTGACACATCCAGAAATGACCCGATTCTTTATGTCCATGGAAGAAGCCATTCAATTGATTTTTAAAGCCACAGAAATGGCAAAAGGCGGCGAAGTATTTATTTTTAAAATGCCGGCGATGATGCTAAAAGATTTAGCCGAAGTTATGATTGAAGAATTAGCTAAAACCCCCGAAAAAATTAAAATTAAAACAATTGGTATTAGACATGGTGAAAAACTTCATGAAGAACTTATCGGTAAAGAGAATGATAATCAGATTTTGGAAACTAACGATATGTTTATAGTATTGCCAAAAATAATCTTGCCCTATGAAGTTTTTGAAATACCACCTGTGATGACAGAATATAAAGATCTAAAACCTGTAAAGTCAGGCGAATATAGTTCTAATGCAAATGTTATTGGCAAAGAAGATGTTAGAAAATTCCTAAAAAAAGAAGGTATCCTGTAGTCCTATCATCTTTATATTTTTTACGCTTATATCTCATATATGAAAATCTGCTTAACTTCGAGTGCCGGTGGACAATTACTTCAGATGCTACAATTAGAAAGTATTTATAAAAAATACGATCATTTTTTCTTAACTTTTAAGAAAACCACCACAGAATCATTAGCAAATAAAGAAAAAGTCTATTTTGTGACCATGCCGGGGAGAAATCCATTAAAAATATTATCATGTTTGATACAGAGTTTGATAATTCTTCTAAAACAAAATCCAGATGTTGTAATTTCTACAGGTTCGGGCGTTACATTACCTA
>Ga0315274_10008969_pt1 | contig 14473 bp, 10 predicted proteins | sample YL17G02_20_MG_FD_203700 | JGI IMG/M metagenome (GOLD analysis project Ga0315274, IMG submission 203700) | Sediment microbial communities from Yellowstone Lake, YNP, Wyoming, USA - YL17G02_20 | ecosystem: Environmental > Aquatic > Freshwater > Lake > Sediment | place: USA: Wyoming | collected... | reverse complement strand
AAGAAGTCAACAGCAAGCAGGCCGAGTCAGCCAAAGGTCTCTGAAATGCCGAACGGACCAAGAAAGGGGGCAGGCCACTGGGTAGCTTTTTCTATTGAGGCAACGCGGGGACGCCCCGGAACGACGGTCTCGGCCACATCTTCGGTTGAGTCTGAGCCGGGAAACGAGGAGAATCGCCTCAGTTGGGGGTGAGACAGCGGCCCGTGAAGGGGCCGAATCAGTCCGTGTCGGACGGGTGGTCATGCACCTGAATGCAAGGCCGAGATCAAGCAGCAACTGACGAAGGCGAACCGATGAAACGAAGCAATCCCTTCCAACCGATTTATGCGCTGTGCAACCAAGGCGAGCCGAGAGAGAAGATCCGCTCCTTGCCGCCCTTCCCCCGTTACATCGACGTCGAGCTGACCAACGACTGCAATCTCAGGTGCCTCATGTGCGCCGCCGGGGCGGGAGTGATGAAAAGAGCAAGAGCCTCCATGAATGACGAGACGTTCGCCCTGGTATTGGAGCAGATTGCGCCGCACAAAACCCCCCTGCGTTTCGTCCGGTGGGGCGAGCCCTTGCTCCATCCCCGCGCCTGGGACTACATCGCCCGAGCGGGAGCGGCCGGCTGCCTGACACACCTGAACACGAACGGTCGATTGTTGTGCGACAGCGCAATGGACCGTCTGCTCTCCGTCGGGTTGGACAGTCTCAAGTTCTCATTTCAGGGCGTCGACGCGAAAAGCTACGGCGAAATGCGCAACGCCCCGCCCCGCTTTTTCGAGGAGCTCTTCGACACAGCGAGGCGACTCTGGGAGAAACGCGGCGACAGCGACGCTCCGTTCATCCACATCTGCACCACCATCACCTACGAGACCCCGCAACAGGTGCGCGAATTCCGGGCGCGGGCCGAGGAATGCGCCGACCTCGTGACAATCGGGCGAACCGTGCTGGAGCATATCGATCCCGGAAAGACCGGGCTGCGGCCCGAGGAGAGACGGACCCTGGTCCGCCTAAAGGAGCAGGAATCGGTCGTGAAAAAGCATCCCAGGTGCCCCGAGGTGTTCGACAAGCTCTCCATCAACTGGAACGGCTCCGTCTCCGCCTGCTGCGCCGACTACGACGACAAAATGCTAGTGGGACACTTGGCGGAGAGTCCGCTGGAAGAGATATGGCGGAGTGACCGAATGGGGCGGTACCGTCGCCTGTTGGCGGACATGCGGCATGGCGAGATCGAACTGTGCTCGACTTGTTACGACTATCACGGGCTGCAGACTCCAGGCTTGCAGAAGACCGAAGCCGGATAGGACGCGACCGCGAGCGCGGCGAGGCGGGAGAAGCTGGGGAGCGCCTTCGGGCGCGACTCGGAGCGGGAGGGAACGGGCGATGCCGACCGGGCGTTTTCTGAGAGTCAAGGCGAGTGCCTCGCGGATCTGCAAGGCGGTCCTCATCGTTGTCGTCGCGGCAGTGTTTGTGGGATTGGGCCTTCGTCATCCCGGGATCTGGCTGCACATGGTGGGGGTCGTGGTCGTCGGCGCATGCCTGGGCGTCGCCGTGATCGGTCGTCTTGACGCGTGGCGCTCCGGGCGCGGCAAGACGCTGCTGGTCTGGCCTCCGCTGGAGGAGGACTCCGAGGAGGGGCCGCCTCAAGAAGGGGATCTCCGATGCTTCCGGGGATCGTATGGCATTTTCCAGATCCTGTTCTTCTGTCTTCTCGTTCTGACGTTCGTTTTCCTTTTCTGGGTGATGAAGGGGCTCCCACTGGCGGCCGCGGTTCCCTGGTCTTGGGTCATCCTCGCGCCTTTGGCCGTTGTGCTGGTCGTCAGCGCGGGCGCCTTGCCGCTGATGGCGCGCGCCGGAGTCTGGGGAGTGGCGTGGGACGCCGAGGGCATCCGGTTCCGCACGTTCCTTGGGCCGGCGCGCTTTGCGTGGCGCGAGATTGACGGCACAACGCTCGAGACGACCGCCGAGGGCAAGGTCCGCCAGATCGTCTGGGAGGCAAAGGGACGGAAGCTGGACTGGCCGCTCGATCGGCTGACGCCGGCGGAAGCGACTCAAGTGCAGGGTTTTCTGCGCTTCATTGCCCGGCGCGGCGCTTGGGAGACGGTTCTCTCGTCCGAGCGAAAAGGGCGTCTGGGCGGGATCTTCCCAGAGTTCGCTCTGTTTCTTCTGCTCTGGCCCACCTTCGCGTTTTGCATCGCCGTGCTCTATCACTGGGGTTCTTGGATCGGCACGGGCACGACAGGGAACGTCTACATGATCCTGTCCTGGGGGATGCTCTCCGCGACCATATCCGGACCGATACCGCTGTGGGTGCTCGCGCGTTGCTGGGTGATGAAGACGCCCGATTTCTTCCACTCCCGCCGGCTGCGGCGCGAGTTCCCGCAATCTCATTTCGTGCACACGGTGGACGCGACGGAGTGCGCGAGGGCTTCGGGCTTCTTCGTCGTGAGCATTCCCTCCGCCCTTGAACTGGCGGAGGGAGAAATCGTTCTTCACCAGAATGGCGAGCGTCTCGTTTTCCGCCGCGACGCCGTCGAGAACCTCCGTTGCGCTCGACCAGGGTCTCTCGAGAGTCTGGCTCCGACTGGCGGCGATTCCCCGGTTCGGTTGTTGCAGCCGTGGGTGCTTCTGAAGGCGAAGGCGCAAGACGGCTGTCGCCGCTTGCTGGCTATTGCGTCGAGAGAAGGGGAATCCATACCGGGAGATTACGTCAAGACGCGGCAGCTGTTCCGCGCATTGAGCGCATGGCGGGAAGGCGGCCGCGCGGGCAACGATCAGGCGGCGGAACGTCTGCCGTCCTCGACGGGCCACTGGCATTCCGTTCTCGCCACGATCCTGCTCATCGTCGCGGTGGTCGGCATCTGGGCGTCTTCATGGGTCTTCGCCGCAAAGATAGAAGGGGGGCAATGGCCGCCCCTCTTCGACAATCGGGAACGAAGGATGAGGGTGGTTGCCCCCCTCCTTCCTCTACCCACGGGCCCGTTTCTCTTCTCCGGAGGCAGTGGGGGGGCAGGGGACGATCCCGTGTATCTCAGACACCTGGAAACAGGCAAGGAGGTCTTCGTTGGGTACTCCTTGTTTCTCTACGACAATCTGGCGGAGAAGGCGGAGGGCCGATTGCTCCTCCTCTCTCCATTCACTATTTGCCGCATGCCGACTTCCCCTTGGGGGTGGATCAGGGGCATCGGGGCAAGGCGGGGGCTCCATGCGCCGGTTTTCACCGTCTCCCTCGAGGGAAAGGTGGCGCCGCTCGATTGGATTCCGGAGGATCTCCTACGAGCATTTCCTTCGTTGCCCTTTCTTCCTCAGTCCAGGGAGAGAGTGTTCCTTCTATCGCGTTCGGAGGGACCCGAGAAGGGATCGATTGTGGAGTGCCGGCTTGCTTCTCGGGAAACGAGGAAACTCTTGGAGACGCGCGATTCCCTGTTCAGCCCGAGCCGACTCGTCATGGTAGGCGACATCTACTTCTTGATTGGGGAGCGGGCCGGCCCGTTGGACCCGAAGACCTTTCGGACAACCCGGACCCGCCGAGATCTCTTCTGCCTCAGAGACGGCCAGAAGGAGATCTATCCTCTCGCCTTCGAGCCGGAAATCCTGATGCCGGAGGGCGAATTCTGTTACGTGAGGGGGCGCGCGGGAGACCCCTCGGCGCCCGCGACCGACTTCCCCGCCGAGGCAACCGGACTCGCCGTTCTCGGACGCATCCACGCGCCGTCGCTCGCCTTTGAGAAACTTTTCCAGAGCGACGATCCCCGACGCGACATTCACGCCTACCTGCCCGAAAAAGAATGGATCATCCTCTCGGAGAGCGAGCGCCCGCCGCAAACGGAGAAAAGCGCGGCGCCCGCCGTGGAGTCCGCCGCTGAGCCGCTTCCGGGACCCCCGCCGGCCAAGCCTGAGGAGAAGGCGCCGCCCCGCGTCACCTACTGCGTCCAAACCCTGGACGGCCAGCTTCTCCACACGTTCCCGCCCGATCCCGACTTGGACGGCGGCATCCACTTCTACGGCCGCGACGGGACGCTCCTTCTTCGGTACACGGATCGAGTCGAACTGTTCACGGGGCTGGCGCACCGCGACGCCCCCGGCGCCGCGCCGTGAACGCTTCCCGCGATTCCCCAGCGGTCGGCGCCTGTTGGTTTCGACCGGTTTCCTTGTCCGAACATGCGATCTCGGCGCCCTCGCGGCTGCCCGGCGCTATCTATCCTGGGAACACTCTCCGCATCGGCGTCAGCCTTGGGCAATCCAACGCGCGGAAGAGGGCGAGCATTTCTTCGGTGGTCAAGGATTCCGCCCGCGCGTCCGGGCGCAGATCGAGGCGGGCGAGAGCCGTCTCGACGGCGTCGCGCTGAAGCGCCCCTCCGGCGGCGGCCGCGAGCGACTTGGCGATCATCTTGCGCCGCTGGGCGAAGGCGGCGTCGATGAAACGGAAGAAAGCGTCGTTCTCGCTGCCGTCGGCGGTGAGCGGCCCGGCGGCGCGGGGGGTGAGCCGCACGAGCGCCGAGTGGACTTTCGGGGGCGGCAGGAAGCTGCCCGGCGAGATCGTGAAACAGGTCTCGACGTCGAAACGGGTTCGGGCCTTCATGGCCAGAATGCCATGGTTGCGCGAACCGGCGCGGGCGCTCAGTCGCAGGGCCACTTCGCGCTGCATCAAGAGGCAAATGCGTTCGAAAGCCGCAGGCGAGGCGATGAGTTTGAAGAGTATGGGCGAAGTCAGATGGTACGGGATGTTGCCCACCACCCGCAGGTCTTCCCTGTTCTCTTCCAACAGGAGTTCTTTCAGCTCCAGTTCGAGGAAATCGCCGTACACGATTCGCACGTTCTCGAAGCCGCCGAGCTCGCGCTCATGGATCGTTCGGAACCGCTCGTCCAGTTCCACGGCGACGACCGAGCCGGCCCGCCCCGCCAAGAGTTCCGTGAGGTTCCCGAGTCCGCACCCGATTTCGAGGACGACGGAGTCTTCCCCGGCCTCCACGCTCGCGGCGATCTTCTCGAGCGCGCCCTGGTTGACCAGGAAATTCTGCCCGAGCCCCTTCCTCAACTTCAACCCGGTCTCGCTGAGGAGGCGCGAGATCCGGCTCATGCGTCGCGGCTCCCGGCGCAACGTGGCGCTCCGGCGCTCCGGATTCCTCGTCGGGGTGCGGCGCTGAGGCTTGGGGTGTTTCATCTGGATCGGCCTCCGAAACCGTCTATCTCGCCAAGAGACCTGCTTCATCCCCAAACTGCTCTCACCGCGTCAGAATCTTCAGGAGCTGAAGCCCCGTCTCGGGATCGCGCACGCGCTCGGCCTCGATCCCCACCCACTCGATGATAACGACTTCGAGGATCAGAAAGCAGGTCGCCTCTTCGCGCGGGCAGCCGACCAAGACCGTTTCTCCCCGCCCCATCCCGGCGTGGAAGTGGAGCGACGGTTTGCCGTCGGCGGGGAAGATCGTCCCAACGCCGACGATCTCGCGCGCGTCGTCGAAGCGCTGAACGACCGGCTCGATCCCCACGAGGGAGGTAGGGTCCTTGGGGCCGGTCACCACGCCGCCTTTGCGAATCCCGCCCAGCGCCAGAACCGTCGCGCAGCGCACGTTTTCCTTCGCCGCCAGCCCTTCGATCTCGTCGTAGATGGACTCGCCGTCGTGGAGCCTGGCGACGAAAGTCCGACTTACTCGGCACTCGCCGTAATCCATGGCCTTGTCCTCCAGAACGAGAGTTGCGCGACCGGTTCGCCTGCGCCGACGAAGAAAGGGCGCGACATTGTCCTCACCGAACCCGCCGAAATCTCTTCCCCGGTTCCTGGCGAACGAGGCCGCGAATCTCGAGGTGGAGAAGGGCGGCCATAAGGTCTCCGGGCGCGATCGCGGTCCCCGCCAGCGCTTCGCTCAAGGCGTCGACGTGAAGCGGATCGAGTTCCAACGCCTCATACACCGCGCGTTCGGTCTCGTTGAGCTCCTTGGGAAGAGGGGGCGGTTCGTCGGGAGAGGGCTCGGCGAGGTCGGGGAGTTGGCTCAGAAGATGTCGCAGTTCGTGGCGCAGGTCGAGGAGGACGTCGCGCCCGCACGTCACGAGTTTCGCGCCGTCTTTGATCATCTGGTTCGTGCCGACGCTGTTGGCGCGGGTGATGTCGCCGGGGACGGCGTAGGCGGCGCGGTTCTCGTCCAGAGCGCAACCAATCGTGATCGCGGTGCCGCTCTTGGCGCCCGCCTCCACGACGACCACGCCGAGCGAGAGGCCGGCGATAATGGCGTTGCGTTGCGGGAAACTGCCGGCGTCGGGCGTCGCCGCCATCGGCATCTCGCTGATGATCGCGCCGTTCTCGACGATCTCCTCGGCCAGCTGCTTGTGCTGTGCCGGGTAGACGTGCGAGAGGCCGTTGCCAAGGACGGCGATGGTGCGCCCTTCGGCGTCGAGGGCGAAACGGTGGGCGGCGGAGTCGACGCCGAGGGCCAGGCCGCTCACGATGGTGAGGCCGGCCCGCGCGAGATCGGTCGTGATGACGCGCGCCGCCTCGCGACCGTACCTCGACATTTTGCGCGCGCCGATGACGGCTACGGACGCCTCGTCCATCGGACTGAGGGCGCCGCGGTAGTAAAGGAGAGGGGGCGGCGGCGTCATGCGGCGCAGATTGGCGGGATAGTCGTCGTCCTCGGGCCGCGTCAGCGAGACGCCGTGCTCCTCGATGAGCCGCATTTCCGTTTCGACGTCCGCCAGCTCGCGCCAATTGAGAATCGACTGAACGGCCATCGGGCCAATGCCGTCTACCTCGTCCAGAGCGCTCGCCGGCGCGTCGAGCGCGGCGTCGGCCGAACCGAAATGCGCGACGAGCTTGTTGAACCGGCTCCGCCCGATGTCGGGCAGGAGATGTAGAGTCAGGGAGCTTCGGTATGACGCGAGATCTTGCATGGCGCGGGTCTCAGGCTTCGATTCAGAAGTCTATACGGACGGGTATGACAAATCAAGAGCGTATCAGAGGATCATCTCCGGGAGGGAATCGCGAAGCCCGGCCTCCCGCGATGCTCGAAGCGACCTCCTTGGCTCAGTTGCTCGTGAAAACGCCGACGCATGTCGCCTTGGGAAAGGCGCTCCTTCGCCGCCTATGAACCGGAGCGGTCAGGATCCCGCCTCCAAGTTGATCTCGAAGAGCGCCGAGTCGCCGAAACGAGCGACCTCGCGTCCCAGGCGCCGGAACTTGTCCAAGGCGGCGGGCGAATAGCGCTTGCGCTCCAACGACCCGACGACGACCCAGCGCAATCCGTGCCGGCGACAGAGCGCGAGAACTTCCTCGGCGTCTGCCGCGCCGTACAGACGATCCAGGGCGTCGACGCGTTCGGGGCCGATGCGCTCCCGGAAAAACCGGCCCCGCCACTGCGACTCGTGTCCCTGCCAACCGAGGAAACTCGGGATGCCCGAGACCGCCGCCATCCGGCCGGCTAGGGTGTAGGACTCGTCCGACGCTTCAGCAAGTCGTTTCGCGTCAGGCAGATTCCCCCGCATCCAGAGTCCGAGCCGGAGGTCGTCGGGAGCGTAGACGCTCAGCGACATGAAGCCCAGGCCATCGAGAGTCCGACACGCCTTCTGCGTCTGCAACGGATCCAGGCCTTGTCCGATCCATTGCCTCATCCGCTCGCGGCCCGCGGCGACGCGCGAGGCCACGCCCAGAAGCGGGTAAAGCCCGCCTCCGACCAGGATCACGGTCCAGACGAAGCTTCGGCGCAGAATGCGCCATCCGCCCTCTGCGGCCAGGGCCGAAGCCGGGCGGGGACGCCCGGTTCCCGCGTCCGCGGAAGGGAGTGCGGGGACGGGAGAATCCCCAAGATCGAGCGCTGAGGTGGGCCAGACCTCCGTCTCAGAGCGGAACGCCGTCTCCTCGCCGGCGCCCCGCCGGCCTTCACCTTGCGCCCAGACATCGCGAGGCGGAGGCGCGCCCGGCGCGTGAGGCGCGCCCGATGGCGAAAGAGTCGATAGGCCGACGGCAAGAGCCAGACCGCACAGCCCCCACGCCGGGTAGTAGAGTTTGAAGACCGTGTTGTAACGATCGTAGGGGGGACCGATAGGATCATCGAGGAAGACGAATTCGGGCACGATCTGGCACGCCAACGCCGCCCCCACGAGGAGGAAGGTCCAGAGAATCGGGGAGTCCGAATCCGCGCGTCGCGCGGAACGGACCAGGAACCAGGCGCAAGTCAGAAAGGCAAGGATCAAAAGAAGACCCAACCGCGGAAGGCCGGCCACGAACGCCCCCAGTCCGCCCACTTGGCCGGGCAGTCCGAAAGAGGAAGCGGCCCTGGTCAGGTCGTACCCGAGATTGGGCAAGGCGGCCAGTGAAGCGATGCCCACTGAAAGGCAGGCCGCGAGCGGCGAGTTGAGCGCCAGGCGACCGGATCGCCGGGCCGCTCCCAGAGCGATAGCCGCCAGGCCGAAGCCGGCCAAGCCCCAGAACGCCGTCCATTGCCCGAGCGTGGTCTGGAACTGCGGCTCCACCCGGCCAATCGCCCCCAACACTGCGAGAAAGGAGGGGAGTTTTGCGGCGCCCGGGCTGCGGATCTCGAGAGGCAGGAAGGTGTTCCGCGAGTAGAAGGCGGCGCAGACCGACACGGCCAAGATCCCGCTCAGCGACCAGATCAGGAGGCCTTGGAGAAGCTGGGGAGCGGCGTGCGCCCATGCGAGCCGATCACGGATAGCGCCCGTCCGGGGGTCGAGATTGGACCGGTCGGCTCCTCGGAGAGTTGCGGCCACGACCCACCCGAGCCCCAGCAGGGCAAAGACGGCCAGGTCCCAGGCGTTCGTGGCCCACATGGCGGCCATGACGACGAGGAGAAGGCCCCAAGTCAATGGTTGGCGCCAGACCAGGTGACGCCAGCCGAGTCCTTCCGCCTCGCGGGCCCGCTCGAGCTGGCAGAGCATGGCGACGGCCGTCAGGAGAAGCAGAAGCCCCGAGCCGTGGGCGTGCAGATCGCCCAGAAGGCCGTTGAAGGCTGGGAACTCATTGCGCGTATGGGGAATGACGTCGGAAGGCGCCCAGAAATCGAAGGCGCGCGCCGCCGTCCCCCGGGGTCCCTCCGCGACCGCTCCGCCCCCCGGCGCCCCTCCGCACTCGCGCCAGACGCCGATCACTTTTCGCAGCTGGGTCCACGCGGCTGGCGGACCCGCGAAGGCGACGAGAAAAACGCCCCAGCAACCTCCCGCACGGCGTTCGGAGAGGGCGTACCCGGCCGAGAAGGAAAGCGCGATCAGGAGAGCGAAGAGCGTGCCGAGGCCGAGGTTGAAGGCCACCTCCGGCGGCGCCCCGCTCAACCGAGCCAGAGTCGACCACATCAGATGGCTGAAGTAGTAGTAGTTCAGAGGGTGGTCGGCCAGCCAGGGGTCGGGGGGGGGGATCGAGGAATCCCGCCACAGGCCCGTCAGGATGGCCAGGTTGGGCCATTTCTCCGCTCCCCACCAGCCAAGAGCGTCGAAGGTCGCGTCGGGAACGTAGGAACGGAAGTACAGGTAAAGGAGGAACGCGCCGAGGAAAACGGCCTCGTAAGCCAGGACCAGTCTCCACCGAGAGCGAAGGAAGCCGGCAATCATGGCAAGAGACCGCGCGAGGAGGATCAGGTTGGCGGCGGCCAGCAACAGAAGCCCCGCCGCCAGAGCGAAGAAGATCCGTCCAGGCTCCGGGGGAACGCGCAAGCCGGCGAATCCTTCCGCGGAGGGGAAGGCGTAGGAAACCCAGGCGCCGGCAAATGTGGCCAGGAGGAGTCCGGCCATCTTCATGAGGCCAAGCCCCCGATCGGGCAAGAGAATGGCCGCGCGGAAGACGAGCGGATAGACCATCCACCCCAGCGCGACCAGAGTCAGATACCAGGCGAAGACGGGGGCGAAGAAGGGTTGCCACCAGAAGGGAGGCATGGTAAACTCGATCTGCCCGAGTGAGAGAATGGACATTCGGGATGCGGGCGAGAGCGCCGGGCCGCAATCCGGCGCGAGAGTCAATTGTGTTGGGTCCTCGGAGGATTGTCCAATCAAAAATCGGGAAGTCGCGACTGAACCACGGAGAACGCGGATTCCATTCAGGAGGCGAGAGTCATTATGTTGATGATCCAAGATCTTCTGGAGAAGATGGTGAACGAGGGAGCGTCGGACCTCTTCATCAAGGCAGGCGTGCCGCCCAGCCTGCGCGTGGATGGCCAAGTGGTCCAGATCGACCATGGACCGCTCGCGCCCGAGCAGGTCCATGAGATCGCCTACGAGATGATGAACGAAGAGCAGCGCGAAAGATTCGAGGACGATCTCGAGATGGACCTGGCCGTTGCGGTGGGCGGGCTGGGCCGTTTCCGCGTCAACCTCTTTCGGCAGCGGGGCACGGTGGGCATGGTTCTGCGCCACGTCCCTTACCCGGAGTTCGACTTCGAGGACCTGAATCTGCCCCCCGCCGTTAAGATGCTCTCGGAAAGGCGCCGCGGGCTGGTTCTCGTGACGGGCACGACCGGCTCGGGGAAGTCGACCACGCTGGCCGCGATGATGAACCACATCAACCAGACGCGGCGCTGCCACATCATGACCGTCGAGGACCCCATCGAGTTCATCCACTCCGACGCCCGCTCGATCGTCTGCCAGCGCGAGATCGGCATCGACACCAAGAGTTTCGGCGACAGTCTGCGCCACGTCTTGCGCCAGAGCCCCGACGTGATCCTGATCGGCGAGATGCGCGACCTGGAGACCATCGGCGCCGCCGTCGCCGCCGCGGAAACCGGCCACCTCGTTTTCAGCACCCTTCACACGACCGACGCGGTCCAGACCATCGAGCGCATCATCAACTACTTCCCCCTGGAGGGCCGGGACCAGATCCGAATGGAACTCGCGCTGACGCTGCAGGGGGTCGTCTCGCAACGGCTCTTGCCAAGAGCCGAGGGCAAGGGACGCGTTCCCGCGACCGAGATTATGATCGTCACGGCGACGATCAAGAAATTGCTGTACGAGGGCAGGACCCTGGAGCTGCGCGAGTACATTGCCGACGGCGGCCACGTCGGCATGATGACGTTTGACCAGTGCCTGCTGCGGCTCTATCACAACAAGCTGGTCGCCCTGGAGGAAGCGATGGGCCACGCCACGAGCCCCGACGAATTTCGCCAGGCCACCGAAGGATTCTCCAGCGGCGTGAAAGCGAAAGACTTTGCAGCGTACTAACGCCTCGCGGTAAGGGCTGGCGCTGAGCCAGTGGACTCAAGACCGGCGCCGGGATCGTGAGCGCCGAGGCGAGGGGGTTGCCCTCCGAGGTCGCTCGGCTTGTGCAGTTCCTTGCACCCGCGTGCACAGAAAATGGGCTGAGCACTCCGCACGAGCACAAGAAGGAAGTGGGGCGCCGGCTGGTCCTTCTCTGCATGCAAGAACTCTACGGTACTGATACTGTTGGGTTTGGCGCTGAAGCTGGGGCAGGATGAAGCGTTGCGGCGAAGTGGCATGCCCGTTGCTCTTGATAGGCCGAGTCTTGCGCCCGTCGGGCGTAACTGGCGCATCGAGACCAACCCGAAAGAGGAGGAGATCCGAGCGACGGTCCCTCGCGGACGCTGCGGACACCCGAGGGGATACTCCGGGAGTTCTCTTGGCAACCTTGGCGCGGCCCAAGGTCCGCCGTTGAATCCCGTTTGCGGGCCCCCCATGACCGCGAACGCTGAGATCCGCTCGGAAGGAGCCCGCGACCATGTCTGGCGCTAGAGAGTCCAGGGGCGCGCCGTCGAACCATCGAAAGGGTTACACGCTCATCGAGGCGGTCGTGGGCGTGGGCCTCATGGCGTTGGTTCTTGTGCCGTCACTATTGACCATCCAATGGGCCCGCCTGCAGTCGCGCAACGTCTCGCTGGAGATGATCGCCCAGAACGTCGCTGTGGCGCTAATGGAGATGATTAAGCGAAGCGGGTACAACGAGATCGCGTATGGGCAGCCCTTGCCTGACGTGTTGGATACGACTGGAACCAGCCCCCTTTTGGACTTCCCCCGGACTTCGATGACGGGAAGCGCCGTACTGACGGCCCTGCCGGCCGGACCGGCGGGGGATGCAACCCATCCGAGTCAGTACCGCTACACAAGCGGTCTGACTCCCTCGCCGCAGATTTCCTCCGATGCGAACTACATGAGGTTCAGCGCCGATCAAGTGGCGGCACTGAACGGGTACGCCGATGCCGCCGCCGCGGCCGGCGCCGGGGCGAAGCTGCTGGATCCCCAGCTGGCATGGGGCGTTTACATCGAGGCTCACACGACCCCCGCGATGACCTACCCCGTCAAACTGATTGTTATCGTGGTGAAGTGGAAAGGCAACTGGGGTCAGCGCGTGCGTTTCACGGTTCTTCGCACCCTTGTTTCAGAAAGGACGACGAGGATATGATCGTGCATCGCGTGAGTCTTTTGCCGGCGCCTTGCCCTTTTCCGCTTCGCCCTCGCTCGCGGCGTCGGGGATTCAGCCTCATCGAGGTCCTGATCGCAACGGCGATCTCCAGTGCGGCCATGATCGGGTTGGTCTCGATGCTGGTGCTCTGCACGCGGTTCCTGAAAGAGGGCTTCTGGGAGAACCGCCTGCGGTCCCAAGCTGCGGGGTTCGTGGAAGAGTGCAAGCAGGTCCTAACCTGCGCCTACCGCAATGACGCGGTCATCCAGGCCCACCGCCCGACGATCAACGCTGACAAGAGCTCGATTGCCTTCACAACCCCGGATGACGACGGCGCGCCCGGCCTGATCGAGCGGTACGTGCTCGGCCGGACGGCGAGCGTCGGAAGCGGCAACAGGGTCGTGTTGACCAAGAACGGATCGGTGATCGCCTCCCTTGGCAACGTGGCAGACTTCCACGTCGAGAACCACGAAGGGGTCCTTGCTCTTGTCCTGACTGTGGACTACGATTTCGTGGCGGGCAACCGCGAGACGCGCAAGCAGTTCACGATAACCGCCCGAGCGCTGCCCAGGAACATGGGACAGATCATCTTCTAGACTCCTCGCCTGCGCGCGATTTCGGGCCCCGGAAAAGGAGGGCGCCCAGGATGTTTGGGAACACACGCACTCGCCGCGAACGCGGTTCCCTCGTTGTCACGGTGATGCTTTTCACTGCCGCCGTCTTGCTCGTTCTCCTGCCCGTCTTGGGCTTCCTGCACCACATGCAGGTCGTGACCTTGCGCCGACGCGCCGGGGAGATGGCCTTCTACGCCGCCGAGAGCGGGACTGCGCGCGCCCTGTCTTTCATCCAAGCCCAATCGCAGGGAATCCACAACGGCATGTTCGATGTTCCCAAAGCCAATGCTCTCTACCCTTTCGGCAATGATGCCAACGGCCAGGAGGTGGACGTCAACCGCACGGACGCCGACTTGGCAAACGTCGATGACTTCGCCTCCTACAAGGTCAAGATCTACATGGAGACGGTCGGAGGAACGAAGCGCCACTACGTCGAATCGACGGGACGCAGCACTCTGGCGCCGCAGAACCTGTTCCGCCGGGTGACCGTGGAGATTCTCCCCACGCCGTTCTCACAGTATGCCTTTTTCAACACCACTTCTCTGAGCGCGATGGACGGCAGGCCGCGCTGGCTGGTTGCGGGCGAGCAGTTCTGGGGACCGGTCCACTCGAATCGCTTCCTTTTCGTCACCGGCGCCAGCGGCAACCCCCTGATCTTCCACAGCGACGTGACCATGGTCCGCGGCGAAGTGGGAGGCGGCAACGTGATCTACGAGGGCCTCAAGGACACCAACGCGGACTACGTCGAGCTCCCAGGCGACTTGACGGGCCTAAAGAACGCGGCGGCGAGCGGCGGGATCCAACTGCCCGAAGACGACCCCTACTACAATCCGAACGAAGACAGCGACCCCACGAACGACGTGCCCGTCCCCCCCCCGGTCTTCTACGGGGACCCGATTCACAACTACGAGTTCTCCTTCGACAACCAGACGGTCGCCATCACCAACCTGTTCTCGGGGACGTCCTTTACGCGGAGCATCAGCCCGGGGAGTTTCAACGGAGCCGTCGTCGTCAACAAGGGCAACGTCTTTGTGCACGGCGCCGTGGACGGCGCCGTTACCATCGCCGCCACCGGCACGCGAGTCGCAACGCCAACGCCTTACACCCAGGCGTCGAACGGCAACGTGATTGTCAACGGCGAACTGAAGTACGCCGGGCATCCGGCGGACCAGCAGTACGTGGAGAACCCCGACATGGGCAATTGCGACGACGTGGTCGGGTTGATCGCCGAGCGGAACTTCGCTCTGGACGCCGACTGTCCGAGTAATGCCATCGTCGACGCTCACATCATGGTCACGGGGCAAGCGACCGAGAACCCAAGGGTGGACCAGGGCGAATGGGCCTCAGCCGGGCCGAATGACACGGTCTCGGCCGCCGTGGGCCAGGACGGCGCCTTCTTCATCGAGGACGGCGTCCAGTTGGACCTGAGCCGCATTTGGTCGGGCGGGTACGACGACTCGACGGGCCAGGACTCGGGAGGGTGGAAAGCAGGGGACCTCTACCTCACCGGCGGGGTCGTGCACTT
>Ga0315274_10008967_pt1 | contig 14475 bp, 9 predicted proteins | sample YL17G02_20_MG_FD_203700 | JGI IMG/M metagenome (GOLD analysis project Ga0315274, IMG submission 203700) | Sediment microbial communities from Yellowstone Lake, YNP, Wyoming, USA - YL17G02_20 | ecosystem: Environmental > Aquatic > Freshwater > Lake > Sediment | place: USA: Wyoming | collected... | reverse complement strand
CACCATCAGGGTCGTCGTGCCCGTCAGCAGCGTCCGGCTGAGGGTCTGGTTGATCGAGTCGTTGATGACGTTCCAGCTCACTGCCGCTAGTTTGCCGCGGTTCTCGCGGATGCGGTCGAAGACGACGATGGTGTCGTTGACCGAGTAGCCGATCAGGGTCAGTACCGCCGCCACCATCGCCAGGTCGATCTTGAAGGACTCGATGCCAAGCAGCCTGCCGATGGCGTGCTGGCTGAGCCAGCCGGAGGCGGCCACCAGGCCCACGACGATGATGACGTCGTGAATGATGCACGCTACCGCCGCCAGTCCCCAGCGGATCGATCCGAACCGGACCCAAAGGTAGGCGACGATTGAAAGCCAGCTCAGAACCAAGGCCATGATCGCCAACTGCGCCGTCTCGCCCGCGATAGCCGGGTCGAAGTTGGTGGCCACCATCGCCTCTTCGCGCGCCAGGGCGGCGCCGACCAGGTCCGCCTGTGTCTTGGCGAAGCTGTCCCAGGCGGCCTGACTGGCGACCATCTCAGGCTCAGCAGGCGCCACCAGTACCGCGCACGAGGAGTAGCCTTCCTGCCCGGCTCGAGCCAGACCTAGAACCTCCGTGCGGTGGAACTGCTGGCCGGGAAAATCGGGCTGGAATCGCATCTGGCGGATTCGCTGGAGCATCTCCACCCGCGAGATCGGCGGGTTGATGCCCCTCAGGACAAACATAACCCCTCCCTCGTAGTCCGCCAGGTCGTCGCGGTAGGTGGGGTTGGCGTCGCGCCAGAGCTTCGGCTCGATCCTGGTCAGGCCATCGGCCGCGACGGCGACATTGAGCTGCTCGACCGTCCGGTTGTCCTTCACCAGTTCGTAGGTGTGCTTCACCTGCTGCTGGAGCGCCTCGCCGAGGGCCTTGCTGACCCGGTCCCTTATGACGGAAACAGCCGTCTCTGTGGTGGATATCTGGTAGGTCGTCGCCGGCAGCTTGGCAAGCTCCTGGCGATCCAGTTGGCCGTCCTTGTCGGCGTCCAGGCGGGTAAAGAAGTCCATGTTGCACCCGGCGGCCTCCCATTCCCGGGCGCTGACCTTTCCGTCGGCGTCGGTGTCGTAGGAGCGGAGGAAGTTGTCCGCCTTGTTGCGGTCGATGACCGTCTCGACCACGGCTGTGTCGCGCAACTTGTCAAACCCGCCGGCCGGCGCCTGCTCGCGCAGCAGCGCACGGACAAGCCCGTCGTCGGGCAGCCGCCCCGCCAGCAGCGCGTCGTCCCTGAGCTTGATGACCGCCTGGGTGCCGGCGGAAAACTCGATGCCCCAGATTCGGCTGCCCTGCCAGACCAGCGAGGCGATGCCCATTGCCGCCGTGACCAGCGAGAAGGTCCAGAAGTAGCCGCGCAAGCCCATCCAGTTGACGTTGGGCACCCTGATCAGCCGGACCATGGTCAGCGGCTTGTTGAGAAGACGGGTCTCCAGCAGGAGCTGGAAGAGCCAGCGGGTCACCGTCACGGCCGTAAAGATGTTGAACACCACCCCAAGGCCCAGCGTGATGGCGAAGCCGCGGACCTCCTCGGTTCCCACCCATCCCAGGATCACGCAGGTGAGCAACGTGGTCACGTTGGAGTCGAAGATCGCGCTGAAGGCCCGCTCGTACGCGTTCTTGACGGCCATGCGGATGCTCTGCGCCTTGGCCTGCTCCTCGCGGAGGCGCTCGAAGATCAGCACGTTGGCGTCGACGGCCATGCCGATGCTCAGGATCACCCCCGCGATGCCCGGCAGGGTGAAGACGGCGCTGAGGATGCTCATGGCGCCCAGGATCAGCAGGATGTTGAGCATCAGCGCCGCGTCGGCGATAAAGCCGCCGAACAGGTAGATCGCCAGCATGAACGCCACCACCACCACGCAGCTCCAGTAGCCGGCGCGGATGGCCATGCGAAGGTTCTCGGCGCCTATGCCAGGCCCGAAGGTGCTCTCGGAGACCGGATCGGGGTTCAGCCGCGCGGGCAGCGAGCCGGCGTCCAGCGTGCGGACCAGGTCGGTGACCTCCTCGGTCTTGAAATTGCCTTCGATGATGCCCTCGCTGGAGATGACCGACTTGATGACCGGCGCGGAATACACCTCGTCATCCAGCAGGATGGCCAGGATGTTGCCCTTCTGCGCGTTGGTCAGCGCGCTGAAGCGCCTGGCCCCGATGGAGTCGAAGCGGAAGCCCACCGCCGGGCGCTGGCTCTGATCCACCGTGGGATATGCATCAGCCAGCGTCCATCCCGCTGGGCCTTCGCTGAGCATCATGTACCCCGGCTGGTTGTACAGCAGGACGTAACTCTTGCCCGCATAGTCGGCCACGACCAGACTGGCGTACTTCTCGGGACTTTCGCGGATGGAAAACCACAACATCCGCTCGCTGCGCCGGCGCAGCGCGTCGGGGCCTTCCTTGGTGAGCATCTCGACGTAGCGGTCCCGCTCGGCCGTTGAGATGGTCGCCTTCTCGGGCGTCCCCGGGGCGTAGGGGGCGATGCGGAACTCCAGCACGCCGGCCTTGGCGATCAGCCGCTTGAGGTCGGCTGGGTCCTCCAGGCGCTGACGGGCGTGCGCCCACTTCCTGTAGGCCTCCACCACCCCGTCGATCTCCTTGAGGCGGTCGGGATGCCTGTCGCGGAGGGCCTGGAGGTCCTTGTTGAACCGGTCCCGCAGGGCCTTGACCTCCGCCTTGTTGCCGATGGCCTCTTCCTCCGATGGCGAGACGTAGTTGTTGAGGATGGCCTGAAGCTCCTGCGGGTTGACGTTGGTGGCGTCGATCTCCTCGAGCTTCTTCTCGTATTCGATGATGGCGTTGTCCAGGGCCTCCTGCGCGGCGGCGCGGGCGCTTTGCCTGGCTTGGAGGAAGTCCTTCTGGGCCTTCTGAACCAGCTCGTTGGCGGCAATCAGCTCGCCCAGGAGCTTCTCAACGGCCTGCCTGCCCTCGGCCAGTTGCCTGATCTCACTCGCACGATCCTCTGCGGGCGCCTGGAGCAGGCGGCGGATCTCGCTCCGCTGGACGTTGCCAACCTCCAGGGACCCCAGGGCACGGATGTAGGCGTTCTTGTCCTGGAGGGTCTCTTCCTTGCCGGCCGGCATGCGGATCTCGATGCGGGTACGACCCAAAGAACGCCATTCCAGGCTCCGCAGGCCCTGGGGATCGACGCGGCCCTTCAGCACGCTGATCATCCGCTCGGCGAGGTTCCCCGCACCCGCCATGGCGGCCTTGGCGCGGGCAAGCTCCGGCTTCAGGCTTTCCAGGGATTCCTGAGCGGACTTCCTGTCTTCCTGGCCGGTGTTGGGATCGGCCAGCTTGGCTTCCAGGTCCTTGCGGGCCTCTTCCAGGCGTTTGGCCTCAGCCTCGCTGGTGCGGATTTCATAGATGAGGCTGTGCCCGCCGCGGAGGTCGATGCCCAGCCGCAGGCCGTTGCCCATCCAAAGCGACCAGACGCACATCACGATCAGCAGGCCCACGAAGGCGAACTTCAGCGGCAGGTTCCTGATGTTCATTGTTGTCCCAAATGCCGCGCGGCCAACACCGGACCCATGCGACTGCCACTACACCGTCGCCCGCCACAGGCTGGATGCCCAAGGCCGCGGTTTTTCAGGGATGGGCATTGTCTGAAAACCACCTGAGGCGGTCAAGGGAAACATCTTGTCGAGGACAGTTGGATTGCGCTCTCGTGGAGCTTGGCGCCTCAGGGCGTGTTGATCTCGATGCCTTGTGTCCTGCGCAGAACTTCTCGGGTCGGTGCGTTGGGTTCCTCAGCCGCGGGGGCGGTCGGTTCCCATCTGGCCTGTCCCAGCGGCGTTCCCGCTCGATGCCAAGGAGGCAGCTCAATCTTCCGGCTGTTTGTCCAAGCCGTCAGGTAAAGGGACGCAAGGAACCTTGCCGCGGCGCGCAACCGCTCAGCCGCGAAGTCGGCAACCTTGCCTTCCGCGGCAAGAGGCTCTTCCATCGCCGGCAACTGGCGTTCCAGCTCGTAGACGCGATCGACAAGCGCCCTGCCGCGGTCAATCTCCGCCAACACCGCCGGCAGCAACCCTTCCATTGGCTCGACTCTCAAGCTCGCGGCGACCTCCTGCGGATTGACCCGCAGCTTGCCCAGCAGGGCGTCGACCTTGTTGTGGATGCCGCTGCGAGGGGAGCTTCCGTCTTCCTTTGCCCGGCCGTCCCAGTGGATCGTCAGGTGCAGCGGCTGACAGAGGTCCTGGGCGTAATGGGCGAGGAGACCGGCGTAGACCAGGCACTTGGCTGATATGTGCGGGTCCTCCGGCCAGCGACGGTGCTCCGCAAATGCCACCGTCAGCCGCTGGGTCCATTCCACCACCGCGTAAGGCAGCAGGCCCACCTTGTTGGGCTTCAGCCCCTTCTGGGCGCAGAACTCGATGAAGGCGTACCGCGAAGGCGGGACCGGCTCGCCGCCCAGCAGCTCCATGTCGAAGTATTGCTCCGGGGCCTCCTGCTCGTTCAGTTCCGGCGGGGCGATGGGGCGAGTGAAGGCATCGCCGTCCAGCGAGCAGTGGGCGATAGTCTCGACGCCCGCGGTGAAAAAGGCCGGCATGCGCTTCCGCAACGCGGCGAGCGACACCCGCGTGGCCAGATCGTGGCCCTTTCCATGCCAGGCCGCGGCGTCGGCGGACCAGACCAACACCGCGGCCAGGGCAGCCGCTAAGGTCTTGCCACAGATCATTTCACTCCTCCTTGCTGACGGGCGAGCGTCTTGGGACCAGGGATGTTTCCAGTCACAGGCGAGACGCCCCCTAGGGGCAAGACGCCTGTGCTACAACGCACGGCTGCCTCTGTGGCTGGGGGCCTCACCAGTTGCCGTGGCGGATGTACTGGCGGAAGGCCTCGAAAAGCTTCCTGGTGACAGGCCCGACGCGCCCGTCGCCGATACTCTTCCCGTCCACTTTGGTCACGGCGATGACCTCGGCAGCTGTGCCGGTCAGGAAGCACTCCTCAGCGGCGTACAGATCTTTCGGCCAGATGTTTTTCTCCGCAAATGCGATGTGGAGCTTTTTCGCCAGCTCCATGACCACCGCGCGGGTGATGCCGATGAGGATGCCTGCCTCCGTCGGCGGGGTGATCACCTGGGCGCCCTTGACGATGAAGATGTTGTCCCCGGTGCACTCGGCCACCTGGCCTTGCTCGTTCAGCATGATCGCCTCGGCCACCCCGGCGTCGATGGACTCGATTTTGGCCATGATGTTGTTGAGGTAGTTGAGGCTCTTGATCGCCGGGTTGAGCATCCGCGGGGCGGTGCGGACGGTCCTGGCTATGATGACGGCCATGCCGTTTTCGTACATCTCCTGCGGGTACAGTGCGATCTGGTCCGTGATGATGAAGACGTTGGGGTTGGAGCATTGGAAGGGGCTTAAGCCCAGATAGCCCTCCCCGCGCGTCACCACCAGGCGCACGTATGAGTCGGTCATCTTGTTGGCGCGAAGCGTCTCGTAGATGGAGTCAGCCAGCTCCTGCTTGGTACATGGTATCGCCAGGCGGATGCACTTGGCGGACTCGTACAGCCGGTCGATGTGGGCCTGGGCCTGGAAGACCTTGCCGTTGTAGACCCGGATGCCCTCGAAGACGCCGTCCCCGTAGAGGGTGCCGTGGTCCCAGACGCTCAGTTTTGCGTTCCTCTTGTCGACCAGCTTGCCGTTCAGCCAGACCTTCATGCCCGCTCTCCAGACTGCCGGGAAAAACAACATGATACCGCCCGGACGGGGGATGCCACAACGAGGAGTGCGGGCTTTTTGGCGCGGGCATGCCCGCCGTTGCGCCCGGGCAGCGGAGGCAAAAGCCGCTTTGCAGCCGGAGTCGTCAAGGCTAGAATGACGCTCGCCCCGCAGGCCCCGCGCCGAGGCCGTCGTCGCCGGCGAGCCGGCGGCGGTAACAGAGACCATGGCACGGACCTCCAACGACATCCGAAGCGATTTTCTCCGGTTCTTCGAGGAGCGCGGGCATCGGTTCGTCCCCTCCAGCTCGCTGCTGCCGGCCGACGACCCGACGCTGCTGTTCGCCAACGCCGGGATGAACCAGTTCAAGGCTATCTTCCTGGGCCAGGAGAAGCGCGACTACACCCGCGCAGTCAACACCCAGAAATGCATCCGCGCCGGCGGCAAGCACAACGACCTGGAGGACGTCGGCCACGACTGCTACCACCACACCTTCTTTGAGATGCTGGGCAACTGGAGCTTCGGCGACTACTTCAAGGAAGAGGCGATTGCCTGGGCGTGGGAGCTTCTCACGAAGGTCTGGGGGCTGCCTGAGGACAAGCTCTGCGCGACCTATTTCGCCGGCACCGGGCCTAACGACAGCCCGGAGGAGCGCGACCTTTGGGGCAAGCTCTCCGCTGCTGGGATTGGCCCGGACACCGAGGCCGCCGAGCTGTGGCGCAAAACGGCGTCGCTGCCGCGGGGGCAAATCATCCCCGGTTCCGTCCACGACAATTTCTGGGCCCCCGGGGACAGCGGGCCGTGCGGGCCGTGTTCCGAGATTCACTTCGACTTCGGTCCCGCCTGCTGCGACGGCAAGGCGCATCCGGGAAAGGCCTGCGCGGTGAACGTCTCAGGGTGCGGACGGTTCATCGAACTGTGGAACCTGGTCTTCATCCAGTTCAACCGCGATGAAGGAGGCAAGCTGGACAAGCTTCCGGCCCGGCACGTGGATACGGGCATGGGCTTCGAGCGGATCTGCCGCTGGCTCCAGGGCAAGCGCAGCAACTACGCAACGGACCTGTTCGTGCCCATCATCAAGCAGATCGAGACGATGACGGATCACTGCTACGGGCAAACCAGCGGGCTGTCTGACCGGTTCGACGTCACAACCGATAATGACATTGCGGATGTAGCCTGCCGGGTGATTGCCGACCACGCCCGCTGCCTGACATTCGCGATTGCCGACGGTGTGATCCCCAGCAACGAAGGCCGCGGCTACGTCCTGCGCCGAATCCTCCGCCGCGCCGCACGCTACGGCCGCCAATACCTCAAGATCGAAGGGCCTTTCCTCTGCAAATTGGTGCCCACCATAGTGGAGCTGATGGGCGGGGCCTTCGGCGAACTGCGCGAGCGGGGCGAATACGTCGCGCAGACCGTCCAGGCCGAGGAGGAATCCTTCGGGCGCACGCTCGACCGCGGAATTGATCTGTTCCGTGAGAACGTTGCTGAGACGTTGAAGAGAGAGTTACTCAAGAAGTATCCGGATGCCTACTTCCGTAAGAACGTTCCCACCGAAGAGTGGATTTACACTTTGGTCTATACGCGCCCGGGAGACAAGCGGCCGCAGTTCGTAAGGTATGGTTGCTTCTTCGATGATCTAATAAGAGGAGGAGAGCTCTCGAAGTTGCCCAACCTGTCGGGAGAGACTGCCTTTGATCTGTATGCCACTTACGGGTTTCCGGTGGACCTCACGCAGATCATGGGCAGGGAGCTGGGCATGGCAGTGGACATGGAAGGCTTCCAGAGAGAGATGGAAAGGCACCGGGAGATTTCCGGCGCCGGTGAGAAGTTCAAGGCCGAGGCCATCGCCAACCTGCCCTCGACGGATGATTCGCCCAAGTACGTGCGGGAGGCTATCGGTGCGAAAGTGCTGGGCTGGGTCATCGACGGGCAGTTCGTCACGGATGGGAAGCTCGAGACACGCACGAAGGCGTCCGTGGTGCTGGATCGCACGAACTTCTATGCCGAACAGGGCGGACAGGTCGGCGACACCGGCCGGCTGACGTGGGAAGCCGGGGAATTCGCCGTTGAGGACGTCAAGCTGGCCGGCGGGTGCATCCTGCACGAAGGCGTCGCGGGAAAGGGCTGCCTGAAGGTGGGCCAGCTCGTCCGGTGTGAGGTGGACTCATCGCGGATGGACACGATGCGGAACCACACGGCCACCCACCTGCTGAATTGGGCGCTGCGGAAGGTACTGGGCGATCACGTCAACCAGGCAGGCAGCGTGGTGGCCCCCGACCGGCTCAGGTTTGACTTCTCCCACAACAAGGCCGTGACGGACGAAGAACTCATTGAGGTCGAGCGGTTGGTCAACGAGCGCATCCTGGCCGACGAGAAGGTCGTTGCGTTGTCGGCCCCGCTTGCAGAGGCCACGAAGATTCCCGGCGTCCGGGCAGTCTTTGGCGAGAAGTACCCCGATCCTGTCCGCGTGATAGCAATCGGGACCGACGAGCCGCTGGTCCGCGCCGATGCGGCCTGCGCGGTGGAATTCTGCGGGGGGACGCACCTGGAGCGGACCGGCCAGGTGGGGCTGTTCAAGATCACTTCGGAAGAGTCCGTAGCCAAGGGCGTGCGGCGGATCACGGCCCTGACCGGCCGGGCGGCGGTGGAGTATGTCCAGCAGATTGACGGCGTCATCCGGCGGCTGTCTGGCGCCCTGCGCGCAAGTGCGGGGGAACTTCCGGACCGCCTCGCCGCGATGCAGGAGGAACTGAAGCGGTTGCGGAAGCGTGCTGCCGCGGCGCCCGGTCAGCAGGAATTCGCGGTGGAGGCGACCGTGCAGTCCTCCCAGGGTCCGATCCTGATAGGCCGCACCGCCGTCGCCGATCCGCAGGCGATGCGCGGCCAGTGCGATCACCAGCGCCAGAAAGGCGCCGCCGCGATCTTCATCGGTGCGGCAGGCGACGACAAGGTCACCCTGATCGCAATGGTCAGCCAGGAACTGGCCAAGGCCGCTGGAATCAGCGCTTCCGAGTGGGTCAAGGCCGTCGCCCCCGTCATCGGCGGCAGCGGCGGGGGCAAGCCGACCCTGGCCCAGGCGGGGGGCAAGGACGTGTCCAAGCTGGCCGACGCATTGGCCGCTGCGGCAGCGTGGGTGAGAGACAAGGCCCTCTGAGCCGCCGGGTCGCGGACCGCCCCGCGCCCCGTCGGGGCGGCGCTGTTTTCCCTTGACAAAACCTGGGGGGACACCTAGTTTCCGGCCAAAATCCCGGAAGGGATGTTGCGCACCGGGCAGGGTGCCATCCCGGGCCGTTCCCTCCGCTGGGCGGGTGGAACCGTCGCTGCCTTGATTTGAGGACCAGAGATGCTCCCAACACAGAAGCTCAGCCGGGCCAGGACTCGGAGCCGGCGGAGTCACCACGCCAGAAGAGCGGCAAACTACGTGGATTGCCCGCGCTGCAACTCTCCCAAGCTGCCCCACGCGGCCTGTGACAACTGCGGGTACGTGCGGAGCGGGCTTAGCCTGAAGGTCAAGAAGGAGAGCTAGTCGATGCGCATCGGGATCGATGCCATGGGAGGCGACAATGCCCCCCGTGAGGAGGTCCGAGGCGCATTGGCGGCCCGTCAGTTCCTGGACCGGGGGGACAAGATCGTCCTGATAGGCCGACAGGACGCCATCCGCCAACACCTGGCGGAAGACCCCCGGTGGCCGGAGTTCATCGAGATCCACCACGCCGAGCAGGTCATCGGCATGGACGAGGCGCCGGTGGAAGCGCTGCGCAGCAAGCCCGACAGTTCCCTGGCGGTGATGACGCAGATGCACGCCAACGGCCAGACCGACGCATGCGTCTCCGCCGGCAACACCGGCGCCTGCGTGGCGGCCGCCCAGATGCGCCTGCGCCGCCTGCGGGGCGTTCACCGGCCCGGCATTGCCATAGTGACCCCGACCCACTACGGCCCGGTGGGCATCTGCGACGTGGGCGCCAACGTCAATTGCCGACCTCAGCACCTCTACCAGTACGGCATCATGGCCTCGGTGTACCTCCAGTGCATCTGCGGCGTGCGGAACCCGCGCGTCGGGCTGCTGAGCATCGGCCAGGAGGACGCCAAGGGCAACGAACTGGTCAAGCAGACCCGCTCGCTGCTCAAAAGCGACGCCAACCTGCGCTTCGTGGGCAACGTCGAGGGGCGGGATATCTTCCGCGGGGTCTGCGACGTGGTGGTCTGCGACGGCTTCGTGGGCAACGTGGTGCTGAAGCTGATGGAGGGCATGGCCGAGGGTGTTATACGGACGCTGCTGGATGAGCTGAAGGCCATGCTTCCGGGTAAGGAGAATACGATTCGCGAGGCCGCCGGCTCCATCATCGCCAAGTACGACTACAACGAATACGGCGGCGCGCCCCTGCTGGGCGTCGGGGGCATCTGCATCATCTGCCACGGGGCCAGCAGCGACCGAGGCATCATGAACGCCGTCCGGGCAACGATGGACTTCTCCAAGCGCCGCGTGAACGAGCAGATCATGGAACTGCTGTCAACGGGCCAGAGGGTCGCCGATGTCTAGGCCCCTTCGCGCGGCTATCGCGGGTCTGGGAGCGGCCGTCCCGCCGAAGGTGATGACCAACGCGGACTTCGAGCGGATCGTCGACACCACCGACGAGTGGATCACCCAGCGGACGGGCATCAAGGAGCGGCGGATAGTCCAGCCGTCGGGCAGCACCGCGAGTCTGGGCGCCGAAGCCGCCCTGGCGGCGATAGCGGACGCGGGCATCCGGGCGACGGACCTGGACCTGATTATCTGCGCGACGATCACGCCGGACATGATCTTCCCCGCCACGGCCTGTTTCATTCAGCAGGACATTGGCGCCACGGACGTGCCGGCCTTTGACATATCGGCGGCGTGCAGCGGCTTCATATACGGCCTGGCGGTGGCCGACAAGTTCATCGCCACGGGGACCTACCGGCGGATTCTGGTGGTGGGGTCTGAAACACTGACCCGGTTCACCGATTACACCGATCGCGGCAGTTGCATCCTCTTCGGCGACGGTGCCGGAGCGGTTGTGCTGGAGGCCACGGAGGATTCCGCCAGGGGCATCAACTATTCGGTGCTGCACGCCGACGGTGGCGGCTGGGATTACATATACGTACCGGCCGGAGGGGCGCGTAGTCCGGCCAGCCACGAGACCGTCGACCAGCACGGGCACTACATCAAGATGCGCGGCCGCGACGTCTACAAGTTCGCCGTCGACAAGATGCAGTGGCTGCTGGAAGAATGCATGAGGCACTGTAACCTCTCCGTCGATGACGTGGACATGGTCATCCCCCATCAGGTCAACAGTCGCATCATCATATCCGCGGCGGAGAAGGCAGGCCTGCCCATGGAGAAGGTCTACATCAACATCGACCGTTACGGCAACACCTCAGCCGCGTCGATCCCGCTGGCGATGCACGAGGCAAGGGCGGCAGGCAAGATCGGTCCCGGCTCGCTGCTGCTTCTGGTGGCCTTCGGTGCAGGCGTCACCTGGGCCGGAACGGTCCTGAGACTCTAGCTGCCAACCGAAGCCCAACCGTGAAGACGGCATTCCTATTCCCCGGACAAGGTTCCCAACAGGTCGGCATGGGAAAGGACCTTTTCGACGCCTTCCCCGCCTCCCGGGAGGCCTTCCGGCGCATCGAGGCCGCCACGGGCCTGCCGCTTGCCAGGCTGTGCTTCGAAGGCCCGGAGGAGGAGCTTGCCCGGACCGACGTCTGCCAGGTGGCGATATTCGCCGTTTCGGCTGCGGTGCTGGCTGGCATGGAGCAAGCCCTTGGACCGAGGCGACCCCGCCCAGGCTTCATGGCAGGGCTGAGCTTGGGCGAGTACACGGCCTTGCATGCGGCTGGGGCGACGGACCTCGAATCGGCCGCCAGGTTGCTCGCCCGGCGCGGAGAACTGATGCAGCAAGCCGCCGTCGCCGCGCCCTCAGGGATGGTGAGCGTCCTGGGGATTGACCAGCAGAAGGCGACGGAGCTTGCCCGCGCCGCGGCGGAAGGGCAGGTTCTGGTCTGCGCGAACTTCAACTGTCCCGGGCAGATCGTGCTCTCCGGGCAGATCGACGCCTGCAAGCGGGCCGAGGCGATGGCCAAGGACTTCGGCGCCTCCGGTGCGGTTATGTTGAAGGTCGCCGGTGCGTTCCACAGTCCCTTGATGCAACCTGTGGCCGATGAGCTGGCGGCAGCCGTGCGGGAAGTCAGTTTTGGCGCTGCCCGTGTGACGGTGATCGCCAACGCGACCGCGCAGCCGTACGGGCAGGCCCGGGATATCGGCCCGATGCTGCTCCGGCAGGTGGTCTCCCCGGTACGCTGGCAGCAGTCGATGGAGTATCTGCTGGCAGAGGGGGTGGAGAAGTTATATGAGATCGGCCCGGGGCGGGTGCTGGCCGGGCTGATGCGGCGGGTTAGCCGCAAGGCGGAAGTCACTTGCATCAACTCCCGCCAGGCGATAGAGAATCTCGCCAGGACCGCGTCCTGAGGTCAAGATCGAGGATTTACATGAAGGACAATGAAAAGGTTGCGATCGTCACCGGGGCGGGCAGGGGCATCGGCCTGGAGATCACCCGCCAGCTCCTGTCGGCGGGCATGACCGTGGTGGCGGTGGACCTGCGTGAGGACCTGCTGAATGGCCTCCCCGCGGCGCTGGGCGCACCGGTGGGCAAGCTGGACTGCCGCGTGATGGACGTGACCGATAGCGCCCGTTTCACAGGCCTCATAGACGAGGTGGCGGAGAAGTACGGGCGCCTGGACGTGCTGGTCAACAACGCCGGCATCACCCGCGACGGGTTGCTGCTGCGGATGGACGACGCCGACTGGGAGCTGGTGCTGAAGGTCAATTTGACCAGCGCCTTTATCGGCACGCGAGCGGCGGCCAGGCACATGATCCGTCAGCGCAGCGGCTCGATCATCAACATGTCCAGCTACTCCGGTCTGGAGGGCAACCGCGGTCAGGCGAATTACGCCGCGTCCAAGGCCGGGCTGCTGGGCCTGACCAAGACCACCGCCAAGGAACTGGCCGGCAAGAACGTCCGCTGCAACGCGGTGGCCCCGGGCTTCATCAAGACCGAGATGACCGACGTGCTGCCTCAGCAGGCCAAGGACATCGCGCTGGAGCAGATACCTCTCAAGCGCTTCGGCGTCCCCGCCGACGTGGCAAATGCGGTAGCGTTCCTGGCTTCCGAGGCCTCTTCCTACATCACGGGTCAGGTCATCAGCGTCGACGGCGGCATGCACACGTAGACAGCCCCGCCGGCCATGAGGAGGCTATTGCATGGCCAAATGGGCGAAGCTATAGTACCGCCCGCCCGCGGATGGGCGGCGCGGACCTGGAATCCGTAGGACCCAATCAGGGAGGCCACGAAAGTGCCTGACGAAATCGAAGAGAAGGTCATCGAAATCGTTGCCGAGCAGATGGGCGTGGACAAGAGCGAGATCACTCGCGAGACCTCGTTCGTCAACGATCTCAACGCCGACTCTCTGGATACCGTCGAGCTGGTCATGGAGTTTGAGGACCAGTTCGAGCTCAGCATCCCCGACGAGGAGGCCGAGAAGATTCAGACGGTTGGCCAGGCGATCGACTACATCAAGGCAAACTCCAGCAAGGCTTGACCAGGCCGGAGGAATCGCACTCGATGGCCAAACGCCGCGTCGTATTGACGGGCTTGGGCACCGTCAACCCCCTGGGCCACAGCGTGCCGCAGTTCTGGGCTGATCTGATCGCCTGCAAGAGCGGCATCCGCCCCATCCGCCGATTTGACGCAAGCCCCTTCGCCTCGCGCATCGGCGGGGAAGTCCAGGACTGGGAAGGCGTCAATGTCGAAGGGTTCGATCCGCGGGAGTCCAAGCGGATGGACCGCTTCGCCCAGTTCGCCGTTGCCTCGGCGCTGGAAGCCGTCAAGGACAGCGGCGTTGACTTCGACAAGTGCGACCTGGACCGCTGCGGCGTCATCGTCGGCAGCGGCATCGGAGGCCTGGAGGAACTGGAGACGCAGCACAAGCGGATGCTCCAGAAAGGCCCCGACCGGGTCAGTCCCTTCACCGTCCCCAAGCTGATGGCCAACGCCGCAGCCGGCAACATATCCATCATCTGGGGCCTTCGCGGGCCGAACATCGCAGTGGTGACCGCCTGCGCATCGGCTTCCCATTCCATCGGCGAGGCCATGCGATGCATCCAGCGCGACGAGGCCGACGTGGTCCTCACCGGGGGCAGCGAGGCGGCGCTGACCCAACTGGGGTTGGCCAGCTTCTGCGCCCTGAAGGCCCTGTCCACCCGCAACGACGACCCGGAACACGCCTCAAGGCCCTGGGACAAGGACCGCGACGGATTCCTGCTCTCCGAAGGCGCGGGCATCATCGTCCTTGAGGACCTGGAGTTTGCCAGGAAACGCGGCGCGAGGATCTATGCCGAGCTGATCGGCTACGGCGCCAGCGGTGACGGCCACCACATCACCGCCCCGGACCCAGTGGGCAAGGGGGCGATACTCGCCATGAAGCAGGCCTTGCGGGATGGCGCCGTCAGCCCCGACCAGCTCGACTACATCAACGCCCACGGCACCAGCACCGTGCTTGGCGACCTGGCCGAGACGCTGGCGATCAAGCAGGTCTTCGGTGAGCACGCCAGAAAGGGCCTGATGGTCTCCTCGACAAAAAGCTCCACAGGCCACCTGCTGGGTGCCTCAGGCGGGGTGGAACTGATCGCCTGTGCCCTGGCCATAAAGTGTGGCATCGTCCCGGCCACACTGAACCTGGATCACCCCGACGAGGAATGCGACCTGGACTACGTCCCGCTGGTCC